>OLOD01000051.1_pt1 | contig 82281 bp, 71 predicted proteins | sample 1671921 | NCBI WGS metagenome assembly OLOD01 (sample SAMEA3136626, study PRJEB25190) | human gut metagenome | biome: human gut; feature: human-associated habitat; material: faeces | place: Austria | collected 2013
CCGGTCGCGGGAAAGATATGGAGATTCCCTATGTGGGCAAGACGGAGTTCAAGGAGATCGGCAACAGATTCGTAGAGGCCAGCCCGCACGAGCTTTCCATGGGGAAGCGTGTAATTAAACCTCAACGTTATGCGGACTCTCTTCACAAGGATGATATTGACAACATCCTATTGAACGACCTTGAACTCAGTATCAGCGATTTTATCTCGGAAATGAAGAAGGCCGGCAAGAGGCTGCTTGATCAGGTTTTGCTTGGGGTGGTTCCCGATACGGATAATCCCGGAAAGTTCCGCATCCGTACAACTTCGGATAGTGTTTGCGGGGGAATGCTTGCACCTAATTACACGGGCAATTCAGGCGCCACGTTGACCAATCTTGATCCAAGTCTGGTTGTTCCTGCTGATTTCAAGATGGATGGGACGAAGAATCCTGCCGGGTTCCTGCTGGACCAGATTGTTGAAGCCAAGCGCATGCTGGAAGAGAATTACGCATGGGACGAGGCTTCCGGCGACACTCTTTGTCTGGCGATTTCCTCAACGATGAAGGCGCAGATGATCATGTGGGAGGAGCAGAAGAATAAGAATTACGGTTTTTCCGTGCTGGAACATGGCAAGGTGAATCCAATGCTGAATGTCCGATTCCTGGTCACGAATATGCTTCCGTTTGATGAGGACGGCAATCGTATTTGTCCGATGTGGGTCAAGAGCCGCCTGGTTCTTTCTCCGTGGGATCAGATGAAGTTTTCTATCGTGCGACCGGACAAGTATCAGAACCTTTCTGTTGTTCGAGCAGATGCCGCTTGCATGTATGGGGCTTCCAGGAAAGACGAAAAATCTTTCGTGCAGATTCTTTGTAAGGAGAAGGCGACGGCTGGAGCTTAATTATCTTTCCAGGGTATTCGTTGTTGTTTGTTCCGCTCCCTGTTTCGACAGGGAGCGGATTTTTTTGCTTGTTCAAGTTACGGTTGTATTCGTGCGGCAAAAATGTGTGCTAAGAGGGAGGCATGTTAGATTTCCTGGGCGTCACGGAACATTTTTCCTGCATGGAGAATACTCCGTTTTCCTTCCCTGCCCTGTTTCGGGATATGGCAGGGGAAGCCGTTTCTCTGGACGGCGTGATTTTTTCAGGGAGCATTGTATCCGCCAATCAGGAGGTGATAGAGATTTCCATTGAGAAGGGGGAGTCTTCTAATGAGGTGATTTTTTCATTCCCCGCCTTGCCGGAAGGAAGATGGTCTTACAATGTCCTGGTTCAGGCAGATGATGGTTCCCAAAGAATTTTGTTTTCCGGATATATTTCCGTACTCGGTGTTTCTCGTGTCGCACAGTTGGCAGGCGGTCCGCCAATGAAGAACCGGACGCTGCTTGTCGCTATGCCTGGGGAAGCGACAATGCGTCTCCGTATGGAGTGGATGGCTACTACTGCTGCACAGGCTTTTGCCTATCATGCGCTCCAGGCTTCCAAGAATGCTCATGCGGACGCAGAAACGGCGAGCCAGGCAGCCAAGACGGCAACGGACGCGGCAGCCACCGCTGCTACACGGACCGAAGAGGCGGAAGGCTATGCAGGGTCTGCCTGGGCCTCCAAAAGGGCTGCCGCCGATTCTGCAGCCGCAGCCGACACATCCGCAACCAACGCGGACCGTGACGCCAAGAGTGCCCATGACGCTAAAACGGCTGTGGAGTCGCTGGCCGCCACCTGGCCGGAAACGGTCAGCAACGGGGAGAAGAAGATTGTTGATGCCGGGAATGAGGCTGTTACTGCCATACAGGACAAGCAAGCCGATTCTGTTCTTGCCGTGGGACGTGCCTCACAGACCGCGCAGCAGAATATAGCCGGCGCACGAACGGATGCCGTTGCCGCCGTGCAAACGGCGCAGGAGAGAGCGGTGGGGGCGATTACGCCCCTTGTCCAGCGCGCCGAAACCGCCAAGGAAGACATTGACCAGGCGGAGAGGCGCATCAATACGGCGGCGACTAATGCCACGACCTCCGCCACCAGCGCGGCCAATTCAGCCACGGCGGCGGCTAATGCTCTGGCGGCCATGCCGCAGGTGGACGCATCCGGCAACATGACGCTGGCCGGAGGTCTGACGGCGGCGGGGACCGTCAACGCCAACGGAGGCATCAACATTCCGCTTGCCGTGGGTGCGCCGACCGATACGTCAGCGGTCAACCGCCTGTATGCCGCCGGAATGGCTGGCGTGACGGGCCTTTTTACCCTGCCTGCTTATCTGGACACGGGCGCGATAACGGCGACGGGGACGGCGGCAACTACCGTTTCCATCCCCGGACAGTATGCGCAGACGAACGTACCGTCCGGGACGCACAGCACGATTGTTCATTACTTTGCGGGTCCTAAAGGCCAGTGGAATTATTCCAGTTTCGCAGGTTTTGCCATCCCCTGGCAATTAACGAATGCGGGGAAAGTGACTGTTGGCTTAGGCCGGGGGGCAAAGACAGTACGGAAAGATTTGACGCTGGAATCGTACAGCATCATCCCCGGAAATGATCTGGCCTATAATACCGGGGAAATGCTGGATATTACGTTTGACAACGTGCGCGATACGGTCCGCGGCGGGTATGTCGTACGCGTCCGGGAAATCTACGCCGCCGAAACCACGCGGGAATGGCAGGTAAAGACCACAACCAGTTTTATTCCATCGTCGCAAAACGAGCCAATCCCCTATATTGTTAACAAAGTTATATATCAGCAATCTGCGCCGCGGTCCTACAATGCCGGAGATTATGGTGAGGCTTACGGCTCTTTGTATCTACTGACCGGGGGCGGGTCCAGTCAGAATCTCTGGAAAATTGCCACGGTTCGCGGAGTGACTACTTTTGAAACGGGCACGGGATTTTCCACACTCGTAACGGACATTCCGGGAATTTCCGGTGGATCTGTCAACGTTTTTGTCGGCTCTGCGGAACGCACCAATTACCAGCCCGGCAACGTCAACCCGGTTTATTATGGCCTGGAAGCGATAGCGGAAAACGCCATTGAAACGGAAGAAACGGCGGATTTTATGGACATTAACACCCCCATTGAAGAACCATGAATGCAGAAATACAGATTCAGTTTCCCCGGCCCGGCGAATGGGGAGAATTCACCCTGACGGCCGTCTATCAGGACGAGGAAGGGTACACCCGCATAGACCGCTATACGCAGGACGAGATACCAGCGGACCAGACACCGGCCATGCAGGCGGTAGTTGCCGCTCTGGTGGGGCTGGCGGAGCCGTGGCAGGCCTCCCAGGTGTGGGCGCATCTAATGACGGCGACTGTCTATAATGAGGATGACCCGTATACCCCCATCGGGCGGAAGGATGAGGTTGCGCTGGATGTTGAGGCGGTTAATGAGCAAGGGGGGCGCCGGTTTTTCACCCCGTATCAATATCCGGAGTTCATCATTGATGACCCCGCCGCCGTGGCGTTTTTTAAATATTTCACAGAGCAAAACCATGAGTAAGTTAAGTGACGAGCAAAAGCAGGCCGCCCTTGAGGCGGGGAAGCAGGGCATGAAAGATGCCTACGAAAAGAGTAAAACTAAAACCGGCCTGAAGTGGTGGGAACGCCTTTTGTGGGTAGTCCTGGCAGGGGCGGCCTATGCGGCTTCCGCTTTGCTGGGTGGCTGCGGTCATTCCGTGGATGTAACGCCGGACAAGACGGTCGTATGCAAGGACGGCTCCTGCCTCGTCATTGAGCAGGGGCATATTTCCTATTCCCAAGCACAGCCGGAAACGGACGTTCCGCCCGTCGTGCAATCCCTGAAAAAGTAAGATCATGTGCCAGCCGATAGATTGGGTTCTGCGTGTGGTCAATACTGTCCGCGCAGTTTTGGACGGCAAGAACGGTATCTTGACGCTACTGATTGTCGTTCTCATGAGTGGGTTTGTCGGCATGGCGCTTATTTACAACGATTTCAAGAGCTTTCTGGCAGAGCAGACCAAAAACTACGCTATTCAGACGGAGGTCTTGAGGACAATAGACCTCCGCCTTTCCAACCTTGAGCATCAGACTAAAAAATGAACCCTACAGAAAGAAAGATGGCCGCGGCTATCCTCCGGTTTGAAGACAGCCGCGTTACCGGGCCGGATTCCCTGCGCGTTTCCCGCCTTCCCGCCGCCGATAAGGGCGGCAAGTGGGAGATTTGCGGCATTTGCGACGGCATTGAACCGGCCGTGTTTAACAGATTGAAGGCCCTGCTGGATGCCGGAAGGAGGGAGGAAGCCTGGGAAGGTTGTCTCCAGTACGTCCTGGATAATACCGCCGCCGTGCGTTCCTGGATGGGGTCTGACGCTTTTCCGGCCACGGAGTTTATGTTGCGGGACCATTTTTTCAATTCCGGGAGCAGGAATACCGGGAAGATTTTGCAGCGCGCGCTGAATATTCACGGCGCCGGGCTTGTGGTGGACGGGATTGTCGGCCCCAGGACCAGGCAGGAGTTGCAGGACCAGCTGGCCGCCACGGGTGAAGCGGTGTTCCTTATCGCTCTGCAGGAGAAGCGTCAGGCGTTTTACCGCTCGTGCAAGCAGTTTTCCGTGTTCGGGAAGGGCTGGCTGAACCGCTGTGACGATGCGTTCAGCGTGGCGCAGGAGCTTGTTTAGTTGTTTTCCATTAGTTGTTATGAGTTCAAATCCATTAAAAGCTGTCGGAGGGGCCCTGGCAAATATCGCCACGTTCGGGGGATATGGAGCCAATAAGGCGGCCAAGAAGCAGGCAAGCGCCGCCAACGCTATGGCCGATGCCATGGCGAATGCCCCGGAGCAGAAGGTTATTACTACGGAAACCAAGGATGTTTCCCAAGCGGAGGATGCGGTGAATTCGTCTGCCCGCCGCCGCTTGAAGCTTAGTAATACGACGAACCGGAGTAATCCTCTTTCTTCCCTGGCTGGCCTGAGGAAGACGCTGGGTTGATTTTTACACAGGAGATTCATGGAAAATGTTAAAGATTTATTGAGGACGGCAGACGCCCTATTCACGGAGATGAATAAGAATTCCGGGGATTGGGATGAATTGCGCCGGCGCATCATGCCGAGGATGGAGGGGAAAGCCCGCCAGCAGGAACAGGCTAATGAGATGACGGCTGCGTCCAGTTTTTCTCCGGTGGCGCATAAGTCCCTTTTGAATTTGGCGTCCGCTCATCTTCTTTTTATTACTCCCATGGATCAGAAGTGGTTTTCCCTGCGGCCGCAGGATGAAAGGGATGATTACACCGATGAGGATGACTGGTACAGCAAAGCGACGGAGGCCGTCTACCGTGCGCTGGCGGATTCCAATTTCTATGCGGCGGCCCACGAGGTTTACTTGGACCGTTGCCTGACGGGTACAGGCTGCATGTTTGCAGATGTTTCCCGTGACGGGTCCCTGGTGTTCAAACACGTTCCTACCGGGACTTATGCGATTGCCGAGGGAGCCCACGGGGAGGTGAATACGCTGGTGCGGACGTTGAAGTTTACTGCCCAGCAGGCCGTGGAGATGTTTAAGCTGGGTAATCTGCCTGTCAAGATTCAGGAGGCGTATAAGAATGCGGAGAGGCGATATACCGAGATGTTCGAGTTTGTTCATCTTGTACTGCCCAACAGCCGGGCGCAGTTCGGTTCCGACATGGTAAGGCCTGGCCGCCGCAAGTGGTTGGACGTGTATATTGCCAGGGAGGCGGAGAAGATTGTTTTCCACGGCGGCTTTTACGAGTTTCCTTTTCTGGTGACGCGCTTTTTGAAGGGCGGCGTTTCTTCTTACGGAGAGGCTCCGGGGAAGGCTGTGCTGCCGGAGATCAAGGCTACCCTGCTGATGGATCGGGTGATGGATGTGGCCGGCAGCCGGGCGGCCATTCCCAGCGTTATCGTGTCGGCTAAGATGGCAAAGGAGGTTGATTTGCGGGCCGGAGGCAAGACGGTTGTTCCGGATGAGCTTATTGGTTCACAGTTGCCGAGGGAATGGGCGAACGTGGGGGATGTGAGGTTTATGCTGGAGCGGCAAGATAAGAAGGAGAAGTTGATCAGGGAGGCGTTTTTCAATGATATTCTCCAGGTGGTTTCAAGCGTGGACCGCGAGATGACGGCTACGGAGGTGAATGCCCGCGAGTCGGAACGCATTATTTGCTTTTTTTCTTCTTTTATTCAGTTTTCGCAGGATTTTCAGACGATGATGAATCGCATTGTCTGCCTGATGTTCCGCAATACGCAGGGGGCCGTGCTTCCGGGCGACGCGCCCGATGAGTTTTTTGTCCGTTCCGCCGATGGGGGGAAGTTTGAGTTGCGGACTCCCCGCACCCGTTATCTGGGCAAGATTGCCCAGGCATTTGACCGTTTGCAGAGGTACGGCCTTGAGGGGGTGTTGAATGGGTTGGCGAAGTATATCCAGGTTTCGGGCGATACCCGCATTGCCAAGCGCATGAAGGCATGGGAGGTATTGCGGTTTATGTGGGACAGTTCCGGCGCCCCGTCCAAGTGCATTGTGTCCGCGTCCGAGAATAGCAAGATGGTTGAGGAGGAGAAGGCGCAGGAGGATCAGATGCGTCAGGCCGCCCTTGCGGAGCAATTGGCCAGAGCCGGCAGGGATAGCGCCGCGGCGTCCGCACAGTTTAATACGGATTCATGATGAATATGTTTGAAGATAAGCCGACACCGGAACAGGTTGAGTTTCTCAAGAGGCTCAACCGGAGACGAGCCGCGCTGAAGGAGGCTTTTACTCCGGAGGTGCTGGATATTTTAGAGAAGGAGTTCCAGACGAATTTGCCCTGCTTTCAAGGGAAGGCTGGTTCCTACGACCCCCTTGACGCGATGCGCCGAGACGCCCAAAGGGAAATGCTCCTGTGGGTGAAATACGAGATCGAACAATATAACCCTGATTTATGATATACAATAGATTATTCCACAATAGGTTCCTGAGGGAAGAGGCCATTCCCGGCAGCGAAGGTGAAGGCCCCGGCGGCGGAGCGCCGCCCCCGGCAAGTCCCGTGGACAGTCCGCCTCCCGCAGCTCCTCCAGTCCCGCCCAATCCCTACGATTTTTCAGGGGGTGCGGAACAGCCCGATCCGGATCCCGGCAGTCCTCCCCCGCTTTCTCCGCAGGAGGAGACCGAGTATGAGATTGATTTTGGAGAGGGGTTTGTGGAGAATGATGCCCTGCGAGATATGTTGAAGGGTCATGCCAGGGCGGCAGGGCTGCCGGCCGATGCCGCCGGGAAGTTTCTTTCCGAGGTGGCCGCCAGCATCCGCGCGGACGAGGAGGCTGCTTTTAAGGAGGCTGACGAGGCGTTGAAGGACGAATGGGGAGCGGAGTATGAGACGAATGTTTCTGCCGCCAAGGCGTTTGCCCGGAAGCTTTCCGTGGAGTCCGGCGTTTCTATGGAGAAGATGGCTGTGTTTGCGAGTCCGGACGGGTTCCGCGTTCTGCACGCCATTTCCCGGCTGACAGGCGAGGGAGGCTTGAAGGGCGGCGGCCAGATTCCGGCGAAGACGGATCCTGCCGACGAGGCTCAAGCTATTTTGTCCGACCCCAATCACCGTTATTATAAGGCGATCGCCGATCCTTCGCATCCACAGTGGCGGGAGGCTACCGATTATTATAATAAGCTGGTGGGGATTTCCGGTTAGTTTTTTTTGCGTTGACTATTGGTTCGGAGGGGTGTCCTGCTGTGCGGGGCACCCTTTCTTTTTTTTATTTGTTCAAGTTACGGTTGTATTCATCAGGCCTGGGGATGTGGCATGATGCCTCAAATGGATAAGGTGACCGTTTTTAACCAGGCTTTGGCCCAGTTTGGGGACCGGGAGTATGTGAAGGGTTCCCCAGCCGGTCGCACCGTTGATTTGTGGTGGCCTACCGTGTTGCGGGAAGCGCTGTTGTTCGGGGCATGGACCTGGGCAACCAAACGTGTTGAGATGGATCGCTCCGTTATGAGGCATCCGATTCCGGATGATTGCCTGCGCGTGCTGTATGTGGGGGCGGATTTGTTCCGCATTGAGGGGCGTGATTTGGTGGTTGAGCGTTACGGAAAACGCGCCGCCGGGACCGATAAGCTGGTGGTGGATTATCTTTCCGACGAGGTGGCCCGTTCCGAAGTGCTGCCGGATCACAGTCCGTTTTTTATCAAGGGCGTTGTGTTTCTTCTGGCGGGCAGGTGCGCTTTGAAGCTGGCTTCTTCTCCCCAGCTTGCGGCCGCTTTGGAGGCACAGGGGGAGGCGTTTTTAAGCAAGGCCCTTTATTGGGACACCTGCCAGCATTCTTCCAACGACCAGGATCCTTTAACAGAGATTTTAAGCAGTTCCATTTTCTGATGTTATGAGTTCCGATTTCGTGGTTTCCCAGCAGTATAAGTATCAGGGGCAGGCGGCTTTGAGCAACGGGCGCGCCACGCAGGCGGCTTATGAGAAGAAGGCCCGCGCCCTGGAGGCGGAGGCGGTTTCCGATTCCCACCTGGCCGCCCGCAATATGAAGCGGATGCGCCAGAATCAGAATGCCGCCATGGGGTCTGTACGGGCACAGCGCGGCGGATCCGGTTTTACTTCCGAGGGTTCCGGCAGCCAGGCGGAGGTGGCGGTGGCGGATGTGTGGGAGAGCGCCATTGGGGACGCGGCCCTTTCCAACGCTGTTTCCGATGCCAATAAGCGGTTTGCCGCGGAGTCCGCCCGATACCAGGGGGATCTGGCCATGATGGCGGCACGCAGCGAGGCGGACCAGTATAAGATGCTTTCACAGAATGCCCTTGGTTCTGCCATGATCCAGACGGCCCTGACGGTGGCGGGGGGTGTCATGGGGGGGGCAGGAATGTCCGGTGGCGGGTTGCTGGGGGGTGTTACCGAGAGCGGGCAGACGTGGGGTTCCGCCTCTGGAGGAACCCAGGGGGCTTTTTCCGGGATGATGAATGCTTATTCCCTTTCCGGTTCCCTGGGGGGGATGGTGCCGGGGAGCATGCAGTCTTCCAACAGGTTGAGGGATTCCCTGCTGGCTAATTTCATGGGTTTTGGAAAGAGATGAGCGTTTCTCCCATGCAGCAGGCTTTTTTTCTGATGGAAGCCCAGCGCCCAGGCTGGTTCCGGGAGACCGTTTCCCTGGCGGACGCGGGAGGAGGGATCGTGTGGTGCTGCCCTTCGTTGTTTTTTGCGGGGGTGCCGGATCCGGAGTCTCCCAGGACGTTGATTGTTCTTTTTGCCCACGGCCGCATGGAGGCCGTCAGGGAGCTGGCTTGTCTGGTGCAGGGGCGTTTTGACCGGGCAAGGTGGCAACGCTGCATCCGCGGACGCGAGGACTGGAAGGAGATTTCCATCACCAGGTTTTTAAGTTTCAACCGTTTCAAGATGAAAGAAGATGAGTGATTTACAGCAACCCATGTACGGAGGAACCCGGATGAATGCGGCTTCCTCCACCCCTGCCCCGGTCCAGATGCCGGATGTTTCTTCCAAGCCCGTTCAGAGGGCGCTGCAGAATGCCCAGGAGTTTGTGTCTGATGTTGCCCACCAGTACCAGCGCATGAAGGATTTCGGCGAGCAGACGCGGCTGGAAGGCCGGATGAATGATTTGGCCAGCGAGTTTGAGCAGGAGATGACCCGGAGATTGGGGTTTGCCCGCGGTCATGAGCTGTCTTTTTACGATCGTGACGGGAGGCTGAAAGAGAGCGCCCTGAATACGTTTGTACGGAATTACGAAGGGAAGTTCCGCGAGTTGAAGGGGAGTTTTGTTTCCCAGGAGGAGGCCGCCAGGTTCGGAGCCAGACAGCAGGATGTGATGCGCCGACTCCAGGGGAGGGCTTCCGAGCTGGTTCTTAAGGGACAGATTCAGGAGTCCAGACAGGCTTTTGAAGAGGGGTTGAAGGGGGATTTGCTGCGGAGGGATTACCAGGGAGCCACCCGTAGGCGCATTCAGGCTTACGAGGCCGGCATTATTTCTGAGAATGGAATGAACAACGGTATTCTGGAAGATACACGGAACGGCCTTTTGGACGAATACGAGCAGGATATGCTGATTAACCCCAGTGTTGCTTTTATGAAGCTTGGGGACGGCTATTTTGATGCTCTGGGCGCAGGAGATGTTTTAAAGCGGAAGGAGAAGACCAGAAGGTTTTTACGTTCCGCGAACCGCTCCGAAGGTGAAGATGGAGCGCCCGGTTACAGAAAGGGTTCTCTTTGGCCGAAAGCTTCCCTCCGTTACGGAGCCACGGAGCAGGAGTACGACTGGGTGGAGCATTATAACCGGACCGGCAGTTACGGGAAATACGCCCCTTCCATTAAGTTTGCCTTCCGGGAGGATTTACGGAATCTGCCCCCCGCCAATTCCGGCGAAGAAAGAACAAGGTACGTCAATGACATGTTGAAGAAGTGGGGGCAGTATGGACAGGTTCTTGGAGATGAAAGGAAGTTGCGCCTGTTCGTGGAAGACCGGATTGACGCCATGGGGAGCCCCAATACGAACCGGAATAATATAGAGGCCGTTTTGAAGGCCATGCCGGATCATGTATATATCCCTTATTTTTCTTACCAGGTAGCTAATGCTTACAAGAGTGGTGACCAGGAGCAGATTAAGAAGGAAGAGCATACGCGGGATGAGGTGGAGGCAGATATTTTGTATAAGACGGAACTTTCCATGACAGAGTGGAGACAGGCTCATCCTAATGCCACACTTGCCCAAGATCTTGCGCAGATCCATAAATTCACCGCTTTTCATGCCGGGAACAGGTTTGCCTATCGGCCTATTACCGAAGAAGACAAAAAAAGATCTGACGAGAGCCGCATGAAGAAGGCGCTGGAGTCCATGCCTTTGTATTCTTTTGAGCAACAGGAAGAGTTGAACGTGTCTCCAGAAGAGAGGGAGGCCCAGCAGAAGAAGGCGGCACAATATATTAAGGGCCAAAGACCTTATTTGCCTTCCCCTCTTGAGAACCACCCTGTTTCTTTTGTCCGGCATGGTACGTCCGGAGCGTATGTTTCCAAGCAGGCTTATGAGGCTATCAAGGCTAAGTTTGGGAATAGGCCTTTTGCCCGCATTTCTCTGGGACGCAACGGAGCTTTTCTAAAGGTTCCCGTGGTCGGGGTTTATGAGGGGACCCCGCGGGGCGTTGAGGTTTCAGGACCGCTTTATGAACGCATGGCGTTAAGGTTTCCCGGTGAACAGGCCAGCGGGAATGTCAGCATTTACGACGGGAAGGATGAACCGGAAGCGCCGAAAGATGGATACGGACCAGGCCTGCTGCCTCCTTTGCCGGGTGGGGACGATACTTACACGCAGGTGAACGATATTGGCGATTCCGCTCTTTTACCTCTTAATCAATAGTTTTAGCACAATAATATATGTTTGCACAGGATGTTTTTGAAAGGTTGGGGCTGTCCCAAGATACGGATTTATTGAACGATCTCCAGAAAGAGGCGTTGTTAGAGCCAACGGAAGCGGCGCAGAGTCCCTATATGGATGACCCGGCATATGCCGGTTTTGAGACTTTGCGCGGTTTGTTTGGTTCCAACCATGGAGATAATCCCTCCATGTATTGGCTGGCACAGGGAAAAGAGATGCCTGAATTTGCCACCGTGGCGGACGCACAGGCTGCCGTCTGGAAGGATTTCCAGAAAAAAGCCCGTGCTTATCAGGAAGAGCAGGAGCGACAACAACAGGCACGGGAGGCATTGGCTGCTACGATTGATCCCTTCATTGACCGGTACGTGCGCGGGGACGCTGTGGTTCCCTCCCCTGAACAAGTAATGATGATGCAGGAGGCGGGCATTTCCTGGGAGAGTGTCAGACGAGCCCGAAGAGGGATGCAACTTGTCCGGGAATATGACGCGCAGGGCTCCCTGTACGACGACAGGATCATCAATAATCTGGCGGAACAGGTGGGAGATGATGAGTTGGCACGGCGCATTGTGCTGAATATGTTTTATAATGACGCCAGGAAGTACGCCAAGGATAAGCACGGTGACGAGTGGACCGGGATTGACTGGATAGATAAGGCAGCCCAGGGGGTAACGGGGATGGTACGCACCGGGGGTGTGAAGGGATGGCGGACAGGTCAGAAGGCCTGGCGGAATTTACAGGTAATGGGAGAGGTGGATGCCGTTACGAATGCAGCTAAGCGTCTGCCGGAGTTGATTGCTTCCGGAATGGATGTGGATGAAGCACGCGCTCAGATTGAGAAGGATGCCACTTTTCTTGAGATACGACGCCGCTGGGCTGCCGATCTGGTTCAAACTATGGAAGCCGGGGAGAAGGAATATTTGGAAGGTGAGGACCGCCATTTGGTTGGCCGCATTGGTTCGCAGCTTGGTTCCATTATCGGAGATACGGCTTCCTGGTTCATTCCTGCCATTGGTCCTGCTATCGGAGCTTCCTCCGCCATGCAATCCCGCAGAGATGAGGGGGTGAGCATTGGGTTAACTATGGAGGAAACAGAGAAGAGGGCCATGATGTTCGGCCAGGCAGATGCTCTGGAAGAGATGATTGCTTTTTCCCCCATCGGGCGGTTGACGCCCGGATATAAGTGGTTGAAGAAGGCGCTTGGCGGTGGGAAGGCCGCCGGGAAGCTGGCCCCGTGGCGGGCTCAATGGATGGCGAGTCCGAAGGCCCAGTACGCTATTCAAGGGCTTTCCGGCGCTGCGGAAGAGGCCATTCTTGAGCCTACAGCCGGGTATTTGATGCGTACTGTACAGAGCATGAATCTGACGGACGAACGCGGAAAACAGACTTTCCGTCAGTATTTGGACGATATGGGGCAGATGATGCACGGAGAACAGGGGCTTGCCCTGCTGGCTTTTACGTTTGGGATGTCCGGCTTTAATTATCCTCAAATCAAAAAGGCGGCCCAGGAGTTTGGTCTTTCTCTGCAACATTACAAGGAACTGGGAGGCACGGCCCAGGGGTATCTGGAGGCCAGGGAGGAAAAGACCGCCGAAGGTTTTTTGAATAAGGCTCTTTCCAATTTGCATGAGTCCTGGATGGAGGATCCGCAGGCTTCCCTGGAGCGGGCGAGCGCGGCTGCCGGAGAACGCCTTTCCGGGGAACGCATTGAGTCTTTGCGAGAGCTGGACGCGTGGCGGGCTGCCGAGGATGCCGGCATGGTGCCGCGGGTGGAGCCGGCGGAACAGGAGGGGATGTTCCGGGTGTATGCTCCAGCGCGCAGCACGAAAGCGCCGCGGGAGGATGCTTCCGTCTCCAGAGAGGGGCAGGAAGAGAACGCCCCTTCTTACACGCTGATGGACGGCGAGCAGATGACGGCTTATTTACAGGCGTTTGTGAGCGAGCAGGTGGAGAGTGACATCCTCTACACGCAACATTTGCTGGCCGGGGACGTGACGGTGAGCCAGGCCCTGGCCCAGGGGCGTTTTGACGCGGCGGAGGTGATTACGCGCACAGTGACGGATGAACAGACAGGGGCCGAACGGGTGGTGATTGCCCCGGAGACGCTGGGGCAGATGAAGGCCCGCGCGGATATGGCGATGGCCGCTATCCGCGCCCTGGAGGCGGAGGGTGTGAGTTATGAGGATGCCGCCGCCCGCATGGATGCCTCGTTGAGCGAGCATCTTCCGCTGGGAACTCTTGTGAAGACATGGGAGGAAGCCCAGGAACGCATCAGGACGGAACAGGCCCGCACCCCAGAGTTCAAGGTTCCGGCCATGGATGCCCCGTTTTCCAACGCTTATGTGACGAAGGTCCGCCGGGGAGATACGTTCCGCCGGGTGTTGAGGTATGCCCGCGGGAATGCGACGGTGGAGGATTTGATGGAAGAAACGATGGAACAGGCTGTCATCTCCTGGCAGGCGGAGCAGGGTTTGACCTGGGGCGAGTTCGGCGCGATGCTCCAGGAGGCGCAGAGGGTGATAAATGATTTGTTCCCGGAGGCGCGGGGGGAGGAGATGCAGTTTATTCACCTGGACGCCGGGAAGCCGGTGACGGGTCATGACGCGATTGAGGCGTTTTCCAAGATCGGGCGTTCCCGCTGGCTGGCGGATGCGGTGAATCATCCTTCCCTGCCCTCCTGGCTGCGGAAGCTGCTGAATCACCTGGTGAAGTTCCTGGGGGCTTTCAAGGCGTGCGTGGAGCTGGGCGAGATGGTGCGCCAGGCGGAGGAACAGGGCGTGTTTACCCTGCCGGTTAGGCAGGCGCTGGCGGTGATGCTGGATGCGGGGAATGCCCTGTACCGGGACCAGCAGGGGGATTTGATTGCCCTGACTATGGAACGGGCCAAGGCGCAGGCGGACCTGGATGCCGCCCTGGGCCGCGGTGTCGCCACGGAACAGGAGACGCTGGAAGAGCAGCTTGCCGAACGCAATGCCGCTGATGAACCGGGACCCGTGGACCGGGCGGAAGAAGAGGCCGACGACGCGAACGCCCAGCAGGCGCGGCGCGAACGCACGGAGGCGGAGGTAGAGATGCTGGGGGAACGGGATGATGACGGCGTGTTTAACGGAGGGGTGAGCATTCGTATTGAGGACGGGGTACGCCAGGGTTTTATTGACAAGGACCGGCTGACGCTTTGCCCGGATGTTCCCCAGTTCAAGCAAGGGGCCAATGAAAAGACGGGGGTGGTGAACCGGATTGTGGGGGCCTGGCAGCGCAACGCCGCGCCGATTTCTGTGTGGCGCCGGACTGATGGTTCCCTGCAGGTGATTTCCGGCAGGCACCGCCTGGACGCCTGCACGGATGCGGATATTAACTGCACCGTGTACGAAGAGGGGGAGCGGTTCGATTTGGACTGGGCCCGGAGGCACGACGTGGAGAACAATATCCGGGACGGCCAGGCGAGCGCGTTTGAGATTGCCCGCTACGTTCGGGATTCCTCCCTGTCCATGGCGGAGGCCGTGGAGCGCGGGATTGCCAGGAAGGGAGCCTCCCTGAAAGGGGTGGAGCTGGGGCTTTATGCCAGCCAGGAGCTTTTGGATGCGCTGGGCAACGGGCTGGTTTCCCCGGATGACGCCTACCGCGTGGCCCTGGCGTTCCGCAATGATGCCGAGGTACAGCGTTCCGGGCTGGCCGTGCTGCTGGACGGCGGGAGCTGGCAGGAGGCTTATAATACCATGGCGGCCAAGGCGAACCTGGAAGCGATTGCCCGCCAGAATGCGGCCAACGGCATGGATATGGGCATGGACCTGTTCGGGAATACGGATAATGAAGAGCTTTACAAGCGCATCGGGAAGTACGCGGCGGAGAAGTACCGCGAGCTCGGCAAGGAGCTGACGGCGATTAACGGCGCTTCCCGGAATCCGAAGGTGGCCCGGAAGTACGGCGTGAATGTGAATGACGCGGCGGCGGTGCAGCAGGTGGTGAAGCGGTTGCAGGAGGAACGTTCCCGCTGGAAGAATTTTGCCGTGCATCCCGATTTGCTCAAGGAGGCCAATGACGCCGTGATGGTGGAGCTGGGGGTGAAGACGCAGGCACAGGTGGATCAGGAGAATGGCGTGCTTCCTTTGGAGGCACCAGAACAGGAGGCGGATTCCGACGATGCGGGGATGTTGCTGCTTTCCCAAGATGTGAACCGGATGCTGGAGGATTTTATAAAACGGGAGGAGGTTCATTTTTCCCTGGCCGGAGAGAATGAAGCATTGCTGGCTCCCAATGGAGAGCCATCCCATCTGACGCCGCAACAGTACCGACAGGTAAGGACGCCAGAGTTTAAGCGGTGGTTTGGGGATTGGGAGAAGGTAGCCCGGTTCAAGGCAGCCGTGGAGAAGATTATGTCTATGGATCCGGTGGCAGCCATTTCCGGCCAAGAGTTCCAGAAGGACGGCATCCCCCTGACCGAAAAGGTGACGAAGTTCTGGAAGGAGCGTTTTAACGGAGTAGCCATTTCTCCCGAACTTGGAGAGGTGAGGCTTGATCTTGAAGGCGTGAAGTCTTCCATTGGACACGGCATCGGTTCATTGAAGTCCGCGGCTTTTGCCTGCGTAGAAGACGTGATCCGGAACGGCGTTGTGTTTGACCGTCAGAAGAATTGGAAAGAACGCGGTTACGATACAGCGGTGATTGCCGCTCCCGTCACGATTAAGGGCGTGGAGTATGTTTGCGAGGTTGTTGTTGAGCAACGTACCAACAGACAGGGATTTTACCTGCATGAGGTGGAGATAAAGAAGAAGCTCGAAGACGTGTTCAAGACCTCCACTGAAGGAGGCACGCCCCAAGCTTCCAGAAGTATATTAGCCCTGCGAGCCGAAGATGTCAAGAGGGAGGAAGAGGGCATGTCCAAGGTGGTGGACGAGAACGGAGAGCCACTGGTGGTGTATCATGGCTCCCCGCATGTTTTTACCGTGTTTGACGTGGAGCGTTCCGGAGAGAATTTTAACCGGAGCCGGGAGGATGGAGGGTTGTTGTTTTTTTCTTCCCTGCCGGAGACGGCGGAAGATGTGCTTCATGATTTAGAGGGCCGTTTTCCGGGGACCGGGTTGGAGAGTGCGCGGCTGTACGCGTGTTTTATGAGGTTGAGGCGTCCGTTTACGCTGGATCTTGGCGATGCTTCACAGCGCCCGTTTTCCGGTGAGGGTGTGCCGGAGAGCGTGAAGGGTTCCCCGATGGCGTGGTATTTGTTTCCTCACGAGTTGAGGAGAGGGTTTGATGAGGGGAATGCTCATGGCGCAGGTTATGACGGTATTGTTTTGAAGGGCAGGAATGCTTATGACGGGAGTCCGGAGGTGTGGGGGATGGCTACGGATTCCCGGCAGGTGAAGAGCGCTGCCGATAACCGCGGGACGTTTGATTCAGAGAATCCGGATATTACGTTTTCTATTATTGGGGAGAAGGCAGAATCCTTCATGGAGTACCACAATAACGGACTTTCCTACACGGATCCGGCGGACGGGAAGCGGAAGGCGATTATTGATTCCCGCGGGGTGCGGTTGAGGAAGGAGCACGTCAGCGTGAGCGAAGGGGGGCATGTGAATGTTTCCCTGGCCGCGGCCCTGGATTTCCCGGAGTTGTTCCGGGCTTACCCGGAGCTGCGGAAGCTGAGGGTGGATTTTTACCGGGACAGCAGGAGCGGCACGGGAGGGTTTACCGATCCGCAGGAGCATTATATTGCCGTGAATGTGGCACGGGGCGGGAAGAACGCGGATGCCGGCATGGTGCTGGATACGATTCTGCACGAGGTACAGCATGTGATTCAGGGGTATGAGGGGTTTGCCCAGGGGGCCGGTCGCATGAGCCGGGATCAGGCGCTTGCTTATCTGGGCGAGAGCATGATCCAGCTGGCGGGCCGGGACGACGCCTGGGCGAAGGAGGCCCTGCCGCGCCTGGAACGGATGAGGCAGGAACTGGAGGCCGGGACGTTGCAGCCGGCGTTTGTGTATGTTTTTTCCCACGGGGAGCAGGAGGCGCGGCTTGCCGGGAGGTTTGAGAAGAATAGCGAGGGCGTGGTGATGAGCGGCCTGAACGGGTTCCGCCTGCTGGACGCTCCGCCGTTTTCGATTCCGCTGACGGGGGATATTACGGAGCTTGGCGGCATTACGTTCGGGGGCGGGAGGTTTGGCCGGATGGCCGACAGGGTTCTGGCTCCGAACGGGGATTGGCTTTACGATGAGATGGTGTTCAGGATGAGGGCCGCCGCGCAGCGGTCCGTGAATAAGCTGAACCTGTATGAGACCGGAGACCGGGAGCGCGGCCTTGAGCTGCTGGCGGAGGCGCAGGAGCTGATTTCCACGGTGGAGCGGTTTCTTCCCCATACATACGGGTTCGGGCTGGAACCTTACAAAATCTGGCTGAATGTGTTTTCCCTGCTTTACGGGAATAGCGGGAAGATGGCGCCGGATGAGGCGCTTTCCAGCGCGTTGAGCGCGATTCCCATGGAGAAGTGGCCGGAGATTATGGCGGGAAGTGTGATGAAGCATTTCTGGGGGTATGTAAAACAGCATGAGACGCTGGGTCCCATGTGGGAGGGTAAGATGAAGGAGTTTGAGGAAGAGGCGAAATTTGCCGAAGCCGGGGAGAAGGCCGCGGAATTGGATAAGCGCCGGTGGGAGTTTTTTATAGCGAATGGCGCGGAGTTCCTGGAGAAGTACGGGCAGGTGAAGGTGTACCGCCTGATTAGCAAGTTCATGGCCCGCGTGGTGGAACAGATTGACCGTTACCGGAAGGACCGGACGCTGGGCCGCATCCGCCGCGTGGCGGCGTCCGTGGCTCCGCGGACGAATCCGAAGGGGAAGCCGCTGCGCGGGAAGATGGACGCGGAGAGTTACCGGAGGCTGGAGAGGTGCCTGCGCCTGCTGGAGATGACCGAGAGCCAGTACGATGAGTTTCTCCAGAAGAATTTTCCGGAGGATGCCGAAGAGGGGAAGAGGTGGGAGGATCTGGCCCCGGATGCGCTGGTGCTGGTGACGCTGCCCGACGCGGAAGGGAGGCTGGAAGAGGTGGCCGTAACGCAGCGGGAGTTGGAGGTTTACGCCTGTTATGAACGGATGGACGTGAATACCGCGGAGAAGTGCGGCGCGGCCCTTGGAGAATTGATTGCCACGTCCCGCCATGCCTGGGAGAACGCAGCGGAGAAGAAGAAGATGGAGGTTGCCGCCATGGCCGCCCCACTGCTGCAGGCCACCGGGGATTTGGATGATAACAGGATGGCGACGTTCCGCCGGAAGGCGAGGCTGCGGGCTTTGCCGAAGAAGCCCCTTTCCCTGTTTGATTATCTGATGAATTTTAATCAGTATATGCAGGCGCTTTCTTCCGTGGAGCCGTTTGCCGGGATTGCCCGCCAGTTTGAGGAACGGGCGGCGCGGTTTAATGTGCAGCGGCAGGCGAGCGAGAAGGAGATGCTGCGTTTTGTGCACAATACCGTAGCGGAGATTGCGGGGTCCGCGGACCGGTATGATATTGCCGAGTGGATTTATGAGGGGCGCATGAAGCAGGATACGGGGATTTCCGTTGTGGAGCGGGAACCGGATTGGAACAGGAAGGCAAACGCCCTGTACCGGGGACGCCTTCTTCATTTGCTGCGCCGGAAGGTGAAGTCCCACGGGCTGGAAGCGGTGCAGCTTTATTTGAGGGAGTTTAAGCTTTCCGAAGATTTGAAGAAGGAGGTGAACGCCCTGTTCGGGCACCGCCGCAAGGAGATTTCCGCCAAGCAGGCGAAGAAGGCATTGGAGCACATGGAGCGCGTGTTTACGCAGAAGGAGTGGGAGCGGTACGGGGACCAGAAGGTTTTTGTGAGGGAGCGGGCGGAGATGCTGCGTTCCAGGACGAAGTATGCCAAGGAGGGGTATCAGCCGAAGAGTTTCCGGCTGGATGGCCTGTCCCGGATGGAGGCGGCGTATCTGGTGCTGTTGTCCGAGCAGGCGGATTATACCGAGGCCCTGGCGGAACGCGGGTTTGACGCGGAGGTGATGGACCGGCTGCGCGGGTTTGCCGGGGATGAGGTGATGCAGTTTGCGTATGCTTTACGGGAGAAGCTGAATGAGCGGAGCGGACAGGTGCAGGAGATGACCGAGAGGCGCTACGGCACGCCGTTTCCGCTGACGGAGAATTATTTCCGGGCGTTTTTCGATGTGACGATGGAGGCGATTGATAAGTCGATTGCCGATGCGGCGTCTTACGGGGAAGCGGCCACGGGCGGGAAGTTCGGGTTGATTCACGCCCGCCGGAAGCATCAGGCTCACCTGGATTTGGAGATGGATGTTTGCACGGCGTTTATGGCGGCCATGACCGAGCAGGATCTTTACCTGTACGGCTCCGAGATCAGCCGTGATTTGCGGGCTTTGCTGAATTTCAAGGGCGAGGACGGCGAGGCGGGCCGGAGCCTGGAGGTGCTGCTGGGGCGGGATGCCGTGGGCAAGCTGATGGCCTGGGCGGATGCGTTTGACCGCGCCGGGGCGGAGAGTATTCGCGGGCACCTGGATATGAACCGCCTGATGAACCGGCTTTCCGGCGCGGCGGCGCGGGTGCTGCTGGCCGGGCGCGTGGGGACGCTGACCAAGCAGGTGACGACGGTGATTAACGCGATGTATGCTTCCGACGAGATTGGCCTTGCCGAGTGGCTGGGGGCCGTCCGCCGGTATCACGCCGGGAAGCTGGTGAAGCCTGTACGCGAGATAGAGGCCCTGCCGGAGCTGGACAGCCGCGACAAGACGCGGTTCAGCGCCACGCTGGCTGCCATGGGGGCCGATGAGGCCGGGCGCCGGGTGTCCCGCCTGGAACGCTGGAACCGGGAGGGGATGGATTTGCTGGAACGGGTGGATATGAAGGGGAATGCGATTTCCGCGGCTATTTTGTACGATGCGGTTTACCGGAAGATGAAGCGTGAGACGCCGGACGCTGCGGAGGCCGAGCTTGACGCGGCCGCCATGGCGGAGGTGCGGCGCTCCCTGTCCCGCAAGGGTCAACCGATGACGCAGTTGCAGAAGTCCCTGGCCGCGCAGCACCGGACCTGGATGCAGGCGGGGATGTTGTTCCTGGGCGGCGAGTCGATCAATACGATGGGCAATGTGTTTTCCCTGGCCCGCAGCGGGCAATGGGGGAAGGCCGGGTTGATGTGGGTTTCTCACGGGGTGGTGCTGGCCCTTCTGAATGGGCTGCTTAATTTCATGACCGATGACGAGAAGCGCCGCCGGAAGCGGGAGTGGTGGCACGCCCTGTTTGATGTGGTGATGGGGCCCGTGATGGGGATCCCTGTCGTGAGCGGGCTGGCTGGCGAGGGGGTGAGGCAGCTTGCGAAGCTGTGCGGGTATCATGCTTTTATGCCGGGGAATAATTTGCTGGTGCCTTTTTCCAATGCGGCGGATATCGGGAAGGCGTTTTCCAACGCCTGGAAGGTGTTTGACGGCAAGGAACGGCCTTGGGAGGATGACGCCCTTTCTTTCCACGAGCTTTTACGTACTGCGGCGGCGGGGACGGTGGCGTTTTCTCCGCGGACGCCCAAGGGGGGCGCCGCTGCGGTAGGGGCTGCCCTGACGATGGCAGCGTTGCTGAATGTGACAGAGTTTGCCCTTAAAACAGTCCGCAGCGTTCAGGAGAACGGAGCGGATTGGGATAAGTGGGTTGGGAACCGGAAGTAGTTAAAGTATCTTATCCAGTATATACAAGTGCGACTATTTAAGGATAGTGTCTGCTTTAACAACTTTTTCTTTTGCTTGCTTCTCCAAATTTGGAACTGCTCTAAACATAGAAGCAAGCTCTTTTGCATCTTCAATTGACATTCTAATTGAAAATTTGCCTGTCCCTGGATCATTAAAAAACAACTGAACATGGGAACTTGTTTTTCCAAGCACATCTATCATAGATTTAGATTCATTCAACATGGATATAAAATAAATATCAAACGAATACTTTCTTGGATTTTTTTCTAATGGAGCATAGTAAGAGGCAACAAATTTATTTGTTGCTAATTCACTATCTTCCACTATATCGGCCCATTTTGCGCATTTTTCTAAACTTTTTGCTATATTGATTGCATCTTTGTTTGAAAAATATTGTGTAACAAATCTAGGGTAAATATTTTTTTTAATTTTATCTTTTGGAAGTATAAAAATCACCAATCTATGCCATTCATCACTTGAGACATGCAAGTGTATTTTAAAATCACATTCGTTCAAAAAATGTATATTTAATATTTTGTCACTTTTTACAGAACATTCGGTTCGAGCAAATGAGACTCCCGAAATAAATACCCACACCGCAAATATCACATATAGAATCTTCATAGAATGGAATATTTACTAGCTCCTCCACAAATCTTGCAATTCACACCGCTGGGCGTATCGCTGGCTCGCCCTTTGCAAGCCCGGTAGTACCGGCAGTTTTTGTTATGGGTCTTGCCCGTTGAGCTGATCCAGTACGTTTTTTCTTCCGCTGTTGGCTTGGCCGCTGGTTTCCGGTGGTAGTGGTATTCCCCTGTTTTGCGGTTGTAGTGACCACCGTTGGCGTCCAGGCCGCCAGGGTGCGCGCCTGAGAATGAAGTGAGGGAAATAACAGCTAAAATGAGAGAGAATAGTTTCATGCGAATTCATAATACCATGAAATATAGAGAGTTGTAAATAATTTGCTTAACTCTTTCAAAAGCATTATGAAAGGATTATTTCCAACATTTATTTACATTTTTCACCTGTAGTTTATCGTTGTTTGTTAGAGGGGGCCGTGGTATCGCCTTTTCCGTGAGGTTGCTGTTTTTCTTTTTAGCCAGCATTTGCATTTCTTATGGTGAAAGCTTTAGGGGCTTTGTCATCAATGTGATTAATGGCGATACAATTACTGTTTTGGAGAAGACTCCAGAACAAAAACAAGCTTACAGAGTTCGTTTGAAGGGAGTTGATGCTCCTGAAAAAGGGCAGTATGGCTACAGCGGGGCTAAATATTTTTTGGAGAAGTTGATATGGGGTGAAATGGTCACGGTTCAATATTCGGGGCGTGACAAGAACGGAGTTATTTTGGGGCTGGTATTGTATGGGGGGACGTTCGTGAATTATGAAATGGTCAAAGAGGGGTGGGCATGGTACGACAAAAAATATTTCGATAGCCGGGAGCTTGAGAGGTTGGAAGCTTCAGCGAAGAAGGAGCAGAAAGGATTATGGGCAGAGGAGAATGCGATTCCCCCTTGGGAATGGAGAGAAGGAGAGAGGGGTAAGGAGCCTTCCCAGGATAATAAAAGGATAGTTACTTATTGGATCAGCTCAACGGGAAAAACGCACCTTCCCGGATGTCGGTATTATGGTGTGGGGATGGGAGCGTTTAATAATCTTGGAACGGCAGATTATTGCGGCCTGTGCTGGAAGATGCCCAAGGTGAAAGTCAGGAAGTCTGAACTGACTTATGATCCTTTTCCTGGGCCAGTAAAGACATCTTCTTCCCCTAGAAGATCATATTCGAGTCCCAGGCATAATTCCATTTATCATCATGTGTTTTCTCCAAGCACGAGTACCGATTCCAAAGGACGCATTATTTACACGGGACCGCGTGGAGGAAGGTATTACATTAACAAGAACGGGAATAAGACGTATATCAAAAGAAAATAAAAGCCCCCTGGCCCGGAGGCCAAGGGGCGAAGCATTCTAACGTAAAGAGGTCAAATAATAGCCTCTCTTCTCAGAATAAGCAACTCCTAAATCATTGTTTCGGTATTATTATGTAAAAATATATACTGGAATTGTTATTGTGGGCTGTACCCAACAAAAAGGAGCTGCCCCGATACAGGCAGCTCCTGAATAGAGTCAGGCTATTAATCTTCCCAGGTTCCACCTGCAGCCTCAATAGCATCCCGTACTTCCCTGATCAGGTAAGGAGGTGCATTGTCTGGATCGTGGCCAGCAATGGTGACTTCCGCAATAAGATGATGGTCAGTTGCATCACGGTATTCGTAGATACGATGGTCACCCCTGGTCCTTACGAGGACAAATCCGGCATCTTCTAACTGTGCTATTAGATTTCGTATTCGCATAAGTGATGTTGAAGATACGAGAAGAGGGGAGAGTTTCAATGAACGCTGTCCGAATGGAAGAATCAGCCTTTTTAATCAATAGAATTTCTTCCTATGGAAAGCCCCTTCCTCAAACGGTGGTGAGTGTTGTATTTAGGTCATATGAGCGAACATAGCATACTTTTTATTGACTTAGTGGAATCTCCGTTATACCATCAAGCCATTATTTACTTTAGTCGATTGTTTTTTTGTAAATAGGATTACTAAATATTTTGTATGATATGTAAAAGGGAACCTTTCATAAATACATCAAAATGTAGTCAAACATGTGCATATTTGTTGATTATGGACGAAAAATCTAATGTTCCAAATAATTATAATAATAAAATATCATTCGTTGTATTAACTTCGTTTTTATGCACATTGATATTTTTAATTATTATGGCTCCTTTAAGTGTAAGATTTTTTGTTGACATTCCACAGAATACTGGAGATGTGTGCATGGATGCCGTTTCTATTAATTCTCCTAAAATTGATTCAAGTGATATATTGAGTCATATTTCGGAATTTTACAGTACAATTATTGTTGTTTTAACGACTCTTCTAGCTCTGACCCAGATTGTTTGTTATATTTTTATTAAAAATTCATCAACTAAGGAAATAGAATCTCAGGTTTCAACTTGTCTGAGTGGAGAATTTTTTAAGCATACTCTCAACCATTGTGTGAGCGAAGCCGTCGTTAAGCAATTTCAAGATGAAGGTAGAAAAACCGCTATTGATGCATGGCTAGCAAGCTCTACCAGAGAAGAGTTTGATAATAGAATTTCTGAATTGGAAAAACGTTTAAGCAGTCTTGATCATAACATTTCTTCGGATAATACACCTGATGAAGATGATAAAAGGCTTTTAGAATCAGCTAAAAATAGAATGTCAACTCAAGGAGTATAGTTATTATGGCTGTTATTTTTGGTTCATGGAATCCACTTGCTGATTCAGAAATGGGATCGGCTTTCTTATCTGCTGAAGAGATTTCTTCAGCAGAAGAAATGTGGAAATTTGCGAAAGATTCTGGAATCAATGAGTTGCCTATTAATTTGGAAAAGTTAGTCAAAAAATTAGGTATTCGTTTGAAAGAAGAGTCTTTGGATGACGAAATTTCAGGAGAGTTGTATCGTGATCAGAAGGATGGAAGCTGGGTGATAGTCGTCAATAGCAATCAAACGGAAGCTAGAAAACGATTTACAATAGCTCATGAACTTGGTCATTATGTCTTACATAGAAATGAGAGTGATGTTTTTGAAGATGAGATATTCTTTAGATCTGATGAAAAAGATCTTTCCGAATATCAAGCAGACAATTTTGCAGCAGAATTGTTAATGCCCAAAGAATTATTTACTGGTGCGCTCAATGAGAAAGGATGTACCATAGAGACATTAGCAAAAAAATTTGGTGTTTCCTATGTAGCGACACGTATTCGGCTTAGTAATATTATTCCCTAATGTTCTGTATGTTTGAATATACTCCATTTATTAGAACATCTGATGCGGAATTACGCGGCATTGGATACCTTGAAGAACGGGTTAAGAATATCATTTCTCCTTTTTTTATTTTAACAAAATCAAAAATGCTTACGTCACGAGCATTGGATAAGATCAAAGACAGAGAATCTGTTGTCTCAGGTAGTGTATGGAGGAGTTTGAATAATGTAGGTGAAAAATTTGGGAAGAATCGCCCATTTTTTCTTGATATTGCGGTTGACAGTATACCGAATGAGCAGGAAATGCTTCAAATACAAAGTGATTTTTATAAGAAGAAAGCTAGAGAAAATAAAAATGAAACCTCGTTTGATGAAAGACAATATGAGTGGGTAGAAGAGATGCGAGGTCTTGTTTCTTCTAATGAAGGGTATAAAAAATGGTGTGATTTTGTTATGCTCGCAAAAGAGGATTTTCCTGCTATTATTCCATCTCTTCAATTTTCAGTTCAAGAGGGGAACGACCCTATGCCGGATTTTTTAAAGCAGGTGGAGTTTCTATCGCATAATTTCTCAATGTTTGCACTTCGTTTGCAAAGGCCTTCTACTAAAAGTAATTGGCTTGAATTAGGGAAATATTTGGTAGAGCGGATTTGCGAAAAAGGTGAAAAAAGCAAGGTGATGGTAATTATTGATCTTGCCTTTTTGAGTCCAAGATGGAGAGGAAGGGAAGAAACGTTACAACAATTACGTATTTTTATTGAATCCTGTCGTTCTTACGGTGTGAAAGGTGTTATTGTGACAGGATCATCTTTCCCTCAATCGGTTTATGACTTGGTTGATCAGAAGGAAGATGAAGGAGAAATTTCTTCTCAGATGATTAAAATATATGAGGAACTTTCTGATACTGGCATAAAGTATGGAGATTACGCGTTTATTCATCCTCAAAAATTTTCTTCTTTTGCCAGAGGATGGATTCCGCGGATAGATATTCCCTTATCTGGCAAATTGTTTTTCAGAAAACAAAAAAAGGGAAAAGAGGATGTTTATGCTCGTGTCTATGAAAATATAGCTTATGTACTGATTCAAGAGGGGAAATTGTCTGAGGTTCCCGATTGTTGGGGAAAAGCCTGCATTTTAAGAGCAGGCAATGGTGAGGGAGTTGGGCCGAAGACGCAACAAGGAGCAAGCCCTTCATTTTGGATTTCAGTACGGGTGAATATCCATATTACGAGTATTAGTGAACATTTATTTACTTGATGTAAGGAGATGTTTTTCTTGAGAGAATTAAAAGATCGTCTGGATTGACTTTTCCAGGATATATTTCTCTTATAAATATTTCTGTATTTTCTTTATTCTCTATATATAATTTATTTTTGAAATCACGTTTTATTTCATATTGCTTGATAGAGAATGAAATTTGTTGTCGCAACTCATCAATATTTAGCGTGGATGTTAGTTTTTGAGGAAATTTTATTTGCATTTCTCTCCTAGAATAACTAGCTAGCAAAGATAAACTGTTTATTTTTTTGCTTTTTTTAGCCTTCCTTATTAAGGAAAGTTTGTTGCATTTTTCTACTATTATTCCTATATGTGGATTTGAAATTTTTAATACTGCTTCCATATGATTCGCATGGCACACAACATAGGTATAATCGAATACAGACATATAGCAGTCTAATTGTCCTTGTAATCGATTTAATTTGTCGTTTTTACTTTTAACTTCATAGGCAGTGATTTCTTTCTTTGATATTTTTACTATATCAGCATACCTTTTTTGTTCTGAAAAGAGTAATTCTGATGATAATGCGTAGTTTGTCGATTTGGCATTTTTTATTATCCAATCAACAAGCTTACATTTCAAATAAAGATCTCCGAGCTTTTTTTTGTTCATTTTTCCCGCCGTTCTTCCAATTTTGTTAAAATAAAACGAGGATGTTGTTGATGATAAGGTTTGAGTTGCGGGGGTAAACGAGACATATGCTTCTCTGCTTAATGGTGTGTTTCTAAGCTTTCTCCCACCTGTCCAGCGTTTCCACATAGATGCCGGAGATTTTGCCGCCGTCCATGGGTTCGATGTCTCCGAAGTTGGGGTTGATGGGATGGAGGGTGTATTCCATTTTGCCGGTTTCCGGGTTTTTCCTGCGAACCAGTTTTTTGAGCGTCACGCCGCGTTCATCATGGTATTGAACAATGGTTCCGGGTTTGGGGATGGGGGGGATAGTGTATTTTTTCATGATGACCACGGAGCCGTCCGGGATGGAGGGTTCCATAGAGTGACCGTTGACGCGCAGCAGGTATTCCCCTTTTTCCAGTTCACGGTATAGCCGGATGTCCTGCGGAATGGTGTCTCCATCCGCCAGGTTGCCGGCGGCAATGTTGCCGATGATTCGTCCCTGAGCCTCCAAAGGAGGGGTTGTGAATGTTTCTACCGGGGTAAACTGCTGGCTGGGAGCTTCTGCTTTCCTTTTCTGATGTGCCTTGGCTGTGACTTGAAGGATATGGGAAACCATATCCTCTATAGTTTTTTTTGCTTCATCCGCCATGGCGCGAAGTTGCTTTTCAAAGTCTGGCGGAAGCTCAAACTCAATTTCTTCCTCTCCTGACATCAGCTTTTCAATGAGTTCCATTTTTTGAGGAACGATCGGCTTTCCGGCAGAAAGCCAGTTATCCACCGTTCGCTTACTGACCAATGTTTTTTCAGCTAACCACGCACGGTCTTTCCCTATCTCTTTGAGCCACGTTTTGATGTCTTCAGCATTGAGCATGTCAGCATTATGCACCAGAAGTGCATCAAGCGCAATAGAAATATTTACCATTGATGCACCAGAAACGAAAAATAATGTTGACTTAATTTCGTTCTGGGTGCATTTTGACAATATCAACAGCACGCAAGACGCGAATATGATCATCAACCTGAAAAAAGAAACGCAAGAAGTGCGGGAGTGGTTCCGGGAGGCGCAGGCCGCTACAGGCTTGAGCGGCCGGGCTCTCGTTATCGGCGCCATCATGGATTTCCGCCAGAAGGCAAAAGACCGTAGTCCACAACCTCGGAAGAAGAACTCCGAACCCAAGAAGCCAGCGGCATGAAGTACGGTCCCATCGAAGCAATCCTGGCTACTCCTGCAATGAAAGAAGAGTTGCAACAAAAAGGACGTATAGAAGTGCTCTGCTCCGAAGGTTTTCAAACACTTAGAGCAGGAAAAGCGCAAACTCCATTCTGGATGGATGGAATCTATGTGCGGGCTATTGCCTGTAATGAGCGAGCTACGGTAGTTCTACTGGAGGATGAGTGTGTTTCCGCTCCTTCGGCTGGTAGCGATGTTGGAACAAAAAGTGTTCCCCAACAGTAGATTTAATTTCAATAGTTTCCAGATGGTTAACAATTTCATGGAACTGTTCATGCGAAATGTAGATCGGGTAGTCATGGTCGGTAGTGATGATGTAGCAACAGCCCACATATCCTTCAATTGCGATAATATGATCAATATTGACATAACAGAATACTCCGGGTTTTCCATCGGAATACCTGCCACCATTAAGACCTTCCTGTAGTTTTATGAATTTAGGCATAACAGAATAGTAGCCTGACAGCTTTCATCTTCAAGAATAATGAGCCGGCATGCGCATGAATTTAGGCAATACGAGCACATTCAAAGCCAAGGCGTTATATTGGCAGGCTCTCCATTTTTATTTAAGTAATAACAACCAATATCAATCACTAACAAATAATCAATGATGAACTGGACTGAATTTATTGTTGTGACGCTGCTTAACCTGGCAGGCTACCTGTCCGCTCTGATGCTTGGTATCAGCCTGGGAGAGAAACACATCATACGCCAGGTGAACAGAACCCTGGATCAGATGAGAAAGGAGCGGGCATGATTATCGAATACGACGACGAAGACCGGTGCATCCGGGTGAATGGCGAATACGTCGCTATCCGGGAAGCGGAGGGCCTCAAGGACGAGCTGGAATTAGCGATTGACCAGTGGGAGGTGGATCACGCCGAGCAGTGCGATAACCCCGACGGCCACTACGACGACTGAATTATGGAAGAAGCCCTTATCGAAGAATTGAAGCTGCTCGGCTGGCACGAGCTTTAACTAATCGCCCGTCCGGGCGGCCATTTTAATTAACCGAACATGAGCACGAATGAAAAAACGTTGAAGAGTCTGGCGGAGGCCCTGGAAACCATAGCCAGGGTGCTTAAGGAGGCTGCTTCTTCTCCTGTTCCTTCCTCCCCGGAGGCGGCGGGCGTGGGATTATTGCCTGATTCCGACGAGGCGCAGGCGATTGCCGCCTTCCGCGGCAAGGTAGTTGTCACTTTGGATGACGTAAGGTTCATGACGGGCTGGGGAAGAGAGCGCATTCTTGCCCTTGTCCAGGATGGCAGCATTCAGGCGTTGCCCGGAACAGGAAGCGCCGGATGCCCCTATGAGTTCCCTGCCCTGTCTGTATGGCGCTATATCCACCAGCAGGATTATACGCAGAAGCCTCAAGTGAATGGAGTGGATATGAATATTCTTCCCCCGCGCAGAAGAAGAAAGGGGGCTGCGGCATGAATACCTTTTTCAAGTTCTTGGGGGCCTGCTCCTTTGGTCTTTCCGCTGCGTGCCTGTTCTGGCTGGCGGTGGAGCTGGATAACGCCGAGCTGCAGGCCGGCAAGAGCCCGCATTCCGGGTTTTGCCCGGAGTCTCCCACACCCATGAAAGCTTTTGACGGTTTGGAAAAACCGTCCCGCCCTCACGGTATGAGGAAACAATGAGTTGGCCGGGGTCAGTTGGCCCTGACTCCCGGCCTGTTATCAATAACATGAATGTGAATACCAATAACATGAATACCACTACAACAGAATCCCTGACTTTACAAGAGCAAGGACAGCAACTGTCCATACTGGGAGCGTTTGCCAACAGTGAACAGTTCCAGATGGCGAAGCAGGCCGCCGAGATGCTTGCATCTTCCAGCATGGTGCCGACCACCTACCAGAATAACCCCGGTTCCTGCTTCATCGCCCTGAATACAGCCCTGCGGCTGCGGATGGATCCTTTGATGATCATGCAGAATCTTTACGTGGTTCAGAACCGCCCGTCCTGGTCCGGACAGTTTGCCATTGCTCTTGTGAATATCTGCCCGAAGTTTTCGGCGACTTGGTTCGAGTACCGTAATGAAGAGGATTTTCAGAAGGGGGTGAGAATGTGTGCCCAGCTGAAAACGGGGCAGAATGTTTACGGAACTTGGATTACCCCGGAGATGGTGAAGGCCGAAGGATGGGGGAAGAAGTGGCAGACGATGCCAGAACAGATGTACAAGTACCGTGCTGCGGCTTTTTTCGCCCGGACGAATTGCCCGGAAGCGTTGCTGGGCTTGAGTGTGGAGGGGGAAGCGGAGGACATGGCCGGCAAGAGCCAGCCGGATATTAAGCCGCCCCTGTTCAAGTCCAGCAACGCTTCCGGGGGCGACGTTGTGGATGCCGAGAAGGTTGCTGACTCCCCGCGGCAGCTGGGAGACGCGGAGGTTCCCGGCAAAGGCGACGTAGAAGTTCCGCCGCCCCACATCCGGCTGATGGAAGTTCTTTCCTGTACGGAAGATCAACTGAACAAGGCTATTGCGAAGGCCAGCGGCGACAAGGTGAAGGGATGGCACGAACTGAATGACAAGCAGAAGGAAAAGCTGGCGGCCAATCCTGACAAGCTGCAACCCTTTATCGGATAGGAAGGAGACGACAACATGACCGATACTGTTGAAGATGTACGTAAAGGGCTGCCCTCCGCGTCTGCGTTTGGACGTCTGGCTTTATGCCCCGGCTCGTTTACGATGGAGAAGTCCTGTCCCGATGAGAGTTCCGAGGCTGCCGCAGAAGGCACGCTGTTGCACCGCTATATGGAGTATCTTCTTTTGAAGGATGATGCAGCCGAAGAAGGAATGGGGTTTTCCTGGCATGATTTTCTGAATAGCCGGGAGTATGAGTCTGCCGAGCTGAATCATGAGCAGGTGGAGCTTTGCGGACGTGCTCTGCGTCTGCTGGATGATGTGAAAGAGAAGATCATGGGGGGGAATTATTCCTATTCCTTTTTCTCTCTCGTGTCCACCGAGGAACGCCGTTTTTTGTCCGACTGGATTGAAGGGGGCGAGTATTCCGGACAGTGGGACGCACTGTTCAGAGTTGGAGTGGATCTTCTGGTACTGGATTGGAAGTTTGGCCGCGTGGCTGTGGATTCCGCCGAGGCCAACCGTCAGCTTGAAGCCCTGGTTCCGCTGGCGGCTCAAAAAGCCAATGAAGAGGGGATTATTTACAATGGCATTTACGCGGCTATCATCCAGCCGCGGGTGGCTGGTCCGGCATCTGTTACGTTTTACGATGACGAGGCGATTAGCCAAGCCGAACAGAGGTCTCTTGCCGTCGCCAAGGCAGCTATGGCCCCGGACGCCCCGCGCTATTGCAGTGAGGCAGCCTGCCGGTATTGCCGGGCCAAGGCGGTGTGCCACGAGGCCGCGGCCATGGTGGAGCAGGCTTCCCTGATCGCTACGGACCGGGATAAGTGGGAGCTGTTTTCCCCTGCCGAGAAGGTTCAGGCTTACCACCTGGCGAAGACGGCAAAGAAATGGGCGGCTGCTGTGGATTACCGGTTTGAACAGGATGTGGCCGCCGGCCTGATTCCCGGTTTTGAGATGGCGCCCGGACGCACCAGTTTCACGGTGACGGATCCTTCCGGGGCGTTTTCCGCGCTGAATGCCGAGTTCCCGGGCGAGGTGACGGCGGAAGCGTTTGCCGGGTGCTGCAAGGTAGGCATCACGGAATTGGACAGACTGGTTCACGCGGCCCGTAAAGCGGCGGATCCGAAGGCGACCACGAAGGCCAGCCGCGAATGGCTGCGGCAGTTGCTGGCGGAGTATGGCGAATCGAAAACCACGAAGGGATCCGTGAAGGAAGTGGAAGGAGGTGAGGCATGATGACCACGCTGACCATTACCTTGCCCCACACTCCCCGGTGTTTGTCCCCCAATGCGAAGGCCCCTCTCACGCAGAGGGGGGCCATTGTGGCCGGTTATAAGAAGACGGCTGCCAAGAGCCGCGCCCGGAATATAGCCTGGGGCAGGACTTATGAAGCCCTGAATGGCCGGAGGATGCAACCGACGCATTACCGGGTGGTCTGGTTTTTCAAGGGGCCGAAGCCGGACGCGGATAATTGCTTGGCCCGCTGCAAGGCGTATCTGGACGGGGCCTGCAAGGCTATGGGCATTGACGACCGGACGCTGGACTGCGCCGGGATTGACCGCGTGCATGACCTGGCCCACGCCGGCAAGGTGGAAATCGTGTTTGAGGACCGCCGTAAAGGCTGGGATGCTCTGACGCCTCATTCCCCTAAATTGAGTTTTGGACGCTGTGAAGATTGTGTGAACGGCAAGTGTTCTTTGCGCGGCCATGATCAGGAATGTTCAGCTTGCATGAAAGGATGTCGGCAATGAGAACTGAACTGAATTTCGAAGAAGGGATGAATCTGATAACCACCTTGCCCGAAAGCGGGCTGCTGCGCGTTGAATTCTCCATCCGGCACTGTTTAGAATATCCAGAAGATGCGCAAAAATTGGCCCGGTACTTTAGGTTTTGCGCTGCACACTTGGATTCTTTGGCAGAAATCATGCAGAAGAAAGGAGGCTCGCATGAATATTGAGCATTTTAATTGGTCCGCTGATTTAGCGTTTGCTCACATGGTTGAAAATAAAGGGAAAATCATGGAATATGTTGACCCTGTTGGAGCCATTATAGGGGTAATGTGGAATGGAGCCTATTGGATAAAGATAGATAAATATGGGCTGCAAAGAGAAGCTTCTTTTACGTCGTACATGACCAGGGTAAAATTCCGCCCTAAAAATACGAAAGGAGGCTTGCAAGTTCCTGCAATTGGGAGCCGAGAAAGGAGGGGGAATGAACACTAGAGCACCACGGAAAAGGGCTCTTGCTCGATACCTTGGAGGGAAGAATAGAATCGCCCCCTGGATTATCAGCTTTTTCCCGCATCACAAAATTTATGTTGAACCGTTCGGCGGTTCCGGAGCGGTCCTGCTCAACAAGCAGCCCGCCTGGCTGGATGTTTATAACGATCTCTATGACCGGATTGTGAACTTTTTTGAAGTGCTACGTGATCCGGAAAAATCTGAACAGCTGGCCCGGCTTGTCGAATTGACGCCCTACGCCCAGGAAGCCTATGCCCGGTCATTTGAAATCGCGGAAGATCCTGTTGAAGATGCTCTCCGATTTGCCGTCAACTCCATGATGTCCTACGGCGGGGGAATCTATAAACCAGGTTTCAAGCGCGACGGCATATTAAGAACTACGCCTTACCCGAAAACGTGGCGGGAATATCCGGACGTTGTGAGGGAGTGTGCCGCCGAACTCCGGAACCGGAATATTGAGATCAACAACATGGACGCTCTGCAGGTTATGTCCCGGTACGATACACCGGATACGCTGCACTACGTGGATCCGCCCTATGTGCAGTCCACTCGCGGCAACCGTGTGAGGTACGTGCATGAGTACGACCAAGAGGACCATGAACGGCTCCTTGCTTTCCTCCAGACCTTGAAAGGCAAGGTTGTCTTGTCCGGCTATGATTCCGAGCTTTATGCCGCCTATCTGGACGGCTGGCGGAAGGAATGCAAGGTTTCTCACGATACGCAGGGCGGCAAGAAGATTGAATGCCTGTGGCTTAACTACAACCCACAATTAACGCTTTTTTGATATGCCAACACGATTGATCAGAGATGCTATTTTGACATCAGGGCGCGTCGCCTCTCTTTCGTGGGAGGCCGAGGTGTTCTACCGACGCTTGATGTCTGTGGCAGACGATTACGGCCTTTATGACGCCAGGACGCCCATTCTCCGTTCTGCGCTGTATCCTCTCCAACTCGACAAGATGAGCGAGTGCAATATTCAACGCTGCCTCTCCGCGTGTGAGGCAGCGGGGCTTATTCTGCTTTATTCTCACAATGAGAAGCCATACTTGATGATTCTTGGGTTCGATCAGCAGGGGAAGTCCATGCCCAAATGGCCGCTTCCGAACGGTTACGAAGTGCTGAAAGTTTCCGACAAGAAATACGAACTGCGGAAACTCGTAACAGGTCGTAACGATTCGCCTCAACCCGTTACTTATGCGAATGCGTATTCGGAGACGAAGACGAAGACGGATGCGAATGCGAAGAAATTACCTGTAAGCCGAGGCATAGAGCAGTTCCCGCGGGACGCGGAGGATGTGCGGCTTTTCATGGCGGCCCAGCTTATGGCTCCCAAGGGAGACGAGTTGAAACGGTGCGCAGAGTCGTTTTTTGATGATTTCAGCGCCCGTGGATGGCGGGACAGCAAGGGGATTCCTCTTGCCGATTGGAAGCCGGCAGCCCGGAAGTATGCCCGTTCCTGGGTCACGAATAATGCGCAGCGGGGACATCAAGGTTCGTCTGGGCGGAATGACGCCAACGCGGGAAGGAGGTACGAATGATGGATGATATTCAACGTTTGGCCGGGCAGGTTTCCGTGATGCCTTCCCAGGACGGGATTGTCCGCAGTTACAAGCCGGTACGGTACGATATGGGCGGGTTTGACGAGTCCGTTCACCCGGAGGTGCAGGCCATGCACCGGGAAGTGCAGTGGTTTATTAACGACATCGTTAATAAGGTTCGTCCGCGCCGCTGGCTGTCCCTGCTGGGGGCTTCCGGGGTGGGCAAGACGCATCTGGCGGAGGCTGCCAGGGATGCGCTGACTAAATCACGCCCCACGTTGCCGATTCAGCTTTGGAAGTGGCAGAAGGTGGTTTCCATGCTTCGTTCCGGGGATTGGGCGTTTATTGAATATTTGGTTAAAGAGGTGTACGTGCTGATTCTGGATGATATTGGCGCGGAGAATACTTCTCCCGCTATTCTTTCCGCCCTGAACCGTGTTGTCGATGGGCGGCTGGGGAAATGGACGATGCTCACGTCCAACCTGCTGCCGGAGCATATCGGGGAACATCTGGATGCCCGGATTGCCTCACGACTCTACCGCGGCAATAACGTGGTGTGCCGGGTCAAGGATGCGCCGGATTATTGTTTTGAACGGTATATGAGAAGGGAGGAAGGGAGATGAAGCAGTCAGAGTTAAAATTGATGTCTATCATGTCCGCAGCCTTTTCACGGCTGAAAATGTCTCCGGTTCAGATCGCTATTCTTTCCTGCATCGGTCTTAATCCCGGCATTCGGTTCGGAGAAATTGCCAACCGCGTTTCCGTATCTTCCAGCCGTTTGTGCTTTCATCTGAATACCCTTTGCGGTGCAGGAGACGTTTCTACCTCCCAATATGGAGGCAGATTCAAAAAAGGTTATTTCCTCACGGCACAAGGGCGTAAACGATTGGAAGACGCTATCACACGAACGATGAAAGATCATGTCTAAGAGAGATAAAACATCTATTGCCACAGAGAAGAAGAAGGAATTCGCCAGGCTCTTGGTTGAGTCAAAATTGTCCAAAGCGGACGCCTATCGTAAGGCCTACAATCGCAAGGATATGAGTAATGACGCAGCCAGCAAGGCGGCTTCTCGTTTGTCCAAAGATGGCGAAGTTTTGCGAATGATTGACGAATTGAACGCCCAGTTGGACAGATCAGCGATTGCCACCAAGCAGGAATGCCTTGAGTTTCTTACTGCTGTGTTGCGTACACCTATTGGAGAAGTGGGCGAAGATTCTCCTTTATGCCAGGAGGTTACCTACACGGATTCAGGGATGCGCAAGAAGATGCCCGGCAAGATTGAGGCGGTGAGGGAACTTTCCAAGCTGGCCGGTTACAATGAACCGGAACCGGTGGATGTACCAGGGCTTTCAAAGATTGCCGCAGTACTTGCCGGAACGAAACAGGAGCATCTTGTACATCCTGATAATGGTAAAGCCGCTCCGATTGAGTTTGACGACGAGCAGGAAGCGCCGGAAGACAAGAAACGCCGCCCAGGATTACTAGACGGCGTGGGGAATGAACCGTTGGTTTAAAGTTCTATTTCACAAGATTCCAAACTTAGATTGCTTTTTAACTTCATTTCGTTTTGAAGGAATTGTATATTATCTTCTGATAATCTTTCGATAAAGTCATTCCTTTCAAATAGACCTTTATATAAAAGATAATTCTTTATTTTATCATATTTAAAAATCACACCTAAAAAATATATCAAGTCCCAATCTTTTTGCGGAAACATATTTTTTATTATATATAAATATTTTTCTTTTTGTTTTTTATTCAGGAAATCTTCGGTTATTATCATCAAAATAAAATTGTACGTAGAATCAATCCATGGTCTTATAGTTAAAATACAATCTCCAATCCAATAAAAATAAGAAACACCATAATTACCAATTTTAAATTCCATTATATTTTTTTCTATATCATTAATAAATGATATTACATCATTTATAAAATCAATATTTTTATTCGGCTCCTTCAAAAGCGCTCTATTTTCTGTATAAATACTTTTTATAAAAACAATTTGCTGATAGAAAAAACTTTCAAACTGTTGATTTTTCATCAACTTATTTTGAAGTTCAAATTCATTAGCCTGTCTTTCCTGCTCCCTGCATTGAGCCTTCAATTCCCTGCGTTGCAAACTCAATTCTCTTCTTTGAAGTTGAAGTTCTAAACGCTGCTGACGAAGAGCATAAATGAAACAAATGAAAGCGGATCCGGAAAACAAGGCATTTAAACCTCCGTACATATCACCACTGATTCCGAAACGGGAGGTTTCTGGGAAATTGATTCCTTCAAACAACCAGTCCGCTATACCAAGACTTCCCCATGTGATGAAGGGCCATGCAATGAAAAGTACGGAGACAATGATGAGCAAGCCATACATACAATTCCGCTTTGAACGTTTCTTTTTCGGAGAAGATTCTTGATCTGCCATAGAGGAAAATGTAATCCCTTCATATCCCGATTGTCAAAGTATTTCACCAATCTAACCATACAGATTTAGTCAAGTTACGGTTGTATTCATCCTCCTTCGTTTTGTTGTAATGATGGTACATGATTCGATGCGCTTTCAACGGAGGCGAGCTTTCTCCTACTTCCGCCGTCCGGGCGGACTTGGATAATTTTCACCGTGGGGCTTCCAGGATTGAGAATCTGGACCTGGGCCAGATGGGCGGCGTTTCCCGGCGCCGCGGGTTCCGGCGCGTGGCAGCCGCTTTAGAGGGTTCCCTTCTTCTTCCCTATGTTTATTCCACCAATGACCGTTTTCTTGTGGAGGTGTCCCCTTCCCTGCTGCGCGTGTTGTCCGCCGAGGGGGATGTGGTTGCCTCCCTGCCTTCCGTGTGGAGCCAGGACGATGTTTCCTCTTTGCGCCACAAACAGGTGAACAGCATGTTGTTTCTGGCCTGCCCCACGCATGAGCTGATGGTGCTGAAACGGGATGACGAGGGCATGTTTTCCCTGGCTCCCTATGAGTTTAAGGCCCGCCCCTGGCGGTATGAGGAGTTCCGGGATTTTCCGGTGCGCCTGACGCTGGATGAGGGGTGTTACAGGGTGTCTTTCGGGGAGCATGCGTCCGATGCGGACGCGGCGGTGAATGAGGGGGATGTGATGCGCGTCCAGGTGACGGTGCCCCAGCAAACCGGGTTCAGCACGGGGGCCGTGGTTCGCCAGGGCTGGGTGATTGCCAAGGCGTTTACGGCGGCTTCCTCCTATGCCGCGGGCAGGAAGTTGTGTATTAATGAGGGGAGCTATTGGTCCTGGTGGACGTGCGACAGGGATTTTAACGGGGCGGCGGATTTTGTGGACGGCCTGACGTCTCCGGCGGATTATCCGGAGCATTTTCATAAGGGTGTGATTTGCCATTCCAATACGATTACCTGCAAGGGGACCTGGACGTTTTATTGTTATAAGGAGTGGTACGGCACGTATGCCGTGGAGCGGCGTTTCCCGAATGAGGATTGGCAGCTGCTTGGGACGTCCAATTCCCCGGTGGGGGCTGCTTCCAATTTGCAGCTGACCGGGGACGAGGCGGGGGAGGAGTGTTATTTGCGCCTGATGTTGTATGAGTCCCAGCTTTCCAATGGTTCCGATCCCAGCCAGGGGTTTCCGGCTGATTCCTGCGGGAATAAGCTGGTGGTGGATGCTTATAAGAAGGATGTGGTGCTGCGGCTGCATTCCCTGTCTACCAGCGACGTGCGCAAGTTGACGCTGCCTTTGGGGAGTGATTTTTGCGATTTTTTCGAGAAGAAGGGGCTTCCGTTTTTTTCCACATTGTTGGTTGAAGGAGCCAAGGTGGACGGCGGGTTTGAGGTGTCCAGGGAGGGACGGACGCTGACGGTGAAGCCCGATGGGTTGACGACGGATGATGTCGGCGCCGGGAGCATGGTGCGCTTGGAATGGGAGCAGGCAGAGGTGAGTTTGGACCGGTTTGCAGAGGGGTCGATTGAGATGTATCGTTTTTTTCTGCCGGCGGGTACAGTCGTGTCGATGCAGGGGTTTGTCTGCGTTTATGCCGGGCAGACGATTCAGCTGAATTCAACGTTGAATGTGTGTTCTTTTTGCGAGGGCAACGGTGGTTCTTATTCGTTGATGCCTGTGTTTTCCACGATGGAGGAGGCATCTTTTACAGTGCCGGAGGACGGAGTTTATGTGGTGAGGATGGAGACCTGGCCCGGAGGGTCCGTCAGCCAACGGGCCAGAGCGCAACTGGAGGCGCCTGTCTGCACGGCGTGGATGGAGGCAGAGGCTGCCGAGGTGACGGCTTCCGCAGAGTATTCTCTTTGGGATAATGTTTCCGCGGTTCCGGAGGGGGTTCCCCCGTCCGGGGAGTCGTTGATGTGGAGTTTCGCGGCGTTCCGGGGGGTGTACGGGTTTCCTTCCCTGGTGGATGTGTTTCAGCAGCGCCTGGTATTGGCCGCTACGCAGGCCCAGCCGCAGACGGTGTGGTTGAGCAAGACGGATGACCTCAACAGTTTCGAGGTGGGGAAGCAGGATGATTCCGCGCTGGCTTTGACGTTGAGCACCACAACGCAGAACAGGATTTGCTGGCTGATGGCGCAGAGTTCCCGGCTGCTGCTGGGGACGGCGGATGCAGAGTGGGCGGTGTCCGGCGGCCAGGGGGTGATGACTTACTCCAATGCGCGGGCGGACAGCCACGGGTTTGTGGGGTCTTCCGATGTGCCGGCCCTGATGGCGACCGATAAGGTGCTGTATGTGGAGAGGGGCGGCGGACGGGTGTATCAGTACGGGTATGATTATGAGAGCGACGGGTTCGTGTCCCGCGATTTGACGGTGTTTGCCGATCATGTGCTGGCCGACGGCGGCGGGTGCCGGGGCGTTGCTTTTGTGCGCAAGCCGGAGCCGCGGGCGGTGTTTGTGCGCCGGGACGGGGCGCTGGCGCTGATGACTTATAATAGCATGCACCAGGTGCATGCCTGGCACCGGTACACGACAGAAGGGGTGTTCGAAGGGGTAGCCGTTTTGCCCAATGGGGATCAGGCGGATTTGCTGTTTGCCCTGGTGTCGCGGGAGGATGGACGGTTTATTGAGGTGCTGGCGCCGGGTAATGAGTTTCAGGATCCGGGAGGCAGGGATTTTGTGTCTGTGCTGGAGACTAACGCCCTGATTTCTCTTGAAGCTGCCGGACGCCGCCAGCATAGCGGCGGAGTGATGTTTTTCTTTGGCTCTGACGCACTGGTGGATGGTGTTGAGGTAAGCATTGACGGAACCCGCTGGGATGTACTGGACCGTTCCCCGTCTTCGTTTTTAACAAGGGGATGGCATTCTCTAGTTGCTGATGGATGCTGGAATTACGATTCCATGGTGGGCATCCGCGTTTCCGGCAACCGCGATTTCAATTTATTAGCTATTCAGGCATAATGGATAATAATATAGAGATTCTGAAAGAACAGCTTTCCGACCGCGTGTGGAGGTTAAATCACTTGTACTGGATTATCAATAAAGAGGGCAAGATGCAAAGGTTCCAGTTGAATTGGGCCCAGCGGCGGCTTCATGAGCAGTTATGGTACAGGAATGACATTCTGAAAGCGCGCCAGCTGGGCATTTCCACGTATGTAGCCATGCTGATGCTGGATATGAGCCTGTTCCGGCCCAATTTCCATTGCGGTATCATTGATAAAACTTTGGTGGACGGAACAGGCAAGATTGGCAAAATTGAGTTGGCTTACAGGAGTTTGGACTATGTACCGGATGATCCCACGGAAGAAGACCTTGCCCTGGCCGAGTTAGGACGCCTCATCAAAGGGGAGATTCAAGCCAGGCCTTCCAAAACGACGGTGTCTTTTTCCAATGGGAGTAAAATTACAGCCGGCACATCTCTCCGCGGCGGCACATTTCAGTTTTTGCATGTCTCGGAACTTGGATACGTCGCGGCCCACGCCCCTCTGCGAGCCCGCGAGATTGTGACAGGGGCCATGAACGCCGTTTCCAAAGACGGCGTGATTGTCCGGGAATCCACCCATGAGGGAGGAAAGTTTGGCCTCAATTACGAGATGACCAAGGCGTCCATGGAGATGGTCGGCAAACCTCTTTCTTCCCTGGATTGGAAGTTTTTTTTCTTTCCCTGGTGGAAGAATCCGGAGTATTTCCTTGAAGCTGATGATGAACATGGATGCAGTTTCCCGGAGGATTTACAGAAGTATTTCGAGGATTTGAGGTTAAGGTGCGGCATTTCCCTGAATGATGCCCAGAAGCGTTGGTACGCCTCCCAATACAAGACATTTGGAGGATTGGTCCGTCAGGAATATCCTTCCACGCCGGAAGAGGCGTTTCAGGCATTGGTGGAGGGATCCATTTATGGTTCTTACATGGACGCATTACGTTCCAAGGGCCGACTATGCGCCGAGTTTGAAAAGGATGATCTGGCTCCCTATTATGTGTCCTGGGATATTGGCATGGCTGATTATATGGTTCTCTGGCTCTGGCAGGTGAGGGGAGACGGCAAGTTTTACGTGATGGATTGCTTGCAGGCCAATGAAAAGCCCTTGGAGTGGTATATCAATTTCATCCGCACGAAGTGGGAAGTGATGTTTGGCCCCATTTACAAACATCTGGTTCCCCACGACGCAGGGAGGAGAGATCCCCACGGGATTACCTTTGACGTGTATTTGAGGCGAGCAGGGTTCAATGTGTCCGTAGTGCCGCGCATTTCCGATGTGTGGAATGGTATTTTTGCGGTACGGCGCCTCCTGAATCATTGCATTTTTCATGAACGATGCTCCCGGCCCCTGAAAATTGACGGAGTGGAATATATGTCTGGCGTAAATGCCCTGGAGAATTATCAGAAGGCCCCGGCAGGAGCACATGGTGTTGAACGGGATACCCCCCTGCATAATAGGTGTTCTCACGCCGCGGACGCATTCAGGACATTTGCGGAAGCTTATGAAAATGGCCTTGTTGGAGCAGTTGGAGCTGTTGCCATGCCTGCCCAAGCGGTAGAATCACGCCAGACACGAGGACTTGCCATAGGCGCGGATGCGCTCTTTTTCTAAACTCCACCGGAAAGCCACACGTCAGCCACACGCCACAAGCATTAAATAGATATAATTTAGATGTACGACCAATTTCAAAAATATTGAAATTACAATGATATGGTAAAATACTTTAGTCTGCCTTAATGATAAAATCTGCATGGGGTGCAGGGGGTCGCAGGTTCGAATCCTGTCAACCCGACCATTTTCTCATTCGTGAGGCCTTGCAGAATACTTCATCCTGCAAGGCCTCAAACTTTTTTGCTTTGCGCGGTATTCCACCCAGCCCTATGGTTCCGCCATGCACCTTGCCATGCATCACATTCCGGATGCATGACAATTTTCCAAAACCAAACATACACCGCCACCAAAGCAGGAAGTTTGATCCTCCCTCCCTTTGGAAAAATTAATCGGGAAAATTATCACAAGATACATTCCCCCCTCTTGCTAATAAACAAAAAAATCCTGGGTATCTTCCGGGTTCATGCCATTCATATTCGTTGCCATTTCCTCTCCGTCCGGCCCGCTACTCCGCTTCCCTGCCGTGGGACAGGACAAACCGGAACCGGGAGGAAACAGTTTTTTATTGCGTTGCAGGCAGGTAAATCATATACCCCGCCGGTTCAGACTTCACCTTTTCCCCTTGCTTTCATGCCATCCATTTCCTTTCTGAATCATCTCGGAGCCCTGCTGACGCTCTGGCTTCTCCTATGCTGCGGCGCACCAGCGGCGGAAAACGGCAGAATCCTGATGGTGACGGAAGCGACTTTCCCTCCCTACGAATTCCGGGACGGAAACGCCATCCTGGGCATTGACCCAGAAATCATGCGGGAGGTAGCCCGGCGTACCGGCAGGGAGCTGGTCATTGAAGACATGAGCTTTGATTCCGTGATTACGGCTGTAGTTTCCGGAAAGGCGGACGTAGCCGCCTCCGGAATCACGGTTACGCCGGAACGCAGGAGGAAAGTGGACTTCTCCATTCCCTATGTGGAAGCCGCTCTGGTTATCATCGTTCCCAAAGGTTCTCCCATCCGGAAGCGGGAAGATATCCGCGGCAAAAGAATCGGAGTGCAGCACGGGGCCACGGGAGACATTTACGTCACACGGAACATCCAGCAGCCGGAACGCTTCCCTAACGGAGCGCTGGCTGTGGCCGCCGTGGCGGCAGGCAAGGTGGACGCCGCCGTCATTGACCAGGATCCGGCAACAATGTACGTAGCGGGCAATGAGCGGCTGGAAATTCTGCCGGAGCCCCTCACTTCCGAATCCTACGCCATTGCCGTCCGCAAGGGAGATACGGCTCTCCTTCAGGATATTAACGGCACCATTGCAGCATTGAAAGCCTCCGGAAAGCTGGAGGAAATACGGAACGCTTATGCGGCCATGCAGGTTAAATCCGCTGCCGGTCCCGAACAACACGCTTCCGGAGGGGGCTGGCTGGAAAATACATGGCTGGACCTGAAAGAATCCTTTTATGTCAATTTCATGCAGGAAGGCCGCTGGAAATACCTGACCAACGGCTTTCTGGTGACGGTGGAGGTCTCTTTCTTTTCCGTACTGCTGGGCATTCTGGTGGGCTTTGTGGTGGCCGTCATCCGCGCCACGCATGACAAAACGGGCAATCTCCGTTTCCTGAATGCCCTCTGCAAACTGTACCTGACAGTCATCCGCGGCACGCCGGTGGTCGTTCAACTGCTCATGATCTATTTTGTCATCTTCGGCTCCGTGGATGTCAGCAAAGTGTTGGTGGCCGTGGTGGCCTTCGGCTTCAACTCAGGCGCCTATGTGGCGGAAATCATCAGAGGCGGCATCATGTCTATTGACAAAGGACAATTTGAAGCCGGGCGCAGCCTCGGCCTGGGATATGTCCAAACCATGATTTACATTATCCTGCCCCAGGCCTTTAAAAATGTACTTCCCTCTCTGGGAAACGAATTTATCGTACTGTTGAAGGAGACCAGCGTCTCCGGCTATATTGCCCTCCAGGACCTGACCAAGGGCGGCGACATCATCCGGAGCCAGACTTATACCGCCTTCATGCCGCTGACGGCCGTGGCACTGATTTACCTCTCCGTGGTCATGCTGTTCAGCTGGATGCTCGGCAAACTGGAAAGAAAACTGAAAAACAATGAATGAACATCCCGGAAACACTCCCATGTTCCAAATCAGCCATTTGGTTAAGGAATTCAACTCCGTGCCGGCAGTCAACGATGTCACCACGAACATTGACCGGGGTGAAGTGGTCTTCATCGTAGGCCCGTCCGGTTCCGGTAAAAGCACCTTCCTGCGCTGCCTGAACCTGCTGGAGGAACCGACCTCCGGAGAAATCCGTTTCAAGGGAAAGCTGGTTACCTCTCCCGGAACGGACGTCAATCAATTCCGCCAGCACGTAGGCATGGTTTTCCAGCATTTCAACCTTTTCCCGCACCTGACCATTCTGGAAAATATCACCATCGCCCCGGTTAAAACGGGACGCTCCAGCAGAAAGGAGGCAGCAGACCAGGCGGAAACCCTTCTCCAGCGCATTGGGCTGTACGGCAAGAGGCACTCCTATCCCCTCCAGCTTTCCGGAGGCCAAAAGCAGCGCATCGCCATCGTGCGCGCCCTGGTCATGAATCCGGATGTCATCCTGTTTGACGAGCCGACATCAGCCCTGGACCCGGAAATGGTGGGAGAAGTGCTCTCCCTGATGAAGGAGCTGGCGCAGGGAGGACTGACGATGGTAGTGGTTACCCATGAAATAGGGTTCGCGCGGGAGGTTGCTTCCCGCGTCCTGTTCATGGATAAAGGGAAAATTGTGGAAGAAGGGCCTCCGGACCGCGTTATCGACCGCCCCGCCAATCCCAGGCTGCAGGAGTTTTTTTCCAAGGTACTCTGACACCGGCAGTTCTGGAAAAAATACAGGGGAAGGGTGGAAGAACCTCTCCCTTAACGCCTGCGCCTATAAACAAAGCAATTTGGCATAACCTTCTCTTTCCTTCCCCGGACAATGGAAAGCCTCTGTTCTCTACAACATGATCTCCACGTTATAAGACTCGTCAATCAACAGATAGTCACAGCCATAGAACCTGCATTTTTCAAGATTGCCCCTGTTTTCACGCAGCAACTCTTCCCGCGTAACGGGAGAACTCTCTACGCGCCGTTCAATCGCATTCTCATGGTTCAGGATATCATGATAATGCCTTTGAATATAATTTTCTGAAAAAATAAGGCATACATACCGTATCCGTTCCCGGTAGGCCTGCGTAAAATCCTTCTTCCAGTCAAAGGGAATATAGCAACCTTCCACCACTAAATTTTGGCCGTTTTCAATCGCGGTCTTTACTATTTCTTTGATAATGCCCCAGAGGAAGGGAGTCAGCTCTTCATCGGGGCTTTCAGGGGAGAAAGGGCATATCCCGCTGCGTATCAACCCCATCTTTAAATGGTCAATGGATAAATAGGGATAGGAATATTTTTCAAGCACCCGCTGCGCCGCGAGTGTTTTCCCTGTATGCGTGCTGCCGCCAATCAAAAGAATCATAAGACTTCCTTCCCTGGCATTTCATAAGAAAGACCCCCAATCTTTCCCATGCAGCCAATATCCGGCATCCTTTCGTATTCGTTGGTGATATCCATACTTAACCAGCTGCCAACATACTCACAGGATTCTCGGCATGCAGTGCATTCCGCAAAATAATCACCTTGAACGTCAATCGTAAGCAATGCCTGCATCAGCTCGTTCCGTCTTCATTCTTTCAGTTCCTTCCGGAACGGACAAGAAAAAACACAAGGGTGCCCGCCCCTCTCCGTTGCCCGCCGGGATGAAAGCTGTTACGGTTCCCGTCCGCAGAAATAAAAATAACCTTCCTACAGCAAAGCCTTTGCCGTTTCCGGCAAAGGCTTTGAGCACGGCGTCCCATTACGGGCGCAAAACGGGAACCCCCTAATTGCCGTAAGAGGATTCCACGCGCCTGGCTACGTCGCGGTAGCCGTACTCGGCGTCGTAAATCTGCTGGAATGCAGCCAGGGATTCCCCCTTCTTGCCCTGCTTTTCATAAAGCAAGCCGATCATGTAAAGGATTTCCTTCTTGGTGTCATTCATTTCTATCAATTCCTTATTGGCTTCCTCCAGCTGGCGCAGGGCCATATCATGCATGTTCTTGGCGTCATAGCACTTGCCGAGCAACAGCATGGCGCGGATGCGGATATGGGGGTTGTTGCGGGCGCGCTGGAGTTCCGGAATGGCTTCCGTGTAATTGCCGCAGTCGAAGAGGGCCTGGCCCAGCTCAAAACGGGTTTGCGGGTCCGTGGGGTTGTTTTCCACACGCTGGCGGCACAAGGCCACCTGCTGCTCCGCAGCTTCCTTGCTGAACTGGGCAAGCTGTTCCTGAAGTTCCTTATTATCCGGCTCCGCGGCAGCGCGGCGGCGGATTTCCTCCACCTGGGCCTTGCGGCATCGCTCATTCATTTCCGAGGCCTTGTTTTCCAGGGAAATATCATTGTTGCTGAGGCTGAACGCGTAATTATAGAAGGAATAGGCATTGGTCCAATCTTCCATTTGTTCATAAACGCCGGCAATGTCGCGCACGACGGCCAGATCCTGCTGGTTCTGGGCGTAACGGGCGGAGAGAAGCCCCAGGCGCTCTTCCAGTTCCGCACGGGTGAGCCCTTTCTTGTCGCTCTTGTCCAGGGTGTTCGTTTCCGACGAGTTCTTCATCACGTCCCGGAAGCTTTTAGCCTCCTCCCACTTCTGCTGCTGCATCGTGGCGCGCGCCATGCAGTCCTTTTCGCTCTTTACGGCCACACTGTCCGTGGGATCCAGCTTCACAAGGTCATGGTACACTTCCGCAGCCTGGGCCGGCATATCCCGGGAAACGTAATGGGAGGCCAGCATGTGGAGCATTTTCTTGTTGCCGGGATGCCCCTGGCGAACGGTCTCCAGAGCAAAAGCGGCCAGATCCGGAAAATTTACTTCCATGGCAGCCGTGTACAGGGCCTCGTTTACCGGAATGCTGTAAGGATCATTTTCCAATTCGTCTTCCAGAGCGGAAAGCTGGGTAGCCGCGTCCTTCTTGGAAGAAGTGAGCTTGCTGGTGCTGATTTTCATGCCGCTGAACAGCCCCCCTCTCTTGGCCTCCGGATTCAATTTGATTTCGCAGGCGCGCAACGCCTTGCGGCCTTCCAGAAAACCGGGGAGCTGCTTTACCAGGGCCTTGAGCAGGCTGACGGCATAGGGATAATTGTTCATGTCCACCGCCTGGCGGGCGCGCACCCAAAATTCGGCCTGCTGGGGAGTCAACTGTTCTTCTGTAATCGTTTCAATCATGGAACTATATAAGCGTAAATGGTGAACAACGGCAGCGCCCCACCAGGGCGGCCCCGCATGTAATAGTTTAATGCTATCAGCCGGGGAGGCATACTTCAACCTTGTTTTTTGTTCCCGTTAGGAAAAAATATGCCGCATGAGACTGGATGCCCTTTTATCCCGCTACGGATATTGTTCCAGGAGGGAAGCGCCGGGTTGGATCAAACGCCACTCCATTACATTCAAGGGAAAACCATGCTCCTCCCCCACGGACAAGGTGCAGGCGGAAGGCATCCTGCTGGACGGAGAACCTGTGGAATTCCCGGACGGCCTGTACGCCGCCCTTTACAAACCTGAAGGGTACACCTGCAGCCATGACGACGGGGAGGGGGATTTGATTTACGACCTGCTGCCCTTCCAGTGGCGGCACAGGAACCCTGCGGTTTCTTCCGTAGGACGGCTGGACAAGGAAACTTCCGGCCTGCTTCTCCTCACGGACGACGGAAAATTCATCCACCGCATGACCTCCCCCCGCCATCACGTCGCCAAAGTTTACGAAGCCGTCACGGAGGAGGACATTCCGACAGAAGCCGTGGAGTTGTTCGCCTCCGGAACCCTCACGCTGAACGGGGAAACCCGCCCCTGCGCCCCCGCCCTTCTGGAAATCCGGGAACCGCGACGCGCCCTGCTGACGCTTACGGAAGGAAAATACCACCAGGTTCGCCGCATGCTGGCTGCCGTAGGCGCTCCCGTCTTATCTCTGTGCCGTGTTTCCATCGGCTCCCTGCATCTGGACAGCCTGAACCTGAAACCGGGGGAATGGGCGCCCATCCGTCCGGATGCGCTGTAAACCTCCCATCCGCCATGTGGATTCCCATTTCCGAAGCACCAATTGCCTGTTTTCCGCACTTTGAGGTGGCGGCGGAATCCGGGGACTGGATTGTGGTGGACAAGGGAGCCCCCCTCATCGTCCACCCGTCCAACGGGAAAAAGGAACCCTGCCTCCTGGAAGGCGTGGAAGCCCTGCTAAGCTATGAAATAGCCAACGGAGCCGCCCTCTCCCTGGTCAACAGACTGGACAGGGAAACCAGCGGTCTGACGCTGGTTGCCAAACACAAAAGGGCGGCCAGGGAGCTGGGAAGAGCCATGCAGCGGCACCTGATACACAAGGAATATCTGGCAATCGTGCAGGAATGGCCTGAATGGACGGAAACAGCATGCACCGCCCCCATTTTAAGACAGGGGGAAGTCGCGGAAAGCCGCATATGGGTCAAACAGGCCGTGCACCCAGCCGGAAAAGCATGCACTACCGTTTTCCGGAAAGAACGGACATGGAATACACGCCGGGGCCCCCTGGCGCTGGTCCGGTGCATTCCGGAAACGGGACGCATGCACCAGATACGCGTGCATCTGGCGCACCTGGGACATCCCATCCTGGGTGACAAAATTTACGGTCCGTCCGAACATTGCTATCTGGAATACATCCAGCACGGATGGAGCCGGGAACTGGAGGAGCGGCTGGTTCTGCCGCGCCACGCGCTGCATGCCTGCCGGCTGGAATTTCCGTTTGATGAAGAAACCTTCACCGCGGAAGCCCCCCTGCCGGAAGACATGCGGCTACTGCTTGAAACCGGGGATTAGTAAAAAACTCCGTCAGATGACCGGAATGACTTCATCCCGGTCAAAACGTACTTTCGCCAGACGGGCGTACTTATCCGCCTCTTCATTCCGGTAACCCAGAGCCAGGGCGCAAAGCGTGTAATAAGGGGAATTTTCCAGATGAAGAATGCGGTCATAGGCGGCCGGATCCATCCCTTCCAGCGCGCAGGTGTCCACGCGGAGATCCGCAGCGCAGCTCATCATGAACCCGAGGGCGATGTACACCTGCCGTTCCAGCCAGGCTTTCAGCACTTCCGGAGACTTGGAACCCACCAGTTCAAAAATGCGGGCGCGGTACTGGTCCAGGGAGTCCATGGCAACACCGCGCACTTCCACAATACGTTCCAGATAGCGCTGCACGTCTTCCGACTTGAAATCCCTGCGGGCACAGAAAACCACCAGATGGGAAGCGTCCGTAACCTGGGGCTGCCCCCATGAAACTTCCCTAAGCCGGGAACGCACGGCGGGATCCCGGACATCAAGGAACTTCCACATCTGAAGCCCCAGGGAGGAAGGGCTCAAATGCAGGGATTCCAGAAGGGCTTCCCAGTCCTCCGCCGGAATGCGGCGGTCCGGATTGAATACCTTGGTGGCGTAACGCCATTCCAGCGTCTCGATCAATTCCTGAGCGTTCATATTCATGTATGATTATTCGTGCAGGAAGCCGGACGGTTTTCCGCCGCAGCTTGCTCCATGCCCTGGCATTTTCCCCGTTTCCCTGCCGGAATGCAAGCCAAGGTTCCGGCACAAGCGCGGCAGCGGCTCCTTTCCTTTTCCTCCTTTCTTCCTGTCCGGCACGCCGGGAACAGGCCGCTCTCCATCCTTCCAACCGTAGGCTTTCCGCCTCTTGCCGACCAGCTACATATCTTTCCCTTTCCGGAACAACACCCCGCACCGGGCAGAACCCATTCTCAAAATGCGAATCCTCTGAAAAAGGAAAAAGCTTCCGGGAAAAACCTCGCAAAAAAACCGTGTCCTTTCCGGACATCAAAGGAATTTGACCGGCATATAATCTCCGGTCTGCTGGATGGTAAAGCTGATGCCCAGCCCGAATTCGTTTTTGTTCCCGTTCTTGCGAACGAAAGCGCCCACGCCCAAATACCAGGATCCCATATTGTGGTACACATTGTATTCCTGAATGTCCAGCTTGCCGTCCAACAGGGAAAAACGCCACTTGCCGCTGAAAGCCCAGGCTTCCGAAAAGCGCTGCAAAATACGCAGATCCAGCTGGCTGCTGTCCTCCAGAAGGGAATGCTGGTTCAAATAACGGTGCCCCACGACGAGCTCCGTGGAACGCCATGGCATGAAACGCAGGGAGTTGTTGTATTCACGGCAGCCGGAAATCTTGTCCTTACCCAAAACGGGAGCCTGCATTTCCGACCGGTATTCCATCCAGGGAACGGGATTCCAGCGCATGAATGAAAAAAGGTTGGAAAAATCCCGCTGGTTGACGGGATCATGCAGATAGGCATCCATGAACACATCCCAGGAAAACCAGCGGTGGGAATTAGCGTCCCGGCTGGTCATCAGCATGTTGCGCAATCCATACCGGAAGACAAGCCCCGTGGACAGGGAATCAATCTCCGTGTATCTGCCTATGCTCAAGGATGGGGGATTGGTCGTGGGGGTATCGCCGTCAATCTGGGGATAAAGCTCGCTCAGGCGGTTGGTTTTGACATACGCCAGCGTAAAATGGGGCTGAACAATATGGTTCATGCCGTTCAGCCCAAAGGAATCACTATATACGGAAGAATAACGGCGGGAGAATTTGAAATCGGCATCCGTTCCGGCGTAAAAAATTCCCTGGTTGAGCGGTTTGTAGTCCTCCACGCCGTAATATCCCGTATAGCCTCCGCCCACTTTGGGGGTCAGGTTCAGGAATCCCATGATTTTCTTGGAAACGGAAACCTCATGGAAGGAGTGGAACCTGCTGTAGCTGTCCGTCATCAGCATTCGGGCCCAGTAATCATAGGAAGAAGTTCCGGGGTCCATCCCGTCCAGCATGTTCCGGATTTCCGTCCGCATGAACGGAGGAACGTACTGCTTGAGGAAAGCGAAGCTAGTGCGGCTTTCATACATGACGGGGGAACGGAATACGGGGGACTTGATACGCTCATAACTGAACTCCGTCCGCTGGTCCGCTATGTAGAAATTATTGGGGACAAAACGCTGCAACAGTGAAAAATCATTCGTATCGTCCGTACGGGAAAGAAGCACCGTGTTGTCCGGAGAAGAATTGCGCTGATAAATTTCCGGATAAAAATCGCGGAGCATGTACTCGTCGCTCAACATGTTGATGTTGGCCTTCAACCGCCAGTCCGTGCGGAGATTCACCCTGTGGCTCCACATCTGCTGGAGCGCGAACCTCCACCGGTCCGGGTCCAGATGCTCACGGTACTCATCATCACCGGCGTTGATTTTCACCCCCTTGTCATGGGTTTTGTAAAAGGACAGCCCCGTCATGTCCGGACAATCCTTTTCCAGCAGCACGTCGCGGATGTCCAATCCGTAGGCGAAACCGCGCCGGGTGCGGTAATCTGCATGCAGGGTTCCCAGGTAATCCGCGGAAGGCATGCCGTTGTCCGACCATTTTTTCCCCATCAGGAACCCGTATTCATTCAGGAGGTAAGGCCCCCAGATGGAGCGCATGCCGGGGATGGGAAGATAGCCAACTTCCGGATTAAGGGAATGGCTGAGGTAGGGGAAATAAAAGAAGGGAACGCCACCGTAATAAAGGGTCAGGTTCTTGAAAGAAAACCTGTCTTCCGGATACACTCGTATCCTGTCGGCGGAAATCCAGGTGAGAGGTTCGCTGATGTCTTCCGCCGTGACGGAGGCATTGCGGGCTTCCAGGTAAGTGTTGCCGGCGGCATCCTTCCGGGATTCAAACTTTCCGCTGCGCAGAATCAATCCCTCCATCTTCGCACGGATGGCATCCGTAAGAAGCACTTCGTTCTCCCAGTCAAACTCCGCGCTGTCGGCGCGTACCAGGCTGTTGGTCCTTGTCCTGCCGTCACTCTGGTAAATGGCCAGGTTCCCTTTCAGAAACACCTTGCCCTGGTCCATATCCGCCTGGGCATAATCCGCAAATACCTCCACCCCGGTATCCGTCACCATGTGGACATGCGGTCCTTCAAAAATAACCTTCCTGGATTCCTCCACCCTGATGGCGCCGTCATTGGTAATGGAAATATTGGAGGGAATCTGCGGCATGAGAGTGCCGGAAAGCAGATTGCCCGCCATTTTCCCTCCGGCATTTTCCTGCCCGGTTTCAGAGGAAGGGACGGGCGGCTGCTCCGCAGCCGTTTCTGCAAACAGGGAAGCCCCGGCAACCAGCGCCGCCGCACCCCATAGCTTTGCAATCGTCCCAATCATGGCTAGCCCACAGAACACTATGAGAAAGGGCAAAAGACAAGCCTAATGTCACATTTCTCCGCCAGTGGGGGCAGAAAATTTACCGGGTCAGCATGCCGTTGGCTATAATGCCCCAATCGGCGGCATTGCCGTCTCCGGCGTCATCCACGCGGATTTCCAGCTTCCTGCCGCCCTCTACCGCCGTCTTCACGGGAATGGAGTCCCCGTCCTTGAGCACAGGGGATTCCATAAGCTTCCTGCCGTCCAAATACACGCTGAATTTGACGCTGCCGCGGGAGCCGAAGGGCAGCCCCACATCAGCGCGGAACTCTTTCCAGCGCCCATCCAGGTCATAGGCAAAAACAGCCGGGGCATGAGCCAGAATGAAACGTTCCGGCCTTCCGATTGTCCGGAAGAAAGGCACGGGCCCCAAATCCGACGGGAACAGGACATCCCACAACGGAACGGCCCACCCCACCTGGGCTACGGAAGGCTTGCAGTCATTCAGGCTGATACTGGCGGTTGCCGCAGGAATCTGCGCCGGAACAACTTCCAGCGCGGGCTCCTGGCGCCCCAGAGCGCGCTTCCAGACAGGGAGCCATTCTTTCACTTCAGAACGGGAACCATGCCTGCGTTCCACTTCCGCCAGCGCCTTCCGGGCTTCTTCCGTGCGGCCCCGTATCCACAGATTCTGAACATCCCCGAAATAAACGATCTGGGCCAGAGAAGGGGCCTTGGCTCCCCGGGCATCCATCCACACGGGCAGAGTAATCATGCTGCGCGTGCTGTCGCAATTCAATACGGCCACCCGCATTTCTATAAAACCACCCTTATATCCCGGCCTGCAGATGGTGAGATCAAACTCTCCCTTTTCATCCAGAGAAGCGCCCACGGCATTGGAATCATAATCCGAACCTCCGGGCGGATCCAAATGGGCAACAATGCCATACGCGGGGCGCGTCAGATGAACCCGCCCTTTCAGCCGCAATCCGTCTTTAACGGGAATGGCCTCCAGCCGTTCAAAAGACCCCGGGACATACTTGCCGAGCATACGCCCGAAGGAGGCGTCTGCGGGAAGTTCCGTCTCCACCCCGTTGAACAGGGGAACACTGGCCAGTTTCAAAGCATCCGTCGGCGCCAAATAGGCGCCCTTCCCTTCATGGCGCAGCTCGTCGCCGTAGGTGGAATTGCCATGGCCCATCAGGGAAGCTCCGGCGTCGGGGTAATTCCATCCGTCGCCCGTGTGGGGAAGGCCGAAGGAATGCCCCAATTCATGGGCCGTACCGCCTATGTAAATGGTGGCGTTCTTCCCCCTGGTCACCTTGAAACGGCCGCCCTGCATCATTTCCGTATCCAGGAAGCTGGCGGGATCCAGCCCTTCCTGGTCACAGGTCCACCCCGTGCCCTGGTGGCTGAAGCCGCCGCCGTAATAAGGTCCCACGCCGTCCGGAAGCTGGCACACGACCAGCACATGTTCCTTCTCAATATCAATCCCCTTGGAAGCCAGCACCTTCCTGGCGGCTTCCCGGGAGACGGGGCCGGAGCTCTGCACGCTCATCTCGCTCATGGGTTTATCCACATAGGCATCATGAATAACCAGCTTGCCCCGTTCATCCAAATCCAGCTGGAATGTGAGCGGAGGGAAACCGTTGGCCTGCATCTGGTCCGCATAATATGCCTGAATATTCTTCAGAATATGATCATACCGTTCCCGGTATCCTTCAAGGGCAGGCCTGTCCTTGAACGTTACGTAAACCACATGCAATTTTCTGGAAGACTTCGGTTTGCCCTGATGATAGGCGCTCAGCGTTTTCCAGGCGGCACGGGCATTGGCGGCATCCCTGGGATTAACCGTCCAGCTGACGGGCAGACGGGTAAACTCCGCTCCCTCCCTGTCCGAGGAGGCAGGAACAGATGCCCTGGAAGCTGACTCCTCATCCATCCCCATGGCAGGAACACTCCATATCCCGGCCCCCAGGACCAGTAACAAGGTAAAAAAACGTTTCGACATAACATTCATGAACTAATATCAGGATATACGGGTAAACCGAAGGTGTTTTATCACCATATCATTCACCAGACGATTCATATTTTCGGAAAAGGAATCATACACCACTTCCACACGGCAGGGACCGGGCGTCATCACCGCTTCCACTGCCGTTGAATAAATAAAATACTCCCAGTTTCCGGAACGGGACGTATGGGGGAAAGCCAGCGTGCCTGCGCGCCTGCCGTTCAGGTACAGACTGCGCAGGGCGCAGGTATTCCCGTCTGAAACATCATAAGTGCCGTTAGCGAAAAAGGCGTCCACCCGGTACACTCCGGGCTTGTCTATATTGACATTGTAACAAAGAGCGTCCGGGGACTCCGTGACGCGGGAAAACCAGACTTCATCCCCGCTCAAGCCGCAGGGGCGCGTCTCCATGCGGGAATCCGCAGAAGGATAATCATTGGGGTCATTAAGATAAGACTCCCTTCCATCCAGAGCGACCGCCATCACCTGGAAAGACACGTTCCCCCGGCCGGGTGCGGGGATATAATAGCAATACTCCGTTTGAGACACAGGGATGCCATTCCGGTAAACACGGTAATAATCGGCTCCTTCCACAGCCTCCCATGCAATGCCATGGCGCGCCGCCTTCCACGCAGGAGACTCCAGGCTGCTGCCCATGCGGGTTAAATTCACCGTCCCTTCATCCTCTTCTCCGCCGGCCAGTTCCAATTTCACAAGAACGCGCCCCTTCATGCCCGGCAAAAGGACGGGAGGGGCCTCCTGCCCGTTGACCAGGCACCGCGCTATCCGGTGCCCGCAGCCCTGCAGAAACACATCTACCGTCATGCCGCGGTATTCCAGCCCGGATAACTCATGAACGCCTTCAAAAGACTTTGGAACGCAAGGGCGGAATTCCAGAAAATCCGGAGACAGACGGATGCCGAACAATCCCTTGTAAAAACAGCCCAGCATGCCGGCAATACTCCAGAGCTGGCTATCCGAACTGAGCAGCAGCCCCTCATCCAGCCCCGTTTCCAGAAGGACATTTTCCTTGTTCGTGCCGCACAACAGGGCGGCGCGGACCATGCAGGCGACCGCCAGCGCCAGGGCGGATTCATTCTCCACCGCCGCCGCGGCCTGCGCATAATAGCCCTCCAGGAAAGGCCACATGGCGCGGTTGTGGTAGGCGGGCACGCTATCAGGCATCTGGGGATGGATGCAGGGAATGCCATAAACGCCATGAGGAAGGGAGGCAACCATCCCGGCGGCATGGGAACCGCCAGCCTGTCCCAGAAGGACGCAAAGCAGATTGCCCAGGGAATCCACCTTCTCCGACAGTACGGGATACCCGCGCCCATACAGGTACTGCCCGTACAGGACATGTTCCGGAATCCTGAAAAAACGCTCAATAACCGCGGCCAGGGAAACGCTCTTCTCCTCCCACTCCCGGGCCTTCTCCTCCAGCCCCAGCTCCCGGAACATCCGCGCCAGAATCTTGCGGGCCTCCGCATGCAGGAGCATGGTGGACAGGCTGCAAGAATCCCCAATATCGGCAGAAGTCATCCACGCAGGGTAGCTCTGCTCCCTCCAGTCCAGCACGGACGATTCCCCCTTCATCAAGCCGCCCGTGGCCGCAAGCACCTGTTCATCCCTCATGCATGTCTTTTCCATCACTCGGCAGGAAAGGGACAGCCAGTCGGCATCCCCCGTCAGGCAGTAAACTTCCCACGCAGCCATCCCCCACACCACACGGTCGGAAGAAATGGGCCAGGAACCGCCCGTGCCGGTATCCTGCTCCACCTCCCCGTTCCGGACCCGTGCATTCAGACTGTTCATACAGGCACGGACATTCCACAACCCCAATCCCAGATGGGTGGAATAGGAAATATCCCGGGTCCACACAGTAGGCCAGTTGGCTCCCGTCCGGAACGTCCCTTCTTCATTAAGCAGGGCTCCAGCCTCATGCAACGCCAGGCCGTAAGCCTGATTAAGCACTTCAAAATTTCCCCGGTAATGCGGGGCGTTCCCGGCTTCCGGAAAGATGCGCCACTCGGAATAGCGGCCGTTTTTCATGGTTTTCACCTGACCGTCCGGCTGTACCTCCGCCCAATGCGCGGCATCCTGGCGCAAGGAATTTCCGGTCAGCGTAAAAGCCTCTCCCCTGTATAATATGCGGTCCTGATCCATAAACTAGCGGATGCTGCATCCATCGTTTTTTTTAACACGAAAGAAAACTTCTGTCCCGCAGAAAATGAGGTTTATGGAATCTTCAGGCCATAAAAAACCGGGCTTCCCGAAGACGGGAAACCCGGCGCAAGAGCAAATCAACATTAATGCTTCAACAAAGAGGAAACGGCGTCACGTTCTTCCTTCAGTTCATTAACGGTAGCGTCAATTTTTTCACGGGAGAACGCATCAACCGGCAGCCCCTGCACGATTTCCCAGCCGCCATCCTTGGTGGTGCGGACCGGGAAGGAGCAGATAAGACCCTTTTCAATGCCGTAGGAACCGTCGGAACAAACGGCCACGGAATACCAGTCGCCTTCCGGAGTCTGGGTAGCCAGGCTGCGGACGGTATCCACGGCTGCGGAAGCGGCGGAAGCGGCGGAAGAAGCGCCGCGTGCCTTGATGATGGCGGCGCCGCGCTGCTGCACGGTGGTAATGAAATCGCCCTTAAGCCATTCCGTATCCTTGATGACTTCCGTCACAGGCTTGCCGCCAATCCTGGCGTTGGTGAAATCAGGGTACTGGGTGGAGGAATGATTGCCCCAGATGGTCATGTTGGTCACTTCCGTCACATGGACGCCGGCCTTTTCCGCAAGCTGGCTCTTGGCACGGTTTTCATCCAGGCGGGTCATGGCAAAAAAGCGGTCGGAGGGAACGCCGCTCGCATTGTGCATGGCAATAAGAGCATTCGTATTGCAGGGATTGCCGACCACCAGCACGCGCACATCCTTGGCGGCGCTGCGGGCAATGGCCTGCCCCTGGCCGATGAACACCTTGCCGTTGATATCCAGCAGGTCCTTGCGTTCCATACCGGCCTTGCGGGGAACGGAGCCTACCAGCAGGCACCAGTTGGCGCCGGCGAACGCTTCATCAGGATCGCTGGTCGGGACAATTTCATTAACCAGCGGGAACGCGGCGTCACGCAACTCCATCACCACCCCTTCCAGAGCATTCATGGCCGGGGGAATTTCCAGCAGGCGCAGGTTGATCGGCTGATCCGGCCCCAGCATGCTGCCGGAGGCAATACGGAACAGAAGGGAATAGGCAATTTGGCCGGCGGCTCCTGTAACGGTAACGGTGATAGGTGTTTTCATAACGTTCAAATTAAAATAAACAGATATTTTCCTGTCTGGTCACGGTTATACCACAAGGAAAGGAGGCGCTCAATCAGGAACTTTTTATTTTGACAGAAAAAATTCCCTATCCCATAATGCTCAGGGGTTGACTGCTCTTACTTTTCCATACAGTTAAGTTTTTACCAATATTTACGCTAACACTATGAATTTAACAATTATCGGCAGTGGTTACGTGGGGCTGACCACAGGCACCTGTTTTGCCGAAATGGGCCATCACGTCATTTGCGTGGATAATAATACGGAAAAAATACGTACTCTTCAATCCGGGGCCATCCCCATTTACGAGCCCAAGCTGGAAGAGCTCGTGAAAAAAAACGTAGCCGTGGGGCGGCTGGAATTTTCCCCTTCCATCGCCGCTTCCATTGCGGAAAGCGAAGTCATCTTCATCGCCGTGCCCACGCCGCCCAATACGGATGGTTCCGTGGACCTGACCTACATTGAAAAAGTGGCCAGGGAAATCGCCCAGGCGCTCCAACCAGAAATGGGATACAAGGTCATTGTGGACAAATCCACCGTACCCGTCAAAACCGGGGAAAAAGTCAGCCAGACCATCAAGCACTATGCGGGGCCGAATGTTCAGTTCGACATTGTCTCCAATCCAGAATTCCTGAGGGAAGGATGCGCCGTGGACGACCTGCTGCACCCTGACCGCATTGTCATTGGAGCCAACTCGGAACAGGCCATGAACGTCATCAAGCGCGTTTACCAGCCCATTCATGCCCCCATTCTGGAAACGGACGTCAACTCCGCGGAACTCATCAAGCACGCAGCCAACTCCTTCCTGGCTCTGAAAATTTCCTACATTAACGCTGTCGCCAAGGTCTGTGAAAAAACGGGCGCAGACGTGGAACTGGTGGCGGAAGGCATCGGCATGGACAAACGCATCTCACGCCACTTTCTCAACGCGGGGCTGGGCTACGGCGGGTCCTGCTTCCCGAAAGACGTCAAAGCCTTCATCAACATCAGCCGCACGCTGGGCATTCCCTTCACCCTGTTGGAGGAAGTGGAACACATCAATGATACCCAGCATATCCACTTCCTGGACAGAATTCGGGACCGCCTGTGGGTCCTCAAGGACAAAAAGATAGCCGTTTGGGGCCTTGCCTTCAAACAGAACACGGACGACGTCCGGGAATCCATCGCCCTGAAACTATGTGAAAAACTCTGCGGGGAAGGAGCCATTGTCACCGCTACGGACCCCAAAGCCATGCACACGGCGGCCCCCATTCTGAACCCTATGGGGGTCAAACTGGTGGAAGACATGTACGAATGCGCCCGGGATGCGGAAGTTCTGGTCATCGCCACGGAATGGAGCGAATATGCGAATGCGGATCTGCAGAAACTCGCCGGAGTCATGCGCAACCGCATCATCTTTGACGGAAGAAACATCCTCTCCCCGGCAAACCTCCGGGCCGTAGGATTTGAATACCACTCCGTGGGCAGACCCTCCGTTGAAGAAGCCTGACTGCCTCCGGGAACCGTCCCGGCTTCAAACGTCCCCATATGTAAAAGGCCTCCGGTACACTCAACGCACCGGAGGCCTTTGTCATGTATTCGCTAATCCTGTTGGCCGGTCAAAACTCAAATAGCAGCCCCGCACGCAAATAAAAACCGGGGTCATAGTGGTACTTTTCCAAATCATGGCTTCCGTTGCTGGTCTTGATAGTGCCGGAATTCCCGAAGGAAAAACCGACATCCGCCACCAGCCTGGGGCGCACGCTGCCCCAGTGACCCAACCCCACATCGGCGCCTATGCCGGCGACGCCGGAAATCCATGCAAACTGGCGGACGCGGCGGTCATGGTGAATCGTCCATGTGCCGGACACCACGGAAACGAAGGGTCCCCACTTCAACCCATCGCTCACCTTGTTGATATAGGAAAGGCGGGCCCCTTCCAGCTGAAGCGTCCAATTGCGGGAAGCTTCCCATTTAAACTGGATAAGGGGCAGGAAAGGATAATCCCCAAGCTGCGGATAACAGCCGATGCCGATTCCATAGCTGAACCGGTCGTTCAAGGGGCCTGCCAGAAGAACATGGCCTCCCAAGAAAATATTATGGCTCGTCCATGTATCGAAATCCGTGGAAATCTGGGGCGTCACACCGAAAACCAGGCGCGTCTTCCCCGTGATGGCATAGGAGGCGTTCACATTCAGCCAAATCGTGTACAGCCGGTCCACATCCATCTCATCCGCTCCTTTTCCATTAAACCAGCTCAGACGCAAGGCCGCCGTAGAAGAAAAATTCCAGGAACCGCTGGACATCCTGCACAAATTCAAATCCGTCATCCAATTCTGGATATCCACGCTTCCGCGCCCGTTTCTGGAATCCATGGGGCCAAGCAATTCAAAATAGGACTGCGTGGGGAAAACAGGCTTGGAGGCGGATTCCCCCGCCGGAGCCGGAGCGCTGTCGTAGCCGCCGGAATAAGCCTCTGCATAAAAACCGGTATCGTATCCGTCAGAAGAATCGGAATCCGGATAAGGCTGGGTATTCGCCTGAGCGGTCAAAACAATGCCGGACGCAAAAAAGAGACTCGATAAGAATCGAAGGAGCATGACCGGAAAGTATACATACGCGCGCACGCGGTCAATCAAAAGATATACAAATGACTAATTAACCGCCTCCATTCCCAAACAGAACCGCAACCATAATCATCACGAGGACAAGAAGCAAGTACCACCGGGCAATCTTGCTGCCCCGGAAACACGCTCCCGCACAAACAAGAGAGGCGGCAAAACAAACCGCCGCGGCCAAAAGCATCACCTGCGCCAGCAAGGGAAAATCCAGCGCCCCCGCACCCGCCGCCAGAAGTGTTCCCGTTACATACCCGCCAAACGACCACCTCAACCCCGCCAGCCAGGAAACGGAAAATGTCTTTTGTCGGACGGGCCTCATCAAGCCACTCTGCAAGCCTTCTTCCTAATCTCAAGCAAAAAATCCAGCCTTCTCGGCAATATCTGCAAAGAGGGGGCTTCCCCAGACACTCGGCTCCCCTCAAAAAAAACAACATCTTCGCAAAACGGACTACAAAACACTCAATCCCGGTTAGAAAACTCTTCTTCCGGCAAAGTTGAATAAAAACGGGATAAATTACTTAATCCGGCATTCATCAATACTCGCGGGCTCCATGAAAAGAAAATATCTTGCCCCTTCCATAGACTTTCATTATATTACGGCAAAACCGGAAAAACAGGAAACGAACGTACTCCCTTCCCTGCCCCATTGGATCAAGCATCGCACGTCACAAACCACCAGCTGAAAAAAACTTGTCATGAAAATAAATTTTTTATGGACCGCATGTTTAATTGCCATAACCGGCTGTGATTCCCCCAAAAATCATCATTCTCGAATTGAGAGCGGCGAAACAAAAACAGAAAAACAGTTGGAGAATTTAAATTTTTACGGCACTTATGAAGGAATTCTTCCTGCTGCCGATTGTGAAGGAATCAGGACGGCGTTAACATTAAACAACGATAACACTTATGTGTTGAGAAGCGAATACATAGGAGAAAAAGACGCTATTTTCGAATCAAAAGGCTCTTATCATTTCATCAATGGCCGCCTGATGGAACTGGCCCAATCCTCTTCCAATGAAAAATCTTATTATAAAATACTCGATGGAAGCAAAGTAATGCTGTCAGACAAAGAAGGCACAGTCAATCAGGGCGTCCTGGCCGAATATTATATACTAAAAAAGAAATAAAACTATTTCTATCATCTATCATTTTCTCCATTCCGCCGCACCTCCCACCCCGCGGCGGTTTTCTTTACACCGTTTTTCAGCCCGGCACATTAACAAATCTTATTCATCCGCCCCGCCGTCAGAAAAAATCCGGGCCGCCGGGACCAGGCTTTCGTCAGCACACGGGTGTTACAAGAACTTTGCATCGACTTTCTGTCCGCGTTGTTTCGGACACAAAAGATTTCCGGCTTTTTTAACTGGCTGCAGGTTCGGCCGCCCCGCCGCAACAGGGGTGTTTTTCATCTTTCCAGGCATACCCCGCTTCCACTCCATCTATTTTACGGACAACCACCAGGGAACAGCTCAAAAAACAAAACCCGTAAATCATTTGATCCACAGGCTTTAAAATGGTCGGGAAGACAGGATTCGAACCTGCGACATCCTGCTCCCAAAGCAGGCGCTCCACCAGGCTGAGCTACTTCCCGTATAAAAAGGAGGGATTAGAAATTGGGAGAAAAAATGGTGGCTCGGGACGGGATCGAACCGCCGACACGGGGATTTTCAATCCCCTGCTCTACCGACTGAGCTACCGAGCCACTTGCCTGCACGCAGAACGTGCTTGCGGGGCAGAATCTATCATCCTCTTCCCAATATTGCAACCACAAAATATTATTTTTTCAACTTCCCTGTATTTTGCCGCGCTCCATAGCAGGAATCCGCCCAGCCAATCAGGAGGAAGCCTGCGCCAGAATACCGCTCAACAGCAATGGGAAAATCAGTGCCGCCCAGGATAGCGTGTGCAGGAGGAGGGGAGGCATGTTCATCTTCAGCCTGTCCAGCACAAACATGAATGCCCCCGCCATTGCCAGCCCATAATAAATCCACGCATCCCCGGTATATTCCCTGGCGGCGGCGGCCAGACAGAATACAACGTAAATGACTATCACCCCCATCCATACCAGGGATACCATGTCGCGGTCGGCGGAATCCTGCCCGTCCTCATCCTCTTCTTCACTCCACCGTTTGCGGCTGAACATGCAGAGGATGACCAGCGCTACCAGATACCAGGTGGGTTCGGAAAGCTGGCCTCCCCAGCCGCCGCCTACCGTCCCGTAAAAGTAGGCCGGTATTCCGGCACCCGTAGCGAAGGAAACGGCGGCAAAAAACGCCCCCATGACGAATCCGGAAGACAGGCTCCCTTTCTGATGAGGGTTGGAAGAGAAATAGAGAAAGAGCAGACTGCAGACGCCAGGCAGAAAGGCAAATTGAAAAATAACCACACCCAATTGGAAAAACATGATCCAAAGCCCCGTCACGGCCGCCACCATAATGAGCAGGGAGATAACGAAACAATGCTTTTTGGCAAAAAGCAGGCATTCATCCGTGTAGACAGCGGAACCGCCCCGGAATATTTTCAGCACCCGGTCCAGCATATTGACGCACCAGACAGCCACAAACAGGAATTGATACAGCCAGGGGGAGGAAACTACCACCAGATGGGACTGGCTGACGGCAAAAGCCCAGGCAATGGCGGCAGAAGGGATTTCCAATCCCATCAGGGAAAACCACGCCCACCAGGGGGGCCTCTTCAACACCTGCTCCATTTTTCCGTCATATCATCTCCACAACCGTTCCTTCCGCAAGCTCCCGAACCGTCATCCACAAACTTCCTTATTTTTACGCGGGGATGCTTGACATGCAATGAAACATATTTATACTTGCGTTCCCCTTGCGTCGGAAACGCAATACATCACCATGAAGAAAGATATTCACCCCCAGTATAATCCGGTCGTTTTTGTTGACATCACCACCGGACGCCGCTTCATCACCCGTTCCACTGTTCGTTCTCCCAAGACGGAAGTTATTGACGGGGTTGAACATTTCGTGGTTTCCTGCGGTATCACCTCTGATTCCCACCCGTTCTTCACCGGCAAGAACCAGTTTGTGGACACGGAAGGCCGCATCGACAAATTCCAGAAGCGCTTCGGCACCGTCCGCCGCAGCGGAGGCAAGCCCAAGCTCAACAAGTAAGAACTGCCTTCAGCAATTTTCCAACCCCGTTTCCTTCCCGGAAAACGGGGTTTTTATTTGCAGGCTTCCTTTGATCTCTTTTTCCTGATTCACTCGCAGCAGCACCATGTTGACACCGGACCATTTTGACAGCCAGTCCGCGGAACTCCTCCGCTCCGGCCGCCCCGTCCTTGCCGGAATCAGCGGGGGGAGGGACTCCATGGCTTTGCTTTCCCTGCTGTCCGGCATGCCGGGATGCAATCTGGTTGCATGCCATGTAAATCACCAGCTGCGTCCGGAAGCGGAGGAAGAGGAAATGTTTGTGCTCCGTTACACCGCCTCCCTGGGTATTCCCTGTGTCCGGGAACGCGTCAATGTCCGCAGTATGGCCCATACCCGCGGAATAGCCATTGAAGAAGCGGCCAGGGAAGCCAGGCAGGCCTCGTTTCTGAAATGGGCCGCCGGTTACCCGGGGGCTCTCGTGGCTCTGGCCCACCACCGGAACGACCAGCAGGAAACGGCCCTTCTTCACCTCTGCCGCGGTGCCTCCGGCATTCACGGCATGTTCCCCGTCTCCACCTGGGCCAACGGATTGACCGTCGTACGCCCCATGCTGGATTTTTCCCGGGAGGATATCACCTCCTATCTGGAGCATCGCCATATTCCATGGAGGGAAGATTCCAGCAACCAGTCTGCCGAATATACCAGGAACGCCCTGCGCCATGAGATTATTCCCAAATTGAATGCGCTGTTCCAACGGGACACCAGCCTTCCCTTTTCACGTGCCTGCCGCCTGGAAAATCAAATCCGCACGGCGCTTTCCCAGGCGCTGGACTCCATGAACCTGACAGATCCCCAGGGGCGCCTGTTCCTGCCGAAAATCAACCTGCTTCCTGCGGAGCTGAGACAATGCGCCGTGCATGATTACCTGCGCCGGCAACATATTCCGGACCTGACGGAAGACGCCGTACTCCGGGTAATGGACATCCTGAATACGGACGGCCCTTCCCGAACTTCCCTGCCCGGCGGAAAACTGGCCGTACGCAAGGAAAAGCGCCTGCTGGTCACGGACACGCCGCGCCCGGTCAATAAAGCGGAGCAACCCCCTGCGGATACAACAGGTGGAATTTAATGGCTTCATTCCCCACCACCAGCGCAGTACCGAACATCCTGTCTTCATCCGTCAGCCGCGGCAGCTGGGCAATCGGGAAGAGCAGACCGCCCAGAATAAGGCCATAGTTATATACGGACGGCATCATGCACAACAGTTTTTTGGAGATATCCGCAGCATCCAGAGTCGGGAAGACCCAAACCTCACTTGGCTGAAGCATGGAGTTGCGGTGCACGCGCACGCTGTAGGAATCTGACGACAGAGCGGCATCAATCTGGATTTCCCCCTCTATGGAGATTTCATTGTTCAGGCAATCCTTCTGCACCATGCTCTTCGCCAGCGCCGCAGCGGCCCTGGTGCGGTCCGCAGCCAGTTCCGGAACGGAGCCCGAAGTGGACGCGCTCAGCATGGCGACGCGAACGCTTTTACCCAGCATGTGGCGGGCCATTTTGGCCGTCTCTACGGCAAAATAGGCCATATTTTCCACCGTGGGTTCAGGGTTTACCCCGGTATCCGCCAGAAAATAGACGCCGCGGCCGCCGAATTTCTTGGAAAATTCGGGAACGAGCACAATGGAAATGGCAAACAGGGGCTTGGTAGGAACGGGATCCTGCCTGTACTTGTTTACTGCGCGGAAAACGGAAGCCACCCTTTTCATGTTCCCGGCCACAATGGCGTCCGCCTGGCCGTAGAGCACCATCATGGCGGCAAAATGAACCGGTTCGGAAACAATCTCACGGGTGTTCATAGGCAACCCGTTGCCGAACATCTGCTCCGCCCGTTCATAACGGTCGCAGAACATCTGAAGATCCGAGCTTTTTCCCGGTTCAATGATACGGACGAATTTCAGGGAAATTCCGTTCATTTCCGCCATTCTCGTGATGACTTCCCTCCTCCCCAGCAGGATAGGCGCGCCGGCCTGCTCCTCCACAAAGCGCTGGGACACGCGCAGCACGCGGACATCCTCCCCTTCCGGAAAAACAATGCGCTTGGGGTGGCGCTTCAGGTTATCCAGGAGCGGCCCTGTAAAATCATTCAGCGGGGAAAAGCCTTGCCAGTCACTCATATGTCACGTGTCCTATTTAACGCAACTCTAAAAAATCCTGTGCATAAAATCAACTCATAAAGTCAAAGACGGCAAATAATGAACAAAGACATCCCTCCGGGTTGAACCGTCCGCTCCGCCATGCTAGCATGGGCATTCCCCTCCATGTACTGCGATTACCATACCCATACCCCCCTGTGCCTGCACGCCTCCGGCACTCCACAGGAATATGTGCAGGCAGCCATCCGAGCCGGACTCCGGGAATACGGCATTTCAGACCATGCCCCGATGCCTGGGGAACCTTTTGACGACTGGCGCATGAAGCAGGCGGACATGCCGGCCTACCTGGACTGGCTCACGGAAGCCCGTGAATGCGCCGCGCTGCACGGACTGACGGTCCGTTCCGCTCTGGAATGCGACTGGTTTCCCGGCATCGAACCATGGATAGAGCACCTGCAGGGCCTGCACGCATGGGATTACCTGATCGGTTCCGTCCATTATCTGGGAGAAAAGGAGGAATTCGACAATCCCCACAGAATGGATTTCTGGCACCGAACGGATGTGGAGGACGCATGGGAACAGTATTGGGAACGCTTCCGGAACATGGCCGCCTCCGGAATGTTCCACATCATGGGGCACGCGGACCTGATTAAAAAATTCGGCTTCCGCCCTTCTGGAGACCTGCGCCGTTATTATGAACCGTCGCTGGAAGCCATGCGGGAAACCGGAGCCTGCCTGGAACTTAACACAGCCGGTTGGCACAACAAGTGCGGGGAACAATATCCGGACGGGCAATTCCTGAAAATGGCGGCGGAGGCGGGAATTCCCCTCACCATCAGTTCAGACGCCCACAGGCCGGAGGATGTAGGGCGGGATTTCAAGCGGGCCGGGGAACTGGCCCGGCAGGCAGGATTCAGGCATCTGGCTTCCTTCCAGGGCGGCCGCATGAAACTGTTCCCCCTGCCCGGAATCTGATGCTTTCCCTCCGCGGCAAAGGAATGTTCCGGCAGGCCTTGGCGGCAGCCGCACGGGCGGCCTGTTTCCCGTATTCCCATCCGTCCGTCCCTTTTTCCAGTAAACGGCACAGGCCCATGGACAGAAAAGGGAATGCTCCGGAGCATCTTTAACTTCTGTACAAACTCGGCTTTACGGGCAAAGGTATCGGACGCGGAGGCACGGGACGGGGAAGGGGCGGCTGGGGCCGGATAATGACAGGCGGCGGCGGGTAATTCCACGTCCTGATAATCGGAGGGACAATGATGCGTTCCGTTCTCGGCTGGCTGGCCACCTCCCTCACTTCCCCCTGCAATTGGGAAACCTGCTTATTCAAATCCGCAATCTTCTTCTGGGTACCGTCTTTCAAGGCCAGGTATTTCTTCTCCAAATCCTGCCAATACTGTTCCGCGGTTTCCCTTTTTTTACGGATGGCGCTTATCTGCTCCTGATAGGCTGCCGCCCTTGCGCGGAAAACGCGGGCGTCTTCCGGCAGACCCACACGGTCCGCTTCCAGGGCATTCCACTGCAGAGCCATAACCTCCGCCTCCACCTTGGTAAGTTCCCCCATCAGCAAAAACATGCGGAAAATATCCGCCCCTTCCAGGTAGCGGGGATGCCGCTCCGCCTCAGACAGGGATTCCCGGATCTTCCTGGCTTCTTCATCGGCCGCCTTCCTGGCTTCTTCCGCCTTCTTTCTGCGCGCCGCTTCCTCCATCCTTCGCTGGTCCAGCCTGGCCTTCACTTCATCCGGCGTCATCCTGTAATCCCTTTGCTGGGCATCCGTCAAATCTTTATAGGAAACCTTGGCCACCCCGTCCGTGTACTGGATATTGACAAAATCATCTCCGGAAGACACCACAACGGCGTCTTTCAGCACCCTGCCGGACCGCAGGGACATATTTTCCGCCAGAGCGGCAGGAGCCAGGAGGCATAAAATCAACAAACGGGTTCCTGTTTTCATATGATCAACCTCTTCTACGTTGGTAAGAGGCGCAAGGAAAGGAATTTATTCAAAAAAATAGGACCAGAGGTTAATACTGGCGCAGCCGCCGGTTTTTAGCTAGTATATGGCGAGTCATTTACACGTATTATGAGCCGCTATTCTTCATCCTGGACACCTTTACCCGCCCTTCCCGATCCGGAAGGCTTCGCCGGCATGTACGCAGGGACCTGCGGAGAAATAATGATTTGTGCAGGAGGTACCAATTTCCCGGAAAAGCCCATGCTTGAGGGGGGGGCCAAAACGTGGACGGACCGTATCTTTACGCTCTCTCCGGGGGAAAACGAATGGAAAGAGGCCGGCACATTGCCCGTGCCTTATGCATACGGCGCCTCCGCCGGCATCAGGGAAGGCCTGCTGTGCATCGGCGGCTGCGGCAAGGAAGGGCACCGGAAAGACGTTTACCTGCTGAACCTCGCGGAGCGAACTGTCACCACGCATCCTTTCCCTTCCCTCCCCATCGCCCTGGCATATACGGCGGCTGCCGTCCTGGACGGGAAAGTCTATCTTACAGGAGGGTGCGAATGCCCCGGCGAGCAGGACTGCACCAACCGGGTCTTCATGCTGGACACACGCCGGACGGAACAGGGATGGCTGGAACAGGCCCCGCTGCCGGGCCGCGGCCGCTTCCTGCATCAGATGGCCGCAACAGACGGAGCCCTGTACGTGCTCGGCGGCATCGGCCTGCGGGAACAGGACGGCCAACAGGTCCGGGAACTGCTGAAGGAAGCCTGGAGCTATACTCCGGAACACGGATGGACGCGCCTGCCGGACATGCCTTACGCCATCGCCGCAGCCCCCACCCCGGCCCCGGTTTCCGGAAACGGCGTCATTTACCTGCTTGGGGGGGATGACGGCTCCGGGAAAAAATACACTCCCCAAACTAATCCCGGCTTCAATAACCAATCCCTGTGCCTGGACACGGCAGACATGACATGGTACGACGCAGGCCCCATCGCCGCGCCCAGGGCTGTCCTTCCGTGTTGCGCGTGGCAGGACCGTTTCGCGGCCGTGAACGGAGAGCTCAAACCCGGCAGGCGCTCTCCTGAAGTGTGGAGCATCTCCCTCCCCTGATTTGACCGGAATCCAATTAAATCTCTCAACATATGCACATGACACGCTCCCTTACCCGAATTTCCAAGGCTTGCGGCTCCGCTCTGGCAGCCCTGCTTCTTATCGCGGCTCCGTCCGCTGACGCCTCCTTTTCCGTGGATGTCCGGACGTCCGGAACTGTTCCCGACCTTCCGGACCCGGCAGGCCGCGCCGGCATGGTTGCCGGAACCGTCACGGAAGACGACGGCAGCCAGTCCGTCATCGCCGCAGGGGGCGCCAACTTCCCCCAGGCCGCGCCGGGCGCCTCAACTCCGGAGGAACGCGGCCCCAAAACCTACTACCAGGATATTTTCAAGCTTCGCAACGGCCAGTGGAGCAAGGCGGGAACATTGCCCGTCCCGCTGGGTTACGCCGCCTTTGCCAGCGTGGGCAAGGGGCTGGCTGTGGCCGGAGGCCACAATGCTCAGGGCATCCTGAAAGACGCCCTGCTGATTAAAACGGACGGCTCCGTAGAAAAGCTTCCTCCCCTTCCCGTCCCCGTAACGGAAGCCTCCTGCGCCGCCCACGGGAATAAATTGTTCGTCATCGGCGGCAGAGACCGGGAGCAGCCGGAAACCGCACTCAATACCATCTACATGCTGGACACCACGCCGGACGCGGATAAAATGAAATGGGTTTCCCTTCCCCCTTTTCCCGGAGAGGGGCGCATTCTCTCCACCGCCGCCGTCTGCGACAGCACCCTGTTCATCATAGGCGGCTGTTCCCTGTCCAGGGATAACTCCGGAGAAACCTCCAGGACGTATCTTTCCGACATGATCGGCTACGACATGACGTCCAAGGACCCTTCCAAATGGGGCTCCTCCGGCAGGCAGCAGCTTGCCGGACCGGGAATGCCCGTAGCCGCCGCCGCGGGTCCCGCCCCGGTGCGGGAAAACTCCATTCTCCTGATCGGAGGAGACAAGCGCGGCAACTCGCCGGACCCGTCCAGGCCCGTGGTGCAGTCCCGGGATATCCTGGTCTATGACGTCATCGGAAACACATGGACGCGCCAGGGGGAATGGCCCGTGGGCATCGCCACGGTTCCCGCCGTTGTCAGGGGCTCTGAAATCATGACCATCAGCGGGGAAACGGCCCCGGGCGTCCGTACTCCCGTAAACGCCTCCGCCTCCGCAGGTTACCACTTTGAAATGAGCACGGTTGATTACGCCGTTCTCATTCTGACCATCATCGTCCTGGCGATCATCATCGTCTCCGCCGTGCGCAACGGCGTTAAAAATGTTGCCTCTGTCACGGACCCGAACACCAAGCCGGGCCTGTGGGCCTGGGTAGCCGTCATTGTCCTGTGGTTTGTGGTCATGCTGAACTATTTTGACCGCCAGCTCCTTTCCGCCCTGCATGAACCCATCGTACGGGACATTCCGCAGACGGAAGCCCAGTTCGGCATGGTCACCTCCGTTTTCCTGCTGATTTACGCCCTGCTCAGCCCGGTGGGCGGCTTTCTGGCGGACCGTTACAGCCGCCGGCTGATGATCCTCTGCTCTCTCGTCGTCTGGTCCGTGGTCACATGGTGGACCGGCCATGCGGAAGATTACACTTCCCTGCTCATTGCGCGCGGAGCCATGGGCATCAGCGAGGCATTCTACATCCCCGCCGCCCTGGCCCTGATTACGGACTACCACCGCGGCAGCACGCGCTCCATCGCTACGGGCCTGCACATGAGCGGCATCTATGTAGGCATGGCCGTCGCCGGCTTCGGTGCCACCATGGCTTCATGGACGGGATGGCGCATGACATTCGCCCTGTTCGGCCTCATCGGCGTGGCGTACGCCGTCATCCTCATCCTGTTCCTGAAAGATCCGTCCAAAGCCCCGGCGGATACGGCCCAGGCAAAAAAACCGTCCGTACCGGAGGAAAAAACGGTGCTGCTCAATGTGGACAATGACGAACAGGCCATCAAGGAACCCTCTTCCAAACTTTCCACCGGAGCCGTCCTTTCCAGCCTGCTGAGCGGACGCCCCATGTGGATGCTGCTGGCCGTAGTGGCCTTTGCCGGAGCCGGAAACTGGTTCCTTCTCACCTGGTATCCCACCCTGCTTCAGGACAAATACCAGCTCTCCTCTGCGGAAGCGGGCCCCGCCGCCACCCTGTGGAGCTCCGTGGCCAAATACGTCGCCGTGCTGGGAGGCGCCATCCTGGCGGACATGTGGTACAGGCGCAACGCCCGCGCCCGCGCCCTGGTGCCGGGCATCACCTTCACCATATCCGGCCCATTGGTGGTTCTGGCGCTGCTGCCCGGCATCTTCGGCTGGGACATCACTGTCCCGCTCGTGCTCATGCTGGGTCTGGTCGCCACGCAGGGGCTGGCGCAGGGATCGCTGGACGCCACCCTCATGCCTGTGCTACGCTCCCATATCGACGAGCGTTATTCCGCAACCGGCTATGGCCTCCTCAACCTCACATCCGCCGGCGTGGGCGCCCTCATCTCCTTCTTTGGGGGATGGTTCAAGGACCAGGGCGTTCCGCTGACCACCACCCTGGCGGCGGCAGGATGCCTGATGCTGTTCTGCGGGCTGCTGCTCCTGATGCTGCCGCGTCCCAAACATTAAACGCAATTATGTTCATGCCTCCCGTCTTGCCCCTGATGAAAAAGCCCGCACGCCTCTGCCTGGCGGCGGGAACTCTGTTCGCCCTTTTCCTTACCCCCCTGGCACAGGGGCGCACCTGGACCAACCACCAAGGGAAAAAACTGGAAGCAGAATTCATCAGGCTGGACGGCCAGAAAGCCGTGCTGAAACGTTCCGGCGGCCAAACCGTCTCCATTCCCCTCTCCCTGCTCTCCCGGGAAGACAGGGATTTCATCGCGGAACAGGAAAAAGGTAGGGCACTCCCCACCAATACGGCGGACAATTACCACCTGCCGTGGCCCAGGAGCGTCAAATGCCCGGACAATTTCAAGGTGGAAACCATCAAGGAGGAACCGGGAGAATATATTTATGAAACACCCCATTTCCGCTTCATCTGCGACGCCAAGCTGGGCACCGGCATGATCAAGCGCCTGGGCCTCCTCTTTGAGGCCACCCACCTGGCCAACAAAACCCTTCCTATAGGAAACTCCCCCGCCCATGACGATTCCGCCAAATTCCCCGCCTACCTGTATGAAAAATTCAGCACCTATCTGGAAAACGGCGGACGCGAAGGCACGGCGGGCATCTTCCTGGGGACAACGCGGCCAGGGGACCGCGGAAGAATTCTGGTTCCGTTCGATTCCCTGGGAGTCAAAACCATGGGAAGCACATACGTCATTGACCGTGACAAGGACGCCTCCACCCTCATCCATGAACTGACGCACCAGCTCATGTCTTCGCAGGCCAAGCAGGCCAGCTGGTTTTGTGAAGGCTCCGCGGAATACATGGGCATGACGCCCTATGCCGGAGGCCGCTTCAACTTCGGAGCCAACAGGTCCCACATTGTCTCCCGCGTGACGGAATACGGCAAAAAAAATACGGGGGGACGGGCCCTTGGGGATGACTTTGAGGCGCCTGGCCTGGAAGCTTACATGAACATGCCCTATTCCCAGTTCACGGGAGAAAACGCCAACCTGAACTATGGCCTGGCCGCCCTGATGGCCTACTATTTTTACCACATGGACGGCAAGGGCGATGCCCGGCGCATCAAGAATTACATGAAAGCCATTCAATCCGGAACCAGTGAAAAGGAAGCTCAGAAACTCCTCCTTGACGGACGGAGCTATGAAGAACTGGCCAAAGAAATTGAACAGAAATGGCGCAAGGCCGGCGTTAAAATCCGCTTCCGTTCCTCTTCCTGAACTGTGCCGCGCGTGCCGTGGAAACAATCCCCCGACGGAAAACGAAGGGCGGTTTGTGCCCTGAAAAACCGTTGACACGGGAGGGAAAGGCGGCACACTTCCCTCAACAGGGATTCACAGACACGCATGGCAGAAGAAGCTTCCATATCCGCCCTGATGGACAGGGTAGCCCGTACCGCCCCCTTTCACCGGGAACTGGCGAAACTGGGCACGGAGGAACAGGCGGTTTTCGACCATACTTCCCTGCCCGGGGTGCCGTTTGTAGCGGCCCTGTGCATCAGAACCCTTCCGGATACCGCCCGGGCCTGGGTGGTCGCGCCCCATTTGCGGGCTCAGGAAGCCCTTGCAGCCCAACTGGAAACCTGGGGAGTGCGCCACCTCCTCTTCATTCCGGAAAAAGAGGTGGCCTTGGGGGAGGAAATGGGGGACCCGGAGCTCGCCGCGGAACGTCTGAATATCCTTCACCGCATCTCTTCCAGCCGCACGGGCGGGCAAACCATCATTTTAACGGAAGGCAGCCTGAACGATGAGGTTCCGTCGCCCGACGGCATGCAAAACCAGGGGATCACCCTGAAAACGGGGGAGACGCACGCACCGGACGACTTGATACGGCAGTTTGAGGAAGCGGGATTTGAAGGTGTTCCACAGGTCATTTCCCGCGGGCAATGGTCCCGACGCGGCGGCATCCTGGATGTCTTTCCTCTCCAGTCCTCCCACCCCGTGCGCCTGGAGTTTTTTGACGACGAAATTGAATCCATCCGGGAATTTGATGTGGATTCCCAGATTTCCTTCCGTAAGGCGGAACACGTCAACCTCATACTGGCGGAAGCCGAGGGCGCGGAAACCCTGCGGGACTGGATCAAACCGGGCGACCTGGTTATTACCGCCCCTTTCTGCAAGGAACGGGGGAACGTATGCATCCTCACCTCCCCCCCGGAAAATGCGGCGGGGGAAGAAAACTTCTCCCTTGCCATCCATGACAATCCCTTGGGCAGCTTTGAGGCGGGGGACTTCGTGATGCAGGAAATGCGCCGTGAACTGGCGGAACGCCAAATCCGGGAATGGCTGGACCGGAAATGGAATGTCAGCATGTTCTTCCCCAATGAAGGGGAGGAAGAACGTTTCCGGGACATCTGCGCCGGAACACCCGCTCTGCTGTCCATCACCCCTCTTCGCGGAGAACTTCCGGCAGGGTTCAGCATCCCGGAAGCGAAAACGGTCGTCCTCTCTTCCTCGGAACTGTTCGGCAGGTACCAGTCCGCTACGGCGCGCCGCCGCGCCAGCCGGGAAGACAAGGCGCGCAAGGCACGCGCGCAGGCATCCCTGAAAGACATCAATCCCGGTGATCTGGTGGTGCATACCAGCTACGGCATCGGCAAATTCATCAACATTTCCGCCTCCCCTGACTCCGGAGACGAGGAAATGAACATCCTCTACCGGGACAACACGGTCCTGCACGTCCCCCTCAGCCAGGCTCACCTGGTCTCACGATACATAGGCTTGGGAAGCAAAACGCCGGAACTCAACAAACTGGGGGACTCCAAATGGCAGCGCGCCAAAAAATCCGCAGAACGATCCGTGGCGGATTACGCCGCCCAGCTCCTCAACGTCCAGGCGGAACGCCAGACAGGAAAAGGCTACAGCCACCCCCCGGACAGCAAATGGATGTGGGAATTTGAAAGCTCCTTTCCCTTCCGGGAAACCCAGGACCAGCTCCGCGCCATCGCCCAGACGAAAGCGGACATGGAATCCACCCGCCCCATGGACCGCCTGATCTGCGGAGACGTGGGCTTCGGAAAAACGGAAGTTGCCATCCGCGCCGCCTTCAAATGCGTGACGGGAGGCCGCCAGGCGGCCGTGCTGGTCCCCACCACCGTATTGGCGGAACAGCATTTCCGCACGTTCAAGGAACGCATGAGCGAATACCCCGTACGTATTGAAATGCTCAGCCGCTTCAGCAGCGCGGCGAACATCCGCTCCACGCTGGAAGGGCTCAGAACGGGAGCCGTGGACATCGTCATAGGCACGCACCGGCTCATTTCCGATGACGTATCCATGAAAAATCTGGGCCTGGTAGTCATTGACGAGGAACAGCGCTTCGGCGTCAGGCACAAGGAAAAATTCAAGGAACGCTTCAAGGGAATTGACGTGCTGACGCTGTCCGCCACGCCCATTCCCCGCACCCTGTACATTGCCCTGATGGGAGCACGTGACATGAGCTCCATTGAAACCCCTCCCGTCAACCGGCAGCCCGTCCAGACAAGCGTGTGCCCTTACGACGAACGCATCATGAAAAAGGCCATGGAACGCGAGCTGGAGCGCGGAGGACAGATTTTCCTGCTGCACAACCGCGTGAAAACCATCGAACTGTTCCGGGACCGCATCCAGGCCCTGGTGCCCAAGGCCCGCATCGTCATCGGCCACGGCCAAATGCCTAAAGAAGAACTGGAAAAGGTCATGCGCACCTTCGTGCAGGGAAAAGCGGACATCCTGCTGGCCACCACCATCATCGAATCCGGCATCGACATTCCGAACGCCAACACCATCATCATTGACCGCGCGGACCGCTTCGGCCTGGCGGACCTTTACCAGCTCCGCGGCCGCGTGGGCCGTGCGGGTCACCGGGCCTACGCCTACCTCATGCTCCCCAGATCCGCCGCCACCACGGGAGACGCCCGCAAACGCGTCTCCGCCATCAAACAGTATACGGAACTGGGTTCCGGCTTCAAAATTGCCATGAGGGACCTGGAAATACGCGGTGCGGGCAACCTGTTGGGAACCCAGCAGAGCGGCCACATCGCCGCCATAGGCTTTGACCTGTATTGCCAGCTTCTCCAGCAATCCATCGCCCAGATGCAGGGCAAACGCACGGCCCCCCGTCCGGATGCGGCTCTAAGAACGGACTTCATCATCAACAGCGAAACGCAGTTCGCCGCAAAATCCCACAAGGACTATCTGGGAGCCTTCCTTCCCAGGGAATACATCAATGACGCGGCCCTGCGCATCTCCGCCTACAAGGATCTGGCCGCCGTCCGAACCCTTAAGGAAGCGGACAATCTGCTCCGCGCCTGGGAAGACCGCTTCGGCCCCGCGCCGGAAACGGTGCGCCACCTGCTGGACTCCCACAAAATCAAAATCCTGGCATCCCATGCCAACATCTCCATGGTGGAAATCAGCGGACAGCGCCTGATGCTCACCAGAAACGGGGATTTTATCCTGTTGTCCAACAAATTCCCGCGGCTGGCAAGTGCCGCTCCCGCGGACAAACTCCGGGAAACGCTGGACATGCTGAAAAACATTTAAATCCGCTGCGGTCATCCCGTGGCTGAATTCACCCATGGGAAAACAGTTCTTGCCCCTTTCCATTGCCGGGAACGGGGTTGCGGCAGGAATACGAAACCGCGTATCCGCCAGACCGCTCCGGCAGCTTTCCATCAAATCCGCTTCTCTTTATCGTTGGAAAGCTCCTTTTTTTCCATCATTTCCATGATGCCGCATGTGTTGGCCGGAGCCATGATCACTTCTATTGACCACTCGAAATTCTCCACATTCTCTGCGTAATCCTCCATATTCATGGACACCTCCAGAACGGGAGATTCCTGGGTAAGAGCCGAACGGAAAGAACGGGACATAACTTCCTGCCCGTCCCTGAACAGAATTACCTTGTCAATAAAAAGACTTCCCCCCTCTTTGGAAGTCCGCACCAGACGAACACCTGAAAATTGCTTCATCTTCCTGTCCGGAATGGAACAGCACATCCGCGTATAAGCGCCATCCTGCTGCCCCAGAAGCTCCCAATGGGCTAAAATGGGGGCGGACAAAGTGAGCCGCGACAAATCATAACCGGAACCGGCCAACAGTTTGGACAGCCTCATGACCATCTCTGCGGAATAATCCACCCCCCACCCCTGGGAATACAAAATGCCCAGCATGTACAGGGCGGAAGGATCCTGCGCCGTAAAAGACATCAACAGCAAATCAACCGCCTGGGAATAGTTCTGGGACAGGCTGACCGGACACTGAAGAATATCCGGGAAAAACTCCTTGCCGCCTACAAGAAGAAACGCCAAATCCCTCTGGGCGACAATAAAGCCGCCCATGGCCGCCTTATAAAGCCAGGCGCCACCTTCTTCCCCGTATCTTCCATCCCGTTCGAAAATAAGACGGGCTATTTTATACTGCGCGGAAGGATACCCCGCCCTGGCGAATTTCCGCAACTGAACCTTCTCCCGCTCCGTCAGCACGATGGAATCAATTTCCGTACGGTTCCTTTTCCGGGAAGCGATAAGCAGTTCCCGGAGTTTGCTGTTCTCCGGGCTGTCCAGAGAAGCTTTCACACCGGGATCATACGCCGCGCAGATGAATTTGAAATGGGGCTTCAGGACTTTCCCGCTCTCCAACGTCGTAATCTGGGAAGAAACCACCTTCAAAGGATGGGGAACATTATCCTTGGTCTCAAAACTGAATCTGTAAGGGGCATCTACTTTCAGAGCAGGAAGATCCACAAAACGGAATCCTGTAAGCACCGGACTTTCAATCAAGGTGAAGGAAAAACCGTTAAATGACCGGGAAACCAGCTTCCCCTGCTCATCACGTATGGTCAGATACAGGGGCGGGCACATCTTGTCTTCCTGAAGCACCCTTAAATGAACGCATGCAAGTGAAAAACGGTCGGGCAGCACGGACGGCAGAGCATGACGCGATAAAGACGGGCTATCCAGCCTGACGTCAAAATAATCCATGGAACTTAACAATGACACATCCCTTGAATCTGAAATAATCTGGGGAATGGGAGTGGACATCACACTGGGAAAACGCAGCCCTAACGCATCTTCATTCTCCGTTCTGTTCCCCCCGTGAATAGAATATCCCAGAAGCGCGCCTATAATTCCCAGGACAATAATCATCCCAAACGCTATCTTCCGACTCGTCCTCAAATGTTCCTGCCCTTCCGACATAATGCGGGAAGAGGATAAGGCAAACAAATTGAAAAAACGCTTACGGGCTGATTTGAACTCCTCGGGGGAGAACTGAATGGTTGAAACGGCGCCTCCCTCAACCCTCAGATCCTTCATCCACGCTTCTGCGGAAGCATAACGGTCTTCCACACGCGGAGAAAGGGCCTTGTCGATGGTTTTCAGAAAATTTTTCGAATAATGGGAAGACAACGAAGAGGATGCGGCCAGCGGCTGTATGGTGTCGTTGATCAGCCGTTCCTCCCCTCTGGGCGGCGCAAAGCCCTTCAGCAGGGAATAAAATGTAGCACCCAGGGAATAAAGGTCGCTCCAGGGCCCCATATCTTTTCTGCCCAGCGCCTGCTCCGGAGAAGAAAAACCACGTGTCGCCAGAACGGTCTGGGTGTGGTTGCTCTCGATACGGCGCGACGCGCCGAAATCAATGAGGACGGGAGCCCCTTCCTGTATAAGCAGGATATTTCCCGGTTTGATATCCCTGTGGCAGATGCCTTTTTTATGAAGGTAATCCAAAATCTGGAGGATGTGCACCAGCAGCCCCTTCAACTTGGCCTCGGAATAACAGTTCCCCGCAAGAAGCTGCTGCTCTCCCAGATAATCCATGGGAAGACCCTGAACGTAATCCATGGAAAAATAAGCCGTTCCGTTACACTCAAACACGGAAAGAACCCGCACGATACCGGGCGAATCCAGTTGTGCAAGAACACGGGCCTCATTTAAAAAGTTGGAAAGGGTCCACTGGAAAGACTCGGCATCGTGTTCATTGTTGGGTATCACGCGCCCTGTAAACGGATCCCGGTAAGCATAAGAAGAAGGAAAGTTTTCTTTAAGAACTACTTTTCTCTTCAGCATGGTGTCCCGCACCAGGTAGGTAATGCCAAACCCTCCGCTGCCCAGCACCTTCAGGATTTTATAATGTTCCAAAGTTGCTCCCGCCGGGAGTTCCTTGGAATAAACGGAAGACTCGTTCCAGGAAGGGGGAGGAAGTAATTTGGAGGAGCTGCGTACAGAAACATTATCGGAATGCTCATCCTGGTCCGAAAAAACAGGATCACTATTTAAACCGCTACGCTCCATCCTTATATTTGCAATGCGCTTTATTCTATTGCTTCCTATTATTTTGTAAAGATTATTCTTTTGCTCCCTGCCAATCCGGTATTTTCCTGCAACTATCTGCACAGGAACATAAGATATCTATTATTTTTTCTTCATAAATGATCCCCGGCCTTCACGAAAAAACGGCATACCGCTACAAATTCATGTGGGAAGAAAAAAGGCTTTCCCTTTTTATTCCGGAAATTGCCCGGACGCCTCCAATGGAACGGCATTTTCCCTCCTTCGGAACATGGATGTTCCAATTTCCGCTTCGCTGTTTTGCAATAAATGAACAAAGACGGACGTATTCTGATAAAGATATGCTTGTAAAATCACTCATTATGCTCAGCAGTACGGCAGGATGCCTCCTGACCGGTGCCGGACAGGCGGCGGAAACGCACGCATCCCTGCAATCTCCGGACGGGCGGCTGTCCTGGAGGCTCCACGCGGGCAGCCAGGCCGCCCATTCTCTGAAAAAAGGCGGCAAAACGATTCTGGAACCATCCGGGCTGGGCATCGTCGTGAATGGAAAAAACCTCGCCGGAGGCATCACGGGATGGAATGTGGAAAAAGTGAAGGATAACGTTCGCGACACCTTCGAGACGCGGGGCAAATACCCCACCTCTTCCGTCTGCTTCAATGAATACGTGGTTTCCGGGAATAACTCCTCCCTCCGGCTCCGGGCCCGTGTCTTCAACAACGGGGTCGCCTTCCGCTATGAGTGGACGGAAGAGGTGAAGAAAGCACCCTCGCTGAATATCAGTGAAGAAAAAACCTCCTTCGCCTTTCCGGAAAAAACCGTTCTGTGGACCCAGGACGCCTCCTCCGCCCTGGGCCCCTGCGAGGGGGTCTGGTCTCCTTCCAGAATAACGGATTTCAAAAAAGATCCCGACAATCCCCGCAGCTGTGTCCGCACCATGCCGATTACGGCGGAACTGCCGGGCGGAGGCGTCGCGCTCATACAGGAAGCAGCCAACTTCAACAGGAAATGGAGCGGCATTAAATTTTCCCTCCAGGATGGAGCATGCCGTGCGGTATATTTTCAGGATCCCGGCGGCTTTTCCGCCCCCTCATCCTCGGAAATGCCCTGGCGCGTCATCCTGGTGAATGACGACCTGAACGGACTGGTCCGGAACGACGTCATCCCTTCCCTGGCTCCGGAACCGGACAGGAATCTTTTTCCGGAAGGCTCCAAAGCCCCTTGGATCAAGCCGGGCCGCTCCACCTGGACCTGGTGGGACCGCGGGAATGTCCTGGAAAACGACCAATATGCCTTTGTCGATATGGCTGCCGAATTCGGATGGGAATACCACCTCGTTGACGAAGGGTGGAAAAAATGGGGCCGATCACTTCCGGAAAGCATGGACAAGCTGGCCAAACTGGCCAGCTACGCCGCCGGCAAAAACGTAGGCATCTGGGTATGGGTGCGATGGTCAGACGTCAACAACCCCGCCAATGACTGGGAAAATATGCGCCGCTTTTTCAGCTCACTCTCCAAAACGGGAATCAGGGGAATCAAGATAGACTTCATGGACTCCGCCTCTCAGGAACGCCTGGACTTCTACGACGCCGTAGCGGAAAACCTGGCGAAAAACAAGCTTATGGTCAACTTCCACGGAGCCAATACCCCCACGGGGGAGGAACGTTCCTGGCCGCACGAAATGAGCCGGGAAGGCATTTACGGCGGAGAACAGAACATCTGGGCCGCCATTGGCGGGCAGCACTACTGCGCGCTGCCCTTTACTCGCCTGGTCTCCGGCCACGCCGATTTCACGGGAGGCTATTTTGGCCACGGCCCCAAGCTGCGCGGCTCTTCCTGGACCCTCCAAATGGCGGCCAATATCATTTATACGTCCCCCATTCTTCACTGGGTCTCCAACCCCGCGGACATGGAAGCTGCTTTCCCGAAGGATTCCCCTGAACGGGAAGTTGTCCGGAACATCCCTTCCGTATGGGAGGAAACCATCGTCCTTCCGCCGTCTGCCATTGGGGAATGCGCCGCCTTCGCCCGGCGGTCAGGAAACCAGTGGTACATTGCTCTGATGAACGGAGACGGCAGGGAACGCACCGTTTCCATTCCTTTGAATTTCCTGGACAAAAACACGGCATACCAGGCCACCATTCTCCGGGATCTGGCAGAAAAAAATAACGGATGGAACGTGGAAACCCGGAAAGTCACTTCCGAAAATGCCCTTTCCTTCACCATGCGCATCAAAGGCGGAGGAATCGTCCGCATGGTTCCCTCCGGAACGCGGCATCCTGCCCCCTAGAGAGCGGCATCCTGCCCCAGGCAGGGAAAAAACGCCCCCCTCTTCTTCCCTCTTTAAAGGCGGAGCGGCGGAAAACCATGTTCATCCGCCGCTACACCGCCCGTCTCGAAAAAAGAGTAAAAAACTCAGCCCTCTCCGCGCTGCCCGTCCGCACCCTTCTCCCTGGTGCTCCACGCCGGAAGCCAGCGCACCTCCCTGAGACGGTAGCCGCGTTCCAAAAGAGCACCGTGCAGGCCGGGAAGATGCGCCGCTCCGTAAAAGACGCCTATTCTGCGCACACCCTTGCCGCTCCAACGGTCAAACACTTCCATGCACTTGGCGTTCCGGCCTTCCAGAATCACGGTATTCTCCAGACCATTAGGAGCATTGGCCATCATGCCCATCAGCTTATTCTTCAACCCCGTTTTATTGCCGGCCAGGAAATCCGCCATCAATCCAAATTCACCGGCCCGGTTCGTCCCGGTTTTCTCAACCAGGGAGGACAAGACGGATTTAAGCATCAGGCCGGCAATGCTTTCACCCTTTCTGGCCTGCGCCTTGCGGAATTCATCCAGCGTCATGTCCGCATGGACGAAATGGGCTGCGGAATAATCAATGCCCTGATGCTGGGTCTGGAGTCCCAGCATGTCGCTCAACTCCTTGTAGGCGCCTCCCAGCAGCCCCATTAAAAAAGACTTTTCCTCCTGCCCGCATTTCTTCCTCCATTCCACTATCCGGTTCCATTCCCGCGCCTCTTCCAAAGTCAGCCCCCCCAGCGGCTTGCTGCGGTCTATCTTGCGGCGCAATTCCTCTTCCCGCCGGAGGCCCTCGCCTCCAATCATTTCAAAAAGCAGCACATCGTACCTGCGGAACAGCTTATTCAGCCGGTCGTAATATTCCGGTTCCGCCACATGAATAGCACCAATGAGAGCTACTTCCATCCCATTGTCATGGACATAGGCAGCTACGGGAGTGGACAGGCTCTGCCGGTCGGGCGAGGAAGAATCCAAAAGCATGTACCGCCCGGGATACCCGCCATATTCCGCATTCTCCGCATCGGGAATATCCGCAGCCGGAGCGGGAGAACACCACCAAAGGACAGCCAGGAAACAATGCAGCAGTTTCATCATGCTCAGACTACCGGGGACCATATTAAGAGCAAGCCCAAAAAAAGACTGCCTTCCTTTCCGGAACGGAAAGACGGCATGAGCATGGATTCCCACCTTCTTCAAAAAGCCGGAACCGCAAAGCTCCCGCGCTTTTTCAACGGAAGTCGGCAAATCAAAAATCCCGCACCCGAAAACGGGTGCGGGTAATAAAAAAGCCCATTCTGAACGCCGGGCGAAAACAATCCGCCCGGCCATGAACGGTTACTTGCCGCAGCAGCACTTGTCGGTCAAGGCCCCCACACCGGGAAGAACTTTGCCTTCCAGCAGTTCCAGGGAAGCGCCGCCGCCCGTGGAACAGAAGGAAAGCTTATCCTGCACCTTGAACTTCTTGGCCGCCGTCACGGAATCGCCGCCGCCTACGATGGAAATGGCGGTGGAATCCGCCAGGGCTTCCGCGACTTCCTTGGTTCCCTTGGCAAAGCAGTCCATTTCAAACACGCCCATCGGGCCGTTCCACAGAACGGTCTTGGCATCCTTGATGATGGCGGAGAACTCTTCAATGGCTTTATCGCCGATGTCGATGGCCATGCCGCCTTCCGGCACCTTGCCGCCTTCAGCGAAAGGAGCCGTGCAGAAGGTTTCGGCGCCGTCTTCAAATTTCATGGCTACGCGCACATCTGCAGGAAGGAGGAACTTCACGCCCTTGGCCTTGGCCGCCGCCAGAATTTCCCGGGCCAGATCCAGCTTGTCCCCTTCAATCTTGGAAGCGCCCAGGTCATACCCTTCAGCCGCCAGAAACGTATTGGCCATGGCGCCGCCAATCAGGAACGTATCAGCCTTTTCCATCAGTTTGGAAAGCACTTCAATCTTGTCGGACACCTTGGCGCCGCCCATAATCACCACAAAGGGTTTTTCCGGGTTTTCCAGCTTGCCTTCCAGGTATTCCAGTTCACGTTCAATCAGGAAGCCCATGGCGCTCTTTTCCGCAAAATGCGTCACGCCTTCCGTGGAAGCGTGGGCACGGTGGGCCGTGCCGAACGCATCGTTCACGAACAGCGTGGCATTGCCCAGCAGGGACTTGGCGAACTCCGGATCGTTCTTCTTTTCACCGGGATAAAAACGGACATTTTCCAGCAGAACCACATCACCGTCCTTCATGGCGGCGCGGGAGGCTTCCGCTTCCGGGCCAATGGCGGCGGGAACGAATTTAACGTCCTTGCC
>OLOD01000053.1_pt1 | contig 81012 bp, 75 predicted proteins | sample 1671921 | NCBI WGS metagenome assembly OLOD01 (sample SAMEA3136626, study PRJEB25190) | human gut metagenome | biome: human gut; feature: human-associated habitat; material: faeces | place: Austria | collected 2013
ATCATTTCTCTAAGATATGTTCCTAGAGACGATACCCTCATTGCGCCTTTTTCAGGCTTTTTTTATTGTCTTTTATAATCCGTTGGTTTAGAAAATTCCGAAATATTCAGTTTTATAACTTTTTGGATGATTTCACATCATTCATTGAGTCCTGAAACCTATGATTTTATATAGTTTTCATAAACTTTAGACTCTACCTACTACTTCTATTATATAATAGAAAAAATGAAAAGGATATCATTAAATCAAAATATCATTTACTTAATCTTTACATGATATTAATCATTTTAAGCTATTTGAAAATTACTTGTCTAGATATACTCATTTATGTAATTTAGAGCTTTAGATTAATAACATGCAAAGGAGCATAAAAATGAAATTAAAACAAAAAGCAGCATCAGCTGTGTTAATTGCGACAATGATGTGTACGCAAAGTCCAATTGTCTTTGCAATGCAAGAAAACGCAACAAATTTAGAAAACAATGAAGTTTTAACAGAAAGTATTAATGAAGATGTAAAACAATTAAATACTGTTGATGAAAGTTCGGCTTCAATAGGAGATACTATTGAAGAAAATGGAATAACATATGAAATCACTAAACTTCCATCAACTTCAACACATGGAACAGTTAAATTAACCAATGGAAATACTGCAAGTGGAGATATCACGATTCCATCATTTATCACTTCTAATGGAAAATATGATGTTACTGAATTAGCTGATAATGCATTTAAAGGAAATACAGCATTAACACGTATTGATTTATCAAAAACTTCTGTAAAAAAAATTGGACAATATTGTTTTAGTGGTTGTACTAATTTAACAGAAGCAAAATTTACAGAAGATACAGCTATCTATTTAACAATAGATAGAAGAGCTTTTGAAAATTGTAAAGCTTTAAAAGAATTACAATTTGCCTCAGTACAAATAACAACAAATAGTGCACTCGCATTTTATAATTCGGGTATTGAAAAAATAACAATTTTAAATCCTCTTCAATTTTCAAGATATGCTTTTAGTGGATTACCTAGTGGATTTATCTTAAATTGTCCACATAAGATATCAACTGTAAGTAATTTGAATTCAGAAATGTTTGGAATGACACAAAATGTTACTTTCTTAGTTCCAAATAGTGATTTAAAATCAAAAATGGAAATAAAATTTAAATCAAATTCTAGAGTTACAGTTAAATTAGCCAATGAAGATGTGGAAGATACAAAAGCAGTTGTAAAAGATAATAAAGGACAAGTATTATCATATGCTTCTTTAGACGATGCTTTTAAAGGAATTAATGAAAGCAGTAATGAAGGTCCTTTTATGGTCTATATGAGTAATCATACAACAGCAATCGACTGGCCAGCAACTTTACCAAATAAAGCAGTTGTTATTGATTTTGGTCAAAATCAAGTAAACCTTCCTGAAAGTATAACATTACAAGCACCTCTAACAATAAAAAATGTCAACAACTTTACAAATTCAAATCTATGCCATTTAAACGCTAATGAATATGCCTTTGTTATGGAAAATGGAGGAAGCTTTGGATTTAGTGAAATTACGGGAAACCATCTTACATTTAAAGGAAGATTACCAGGAAGTACACCTTTAGGTAAACAAATTCAAATTAAAGGATATAGTGAAAATGCTCAAATAACATTTGAAAATATAGGTAGAAGTAATTATTATTACCATTTACCAGATATTGAAAATTTTACAAATTTGGAATTAAATGATGCTTATTTATCAGCAGATGCTAAACAAGTAAATGATTTAAATATTTCTATAAATGATGGTGGATTACAAATAACAGGTGATACAAAAGTTAAATCAATAAGTGGTACAGGAGAAATCCGTTTAACAGCAGATACATCTCTTATTATTGAAGAAAAAGCAGAAGGAAAATTTGTTTTACCAGATTATAATCATGAAGATTCAATGATTACTGTGCCAGTAGATAGTCAAATTCAATTTGTAGATAATGAAGGAAATAAGGTACATGCACATTCTTATGTCATGAATCATGATGATCAAAAACATTGGTTAGAATGTGGTTGTGGTGCTAAAAAAGATATCGAAGATCATCAAGGTGGAAAAGCTAATTGTCATAAAAAAGCTATCTGCGATGTTTGTGGAGAAGAATATGGTGATTTTGATTTAGAAAATCATGATGGTGAAACTGAAGTAAGAGGTCAAATTGAAGCACAAATTGGTCAAGATGGATATACTGGTGATACTTATTGCTTAGGATGTGGTCAACTTTTAAGTAAAGGTGAAGTTATTCCAGCATTAAAAGAAGAACCAACGAAACCAACACAACCAGCCGATAAAGATCAAAATGTTACAGTTTCTATTGATAAAAATAATTCTCAAGAACAACCTTCTCAAAAAGAAGAAAAAACAGATTCAAAAGTAAAAACAGGAGATACATCTACTATAGCTATGTGGATCGTTACTTTATTGAGTGCACTTAGTGGAATGATTTTTATCAAGAAAAAAGACATGATTAAATAATATTTATACAAGTAATAAAAAACAGCATTTGCTGTTTTTTTATTTGTTTTTCATATCTTTTAAACATGGACCTTCAATGAGTTTTCCATAACAATCAAAAATAGATTGATGGCATGGACAATGCCATATTTGATGTTTTTCATCAAAAGAAAGTAGACCTTTTAAATGAGGACAGTAGGGTGAAAAATAATGATAAATACCGTGCTTATCTAAATAAACAGCATAGAGTTTATGATTGATTTTTATAAGTCCACCTTGACCTCTTTGTAAGTTTTTTTTGGTATGAAAATGAAATTTTATATAACCAAGATAAAGATGATGAAGTATTTGTTTAAAATATATTTTAGAATAGCTTAAAGAATAATAATGACAAGAAAACAAAGAAAGATAGGCATTATCATTATTTAAATAAAGATCTTTAATGATTTTAGACGCTAAAAAAGAATTTGTCATACCCCATTTTTGAAAACCATAAATAAAATATTCATGTTCTCTATAACGCCCTATATAAGGAATTCCTCTTAAAGGAATCGTATCTTGTGCAAACCAGTCTTTACTTTTAGAATTAATAACTAAAGCATGATTTTTTAAAGGTCGATAGCTTTCTGTAAGATCAATAGAGAGTGTACATTGATTTCCTGTTCTTTGTTTTAAATCAACACTTTCTAAAGATTGAAACATTTTTAAAAAGTAGAATCCTCTTTTAATAAAAGGGTAACGCGTTGCATGAATGAGATCTTGGCAAATAATACGATGTCCTTGTACATAGACAAGAAAATCATTTTTTCTTCTAATGATTTTTTCAACTCGACTATGTTCATAAAATTGGATATTTTCTTTTTGACAACGTTCAACAAGGTGATAAAGATATTTTAAAGGATGAAAAATATATTGATGATCTAAACTGATTGTTTTTAAATGTTTTTGTTTATCAAAAACAGTCTCTCCAAAGAGTTGTAAATAATGTTGTTCTTTTTCAAGTTTCTCGACATTTTTTAAATCATTGGTATATAAAGACATGGTACATTCTTTAAAACAACAATCGATTTTTTCTTTTTTAATTAAATCTTGAATACCTTTCATCGCTTCTTTTTGACTTTGATAGTATAAATAAGCTGTTTCAATATTATAATGTTTTACAAGTTTTTGATAAATAAGACCTTGTAAAAGAGTAATTTTAGCAGTTGTATGTCCACTGGTATGACTACCTAAAAGATTTTTTTCTACAACAGTTATTTTTTTACCTGTTTCTTTTAGCTGATAAGCACATGAAATACCAGATAGACCACCACCGATAATAAGAATATCCGTTTTTATATCTTTATTTAATTGTTTAAAACAAGGATGTTGACTTGTTTTTTGCCAATAAGATTCATTCATAAAATCACCTGCTTTATTATGAAGCAAAAGATCATTTTTTATACAGAAAATGATATAATAAGTCAAAAGAATAAAAATGATTTAATTTATAAATTTTGGAGGTATTCATGAATATAACAGTTTATTTAGGGGCAAGTAGTGGAAATGATAAAAAACTTACTTTAGCAGCAAGAGAACTTGGTAAGTGGATTGGAGAAAATAGACATACTCTTGTTTATGGAGGTTCTAAATGTGGTTTAATGGGAGAACTGGCTGAAAGTGTTTTAAAGGCAAAGGGAAAAGTCATAGGTGTTGAACCACAATTTTTCATTGATGCAGGTTTTGATTATCCTGAAATAACACAATTAATTGTGACACAAGATATGAGCGAAAGAAAAACAAAGATGATTGAATTAGGAGATGCGTTTATTGCTTTTCCAGGAGGAACAGGTACATTAGAAGAAATTACAGAAGTTATGTCTAAAGTCTCATTGAAACATTTAAAGACACCTTGTATGCTTTATAATTTAAATGGGTATTATGATGATTTAAAGAAACTTTTAGATAAGATGATTGATTTTGATTTGTCATCTAAGGAAAAACAAGAGGGTATTTATTTTGTAGAAAATTTAGAGGATATAAAAGAAATTATAAATTCTTAATAGTAGATATTATTATACGTATCGACACGTGTTATAATCATAAATGGAGGTTGTTTGTATGCGTAAAAAATTAATTTATCCAGCAGTTTTTTTGCAAGAGGATGATGGTATTACAATTACTTTTCCAGATTTAGATGGGTGTTTTAGCTGTGCGGATACTTTTGAAGAGGCTTATGATATGGCTAAGGAAGCAATGGAATTATATTTAGAAGATTATGTTGGTGATTTATTTAAAAGTGCTCCTACTCCTTCTAAATTACAAAATATTGTTTTAAAGGAAAATGAATGTATTGCTTTGATTGAATTAGATATTAAAGAATATTTAAAGACATTTGATAATAAGGCTGTAAAAAAAACACTCACAATTCCAGCGTGGTTAAATGATATAGCTACAAAGAAAAAGTTGAATTTTTCTAAAATATTACAAGAAGCACTCATTAAAGAAATTCAATAAAATGTAAAAAGAGGATGATATTCCTAACATATTAAATCAAGGGAGATTATAAAGATCTCCTTTTTGATATTTATTTTTTATTAAGAAAAATGATTTTCTTTTTTTATGAAATCAACTACAATAAAGACATTGGAGGATTATTATGAAAGTACTAGCAAGTGATTATGATGGAACATTATTATTTAATGAACAATTTAAAGAAGGGGATTTAAAGAAAATCAAGGAATTTCAAAAAGTAGGCAACTTATTTGGTTTGTGTAGTGGAAGACCTTTTAAAGGTATTTACGAATTTTGTAAGCCTTATATTGATTTTGATTTCTATATTCTATGTACAGGAGCACTTGTGCTTAATAAAGAAAGAGAAGTTATTTATAAAAGTACGATTTCTAAACATTTATTACATGAATTTTATGATCGTTATCAAAAAGATTATGATATTTTTATTCAAGCTAATATGCAAATTTATACATTTTTAAAAGAAGATTTAGGTTCAATGGTTAGACAAGTTATTACATCTTTAGATGAAGTGGAAGGAGATATTTATGGTTTATCCATGAATGCAAAAACAGATGAAAACGCTAAAAAAGTGTGTCTTGATATTGAAGAACATTTTCCTGAATTAACAGCACATCAAAATAAAGAATTTATTGATATTACTGAAAAAGGATGTTCTAAAGGTTTAGGAATTTTAAAATTAAAAGAATTAATGCATTTAGAGGAAGTTGCCGGAATTGGGGATTCGTATAATGACATTCCTATGTTAGAAACAGTGGATCATTCTTTTACTTTTCCAACATCACCAGAGAGTTTAACATCGATTGTTGATGATGTAGTTGATAGTGTGGAAGAAGCGCTTGATATTTTAATGAAAGAATAATGAAAATATTACAACAACTTAAAGAAAATCATTATACCGAATCAGAACAACAAGTCATTGATTATTTATTAGATCATTTAGAAGATTTAACTTTACTTTCAATCAATGATCTAGCAAAAAAAAGCTATACTTCAAATGCCACGATCATTCGTTTATGTCATAAAGTAGGCTATCAAGGGTATCGACAATTTAAATTGGCTTTATTACAGGAACTTGAAGCTAATAAATATATGGTAAGTCAAGTAGACTATACAATCCCATTTCAAGTCAATGAAACAAGTGAACAAATCATTCAAAACATGTTTTCTCTTTATCAAGAAAGTATTCAACAAGTCTATCATCATTTATCTATTAAAACCTTAAATAAAATAGCAACATTGATGGTACAAAAGAAAAGAGTTTTTATTTATGGCTATGGCGATAGCCAAATAACAGCAGCAAACTTTATTAATAAACTTGCAAAGATTAATTTATTTCCTATCTTAGCAACTCAATACGGGGAAGAAATCTATATTTCTAAACAATTACAGCCAGGAGATTTTGCTTTGTTTATCTCTTATAGTGGAGAAAATACATCCCTTTTAGAATGTATGAAAATCTTAAATCAAAAAGGAATTCAAACAGCTTTGGTTACTGCTAATCTTCAAAGTCCACTTGTTGTTTATAGTCAATATCAGATTATGATTCCTGACTATGAAAAACAAAATAAGATTGCAACATTCTATTCTCAACTTGCCTTTATGTACATCTTAAATAATTTACATGCGCTTATTTATCATCTTAAAAATAAGTGAACCAAAAGTTCAGTTTAACTGAGCTTTTTTTCATTTATCTTGAACCTTATTTCCATAATGAGATGCATCTCTTAAAAAGAGAAAGAAGATATGTTATAACAAAAGTGAGGTGAAAGAGATGACAAAAGAAGAAGTCTTACAATTAGAAAAAGAACTTTCTTTTCAAGAATTCAATAATCATGCTGCCTATCAATTAGGACAAATCATTGTAGATCATATTGAAAAGAATCATTTAAAAAATGTTAGAATCCGTATTGTTTTAGATGGAGATATTGTTTTTCAATATTTGATGGATGGTAAAAAAGGAGTCATTTGGCTTGATCGTAAACAAAAAACAGTTGAAAAATATGGACATAGTAGTTATTACATCTATTTAGAAAATGAAGAAAATAAAACGTATCAAGATGATGAAAAAGATGAAAGTCTTGTTATTTGTGGGGGAGGTTTTCCATTGATTATCCAAAATGAATTAAGAGGAAGCATTCTTGTTTCGGGGCTTGTCCATGATGAAGATCATCAAGTCATTGTTGATTGTTTAAGGGAATTAAAAGATGATGGCACTTGCAAGTGATATAGATGGCACACTTGTTTTTAATCAACAAATAAAAAAACAAGATAAAGAGGCTATTGAAAAGTATCAAAAAGAACATCTTTTTGGAGTATGTAGTGGAAGACCTCGATGTGCCCTGTTTGATTTAGAAAAGCTAAAATTAGATTTCTATATTCTTTCTTCAGGAGCGCTGATCTTAGATAAAGATTTAAATATCATTCAAGATTTTCCAATGAAAAAAGAAATCGTTCAACAAATCTTTAATGAATATAAAAAGAAAGCACATATCATTTTACAAACAGGAAATGCGGATGTCTTTTATGCAACCCTTAAAGAAGATTATAATCCTAAATTAAAAGTCATTTCTTCTTTTAAAGAAGTAGAACATGAAATAATTTATGGCATATCTCTTGTTTTTAAAGATGACAAAATAACCAAGAAAGCATGTCTTGAAATTAATCAAAAATATCAAGAAGTTGAAGGTTTTCAAAATAGAAATTCAATTGATATTGTAAGAAAAGGCTGTTCAAAAGGAACAGGAATTAAAATCATTAAAGAGCATTATCGCTTAGAAAAGATGGCAGGAATAGGGGATTCCTATAATGACTTACCGATGTTAAAAGTCGTAGATACAGCCTTTACTTTTAAAACATCCCCTCAAGAAATACAAAAACAAGTACATTATTGTGTTAATGATATTGCAGAAGCAATAGCGTTATTGGAGGTAGAAAAATGAATTTTGGAATTATAGGTTATGGAAACATAGCACGGAAGTTTGTTAAAAGTATTACTTATACTAGTGGGGGAAGAGTGCATGCCATTGCCTCACATTCTTTAGATGAAAACGATCGTTATTTACAAAGTCATCCTTTAGTTAAACTTTATCGTGATTATGGAGAACTTTTAAAAGATGATGATATTGAAGCCGTTTATATTGCAGTACCTCACTATGAACATAAAAAGTGGATTATAGAAGCCATTAAACATCATAAAGCGGTTTTATGTGAAAAACCACTTGTCTTAAAAAGTGAAGATATTGATGAAATTAACCAATATGTTAAAGAATATCAAGGCTATTGTTTAGAAGCTTTTAAAACAAAGTTTAATAATGGTTTTAATCATTTAAAAGAAGATTTAAAACTGATCGGAAAATTAAAATCAATTGAAGCAAACTTTTGTTTTGATGGGACAGATAAAAAAGATTCTTACTTGTTTGATCCAAAACAAGGGGGTGCTTTAAATGATGTAGGAAGTTATGTCGTTGGTTTTGTCCTTGCTTTAGTGGATGCACCAGTTGAAAGTGTGGAATCTCACATTGAAAAAGAAAATGAGATTGAAATGAATTTTAAAGCAACTTTAAATTTTAAAAATGAAGTTCAAGGAAAAGTAGAAGGTTCAATTAATTATAATAAAGAACGTTATGCTTTAATTAAAGGGGATAAGGGAGAAATCTATGTTCCAATGTTTAACCGTGTGGTTGAATATACAATTCATTTAGAAAATGAAGTTATGCAAAAAACATATCCAATTGAAGGAGACGATATGACTTTAGAAATACAAGCGTTGATTGATCATAATCAATCAACACATACATTACAAGATTCAAAAAAATTACAAGAAACAATTGAAAGAATAAGAGAGGAAGCAAAATAATGAAACTAGGAATTTTAGGAACAGGAATGATTGTTAAAGATGTTCTTACCATGTATCACGAACTAGGTGTTGAAAAGACTTATCTTTTTTCAACAAAAAAATCAAAATCACAAGCATTAGAACTTATGGAAAAATATCATTTAGATAAAGTTTATACAGATTATGATGAATTACTTCAAAGTGATGTTGATACAATTTATTGTGCTTTACCTAATCATCTACATTATGAATTTTCAAAAAAAGCTTTAGAAAATGATAAAAATGTTATTATTGAAAAACCAATTACAGCGAATAGTAAAGAATTAGAAGATTTAATTGAAACCGCCAATAAAAAGAATCTCATGATTTTTGAAGCTATGAATTTACATTACACACCTGCTTTTCTTTCATTAAAAGAAGATTTAAAGAAATTAGGAGATATTAAAATTGTTTCATTTAACTATTCGCAATATTCATCAAGATATAATGCTTTTAAAGAAGGAAACATTTTACCAGCCTTTGACTTTCATAAAGCAGGTGGAGCTTTAATGGATTTAAATGTTTATAATATTCATGCTTTGATCGATTTATTTGGGAAACCTGTTTATCATAAATATATGGCAAATATTGATAGAAATATTGATACAAGTGGGATGATGATTTTTGATTTTGAACATTTTAAAGCGTTATGTATTGGGGCTAAAGATTGTAAAGCGCCTTTAATGAATACGATTCAAGGAAACTTAGGAGCCATCGTTGTTAAATGTCCGTTAAGTCAAATGACTGAATATGAGATCTGTTATAATGATGGGACAAGTGAAGTAAAATCTTTTGAAAAGAAACATCGTTTAATTTATGAATTTAAAGAATTTATGAGAATAATGAAAGAAAAAGATGTTAAAAAACAAAAAGAAATGTTAGATCTTTCTTTATTGATTTCTAAATTAATGGAAGAAGGAAGAATGCAAGAAGGGATCGTGTTTGATAATGATAAATAATAAAATTGTTTTAGGATATATTGGAAATGGAAAAAGTACCAATCGCTATCATTTACCTTTTGTCATGCAAAGACCGGATAAATTCATCGTTAAAACGATTTATAATCCACGTATTCATCATGATGTTTGGGATAAAATTGAAGGAGTCAACTATACTGAAAATCAAGATGATATTTTCTTAGATGATGAAATTGATATGGTGGTTGTATGTACAGGACATCATTATCATTATGAATATACTAAAAAAGCACTTGAACATAATAAACATTGTTTATGTGAAAAGCCTTTTATGGAAAATAGTGAACAAGCTAAAGAAATCTTTGCACTTGCAAAATCAAAAGGACTTTATTGTTCAGCTTATCAAAATAGAAGATATGATAGTGATTTTTTAACTGTCCAAAAAGTGATTGAATCAGGGAAATTAGGAGATTTATTAGAATTAGAAATGCATTTTGATTACTATCGTCCTGAAATACCTGAAAGTGTCGATCATTTTGATCCAGCAATGTCTTATTTATATGGACATGGTTGTCATACTTTAGATCAAGTCATTTCTTACTTTGGAAAACCTGATGATATTCATTATGATGTAAGACAACTTTTAGGAACAGGTCGTATGAATGATTATTTTGATTTAGATCTTTATTATGGAACATTAAAAGTATCCGTTAAATCAAGTTACTTTAGAGTAAAATCAAGACCTTCTTTTATCGTTTATGGTAAAAAGGGAATGTTTGAAAAATATAGTAAAGATCGACAAGAAGAACATTTAAAACTTTTTCATATGCCAACAAATAGTGATTTTGGAAAAGATTTACCTGAACATTATGGAACTCTTACTTATTATGATGATGAAGGCATTTATCATGAAGAAAAAGTTCCAACAGTTGACGGCGACTATGCCCGTGTGTATGATGGTATCTATGATAGTATTGTAAATGGTAAGGAACAAGTCATCCAACCATGGCAAACAATTCTACAAATGGAAATGTTAGAAACAGGAGTAAAGGATTTAAAATAGTATGAAAAAATATTTTTTCTTTGATATTGATGGAACACTAACTGATTTAAAAACACATCAAATTGTCCCAAGTGCGAAAGTTGCTTTAGAAAAGCTTAAACAAGCAGGTCATTTTGTTTGTTTGAATACAGGAAGAGCCCATTATAAAGCAGAAAAGACAAGAAAAGAATTTAATTTTGAAAATATGGTATGTAATGGGGGTAATGGAATTGTACTAGATGGTATTTTAAAAGAAAATATCCCCTTAGATAAACAAGGAGCTTTAAAAATCATTCAAGAAGCTAAAGAAAAAGGGATTGGTTATTTAGTAGCTATCAATGATAGTCAAGAAGTCTATGGTGAAAATGATTTATTTATTCAACAAGTAGGCTATCGTAAAGAACCAACAACTTATATCTTAGATCAAGATTTTGATTATACACAAGTAGAAAACTTTTATAAAATCTATCTTGCTTTAGATGAAAAAGAAGAAGCTTCTTTTCAAAACAAAGATCAATTAGGTTCATTACGTTTTGAAAAAGAATACTTAATGTTTCAACCAGATAATAAAAAAGGCGGTATTTTCAAAATGATGGAAATACTCCAAGCACCTATTCAAGATGTAGTTGTCTTTGGTGATGACTATAATGATCTTGATATGTTTGATAAAGATTTATGGACAGGTGTCGCTATGGGAAATGCCTGTGATGCTTTAAAAGAAAAAGCAACTTACATCACAGATAAAAATGTAGATGATGGTATTTATAATATCTGTGAAAAAATGGGTTGGTTTTAATAAAAAATGAAGGAACCGAAAATACGGTTCCTTTTAACATACAAAAATATATTTTCTACACTTTTTTATTTTTGATTGACGATGCTCTGCAACCTGCATCAATTGTCACATTATTTTTAGCCCGTGCCAGGCTAGGGGTCCAATCACCTTCCCATGGTTTGACTATCTACATCAATGATTGTGTAGGTAAGCCAGTAGAATTGCATGCGCTATCTACCACACCCTAGAACTAATAAGTAGTCATCCATCAACACTTATTTTTCACAAGAGTTTTGCAATAAAATTGTTTTATATTCAATAATCAAATAATAAAACTCAATGTTATCTATGATATAATAGGCTTTAATAAAGATCTAATAGAGATTTATACTTTGAATAAATGGAAGAAAGTAAGATGAATATGAAAAATGAAATATTAAAGCTAAAATCAGATTATGAATATGTTTCACAATCAGAAAATGATATTATTTTTGTAAACAATACCTTTATTAATGTTTATCATGTTTTAACTGATAAAATGCAAAGAATCAATAAAGTACATGTAAAAAATGTATGTATTGATATGAAAGATAACTATTTATTTTTGAGTACATTTGAATCTGGATGTCTTTCTATTTATGACTTAAAGGAAGGTACTTTTTTAACAAAGAAAACAATTCTGAGAAATTATGAAATAGAAAATATAAGTCCCATGAATGATGATGTAGTTATTTTATTAAAAAATTTAATTAACCATAAGATACAGGAAAAATTATAGTTTTACAAAAAGTATAAATTTATAGTACATTTAAATATAAAATATAGAATTAATACTGGATAAATTATGATTTGATTTTTACTACCTGCTTCATGTGGTCAATTAAATTAATAAACAACTTTAAGAAAATATATATGTCAATTTTGTCATATGATATGTTGTTTTCGCCACATAACTTGAAATTAAATGAATAAATATTATTATCTTATTATAAGATAATAATAATAATTTTGAAAAGAGGACATTTGGAAGAATTAAGAAAAAGATTGGTTGTTATTGTTGTGGTTAATACTATTGCCATGATGTTGTTATTTAGTCAAGCTAGAATGTTAATGGATTATCTTATTGAAGTTAATCCGGGAATGAAACTTGTCTATACAACACCATCTGAAATGTTATTAGTGTATGTCAATCTTTCGTTTATTATGGCTTTAATTTTATGTTCGCCTATTACTGTTTATGAAATTTGGGCATTTGTAGAAAAAGGGTTATATAAACATGAAAAAAGATATATCTTGATTTCATTGTTCTTTGGATTAATTCTATTTGTTATGGGAGCTGTATTTTGTTATTTTATAGTTCTTCCAACAACATTGAACTTCTTTCTTAAAATTGCAATAACTGAAGTAAAATCAATGATTTCAGTTCAATCATATGTGTCTTTTGTTAATATGATGTTACTTGCTTTTGGTGTGATATTTGAAATGCCAGTTGTAGTATTTTTACTTACAAAACTTGGATTATTAAAACCTGCTTTTTTAAAGAAAAATAGAGCATATATTATTATTGTTATATTTATTCTAGCAGCTTTTATTACACCTCCGGATGTAGTATCACAAATTATGTTAGGAATTCCTATGGTTGTATTACTAGAACTAAGTATTTTGGTTTGTACTCTAGTAGATAAGAGTAATCGTAAGAAGTAAATTCAGTAATTGAATTGATCTATTGATATTTTAATAAATTTATATTTAAAGTAGAATTCTAATGATACTATAGCATTCTACTTTTTTATTTATATATTTTTAAAAGATATCAAATTTTCATCAAGTTTCTCAAAGAAATCGAAATATAAGCAAGATATTTTTTTAGTATGAGTCATCTAAGAAGCGAGTAAGCTTAATATAGTTTTTTATTTAATGAAAATGGTAATCAAAAAAGAGAATTAACCTAGAATGGTTAATTCCCTAACAGATTGTTGTCATCAATTATAAATGTAGGATTCATACGAAAATTGTATGAATCCTACAAAGACGGGAAGAAAAAATATTTTTTCTCTATTTTATTAATTGTTTTCTTCTTTTACATATTGACGGTCTAATGCTTTTACAAATGGCATATAAATTAAAACAGTTGCAGCTACGCATAATAATTGAGTGACTGCTCCCTTCCATCCTGCTACTAAGAAACCAGAGAAGAAGAATGGACATGCCCAAGGTGCTTGTACATTTGTAAATAGTGGCATAAATCCAATAGACATAGATAAGTAGACAATAGCTACTGAAGCAATTGGTGCTAAAACAATTGGTATTAGCATCATTGGATTAAATACCAATGGTAAACCGAAAACTAAAGGTTCATTGATATTGAATAATGCAGGAATAGCAGATATTTTGCTCATAGCTTTTAAACGTGATGATCTTACTACAATAAGCATTGATATAATTAAACCAATAGTACATCCTGCTCCACCAATAGTCGCAAATTGATCTAACATTTGTACTGTTCCGAAAGCTCCTGTTGAAGCTGTAAGTTGACCTACATCAGCTAAAGTTTGGTTTGAAGCAGCATTTGCATATAATAATGGATAAATTAATGAATTAATAACAGTAGGATGAACTCCAAACCACCATAATAATCCATTTAAACCTGCTACGATAATAATTGCCCAAGGTGATCCAACAATTCCTTGTAAAGGAACTTGAATGATATTGAAAATAAGTTCAGGTAATGATCCGGCAGTTGCCATACAAATACCATTAATAATTAATAAAGTTGTGACAATTAAAATACCTGGAATTAAAGCACTAAATGCTTTACCAACCATTTCTGGGACACTATTTGGTAAATGAATAACCAAATTTTTACGATAACAAAATCTTGCTATTTCAACAGATATAATTGATACAAAGATTGCTGTTACTACACCTTTTGTTCCTAACCATCCAAAAGATAAAACATCAGTAATAACTTCTCCAGAACCACTTATTACTGTTTTAGGGAGTACAACAACATATGCAACAAGTGCTAATACAAGTGATGTTAATTTGTCCATATCATAACTATCAGCTAACTTGTATGACATAGTTCCAGCAAAAATAAAGCCCATCATATTAAATGTGGCACGATAAGCTGGTGAAATGTAACTTATCCAGTTTTCTCCAAATATACCATTCATAAATTCTGCATATCCAGGAATTGGAAAATCTGTAATTAACATAAAAATTGATCCAATAATAGTTAATGGCATAATGGCAAAGAAACCATTTCTTAAAGCTTGAAAATATCTTTTTTCAGTAAAGTAAGATACTTTTGGTACGAGTGAATTTTCCACCCAATTCATAATTGTATTCATATAATACCTCCTTGTTTTTTCAACAAAATTCTAGCATTAATTTTTTTTATGTAACTATTCATGAATGCGATAAACATTTTGTTATAATTATTTATGTCAATTATAAAAATTTTTTTGTCATTTTGTTCCTTTTGTTAGAAAACATCTTTAATAAAAAAAACATATGTATAAAATAAGGACGGTGATAGTCATATGAATTTAATAAAAGCATTACAAGAAAAGAAAAACTTTAGTCAGTATGAAAAAGAATTAGCTGATTATATACTTGAACATAGTGAAGAGGTCATACGCATGTCAATTAGAGATCTTTCTAAATCTTCATATACTTCTACATCTACTATTATTAGATTATGTAAAAAACTTAATCTTTCAGGTTTCAAGGAGTTTAAAATAAACTTTTCAAGAGAGTTAGAGGCTGAATATAAACAAATATCAAAGGTAGATGCTAATGTTCCTTTTAATAGTAGAGATTCAATGATTGTTGTGTCAAAAAAAATTGCTGAATTAAGCAAAGATACAATAGATCTTACTCAACAGTTGTTCAATGATCAATTGTTAAATAAAGCAGTAAAAATGATAATGAAAGCAGATCAAATATTTGCCGTAGGAGTGAGTAATTCGTTTGTCAAACTCAACGATTTTCATTTGAAGATGTTAAGAATAGGTAAATATGTTCATTTAGTACATTCACAACCAGATCAAGTTTTTCTAGCTACTAACGCGACAACTAGGGATGTAGCCATATTATTATCTTATAGTGGAACAACAGCAGAAATAGAAAATATTGCGAGAATCATTAAGCGTAAAAAGATACCAATGATTTTCATATCAAGCAACCTTAATTGTTATGTGGCAAAAATTGCTGATGTTATTATACCACTACCTAATCAAGAAGATGCAAAAGCGAATATATCTGCTTTTTCATCACAAACAGCTATTTTTTATGCACTTAATGTTCTATATGCTTGTATATTTAAAATGAATTATGAAGAAAATATTACAAGTAGGGAATTACGTAAAAAATCTTATTTACATTTTTAATATGATCTATCACTAATCATAAAAAAGAGGAGGAAACATAAATGAAAGATATTCAAAATATTTGTACAAGTATCGAGGTTAATGATCAAAAAATGTCTAATCCGGTAGCTCCAATTATAGTTCAAACATCGTCATTTCGTTTTGAAAACTATCAACATTATTTAGATGTCAATTGTGGGAAAGAAGAAATGTATTCTTATACAAGAGATGGGAATCCTACAACTGCTATTTTAGAAGAGAAAATAGCTGCTTTAGAAGGTGGAGAAAAAGCAAGAGCTTTTGCTTCGGGAATGGGAGCTATTTCGGCAACAATTTTTTCTTTATTAAAACAGGGGGATCATGTCATTGTTGTAAACACTGTTTATACTTCTAGTGTTAAGGTTATACAATCACTTAAAAAATTCGGTATAGAAAGTTCTGTTATTCATGTGAATGAAACACAAGAAATATTTGACTATGTGAATGAACAAACAAAAATGATTTATTTTGAAAGCCCTTCTTCACAAAAATTTGAAATGCTTGATTTAAAACAAATTTCTAATTTTGCTAGAAAAAGAAATATTTATACAGTAATTGACAATACATGGTCAACACCATTGTTTCAAAATCCATTAAACCATGGTATTGATGTAGTTATTCATTCTTGTTCTAAATATATTGGAGGACATAGTGATATTGTTGGAGGAATCGTAGTAGCGAATAAAGAAATTGTAAAAACAATTGATGAATATGGAGCGGTACTATTGGGAGCGAGTTTATCTCCACATGATGCTTGGTTAGCTATTCGTGGATTAAGAACATTACCAATAAGAATGAAATCACAACAAGAAACGATTATAAAAGTCCTTGATTGTTTAAAGAATGATTCAAGAATAAAAAAGATTTATCATCCATACATCCAACAAAAAGAACTTGCATCAACATATTTAAATGGATATAGCAGTTTATTTGGTATGGTATTAGATAATGCTACTCCTCAAATTATTGAGAGATTTGTCAATCATTTACACGTTTTAAGTTTAGCTTATAGTTGGGGAGGCTTTGAAAGTTTAATTTTAACTGCGTTTAAAGGAAATAATGAAGAAGAAATGAAAAAACGAGGGTTAGATCTAGGGCATTTTAGAGTTTATTTAGGTTTGGAAGATTCAAATCTTCTTATTAATGATATATTAAGTGCTTTGGATTATGCATATGAAGGAGAAGAAATATAGTGAAAATAGCATTTTTTAGTGTAAGAAATGATGAATATGATTTCGTAGATGAATATGCAAAAAAATACGATGTAGAATTAATCAAAACATCAGATGCATTAACAGTAGAAAATGTACATTTATGTGCTGGAGTTCAAGCAGTGAGTATCATGACAACAAAAGTTGATGAAGAAATAGTAAAAAAATTACATGAATATGGCGTTCTTTATATTTCTACAAGAACAATTGGATTTGATCATATAGACTTAGAGTCGTGTAGAAAATATGGTATTCATGCAGGAAACGTAAGTTATACATACTCAAGTGTAGCTGAATATACAGTGATGATGATTTTAATGTCACTTAGAAATATGAAATTAATTATGGAAAGATTTGTAAGTCAGGATTTCAGCTTAGATTATATTAGAGGTAGAGAATTAAAAGATTTAACTGTAGGTATTATAGGTACTGGAAAAATTGGACAAGAAGTGATTCGTTTGTTAAGTGGATTTAATTGTAAAATATTGGCTTATGATGTATATCCAAATGAAGAAGTAAGGAATTATGCTCAATATGTTGACTTAGATACACTGTATCAAGATTCAAATATTATCTCTTTACATGCTCCTGCATTAGAACATACTTATCATATGGTTAATAAAGAAGCTCTATTAAAAATGAAAAAGGATGTTGTTATTATTAATACTGCAAGAGGACGATTAATTGATACAAAAGCTTTAATTGAAGCTATTGAAGACCAACGTATTGGCTATGCTGCATTAGATGTTGTGGAAAACGAACATCATTTATATTATAAAGATCTTAAAAACAAAATATTAGATAATCGAGAATTAGCTATTTTACGCTCATTCCCAAATGTTATGTTAACACCACATACAGCTTTCTTTACACATCAAGCTGTAAGTGATATGGTTGAATACTCTATTGTTAATGCGATTAAAACAATAGAAGGACAGAATAATCCTTGGTTGATTGTATAAAAAGGGTATTATGGTAAAGATAAATTAAACATATATATTGAAAAAGTGGAAGGATAATTAATACTTCCACTTTTTCATAACATAGTCAATAGCTTGTAGTAAGCGTGTGGTAGATGTTTCTTTTAACCTATGTAAAAAGATCTCCAATGATATAATTATAACAGCAACAATTCATGGAATTCTAGCAGCAGCACCTATATTTTTTATGTTTGGTATCGCAACACAAATTTCGCTAATGTTTTACTATGAAATAACTTTGAAATTGTTGCAACATTGATTGTTGCTTTAGTCATTTTTAAAGAGAAAATCTCTAAAAGTTTATGGTCTGTAATTATTCTTGTCATGTAATCTAGTATTATTTTAAGTTTTGAAGGAAATGATGTATTTGTGTTATGTACGTGTATATGTTTGAGAATTGAAAATAATTGTGCAAGAAGTATCAGTAATAAGAGTTCAAAAGATATTGTATTTAAAAAGGGTATTTTTTCTGGTTTAGGAAATATCGTTATTGCATTAATAATAGGTGAAAAAGAACCTGAGATAATCTATATATTTATTACTATACTATTTGGCTTTATATCATATGATTTAATCATTAACTTTTATATCAAGGCTCAAAAGAATTTAGGAGCAGCTAAAACTAGTGCATTTTATTCTGTGTCCCCATTTTTAGGTGTAGGATTTAGTTTTGTTATTTTAGGAGAAAGCCTGCTTATCAATTATGCATTATTCTTATTATCATCATTATTAGCACTTTGATTATCATAAAAGATACGCTTGGAAAAATTGTATAACGACTGTATTTATACTCATAAACATATGCATGGGAATATAGTGCACATTTATGAGCATAGGCATTATGTACATAATCCTATGCATATATGGGTTGATAAATAAATTTTAATTTATTAATGATATTGTGTACATAGAATTTGAAATGATAATGATGATATTATTTAATTGAGGAGGTAGAGAATGAAGTGTATTTCTTTAATTATATATGCTATTATTATTTAAAAAGGAGAATGCAGTATGGAAAAATTAATTTTAAAGCCTATTATGACTACTGAAGATAAGAGTATATTTATAAAAGAAATTCAAGAAGCTTTTCAAAATTCTTATATACAAGAATTTGGTGATTATGAAAAGATCATTCTTCCTACAGAAGATATTGAAGAATCCTTTCAAACGAATGGCTCAGAAGCATATATTGCTGAAATTGATGGGAAAAGAGTTGGTGGTACAATTATTGTTGTTGATGAAGAAACAGGATATAATTCACTGCATCTTTTATATGTAAAATTAGATTCACAAAATTCTGGTAATGGATATAAGATATGGCAAGCAATTGAAGAACTACATCCTGAGACTAAAATATGGGAAACACACACACCATATTATGATAAGAGAAATATTCATTTTTATATAAATCGTTGTGGATTCAAAATTGTAGAATTTTTTCATTCAAAACATAAAGATTCACATCAAACAGGTGAAAGTATTGGTAATATTCCTAAAGAAAACAATTGTTTCTTCAGGTTTGAAAAAGAAATGAATTAAACAAAGGATAGCTTATCTAGATAGATAAATATATTTACTAAGAATTTGCAATTAAAGGAGAAGAATTAATATGAATGAAATTATAATTAAACCTCATCATTTTATAGATATTATCAAATTATATGGTTCTGGTATTGAAAAGTTCGTTCCTGATGAAAGAATGGGACATGATTTTTACAAAATAGCAAATGAAATTATAGATAATCCAACAGTGACTTTAAAGTTAACGATTTATGGAGATGATATCTGTTTACCATGTAAGAAATATCAAAATAAATGTATCGATGATTTAACACATATACCAGGATATACCAGTAAAAATACTTATAATATGAATTTAGATAAAAGAATTATAGATTTGTATGATCTAAAAGATGAAAAATATACTGCAAAACAATTTTGCTCTATTCTTTTTGAGAATAAAGAAAATATATTTAAAGTATGGTTTGAAGAAGATAATAGCATAACAGATAGGAGATATGCATTATTTGTTGAGGGAGCAAATAAATTTCTAAACAAGACAATTTGAATGAGTAGGGATGAAATGTATATAAATATTAAGGGCATAGTCAAAATAATTAAGACTATGTTTTTTTTATTAATTTGATGTATTGAGCGTGAACATAAGTTATTTTGTCCATAGATTATGTACACGATTTCAGATTATAAGAATACAAGCGATATTATAGTAGCGGAAAAGGTGATAATCATTTTCAATGATTTATCACCTAAAAATTTATTTTGTCTTTTTTTGGTGTTGACGTTCGATGGCTTTTTGCATGATAACATTAGCTAGCATACTGTCTTCGATAATAACGTAATCTTCATGATCAGAAATGATATCCATTTTTTTAGCGATCATTTCAGGTGAAAAAGTAGGATCGTAATATCCCATTGTTGTACCAATAAAAATTTCATTAACTCTTCCTCCACCAGTTTCAAAGACTTTTCCTGTTACAGGGCAATCTTTGTGAGCTAATACAGCAACAATTGGAGAAATTGCTTCAGGTGGCATTGCAGCTTCGTATTGCTTTCTTGCATCTGGATTGCTAAAATCAAATCCTAAATCATCCATAGCCATAATAGTTGCAGCACAAGGAGAAATAGCATTGACTAAAATACCATAATCTTTAGCTGCTAACGCTAAACTTCTTGTCATTCCATATATAGCTCCTTTAGAAACTGAATAACCAAATAAATCTGCTCCACCATACATAGCAGATGTAGATGTTGTATTAATAATACGACCATATCCTTGTTCTTTCATTATTGGAAAAACCGCTTTACAAAGGTTTCTACTACCATATGTATTAACTTTCATTAAAAAATCAAATCTTTCATCATCTTCATTTTCAATAGATAAAGAGCGATTTACTCCTGCATTATTCACTAAAATATCTACTCTTCCAAACTCTTTTACAGCATCTTCAACAATTTTTTGTGCACTTTCCATTTTTGAAATATCATTTTCATCTGCGATAGCTTCAATACCCATTTCTTTAAGTTTCACTACTGCCTCTTTAGCACCTGAAATATCATTGACAACAACTTTTGCACCACGACTACCAAGTAACTTTGCATGAGCAAAGCCTATTCCCCTTGCTCCACCAGTAATGATTGCTACTTGATTATCAAATCTTAATTCATTCATAAAATGATCTCCTTCAGTAGATTCATTATAAAAAAGAAGTAAAAAAATAAGAATGAATATTTCTATATAAAAGTAAGATAAGTAACTTTTTGTTCAAAAAAAGTACTTATCTTTCTCTTTTCGTGTCAGTTCAGAGACATTTGAGTGAGCATCTATAAGTATTTTACTTGTTCAATTGATACAATATCATAATGTAATACCCAATTTTTTAACAAACTAACATCACCATATAAGATAAAGTCTAAACTCATAAACACTCTACTATTAGAAGTCATTGTAATATGAGTATCTTTTAGACAATATTCTCGCATATAGCGTATCATTCTCTTTGAGAAATTAAAAGTATCGTCATTTTTAAAAAAAGTTTAATTAACCATCAGACGCAGGAAGAAAAATAAGATTCTGAAAGATTTAGAACTGTAATTATTGATTTTTTTGGACAAGGACTCGATTTATTAATATATTTCTTAATCTTATCTAGAATATTAGATCCTGAGTAGCGATGATTAAATCTCCATTCTTGTTCATTTAAAAATAATGGGAAATCTCTTTTTGTTACTCCATGATAGATACCAGTAATATTATTCTTGATATCTCCAATGATAATATTTAGCCATTTAAGTTTATGATCTTCTTCATTATAGATGATTTTATCTGACTTTAGGTTAAGATTATCACTTAGAGTATAGTATGTTGTCTTTCCATCCGTATTTAATGTTCGTGTTTGATCTAATATTGCATGTTCTTTTATGTATTTTACTATATATTTTGACTGATCTTTCGGTATAGCAAATAATTTAATGTATTTAGGATATTTGTTTTCCTTATCAGTTGATAGAAGAGACAAAAAAGGTTGTTGCTCAGTAGCACAACCTTGCTTATGGTATCCTTTGCTTTTTGATCCTATATATGCGACATCTGATTCATAAAACATACTATCCAATATCTTTTCACTACAGCTTTCAGCCATAAGTATTCTGCATTTTCTTGCAAGAAGAAGAGCTGTCTTATAGTTAACATCTAGTTCACTAGCAAGTTCTATAGCTGATATTCCTTTATTAGAAGTAAAGAAAAGAAACATTCCAAGAATAAGAGTATAAAGATCAAGCTTGTTGTCCTGGAAAATAGTTCCTGCAAGAAGATAATGTTGATGCCCACATTCAGTACATTCAAAAACATTTCTTTTTTTTATTGAATAAAAATGAGTGCACCCACATTTTTCACAGTAGAAACCTGTAGGCCATTTCATATCAAAGAAAAATCGAACACATTCATCGTTATTATTTGCATATTTTTTTGTCAATGCAACTAAGGAATCCTTTTTTGGTTTTAAGTTTTTTGCCATAATCATACACCTCACATGTATAATTATATACAAAATAGAAAATAAACGTTTTTAAAAAAAGCATTTTAACTCCGATATTTCGGAGTTAAAATCAAAAAATTATTTTTCCTGCATGAAATGGTTAATTAAATTAAAAAATAAAAAAGCAAAAGGAAAGATAAAAGATTTTTATGAATTTGAAAGTGATTTAAAAGAATTATTTCTATTTGATTATATTCTTTGTATCTATCAAATAAAAACAGATAAAATCATTTATATCGATTTACCAACAAACATTTTTTTAATAAGACATCCTATAGAAATCAAAAATCAATATATCTATCCTATACAAATAATCAATCATAATGATTTAAAAACAGTTTATTATACTTTAGATCAACATAATAAGTTATCTTTATTAAAGAATGATCTTTTAAAATATGATCTTTATTCTTATGATTTTAATTACTTTATTAGAAAGGAATATAAGCCTTTTAAAATAGAAAATATAGAATATGAAAGTTTACATAAAATAACACTTTATAATTCTTTTCATAAAGAATTATTTTCTATTGAAAATCAGGATGATTTTGCATTTACATTTGAAATATGTCAATTTACAAGACCTTATAAAAATAAAATAATTCTATATTTCTATCTCAATCAAAATATTTATCTTTATGACGTAGAGGGACAACTAAAGAAAATAAAAATAGATAAAAAAATAAATAATCTCTATATCTCATTAAAAAATAATTATATATTTATACATGAAGATCAACTTAATCAATCTCTCACATATTTATATTCACTTTATTAAAAACACCGAATAATAGTATGTTAAATAAGATTTTATATAAATAAACTTTATTATTTATTTTATGATATATAAAAAAGGAGGGCAAACAATGAGTTATGATGTATCTATAAAAATCACTTTTATCACAAAAGAGTTTCTTAGCATAGATTTTATAGAAAATCTGTTGAAGCAACTAGATTTAAGAGAAAATTTGAATCAAAGTAACTGGCGTGCTGAAAGATTTTCAATATATCATACTAAAGAAGATACAGAATGGGTTTTAAACAATGCTAATTTATGGTATTGGAATTTGTCTTTTTACTCTCATAATGAAGATCTTTATTTTAGAATGGAACAAACAGAGAATGTTATAGGAATTTCATATATTCTTTTAAAGTGTAAAAATGATGAACAATTCATAAATCATTGTTTAGATGTTTTAAAAGACATTTTTCAAGATCATTATTTTATGATCCATGTAATAGAAGAAAAAATATATGAACGCCAAATTCAAGCTTTTGAGGATTTAAATAATAAATGGCATAATCGTTTTCAAAAGATGAAAGCTGATTATAAATTAAGAGGGGACTCTTTTCGTATTTTTGATGAGTTAGGAATCAATGTGGGACTCAGCAGAAAAATGTATTTTGGTCGCTATATGTTTGAGTATTTTGATAAAGAAAGACTTTTATCATGTCCTTATGTTTACCATGCAGAAGAAACAAAGAATGGTATTGAAATTCAACTCTATGAAAATTTAATACAGGAAAGAAGTCTTTTTAATGAATGGAGAATTAGACATTATTATCAAATAAGTAAGGTGGCAAAAGAAATTTCTTTGAAATTAAGAAAGGTTGAAGGAACAGAAAGTATTTATAGTATTGAAAGTCTTGTGTCGTATAAATCAATATATTTTTATAATAATACTGTTCGTGAAGAACCAAGAAAAGGACCAAAAAATAAACATATCATTCCTGCAGATATTTTTTATAAAGAAATACTATTAAGTAAATATAAGAAAACACATTTTAGAAAGATGGATGAAGACTGCTTAGTAGATGCTTCTCTTTTGGGATTGTTGATATATATTAAAGACGAAGAGTCAGATGTAAAAAGTATTTTTGAAACAGAAGCGCTGATTGCGGTTGAACAATTTGAAGATGATCCATATGAATTTGCGAAACAAAAGGGTTATCAAATCTCAAAAATAAATGAACATAAGTATTTACTAGAAAAAGAAGATGAAAAGATTCTAGATAAAAAATATTATTATGAAGATGAAGATTTTAGTTATGATATTACATTAATTGTACGAAAAGAAAAACTGAACGAAACTGAGATAAAAGAAGTTGTTTCAGAATTTGATAGAATGAATAAGAGTGTCAAAATAAGAAAAATGGAATAGAGGTTTTTTATGGAAAAACAAGAATTTTATAAGTTTATAGGAAGATAAGTTGTTTTTATACATGGACTATTTGTATTACTTTATTCAAAAGATATCATAAATCTTGTTATAGGAGCCATAGGTTCATTACTGATTTTTCTTTTGGTGACTAAAATTATTATTTTTCTTTTTAATAACTCCTTTTTTGATGTTATAAGATGATAGAATATGTGTTTGAAATGAACGAATTAGAAAGATGGTATAAAAGTTATAAAAATAATTTTCAAGATATTTTAGAAGAAGATAAAAAGAAACTTGAAAAGCTCAAAGGATATCTTATAGATCATAGAGAATTATATACAAGTTCTTTTTTGATGAAAAAGATAAGACAAGGAACAAAATCTTATATTGAACGAAGTGAAATCTATGAAAAGGTCGTTGAAGGAATTTATAGTTGTCGCTTGGCAAGAAAAGAAGGGCAAGATGTTTATGAATATGGTTTTAAACAAGATAATCGGTGTTATTTGAGAAAAAAAGGAAATGTTGTTGATCGTTTATATCTCTATTTAGAAAATGAAATGTATGAAGTGGCTCTATTAAATAATGATTTGTTGTATCCTAAGATAAAAATACAAGGAGAATATGTATTTGATAAGGATCATTTTATAGTACATATTCATCGTTATTATGGTGTTTTAAATGATGAAAAGTATCAATGGGTGAGTCCTTCTCTTGCTATTATTTATACAAATCTACATAAGTATTTTTTAATAAAAGAGAAAAAGGAAATAAAGTTTATTTTTAGACAAGTCTTTTTAAAAGAGAATGAAATACTTTATTCTTATTATCTTCAAAAAAATATTCATATTAAAAATACAGATAATGAAAAACAGCTTTCTATAGATAATATCATGCTTTCTATTTCTAATGTTGTTAACGAAAAACAAAGAAAAACAGAATATTATTATCTTCAATTTTTAAATCAAAGTTATTTTGTAGCTCTTGAATATATAAAAAGAAATGCTTATTTCTCTTATAAAAAAGCAAAAGAAATCTATTATCAAAATGTTTATGATTTTATATGTAATAAAATAAAAGAATTAGATTTTAAAGTAAATTATGTAAGTATTCAATACCCATGTTATGGAAATTCAATAGAACCTCTTTTAATAGGATTTGATGAAATCTATCAAGAAGATGTTGATTCAATGAAAGAAAGTGTTGATTTAAATTTTGAAGAAAATATTGAAATAGTACATATGTTTCATGACTATTTATTAGAAAATAGTTATTTTAATGTTTTACCAACTCTTATGAAAAGATTAAAAAAAGATTTAGAAAAACATTTAAATATAGAAGTTCTTTTATTTGAAATGGATGATTGATTGTTTTTGTGATATTATGTGTCTACATGAGAAACAGGTAATTTCGATAATTACCAAAGAAAAGGGAAACTGTTGTCGCAGTTTCCTTTTAAATGCCTTTTTATAAAGAATCTAAATTAAATGAAAAATATGTTTGTCTGCTTTCTTTGATTCTAATGATATAGTTTGCTTTTTCTAAAAGATTGATTCTATGAGAAATAGTTGATTTAGATAAATGTGTCATATCAACAAGTTCTTTTATAGAAATACTTTTTAGATGGAATAGAGTACAATCAACAATGATTTTTAAGATTAAACTACTTGTATCATCCAAAGTTAAATTAAGTAATTTATTTTCATAGTAGATGTATTGATTTACTTTATCAGTAAGTTCTTCTAAATAATCTTCTAAACCTTCTTTAAAAATATCTAAAAACATTAAGACAAAATAAGTTATATCACCATTATTTCTAGGATCATTCGTTATTTTAAATGCTTCATAATAATCTTTTTGTCTTTTTTTACAGGCAATAGATAAACGAAGTGAAGCAATCGAATCAATAACTTGAGAAAGATAATAACTCGAAATATAACGAGAAATACGCCCATTTCCATCATAAAAAGGATGAATATATCCTAAAAAATAATGAAAGAGTGCAACTCTTACTAAATAAGGTAAATCAGGATTATTTAAGATAGATAATGTATCATCAATATCCTTAATAATTTTACTTTCTGGATAAACGCCTTGATGAATGATTTTTGTTGAAGAAACAACATTTACATTTTCTTTTCTAAAAAGAATACCATCAGGTAGATTATGAGGCTCTTCATTTTCGATATCTTGAATCAAAATATCATCATAAACTTTTCTTAGTTTAGAGGAATCGGTAATAGGATTAAATTCTTTTTTTTGGAAAAAGATATCTCTATATTTGTTAACCATGCCATAAAGTCTTTTATATTCTTTAGGGCTTTTCATATCTAATAACTCATTGATTTCTTTTCTAGTACTTACAACACCTTCAATTTCATTGCTTAACAGAATTTCTTGAACAAGAGAATGGGAAAGTTCCCATGTATTGATTAAATCTGTTTTGATTTCATTTCTTTTTTTAATAATTTTACTATTAAGTACATGAATTTGTTCAATGAGTACCAATAATTCATTATTTACATATAAAAAGGATTCTTTATTATGAATTGGTAATTTAAAATGAAGTGTATTGGGTGAATGAAAACGTATGTCGTATAACTCTTTCTCGTTGATATCTATTTTAAAATGAGCCTTATATAAAGATAAATAGTTCATAAAATCACATCCTTTATTCATATTATATTTAATTGCGAGTAAAAAACAATAAAATTTACTCGCAATTAAATAATATTAAGAAGCTATAGATTAAAAATGATGAAATTGTATATAAAGTATGGTTAGAAATAAAACTTTTAATCTTTATACTTTCTTTATACTTTTTTCTTTATTTTTTTATTAAACCTAACTAAAGATAAATGTTGGTGATAACACCTGATAATGTCAGTCTAACTATTTATAATAGAAAGCTTACCATTTTGATTTGTTCTATCATATAGTCAAGAGGTGGAAAGCTATGGAAGATAAAATGTTTAATGATATTATTGATTCAATTATCAATAATGCAAGTGATGATGAAATTGAAATTATTAGAGAAAAACTTAATAATCACTTGATCAATCATATCTATGATTCAAATATCCATGAAGAACTATCAAACAACTATGATAGTTCTTTTTGTCCTCATTGCCAAAATAAACATATCATTAAATATGGCAAAGATAATAAAGGCAATCAAAGATATTTGTGTAAAGAATGTTCAAAAACATTTTCTTCTATTACTGGTTCATTGCTTTCATACACTAAAAAGCAACCTTATCAATGGTTTGAATATATTCAATCTTTATTTAATGGTGATACTCTAGCACGTTCTGCTGATATCGCTGGAATAAGTGAACCAACCTCTCTTGTCTGGAGACATAAAATATTAAGTGTTCTTGCAGATTTGACTCATGACGATCCTGTTTTAAGTGATACTGTTTATCTGGATGAAAAACTAAATGTCGTTACACATCCAGGTAAACATATGGAAAACAAAGAAAAACAAAAAAGAGGGATGAGCAGTCAAAAAAGAAATATCGTATGTGCCATAGACCAACATAACAATAAAGTTATACAAGTATCTGAAACAGGAAGAATTCATTCCAAAGAGCTCTATAAAATATATAAAGATAAGATTCCAAGTACATGTCAAGTTGTAAGTGACAGCTTGAGATCATATCATAAATTGATGAAAGATTTAAAAGTTAAATGGATCAAGATACCATCAGGTAAAAAAGAGAAAGATGGTTATACTCTTAAAAAGATAAATGATTTACATTCATCAATAGATTTATTTCTTTATAAGTATCGAGGAATATCAGATAAATATTTAAGAAATTATATAGGGCTTTATAAATATAAAGATCAACATAATAAATATTATCAAAAGAAGATATTTCTTCATATATTTAAAGAAATAGTCAACAGCTTATGTGAGTTGAAATTCAGTGATTTTAAATATGATTCAAAATTTTTCGCTATTTGATTAGTTTTTCAAGAAATACTCACCAACATTTATCTTTAGTTAAGTTATTCAATAAAAAAGTTCTCTTGATTGAGAACTTTATAACATATTTTTTAATTCATTTAGATCATGGATAATATAATCAATTTTAATAGATGCTTTATCATGTTGAGGATTATACCAACATGTATCAATTTGTGCATTTATACCGCCTTGCATATCACTTGTAAGAGAATCACCGATAATAAGTGTTTTATCTTTATCAAAGTGATCAATGTGTTTAAAGCAATAATCAAAAAACTCAATTTTAGGTTTTTGATATCCAATTTCTTCAGATATAAAAATATCTTTAAAATATTTATTTAAATCTAATAACTTTAAACGATTATATTGTGTACTTGCGACTCCATTTGTTACAACGTAAAGATCATATTTTTTTGAAAGATATTCTAATATCTCAATGGCATGTTCAATCAAATATGCACCATGTCCTAAATTCCATTGATATTCATCTTCAAATGCAACACCATCTTCATTAATTCCAAGCTTATTAAATAATTTAACAAAACGTGTATAAACAACTGTTTTTTTATCAATTAATCCTAATTCAAAATCTTTCCATAATTTTGAATTTATTTCTTCATAAATTTCAAATATTTCTGACGTTAATTCTAAATGATGATCACAGAATGTTTTATGCATAGCATAATCTTCAGCTTTTTTAAAATCAAGTAGTGTACCATCTATATCAAATAAAAGTATTTTATATTCTTTCATAAATTCCTCCTAGGTCTTTATTATATAGAAAAGTTTAAAAAAATAAATAAAAAAGTGTATACACCATAAATAATCAGTTAAATATTATTTATAAAATAACTTATTACTTTTTTGGAATTTTTGTTATATATTTAGATAAGATATTTTACTATATTTTTATGAAAGAAAGGAGATACAAAATGGGCATTTTTTTAGCAATAGATCTTAAATCATTTTATGCATCTGTTGAATGTATTGAAAAAGGTTATGATCCTCTTAACACAAATCTTGTTGTTGCTGATGCAAGCAGAACAGAAAAAACAATTTGTTTAGCAGTTTCTCCTTCTTTAAAGAAATATGGAATTTCAGGTAGAGCAAGATTATTTGAAGTAATCCAAACCATTAATAGAGAAAATAATAAAAGATTAAAAGAAAGTCATTATTTTAATGGAGAATCTTTTTTAGAAAGTGAACTAAAAAAAAATAAACATTTAAAAATAGCTTATAAAATAGCGACTCCAAGAATGTCCCATTATATGAAGTGGAGTCAAGAAATATATGAAATTTATCTTAAATACATTTCCCCTGAAGATATTCATGTTTATTCAATTGATGAAGTTTTTATGGATATAACACATTATATTCATACTTATCAAAAAACACCTAAAGAATTAGCTTCACAAATTTTAAGTGATATCTATGAAACAACTGGTCTTATAGCGACAGCAGGAATCGGTACGAACTTATATTTATGTAAAGTCGCAATGGATATAGTTGCTAAACATATCAATAAAGATGACAATGGACAACGTATTGCCTTACTTAATGAAGAAAGATATCGAAAGTATTTATGGAATCATCGACCAATTACTGATTTTTGGCGAGTAGGGAAAGGGTATGCTAAAAAATTAGAAAAAGAAGGACTTTATACAATGGGAGATATCGCAAAATGTTCACAAGGTGCAGATAATGAATATTATAACGAAAAACTTCTTTATGATTTATTTGGTGTTAATGCTGAGTTACTTATTGATCATGCATGGGGTTATGAATCATGTACAATGAAAGATATTAAAAACTATAAACCTGAAAGAAATAGTATTGGAACAGGTCAGGTTTTAAGTTGTCCCTATAATTTTGAAAAAACAAAATTGATTGTTAAAGAAATGTTAGATTTATTGGCACTTGATTTAGTAGAAAAAGAATTAGTAACCAATCAAATTGTTTTAACGATTGGGTATGATAAGGATAATGATTATCATGGAGAAATGATGATTGATCGTTATAATCGAAAGATTCCTAAACATGCTCATGGAACAATCAATTTAGAGCGTTATACTTCATCATCTAAATTGATAACTAAAGAAGTAATAAAAAAATTTGATGAAATAGTAAATAGGAATTTAATGGTTAAAAGAATCAATATTTCAGCATCAAATGTTTTATATGAAGATAAAGTAAAAGATATGATTTATCATCAACAATTGAATTTATTTACAAATCAACAAAATATCAATCAAAAAGATGAAAAAAAAGCTTTAGAAAAAGAAAAGAATTTACAAAAAGCAACACTTAAAATCAAACAAAAATATGGTAAAAATGCAATTCTTAAAGGAATGAACTTAGAAGAAGGGGCGACAACAAGAGAAAGAAATGAAATTATAGGGGGACATAAGGCATAATGGCTACAATAAAAAATATTCATGATTATAGTGATATCATAAATCTTCCTTATAAAAAATCTAAAAAGTATAAACATATGTCTCAAAAAGATCGTGCAGCACAGTTTGCTCCTTTTGCTGCTCTTACAGGACATAAACAACTTATTCAAGAAACACAAAGGCTAACAGAAGATAAAAGAGAACTTGATGAAAATAAACTCAGTATTTTAAATCAAAAGTTACTTTATTTTATAGAAACAAAAGAAAAAGTAAAAATTACCTATTTTAAAAAAGATCAAAAAAAATCAGGTGGAGATTATTTGATGATCATTCAAAGAATAAAAAAGATAGATTTAATTTATAAAACAATTACTCTTCAAAATGGTCAAATTATTAAAATAGAAGACATTTATGAAATCGAACAATAGGTCATATTCGTTGAATCTGTTATTTATTAGAGATATAATATTTGTAAGAAAGAAGGGGTGAACATGAAGGATATGAACGCATTAAATCATAAGTTACAAACCATGACAAGAAAGGAGTTAGAGGCAATTTGTAAATCACATAATTGTAAAATCAATGATGATAATTTATCGATTGCTTTACATTTGATGAAGAATAATCCTTCATCAATCCTAATCGAAGAATATCAAATTATATTTCTTATTGAATTAAAGAAAGAAACTTCTAAAGAAATATCAGATGAATTCAAAAATATTCTAAAACATGATTTCATTCATGAAATCGAATTACTTCATTAATAGCACGAAAGTGCTATTTTTGTTATGTCAATTTATGCTATAATGATGAAAATTAGTGAGGAGAAATTTATGAAAAAAATTGAAAATACAGTTATAGGTCTTATTTTCATCATTATTGGAGTTATCATAGGACTAAATGCTTTTCATATTACAAATATAGATTTATTCTTTGATGGATGGTGGACACTGTTTATGATTATTCCTTGTTTTTTTGGCTTGTTTACAAGTCGAGATAAAACAGGAAACATCATAGGTCTTATTGTAGGTATCTATTTATTGCTTTATTGTCAAGGATTAATAGATTTTCAATTTGCATGGAAATTAGTGGTTCCTGTTATCTTTGTATTAATAGGATTGAAAATGATTTTTAAAGATACTTTTAATAAAAAGAAACCTCATCAAAATATTTATGATAATCAGTTATATACAGGTGGAAATTATGATGTTACTTTTAATGGATTGATATTAGATTTATCAAAAGCTTATTTAAATGAGGAAACAAACATTACGATTTCAACTTTATTTGGTGGGGTTGATTTATATTTGCCAGATGATGTAAATATTCAAATACAGTCATCTAATTTTTTAGGTGGTGTTGATCTTCATAAAAGAGAAAATAAAATAGAAAATACAAAAGTTATTTATCTTAATGCACGTTGTATTTTTGGTGGTATAAATATTAGATAAAAGGAGTTAATAGAATGGAAAGAAATTATCCGGAAATTATTATTTCAGATGAAGGTGTTACTTGGCTTGATAAAGGCCAAATGTGGATGTATAAAAATAATTTAGAACAATGTGATCCTCAAATTAAAAATGGTGAACTTGTTGATATTGTTACAAATAAAGGAAGATATTTAGGAACAGGTTTTATTTCTTTAAAAAGTCATATTACAGTACGTATTTTATCTAAAGATAGAAAAGAAATAATTGATCGTGAATTCTTTAAAAAGAGAATTCAACAAGCTTATGATTTTAGAAAAACTGTTGAAGGAGATAATTTATCTAATTGTCGTTTGATTTTTGGAGAAGCTGATTTATTACCTGGACTTGTGATTGATCGTTATAATGATATTTTAGTAAGTCAAATCAGTTCTTATGGTTTAGAACAAATTAAAGATATGATTTATGAAATTGTTTTAGATGTCTTAAAAGCAGATGGACAAGATGTTAAAGGTATTTATGAAAGAAATGATATCCAAATTAGAACTAAAGAAGGTTTAGAACAATATAAAGGATATTATAAAAATAAAGATTTACCTACACAAACAATTATTAATGAAAATGGTTTATTATTACATGTAGATGTTGAAAATGGACAAAAAACAGGATATTTTTTAGATCAAAAATCAAATCGTTATTTACTTAGAAAAATTGCTCATGGAAAACGTGTTGTTGACTGTTTTAGTCATACAGGAGGTTTTGCCTTAAATGCTGCTATGGGAAATGCTAGTCATGTTGTTTCTGTTGATGTTTCTAAAACAGCATTAGATCAAGGTTATCAAAATGCTAAACTTAATCATTTAGAAGACAAAATTGATTTTGTACAAGCAGATGTCTTTGATTATTTAGATGAATTAAAAGAAAATGAATTTGATATAATTGTTTTAGATCCACCAGCATTTACGAAATCAAGAAGAACTGTTCAAAAAGCTTATAATGGTTATAAAAGAATCAATAAACAAGCAATGAAAGTTTTAAAAAATGGAGGATATCTTATTACATGTAGTTGTTCACGTTTTATGGAAACAGCTAATTTTGAAAAAATGTTAAGAGAAGCTGCAAGTGAAGCAGGCGTTGTTTTAAAACAAGTTTCTGTTACTCAACAAAATGCAGATCATCCTATTTTATGGACAATGGAAGAAACATCTTATTTAAAATTCTATATTTTCCAAATTATTTAAGAGTTAGATTTTTTCTGACTCTTTTCTAAATTATTTCCAAGGAAATAATTTATTGCAACAAAATAACAGAAAGAATATAATACATATTGGGTGAAAAAGATGGATAAAAGTACAAATGCGGTTGCTTATGCACCGGGATATTATATTCGAGATATACTTACAACTTTAAATATCTCTTATAACGATTTTGCACAAAAGATGGGTATGAATCTAGATGAAGTGACAGAACTTATTTTAGGGGAATGTGAACTTAATGAAGAAATTGCTAAAAAATTAGAAGCATTCTTTCATGTAGAGGCATCACGTTGGCTTACTTTAGAAAAGCAATATCGTATGACAAAGAAATGATTTCATTTCTTTTTTCTTTGTCAAAATATGCTTTATAAGCATAATAATATCTACAATAAAAGTATTGGAATAATAAAAATAAAGAAGATAAAATATCACTATACATTTAAGTTATAGTAGATTGCACAATTATTATTGTACATCTTGAATTAAAAGAAATAGAATAGTAAATAGGAGGGATAATATGAAGAAAAAGAAAACATTTGATATGTTAAATGGTTCTATTTGGAACAAGCTCATACTTTTTGCTTTACCATTAGCAGCAAGTAGTATTTTACAACAATTATTTAATGCAGCAGACGTTGCTGTTGTCGGAAGTTTTGCAGGAAGTGGGGCATTAGCTGCCGTTGGAGCAAATGGTCCAATCATTAATTTACTTGTTAACTCATTTGTAGGATTATCAATAGGTGCGAATGTTGTTATTGCATCATTTATAGGACAAAACGATGAAAAGAGAACATCACTTGCAGCACATACTTCAATTTTAATGTCGGTGATTATTGGTATTGTTTTATTGTTTGTAGGTGTCTTTTTTGCAAGACCTATTTTAGAGTTGATGTCAACACCAGATGATATTATTAATCTTGCAGAAGTATATTTAAAAATTTATTTTATTGGGGTTCCTTTTGTTATGCTCTATAACTTTGCTGCAGCTGTTTTAAGAAGTAAAGGAGATACTCAAAGACCACTTATTGCATTATTTATTGGTGGAGTCATTAACGTTATTTTAAATTTATTCTTTGTTGTTGTTTTACACATGTCTGTAGAAGGAGTAGCTATTGGAACTGTTGTTTCTAATATCTTTAGTTCTATGATGTTACTTTATTGGTTAATGCATGAAACAGATGCTTTAAGAATTGATTTAAAAGAATTAAAAATTAATGGAAGAATTTTAAAAAGAATTGCGAAAATTGGGGTTCCAGCTGGTTTACAAGGTATGGTTTTCTCTATTTCAAATGTTTGCATTCAATCATCATTAAATGCTTTAGGATCAGATGCTATTGCAGCAAGTTCAGCAGCTTTAAACTATGAATATTTTGCTTATTATATATTAAGTTCATTTGCTCAAGCTGCGGTTACATTTATTGGACAAAATTATAGTGCTAAAAAATACGACCGTTGTAAAAAGATTACACTTCAATCTTTCTTATTAGGTGGCGCAACAACAATGGTTGCTTGTATGGTCTTTGTAATCTTTGATCATTTCTTTATTAGTTTCTTTACATCAGATGTTTCAGTAGCTAGTTTAGCTTATACAAGAATGAAAATTATTTTACCATTCCAATTCCTTAATATGTCAATTGAAGTTTTCTCAAGTGTAATGAGAGGTGTTGGTTATTCAAGTGTTCCAGCAGGAATTTGTGTTGCAGGAATTTGTGGAGTAAGACTTGCTTACTTATATACAATTTATCCATCAATTGCTTCATATGATCATTTATTAATTATTTATCCAATTAGTTGGTTTGTTACTGTATTAGCATTAGCACTTGTTTATTTCATTCATGTACGCCCAAAAGTTTATCATCATCAAGCAGCCAATTAAGGCTGCTTTTCTTAACTCTACGGTGCGTTTGTTTACATTTTGTGTGAATATACATAAAATGCAAGTGAGGTGAAAGTTATGAATCAAGAAAAAATAGGAAGTTTTATTGCTCAAAGAAGAAAAGATAAAAAGCTTACACAAGCTAAGCTTGCAAGTTATTTAGGAATTAGTGATCGTACAATTTCTAAATGGGAAAGAGGAAAGGGTTTACCAGATCCTATTTATATGTTAGAACTCTGTCAAATATTGGGTATTTCAGTCAATGAGCTGTTAACGGGAGAATTTATTGAAGAAAGAAATTACCAACAAAAAGCAGAAGATAATTTATTAATGATGGCAGGTCAAGAAGTAAAACAAACAAAGAAAATGTTCTTTTATGAAAATGTTATTGGTATTGGTTCAACGAGTATCTTTTTGATTTTAATTTTTATGTCTGTTTATTTTGTTGAAAACAGTGTATTAAAAGTCATCTTGTTTATCTTAAGCTTTATCTTTTTGATTATTGGTGTATCAATTGCTTTAAAAATAGAAACAGAAGAAGGCTATTATGAATGTCAAAAATGTCATCATAAATATATTCCAAGCTATCAACAAGTTTATTTTGCAATGCATTATGGAAGAACAAGATATATGAAATGTCCACATTGTCAAAAAAGAAGTTGGCAAAAAAAGATTTATTCAAAATAAAAATTCGTTATAATAAAGATATAAAAAGAAAAGGAATTTGAAAGATGAATAAACATATAGAAAAAGCAAAAGAATTAAGAAATGCTACACCCATGGTCCATAATTGTGCACAAACAATTATGGAAGTTTATGCCGATGATTTAGGAATCGATAAAGAACTTGCTAATCATTTGGCATGTAACTTTGGTGGTGGCATGAAATGTGGGAGTGTTTGTGGTGCTATTACCAGTGGTTTAATGATTTTAGGAGCAAAAGGAATTGATTCACCAGCAAAAGTGAACCAATTTATCAAAACAATTTCTAATAATCATCATGGACTTATTAATTGTGCAGATTTACTTAAAGAAAATGCAAAGAATGGTGGACAAAAGAAACCTCATTGTGATGGGATGATTCAAGAAGTAATCGAACTTATTGATCAAATGGAGAAAGAAAATGATTGAAGAAATTGAACAAGACATGATTTTATATACTCAAGGAAATAAAATCAAACATGATGTTGCTCATTTTTTAAAAGTGCATCAATATGCACGTATTATTGGAAAATTAGAACATCTAGAAAAAAGAGAACAAGAAATACTAGAAGTAGCTGCTATTGTTCATGATATAGCTTGTCCAATGTGTCGTGAAAAATATGGAAATTCTGCAGGTTATTTACAAGAACAAGAAGGACCAGCTTTAGTAAAAGATTTCTTAAAAAATTATCCTTTAGATGAAGCTTTTATTGAACGTGTGGTTTATTTAGTAGGACATCATCATACGTATAAAGATGTAGATGGTTTAGATTATCAAATTTTATTAGAAGCTGATTTTTTAGTAAATGGTGATGAATCGAATTTAACTAAAGAAGCTATCGAAAAAATGAAAAAGAATGTTTTTAAAACAAAAACAGGAATAGAACTATTAAATCATATTTTTGAATTATAAAATATGTTATAATGAAAGTCCTTGGCAGGGGCGTGAAAAAGCAATGTGAAAACATTGTTTTTTCTTTTTAAGAAATAATTTTGTTTTTTATAAAGGCTTTGTTATAATAGTCGCAAAGGTAGGTAGAAAAATGTATAAATTAATAGCATTAGATTTAGATGGAACATTAACAGATAAAAATAAAAATATTTTAGAAGAAACAAAACAAGAACTTATTAAATTAGCACAAAAAGGTGTTATTATTGTTTTAGCTTCTGGAAGACCAACAGCTGGTATCTTTAAAGAAGCTAAAGAATTAACTTTAGATCAAGTAGGAGGATATTTATTATCTTTCAATGGAGCAAGAGTTTTAGATTATAAAACAAATGAAGTTGTTTATGAACAAACATTATCAAGTGAAGTTGCTCATGAAATGTATGATCGTGCCAAAGCATTTGGTTTATCACCACTTACATATAACGCTACTGAAATCATTACAGAAGATATTGGAGATCATTGGATTCAATTAGAAAGTTTCACAACGAAAATGAATATTAAACATGTTCAAGATTTCAAAAAAGAAGTAAACTTTGATGTCAATAAAGTATTGATTACTGGAGAACCTGCGTATGTAGCTCAAATTTTAGATGAATTCAAAGCTCCATATGAAGGAAAGATGTCTATTTATAGAAGTGATCCTTATTTTATTGAATGTATGGCAAATGGAATTGATAAAGCTGCTTCTTTAGATGTTTTATGTAAGAAATTAGGAATTAAACAAGAAGAAACAATTGCTTTTGGTGATGGTTATAATGATTTATCATTAATTGAATATTGTGGATATGGTGTTGCTATGGAAAATGCTGTAGATGAAGTAAAAGAAAGAGCAAACTACATTACTTTATCTAATAATGATAATGGAATTGCTTATTGTTTAAAACAATTAGAAGAAAAAGGACTTATTTAAACTCTTAAGAAATTAAGAGTTTTTTAAAATGATAAAAAAACAAATTGCTTTTCATAGCACAAAAATAGAAGAAGTGTATACCCTTTATCAACAAGCATTTCCAAAAAATGAACAAATGGATTTAACTCGATTATTTGATGAATTACATTTAGGAGCTATTTATGGTTATTATCAAGAAAATCAACTTGTAGGTTTTGCTATTTTATGTATTCAAAGTCAAATGGCACATATTTTATATCTTGCTGTAAAAAAAGAATATCGTGATCAAGGTATAGGAAGCTATATTCTTAATGATCTAGCAAAACAATATGATTCTAAAAAGATTATTGTAGATATTGAAAAAATTAAAGATACTTCTAATAAAGAACAAAGAATAAAAAGAAAACAATTTTATTTAAAAAATGATTTTAAAGAAACAGATGTCTTTTATACTTGGCAAGGAGAAGATTATGTTATTTTAAGTAGAAATGGAATTGTTCAAAAAAAAGAATTCTGGAATTTTTGGGATTCCTTAAAGAAGGAGAAAAAATGAAGTTAGTTGCACCTAAACTATCCTATATAGAAAAAACAAATTTTGAAGAATGTTTAAAAGAAATGAAATTTCAAGATGTTCACATTGATCAAAATATTCAACAAAGAACAATCATTCAAGATCTAACTTTTGATGGTTGTCTTTTTGAAAATATTGATTTTACTAAAATTTCATTAAAGCATCTTGATTTAATAGATGTTACTTTTGATAAATGTGATCTATCAAATCAAAATTTTGATCATCAATATTTAAATCGTGTACAATTTAAAAACTGTAAATTAACAGGAACTTCTTTTATTGAAACAAATTTAAAAGATGTTTTATTTGATCATTGTCAGGGACGTTATAGTAATTTATCATCAAGTCAATTATTAAATGTTATGTTTGATCATTGTGATTTACAAGAAGCATCATTTTATGATGCAAACTTTAAAAAAATACAATTTAATGAAACAAATTTAATACAAAGTGAACTTGCTTCATTACATCATAAAGGATTAGATTTATCTACATGTCAAATACAAGGGGCAATGTTCGATCTAGCAAGTTTAAAAGGATTGATTATTAATGATTTTCAAGCTGTAGATTTAATAGGAATCCTTGGTGTTAAAGTAAAATAAAAATGTTGTCATTTGACAACATTTTTATGCTATATAAGCAAGTAATAATTTTAAAGTATTTTCTACAGCTTGGAGATGTGTTCTTTCCATACCATGACTAGCTGCTACACCTGGGCCAATTAAAGCACCTTTAATATTTTGACCACCACGTAAAGCGGCTGAAACATCACTGCTGTAATAAGGATAAATATCAATAGCGTATTGTAACTGATGCGTACTTGCAAGTTCAATGAGTTTAGAAGTTAAATCATAATCATAAGGTCCACTACCATCTTTAGCACAAATACTGACATCATATTCACTACAAGCTAAATCTTCACCAATACATCCCATATCTACAGCAATCAATTCATCAATATCAGGATGAATATAACTACTTCCGTGTCCTACTTCTTCATAAGTAGAAATAATAATAATGAGATTATGTTTGGGTTTAATATGATTATTAGCTAAATGTTTAAGCATTCCAAATAAAATAGCGACAGACATTTTATCATCTAAAAAACGTGATTTAATAAAACCAGATGCTGTAATTTCAGTTTTAGGATCATAAGCAATATAATCACCATTTTGAATACCTAAAGCTTGTACATCTTCTTTATTTTTAACTACTTCATCAATTCTTACATGCATATTTTCACAATCTCTTGGTGCACTTTTAGCATTTTTATAAACATGAACAGCAGGATAATTAGAAAGAATTGTTCCTGTATAACATTTACCACTTCTTGTATGAATACGACAATATTCACCATCTAATGTAGGAATAATTGGCCCACCAACATTTGTAAAAGCTAATGTGCCATCACTTTTAATACTTCTAACCATTAATCCTAAAGTATCCACATGTCCACAAAATCCTACTGTATAATCATCTTGACCTTCAACATAAATTTCTAGATTTCCTTTATTTGTTTGATGCGTATGAAATCCTAAATTCTCAGCTTCTTTTTGACAATGGTGAATGACTTCTTTGGTATATCCAGAAGGACTATCAATTGCCATGATTTCTTTTAAAAAGTTTATGATATAATCATTCATTTTATTACCTCCTGAAGATATTATACCATAATAAATTGTACTTGATTTCATACAATTTAATTGACAAGTATGTTGGACTTTGTTATTCTTGAAAAGACAAAATAGAAGAATTGGTAGAGGTGCATGAATCAAGAGTAATTGTTGATAATGTTTGGTGACAGTCAACAATGAAAGGGAAACGTGCCGAAGGAAATAACAGCACCAAATGTTATTTATCTGGGAAATTATAAAATATATAATTTCTTGTCACTTTTTAGTGGAGAGCTATCTTGTATGTAAAGTACTTTGATATTCTCAAGGTACTTTTTTTATGGAGGAAAAGAATGAATTATGTAAAGACAATATGGGCTTTATTACCGCCTGTAATCGCAATTATTTTTGCTTTAAAAACAAAAGAAGTTTATATTTCATTATTCATTGGAATTGTTTCAGGGACTTTATTACTGACAAATTTTCATCTTGTTGAAAGTTTAAATTTATTGTTTGATACAGTTGTTAATTGTTTAAGTAAACCTTCTAATATTGGAATTTTAATATTTTTAGTAATGTTAGGAATTATTGTGACTTTAATGACTAAAAGTGGGGGAAGTCAAGCTTATGGAAAATGGGCTAAAAAGAAGATGAAATCTTCTAAACAATCTTTGTTTTCTACTTTTATTTTAGGCGTTGTTATCTTTGTTGATGATTACTTTAACTGTTTAACAGTTGGAAGTGTGATGCGTGAAATTACAGATGAATTTAAGGTTTCTAGAGCTATGTTAGCGTATATTATTGATAGTACAGCAGCACCTGTTTGTATTATTGCACCTATTTCATCATGGGCAGCAGCTGTAAGTGGTTATACATCAGGGGATGGTTTTCAATTATTTTTAAATACGATTCCTTTTAATCTTTATGCTCTTTTAACAATTGTCATGGTTTGTTATGTTATTGGGAGTGAATTTCATCTTGGAAAGATGAAAAAACATGAATTAGCTGCCCAAAATGGCGATGTTCATTTTGGGGATGATTCTTATCAGACAAATGAAGAAATTTCTTATAATCAAAATGGGAAAGTTCTAGATTTGATTTTACCTGTTATTGTTTTAATTATGAGTTGTATTATTGGTATGATTTATACTGGAGGATTCTTTGATGGAAAAGATTTAATTACTGCTTTTAGTCAATGTGATGCTTCGCGAGGGCTTGTTTATGGGACATTTGTTACGTTGATCTTTGTCTTTATTTTATATATTCCAAGAAAAATTATTTCTTATAATGAATTTGTAGAATGTATTCCTGAAGGTTTTAAAGCAATGGTTCCGTCTATTTTGATTTTGGTTCTTGCATGGTCTTTAGGAGATTTAGTTTCTAATCAGTTACAAGCAGGGGCATTTGTTTATAATACGTTACAATCTGCTTCTATTTCAACAGCTATTTTACCAGCATGTTTATTTATTGTTGGGGCAGGTCTTTCTTTTTCAACAGGGACATCTTGGGGAACATTTGGTATTTTGATTCCGATGGCTACTTCGTTATTTCCAGAAGGGTCAACAATGTTAGTGATTTCCATTGCTTCTATTCTTGCGGGTGCTGTTTGTGGTGATCATATTTCACCTATTTCAGATACGACAATTATGGCTTCTACAGGAGCACAATGTAATCATCTTTACCATGTAACTACTCAAATTCCATATGCCTTAGTTGTCGCAAGTGCTTGTTTTATAGGATATCTTGTTGCAGGATTTACACAAAATATATTATTAACATTATTCGTTGCTTTTGCTTCATTAAGCATCATTATTTTTGTGATTCGTCTTTATCAAAAAAAGAGTTCATAAAAACATTTGAACTTCAAAATATATTGTGATATAGTGTTGCGGGTGATAAAAATGAAAAAGAGTAAGATCTCTTTAATAATGAAAATCATTGCAGTAGTCGCATCTCTTTATGGAATGTTACAATCATTAGATCATTGGATGTTTTTTACGTATTTTACGAATTTATCCAATATCTTTATAGATATTATGTTAGTGATTTTCATTATTTATGATTTAAAAAAAGCAAAATATATACCACAAGGGATGTACCTTATTAAATTTATGGCAACAATCTCCATTACATTAACATTCTTTGTTTATATGTTGTTACTTGCACCAACGAATAGTCAAGGATTTATTGGTGCCTATTTAAATAATGGAGCAGGAAGTTTATGTGTACATTTCATTACACCAGTTCTTGCTATTATTGATTTTCTATTATTTAGTGAACGCTATAGACCAGATGAAAAACATGTCTACTATTCAGTAGTACCACCACTTGTTTATGTAGGCTATGTGATTGTTTTAGGACAAGTTTTTCATATAAGATGGTACAAGGATATGTTGGCTCCTTATAATTTTTTAAATTATGGTGCACCAACAGGATGGTTTGGATTTGATTTATCTTTATTAGGTTCAAAAACATTAGGTATTGGAACTTTCTATATGATTGTTGTTTTATTAATTATTTTTATTGGTTTAGGTACTTTATTTTTAAAATTAAAGAGAACAAAGAAAGATTTATATTAATCTTTGTTAGAATAATTAAAAGATTGTAATAATTTGGGATTAACCCTTTTATTACAATTTTTTTGTTATGATACACAGGCAAAAATGATATTATTTTAGTTTTTTGAAAAAAACTAAAGAAAAAATTGAATTGTGATAAGATAGTAAAGATTTATAGAGGGGGAAATTTATGGATATCATGGTTGTCTTTCAAACAATGTTAAAATTGTTTTTATTACTTGTTTTAGGGTTTGTTTTATTTAAATGTCATATTTTTGATGAATATACAAATAAAAAAATATCATCTTTAATTGTCAATGTTGCTTCACCAATGTTGATTATTAGTTCTATTGCAGGGGTTGAAGGAAATAATAAAAGTATTGTCTTTTTAATGATAGGTGCAGGTATTTTAATGTATATCGGTTTTATTATTTTAGGGAAAATCATTAATCGAATCTTTCCATTTCCTAAAAAAGATTGGCCTGTTTATGAATGTATGGTCGTTTTTGCGAATACAGGATTTATGGGATATCCTGTTTTATTAGATGTTTTTGGACAAGAAGCTGTTTTCTATGCATCACTTATTCATATGGCTTTTAACTTTTTTGTGTATACATACGCTATTATGTGTCTAACAAAAGGAGACGATAGTGAATTTAAATTAAATTTTAAACAATTATTAACACCAGGAATTATTTTGATTTTTGTAGGAATATTTATTTATTTATTCGATATTCAACTTCCTAGTGTACTTATGGATACGATTAATAGTGTTGGTTCACTTACAGCACCACTTTCAATGATGATGATTGGTTCATCATTAGCAGTTTATCCTATTAAAGATAGTTTTACAGATTGGCGTAGTTATGTCTTTGCTTTTGTTCGTTTAATGATTGTTCCTTTTGTAACAATGATTATGTGTCGTTTATTGCATATTGATGCTTATTACGCTAATATTACAATTATTACAAATGCGATGCCAGTAGGATCAATGGTTTTAATGCTGGCAACACAATATAATGCAAATGTAAAAATCGTTACAAGAAATATTGTTGTTTCAACTTTATTATCAGTGATTACAATTCCAATTGTTGTCGCAACAATGTTATTATAGGAGAAAAATATGAATTATAAAATTTATGATCAATTGCCTCAAGAAGCAAAAGAAATCAGAATTAAAGTTTTTATGGAAGAACAAGGATTTAAAGATGAATTTGATGATTTAGATGATCTTTGTCAACATCTTGTTGTTTTTGAAAATAATCAACCTATAGGAACATGTCGTTTTTATTATGATGAATCTTTAAAGTCAAATGTGCTTGGAAGAATTGCAGTCATTAAAGAATATCGAGGTAAAAAAGTAGGACAATATATTGTCAATACTGCTTGTTCTTTGATTCAAGGAAATGTTTGTTTACATGCACAATTACAAGCAAAACCTTTTTATGAAAAATTAGGTTTTGTTGCTTATGGGGATATTGATTATGATGAATACTGTCCTCATACATGGATGAAAAAATAATAGATGTTTGTATTTAAAAACAATAAATAGATTGCATATTGATAAAAAAACTTTGACAAATAAATGATGAAGTGGTTTAATACACTTAAATACAGTGAAAAGAAATAGTAGATTATTAAGATATAGGTAGAGAGCTTTTGGTTGGTGAAAAAAAGTTATATTGAGTAGTTGAATTCATCTTGGAGTAGAGTATTGAAATAAGTAGATATCTCCGGTAACACCCGTTAACGTGTATAAGTATGTAGGTACTTAGTAAGGTTATTATTGTGAAATAATAGCGAAGTAAGGTGGTAACGCGATGGTCTCTTTCGTCCTTATGGGATGAAGAGACTTTTTTATTAATATATTGGGGGAAATAAAAATGGAAAAAAGAATTACAGGACATACAGAATTATTAGGTTTAGTAGCTACACCAATTAGACATTCTAAATCACCAGTGATGCACAATGCAGCATGCCGTGCTTTAGGTTTAGATTATGCATATTTAGCTTTTGATATTCAACCAGATCAATTAGAAGATGCGGTTAAAGGTTTCAAAGCTTTAAATGTTAGAGGATGGAATGTTTCTATGCCTTATAAAACAACAATTGGACAATATTTAGATCACATTACACCAATTGCTAAAATGTGTGGAGCTATTAATACCGTTATTAATGATAATGGTGTTTTAACAGGGACAATTACTGATGGTACAGGATATATGTCAGCTTTAAAAGATCAAGGAATTGATATCATTGGTAAAAAAATGACAATTGTTGGTGCTGGTGGAGCAGCTACAGCAATCGTGATGCAAGCTGCATTAGATGGTGTTAAAGAAATCAGTATTTTTAATATTAAAGATGCATCATGGCAACGTGCTTTAGAAAATGTTGAAAAAATCAATTCACAAACACAATGTAAAGCACAGTTATTTGATTTAAATGATCATGAAACTTTAAGAAAAGAAATTAATGAATCTGTAATTTTCACAAATGCAACAAATGTTGGAATGGGGAAATTAGAAGGACAAATGGTTTTACCAGATACTTCATATTTAAGAAAAGATTTAATTGTTTCAGATGTTATTTATATGCCAGAAAAAACGAAATTATTAGAAGAAGCTGAAAAATTAGGATGTAAAACAATTAATGGTTTAGGAATGATGCTTTATCAAGGAGCTGCTTCATTTAAATTATGGACAGATAAAGATATGCCAATTGATGTTGTAAAAGAAGCTTTAGATTTTTAAGATGTTATGCAATGCATAGCATTTTTTTATTTGACAAATAGATTATTTTATTATACTGTTGATATATCAACTAATGGAGGGATACTATGATTAAAATTGTTGCAGAAAATTATATTAAAGAAGAATATCAAGAAGAATTTTTAAAACTTACAAAAGAACTTATTATTTTAAGTAGAGAAGAAAAAGGAAATATTTCTTATTATCTTTATCAAGATATCAATGATGCTAGTCATTTTACTTTCATTGAAGAATGGCAAAATCAAGAAGCAATTGATGAACATAATCAAACAAAACACTTTACAACTATTGTTCCTCAAATTAAAAGTTTTGCTTCAAAACCTTCAAGAGCTATTAAATATAAGGAGGTACAATAATGAATACTTTAGAAACAATTTTTACAAGAAGAAGTGTTCGACAATTTAAAAATCAAAAAGTAGATGAAAAAGATATCAAAACGATTTTAAAAGCAGGAATGTCAGGGCCTACATGTGTTAACTCAAAAGATTGGTCATTTATTGTTGTTGATGATCAAGAAGTACTTCATAAAATGTATGAAGCGAATGGTACACCCGCTAAACCATTACTTGAATGTGCTTTTGCAGTTTTAATTTGTGGAGATTATTCAAAAGCTTTTAAATTTTCTAAAGATTATTTTGTAGTAGATGGCTCTATCGCTGGACAAAATATGATTCTAGCTGCTTGGTCTTTAGGTATTGGAAGTGTTTGGCTTGGTACATGGCCACAAATGGATCGTGTTTTTGCTCAAAGCAAATTATTTGATTTACCAAATGATCAAATTCCACATTCAATTATTGCTTTTGGTTATCCTCAAGATGAAATTAAAGAAAAGGAAGATAATTATGATGAATCTGTTGTTCATTATAATAAATGGTAAAAATGGTTAAAGAAATTATTAAGGATGAGTTCTTTTTAAAACAAAAATCAAAACCATGTACAAAAGAAGATCTATATATTGCTAGTGAATTGTTAGAAACAATTCAAGCCTATAAAGATCAATGTGTTGGCATGGCAGCAAATATGATTGGGTATTTAAAAAATATGATGGTTGTTTTAGATGAAAATAAATATCTTATTTTAATTAATCCAACGATTTTAAAAACGAGTGGAAAAACTTATCAAGCAGAAGAAGGATGCCTTTCATTACAAGGTGTAAGAAAGACACAAAGATATGAAAGTATCAAGGTAAGTTATTTAGATCAAGATTTTAAAAAGAAAATTAAAACTTTCAAAGGCTATACAGCACAAATCATACAACATGAACTCGATCATTTTGAAGGAAAGATCATATAAAAAAATCAGCATATGCTGATTTTTTTAGTGACATATTTCTTCAATAAGTTTCTTGATTGCTTCTAGGTTTTCATCTTTGTAAGTAGATTTAATTGTAACAGTATTTTCACAAATAGTAACATTTTTCATAGGGGTAAGCATTTCTTTCATCACTTTATTTGCAAGAGGTGCCCAAGAACCATTTTCAATTAGTCCAACAGTTTTATTTTGATATCCTTTATGTTGTAAACGATGTAAGAAATCTTCCATTGGGCTAAAGACACCACCATCATAAGTAGCTCCAGCTAAAATCATTTTAGAATATCTAAAAGCATCTTCAACTGCTTCAGCCATATCATCTCTTGTAAGATCACTAAAAGCGACTTTAACTCCTTTTTCTTTTAATAAATCAACTACTTTTAAAGCTACTTCTTTGGTATTACCATGGATAGAAGCACTTGCGACTAAAACACCGTCATCTTCACTTTGATAACTACTCCAAATTTGATATTTATCAATATAATATCCTAAATTATCTTTTAAAATAGGACCATGTAAAGGACAAATCATTTTAATATCTAAAGTACTGGCTTTTTTTAATAAAGTTTGTACAGGGACACCATATTTTCCTACAATATTAAAATAATAACGTCGAGCTTCACATGCCCAATCTTCATCATGTGATAAAGCACCAAATTTACCAAATCCATCTGCAGAGAATAATATTTTTTCAGTTGTTTCGTATTCAACCATCACTTCTGGCCAATGTACCATTGGTGCCATGATAAATTTTAAATGATGATTTCCTAAATCTAATTCTTCTCCTTCTTTAACAACCACACATTTTTCATCTAAACCTTCAATATCAAAGAATTGAGGAAGCATAGCTTTTGCTTTGGCACTTAAAACAAGTTTGGCATTTGGATACTTTTCAACAAATAATTGAATATTTGCGGAGTGATCTGGTTCTAAATGAGAAACAATTAAATAATCAGGAACCTTACCATTTAATTCTTTTTCTAAATTTTCAAACCATTCTTTTGTCTTTCTAGCATCCACTGTATCCATAACAGCTATTTTGTCATCTAAAATAAGATATGAATTGTAGCTTACGCCATTAGGAACAATATATTGACTTTCAAAAAGATCTAATGTTGTATCATCTACCCCAATATATCTAACAGCATCGCTTATGATAACATCATTCATAAAATTCCTCCTTTTTTCTTTATTATAACATTAATCGTATAAAAAAAAGAATCTAGAATTTTTTAACAAATTCTAGATTCAAGATATCTATTTCTAAAATAATAAACTAAGAACTCCTAAAAGAAAACATCCTTGAGCAATAGCGTTTGTAATTTGTTCAATCCAATTTGATTTTACTTTTGTACTATCAAGTTTAAAAGCAAAGATACTCATACAAATCATGCCAATGATTGTAATTCCAAAGAAAATACAAGATGGAAAGGCAATCATTTGTTGAATAAGCTTTGTAAAATGGATGGTATTTCTTCCTGTAATCAAACCAACAATTACAAAAAAGAATCCTAGTGGCATAAGTATGCGTAATTGACGATTTAAAAGATAAATATTATATCCTGATGATGCAATAAGAATTTTCCAAAGTACTTTCCCACAGCCAGCTAAAGTGCATAAAATAATACCTATAAGAAAAAATACATTATGGAATCGTGAGGCAATCAAAAGCATTCCAAGACAAAAGAAAATGACAGGCAATGTATCAAAGAGAGCAAGTGATAAACTAAAATTTAAATCACTTTGTTTTTTTATTCTTTGTTTATTCATAATCTATCCTACCAACCATTTATATTTAGCTACACTGTAAAGAGGAATAAAAGGAAGTAAAATAGGAGTAGATTTTACATACTTTTGATACTCGGGATCATTTCCATAATTTTTATTTTGACGAAGTTCAAGTCTTCTAGCCCCACCAAACATAATATAGACAATGCATATCCATCCACTAAGAGCTACTATCCATTGAATTCCACCTTGTAAGGCAGTTATACCAGAAAGGAAAACACCAGTCCATGTCAATACTTCACCAAGGTAATTTGGGCAACGAACAATTTTAAAAAGTCCAATATTACAAAATTGTTTAGGATGTTTCTTTTTAAAGTTATTTTTAGTCAAATCTGCAACAGATTCTAATAAGATTCCAAGAGCCATAATAATAGCACCAATAATAGAAATAATATTTGTATGAGTACCATTTTCTAAACGGAAAAAGACAGGTGAAACTTCACAACAATAAAGAAGTGCACAAGATATCCAGATAATAACTTTTAATATAAAGTTCATATGAGAACCATCTTTTACTTCATTTTTCATAGTTGATTGATAAGAAGTACTTTTCATTTCACGAATCATTAAATAAAATCCAAGTCGACAACCATAAATAATAAAAAGGATGGACATAATAAGGGTAAGGAGTGTTAGTTTATTAAAAAACATTATAATCATCGCTAGACCTAACCCAGCAATAGAAAAGCCATATCCAAGAGAAATAAACCAAACGAATTTTTTGAAGCCAATAGAACTGATCAACATGGCAATAATAAATAAAATTAAAAATTTCATAACATATTCTTCTTTCTTTTAATAAGTTTTGTTAAATGCACATAGGGCATTGATATAATTATACAGTTGCTGATAAGAAAATACAATGATATGATTTTTATAAAAAAATATATTTTAGCACTCAAATATTGACAGTGCTAAAAGTAAGAACTATAATGTATTTAGAAATTAGGAAAGGTATTAAAAAAGTTCCTAGTTTCAAGAGTTAACACCGCTTGAAGTAACGATGCTAATGACTAAGCATTTATATTGAAAGGGGAAATGACTTATGATGATGCCTAGCTTATTTACAGAAAACTTATTTGATGATTTCTTTAATGATTTTGATGAAGACTTCTTTGGAAAGAAAAATCCATTGTATGGAAAACATGCAAGAAACATGATGAAGACAGATGTCAGAGAAACAGATACGACATATGAAGTAGATATTGATTTACCAGGTTTCAAGAAAGAAGATATCAATGTCAACTATGAAAATGGATATTTGACAATATCAACAAGTAAAGGCTTGGATAAAGATGAAAAAGACAAAGATGGACGTTATATCCGTCAAGAAAGATATGTTGGAAATATGACACGAAGTTTCTATTTGGGAGATATTCCAAAAGAAGATATCAAAGCTAAATATGAAGGTGGAGTACTTCGTTTATCAGTTCCTAAATCTGATATGAAACAAATAGAAAATACTTCTACAATAAGTATTGAATAATATTAAATGAGAAATCCGAAAGGATTTCTTTTTTAAAAAAGAAATTAGCACTTAAGTATTGACAGTGCTAAAAATATGAATATAATAAAATTAGCACTAGGGATAAAGGAGTGCTAAAAAGGAGAGTGATAACATGGATATCGAAAAATTTACAGCCAAAATGCAAGAGGCTATTCAAAAGGCAAGTCAATTAGCTTTAAATGATAAGCATCAAGTAATTGACATTGAACATGTACTGTATGTTTTATTAAATGATAGTAGTGGTATTTTTCCAAGAGTGTTATCTAAATTAAATAAAGATAAAAATCATTTTATTCAAGTTTTAGAACAAAGGTTAAATCAAAAACCAACTTTAGAAAATGTTGATGTCAATAGTATGAGAATAAGCTATAGTTTAAATGATTTACTTGCTAAGGCAAATAGTCAAATGACATCTTTTAAAGATGAATACATGTCTGTTGAACATGTGATTATGGCGTTATTTGAGATAAATGAAAATTGGGTTAAAGATTTATTAAACCAAGAAGGTATGAATAAGAAAGAAACGAAAAAGGTAATATTAGAAATGCGAGGTGATCATATGGTTGATAATCCAAATCCAGAAAATACTTATGAAGTATTAGAAAAATATGGACGTGACTTAACAAAAGATGTTGAAAATGGAAAATTAGATCCAGTTATTGGACGTGATGATGAAATTCGTCGTGTGATTCAAATCTTGTCACGTAAAACAAAAAATAATCCAATTTTAATTGGTGAACCAGGTGTTGGTAAAACTGCTATTGTTGAAGGATTAGCATGGCGTATTTATAAAAATGATGTTCCTATTTCTTTACAAAATAAAACATTGTATGAACTTGATTTAGGTTCACTTGTAGCGGGTGCTAAATATCGTGGTGAATTTGAAGAAAGATTAAAAGCGGTTTTAGGTGAAATTAAAAAAGCTAATGGAAATATTATCTTATTTATTGATGAAATCCATCAATTAGTTGGTGCTGGTAAAACAGATGGTGCGATGGATGCCGCTAACTTATTAAAACCAATGTTAGCTCGTGGTGAACTTCATTGTATTGGAGCTACCACTTTAGATGAATATCGACAATATATTGAAAAAGATGCTGCTCTTGAAAGACGTTTTCAAAAGGTACAAGTAGATGAACCAACGATTGATGATAGTATTGCTATTTTACGTGGTTTAAAAGATTCTTTTGAAAGACATCATGGTGTTAAAATTAATGATAGTGCAATTATTGGTGCAGTTAATTTATCACAACGATATATTACAGATCGTTTCTTACCAGATAAAGCAATCGATTTAATTGATGAAGCGTGTGCTTCTATTCGTATGGAAATTGATTCTTTACCAGAAGAATTAGATGGTATTACACGTGAAAAGAATCGATTAGAAATGGAAAGAATTTCAATTGAAAAAGAAGATAGTAATGAGGACAATGTAAAACGTTTAAATGATATTAAAGAACGTATTGCTTCTTTAACTGAACAAGAAACTGCTTTAAAAGCAAAATGGAAAGAAGAAAAATCTTCATTAGATCATATTAAAGAATTAAAAAATCAAAAAAATAAACTTATTGCTATGCAAGATAAATATATGCAAGAAGGTAATTTACAAGAAGCTTCTAAACTTCAATATGGTGATATTCCAAAAATTACTAAAGAAATTGCTGAATTAGAAGCTAAAGAATCTGATGATGCATTACTTCAAGAAAAAGTAACAGTAGATAATGTCTCAGAAGTCATTTCAAGATGGACAGGTATTCCTATGAATAAGTTAATGGCTTCTGAACGTGAAAAATTATTAGCTTTAGATGATACTTTAAAAGTACGTGTTATTGGTCAAGATGATGCGATTACTAAAGTAACAGATGCTATCTTACGTAGTCGTGCTGGTATCAATGATGAAGAAAAACCAATTGGATCATTCTTATTTTTAGGTCCAACAGGAGTTGGTAAAACTGAAGTTGCGAAAGCTTTAGCAGAACAATTATTTGATACTGAAAAGAATATTGTCCGTATTGATATGTCTGAATATATGGAAAAATTCAGTGTCTCTCGTTTAGTAGGAGCTCCACCAGGATATGTTGGATATGAAGAAGGCGGACAATTAACAGAAGCTGTAAGACGTCATCCTTATAGTATTGTATTATTGGATGAAATTGAAAAAGCACATCCTGATGTTTTTAACATCTTGCTTCAAGTCTTAGATGATGGACGTATTACAGATAGTAAAGGTAATACAGTAAGCTTTAAAAATACAATTATTATCATGACAAGTAATATTGGTTCTCAATATTTATTAGAAGGTAATAATGAAGAAAATAGAAAACTTGTAAAAGAAGAATTAAAAGCTCACTTTAAACCAGAATTCTTAAATCGTATTGATGAAATTGTTATGTTTAATTCATTAGATAGTTCAGTAGTAAGAAAGATTATTGATAAATTCATTGGTCAATTAGTACATCGTTTACAAGATAAAAAGATTACGATTTCTTTAACTGATCAAGCTTATCAAATGATTCAAGAAGAAGGTTTTGATCCAATTTATGGAGCAAGACCATTAAAGAGATTTATTCAATCTCAAATTGAAACAAAACTTGCTAAAGAAATTATTAAAGGAACAGTGCATCAAGGACAACATGTTGAAGTTGATTATCAAGATGGTTTTGTTTTAAAAGCACAATAATGATGAAGTAGCTATAGAAAGCTACTTCTTTTTTTATTTACATTTAGAAAATAAAAGATAGCTAAGTATGAAAGTCATACTTTTCTTTTTGAAATTATAGGAATATAAATAAAAATGTAAAATTGTTTTTTCTTAGGGAAATATTATGCTAGAATATGTTGGGGTGAAAGACGATGCAAAAATATTTTATAAATGAAAATATCGAATTGAATAAAACATTTCAAATAGAAAGTAGTGATCAACACCATATAGAAAAAGTTATGCGTAATAAAAATGGTGATCAGATCATTTGTGTGGATTTAAAACATATTCAATATCTATGTACAATAGAAAATGTTCAAGAAGGTTTTATTTTACCAATTGAAAAACTAGATATTAATAATGAATTAGATGTAGAAGTGACACTTGTTTATGCTTTGCCTAAAGGTGATAAATTTGAATTAGTTTTACAAAAAGCATGTGAATTAGGTGTTCATCATATTATTCCTTTGAGTTCAAAAAGGTGTGTTGTCAAACTTACAAAAGAAAAGTTTAATAAAAAACTACCCCGTTATCAAAAAATATTAAAAGAAGCAAGTGAACAATCAGGTAGAAATAGAATTCCTTCAATAGAAGAAGTAAAAACAATTAAAGAATTAAAGCCATATTTAAAAGATTATAATTTAGTTGCGTATGAAGAAACTGCTAAGCAACATGAACATGGAGAATTGTTTCATACTTTGCAACAATTAAAATCAGGAGATCAATTATTGATTATTGTTGGTTGTGAAGGCGGTTTTGATGAAAGTGAAATTCATGAATTAAATGAAATGGGAGTTAAATGTTGTTCATTAGGAAATCGTATTTTAAGAAGTGAAACGGCTCCTCTTTATTTAATGAGTGTGATTGGATATTCAAGGGAGTTAGCTAAATGATTAAGTTATTAAAGAAATATGGTTTGGAATTAAAATTCAAAAAATGTGATTTGTTTCGTCTTATTGAAGGACAAAAAGATATTTTTATTGAAGATGGTTTTACTTTTAAAATGACAAATGAAGAAGAAATGTTTAAATATGAAGTGATTTTAAATGGAATTTATAATAAGACAAAGATAGAAGGAGAATATAAAAAATTTGTTTATGAAACACAAGATGCTATTCAATATTTAAATTATGAAGAAAAACAAAAAATGTTTAATAGTATTATTAGTGAAATCTTAAAAAACTTAAAACTCATGAAAGTTGATCAACAAATTGTTTTAATTCCTTATTTAGAACCTTTTATAAATGAAAGATATTTAAATAATTACATGTTATTAACATTAAAACAACATCAATTATATGTAAAAAATTATCCAAGAAATATAGAAAGTCCATACCAACTTTATGGATCAAAAATATTACGTTCTGCATTTTCTTCTTTAAAGGGAATAGCAGAGGATGAAAATAATGAATACTATTATTATGATGGTTTAAAGAAAATCTATATTTTTGATAAAAAAACATGTTGTTTAGTAGATAGTTTTCCAATAGTTGATAAATATTTCCAAGGAAATACATCTTTAGAAGATATAAAAATAGCGATGTCTTATTATAAACAACCTCAACAATTTATAAATCAATTACATGAATTAAATTATCTTAGTGATAAAATACATAAAAAAATAACAAAGAAATTAAAGTAGGTGAAAGAATGAAAGTTGCATTTCATACATTAGGATGTAAAGTTAATTCCTATGAATCTCAAGCAATGTTAAATATGTTTGAAGAAGCAGGGTATGAAGAAGTTAATTTTAAAGAAGTGGCAGATGTTTATGTTGTTAATACATGTACTGTCACAAATACAGGAGATAGCAAATCTCGTCAAATGATACGTAAAGCAATTCGTAAAAATCCAGAAGCAACAGTATGTGTTGTAGGATGTTACAGTCAAATTGCTCCTCAAGATATAGAAGCCATTGAAGGTGTAAGTGTTATTTTAGGAACACAATTTAGAAATGAAATCGTTGATTTAGTAGAAAAGTATCAACAAACACATGAAAGAATTGTGAAAGTTTCTGAAGTTAAACAATTAAGAAAATTTGAAGATTTAAATATTGATCGTTTTTTACATACAAGAGCTTATTTGAAAATTCAAGATGGATGCAATAATTTCTGTACGTATTGTATTATTCCTTATGCTAGAGGAAGAGTACGTTCAAGAAAACCAGAAAGTGTTATTGAACAAGCAAAAGAATTGGTTCAAAAAGGTTATGTTGAAATTGTTTTAACAGGTATTCATACAGCAGGTTATGGTGAAGATTTAGAAAATTATAGTTTCTATGATTTATTAGTAGATTTAACGAAAATAGAAGGACTTAAAAGATTACGTATTTCTTCTATTGAAACAAGTCAAATTACAGATGAGATTATAGAACTTATTTCAAAATCAAAAATTATTGTGGATCATTTACATGTACCACTTCAAGCTGGATGTGATGAAACGCTTAAACGTATGAATAGAAAATATAATTGTGAACAATATTATGAAAAATTATCAAAAATTAGAAGATTGATTCCTGATATTGTTTTCACAACAGATGTGATTGTTGGTTTCCCAGGGGAAACAGAAGAAGAATTTGAAAAAACATATGAATTCATTAAAAAAGTAGGTTATACTCAATTACATGTTTTTCCTTATTCTATGCGTAAAGGAACACCAGCAGCACGTATGGAACAAGTTGATGAAAAAGTCAAACATGAAAGAGTTAACCGTTTGATAGCTTTATCTCATGAATTAAATGAAAATTATGCGAAATCGCAAATTGGTAAGACATTAAGAGTTCTTTTTGAAAAAGAAGAAGATGGATATTATGTGGGTCATGGAGATAATTATTTACTTATTAAGGTTCCAAGTGATGAGCAATTGATAAGTCAATTGAAGAATGTTATAATTGAATCATATGATGAAATATTAATTGGAAGAGTGGTATAATGAAACGATTAAATGAGTTGTTTGATATTGATAATGATATGAAAATATACTCAATTCATAGTGATTCAAGATATGTAAAGCCCTATTCGGTATTTTTTTGTATTGAAGGATTGAGTGTGGATGGACATCGTTATGTAGATGATGCTATTTTTCAAGGTGCAAAAGTTATTGTTCATAGTAAAGATATCGAAAAACAACCGGGTATTATTTATATTAAAGTAGCGGATGCTTTAGATGAATTAAATAGAGTTTCGAATGTGTTTTATGATTATCCAAGTAAAAAGATGCGTGTTGTTGGAGTGACAGGAACAAGTGGTAAAACGGTTGTTGCTTCAATGGTTAAAAGCATCATGGATCATTATTGTAAAGCAGCCTATATGGGGACAATTTCTTTAGAATATGATGGTGTAGAAGAAGAGTGTCCTTATACCACACCAGAAACTTTGTATGTACAAAAGAAATTGTTTGATATGGCAAGAAGAGGTGTTAAAGTTGTTGCTATGGAAGCAAGTAGTCATGGTTTAGCGCTTAAGCGAATTGATGCAGTTGATTTTAATATTGCCGTTCTAACAAATCTTTCTGATGAGCATTTAGATTTTCATGGGACAAGAAGGCATTATATTGAAAGTAAAAAGAAATTATTTTCAATGTTATTAACAAATTCAATTGCTGTTTTAAATAAGGATGAAGAAGTTTTTTCTGAGTTTAAGGCGGCAACAAAAGCAAGAATTATGACATATGGTATTAAAAATGAAAGTGAGATTATGGCTAAGAATATAGAGCTTTATATTGACCATAGTGAATTTGATCTTTCATTGAAAGGAAATCTATATCATATTGTTTGTCCAACAATTGCTGATTTTAATATTTATAATGTTCTTGCAACAGTGGGTGTATTGGTTGGTTTAGGGTTTGATGATCGTATGATCATTGAAGCAATTAGTGATATAAAACCAGTTAATGGGAGAATGGAACTTATTCCTAATCATCATAAAATTACGATTATTGTTGATTATTGTTGTCATACTAAGGATTTTGAAAATGTTTTTAAATTTGCAGATCGTGTTTCAAAAGGCAATATTATTGCTGTTTTAGGGGCACCGAGTAAAAGACATATGGCAAGAAGGAAGAAAATAGGTGCACTTGCTAATAGATATTTAGATCATGTTATTTTAACAGAGTTAGATGATCGTGGAGAAAATATTGAAGAAATCTGTAAAGAAATTCAAAGTGAAATCACCAATATTCCAAGTATTATTATTACAAATCGTACAGTTGCAGTAGAACAGGCGATTGAACAAGCAAGTCCTGGAGATGTTGTTTTATTATTAGGAAAAGGACATGAAAAATTTATTGCTCTAGAAGTTGGGCAAAGAGAATATGATGGGGATAAAGCAGTTGCTTTAAAAGCCATTAAAAGAGTATATGAAGGAGAAGAAGAAAATGAATTACAACAAAATGATTGATCATACTGTTTTAAAAGCAGATACACCTTTAGAAACAGTTAAAAGAATTTGTGATGAAGCAATGGAATATGGTTTTGCTAGTGTATGCATTAATCCATGCCATGTAGCTTATTGTGCAGACTATTTAAAAGATAGTGATGTTAATGTATGTACTGTTATTGGTTTTCCATTAGGAGCTAATACAAGTGCAGTAAAAGCATTTGAAACAAAAGATGCGATTGCTAATGGGGCTGATGAAATTGATATGGTGATGAATATTGGTGCTTTAAAAGATAAAAATTATGATTTAGTAAGAGATGATGTTAAAGCAGTAGTTGAAGCAGCAAATGGAACATTAGTAAAAGTTATTTTAGAAACATGTTTACTTACAGAAGATGAAATTAAAAAAGCATGTGAATTATGTGTAGAAGCTAAAGCTGATTATGTTAAAACAAGTACAGGTTTTTCTACAAGAGGAGCAACAATTGAAGATGTTAGAATCATGAAAGAAGCTGTTCATGGAAAAGCAAAAGTAAAAGCTGCAGGTGGTGTTAGAACACCTGAAGATATGGTAAAAATTGTCGCTGCTGGAGCTGATCGTATTGGAACAAGTGCAGGATGTTCTTTAGTTAAAAAATAAGTTAGATGTAATTTTAATGTTATTTACAAAATACAGGTATAAAAAGGAAAATATGTAAATGGTATTCGAAATGGATATCATTTACTTTTTTTTATTTAAGAAGTAGAGTATAACTAAAAAGGAAATGAGGGATTATATGGAAAATACACCAAAGAAAATAAAAGTAAGAGGTGCTAAAGTGCATAACTTAAAAAATATCAATGTTGATATACCTCTTAATCAAATAGTTGCTATTGCTGGTGTTTCAGGATCTGGAAAATCATCACTAGCCATGGGAGTCCTTTATAGTGAAGGATCAAGAAGATATTTAGAGTCCTTATCAACTTATACAAGAAGACGTATGACGAGTGCTACTAAAGCACAAGTAGATGAAGTTCTTTATGTTCCTGCTGCCTTAGCACTTCATCAACGACCAGCTGTTCCTGGTATTCGTAGTACGTTTGGAACAGGTACAGAACTTTTAAATAGTTTAAGACTCATGTATTCTCGTCTTGCTAAACATTGTTGTAAAAATGGTCATTATATTGAACCAACTTTAAATGTGGCAGCTGAAAAAGAAATCATCTGTCCAATTTGTAAAGAAAAAATTCATGCACCAAGTGCTGAAGAATTAGCTTTTAATAGTCAAGGAGCTTGTCTTAAATGTGGTGGAACAGGAATTGTTAGAACAGTAGATATTGATTCACTTGTTCCAGATAAAACACTTACAATTGATGAAGGGGCTGTAGCCCCATGGAATTCATTAATGTGGACATTAATGACAGATGTTTGTCGTGCGATGGGAGTAAGAACAGATGTGCCTTTTAATCAATTAACGGAAGAAGAAAAAAATATTGTTTATTATGGTCCAGCTGAGAAGAAACATATTTTTTATAAGGCTAAAAATACGGATCATGCTGGAGAAATGGATTTTACTTATTTTAATGCGACTTATACTGTAGAAAATGCTTTATCAAAAGTTAAAGATGATAAAGGGATGAAAAGAGTTGAAAAGTTTTTAAAAGAAGAAATTTGTCCAGAATGTCAGGGAACACGTTTATCAAAAGAGGCAAGAAAACCTTTAATTAGAGGAATTGGTTTAGATAAGGCTTGTCAAATGCCACTAAAAGATTTAGTAGAATGGGTAAGAGGAGTACCTGATTCAATGCCTGATGAAATGAAGCTAATGGCTTGTGAAATTTGTGATTCATTTTTAGATGTTTCTAAAAGATTGTTAGATTTAGGATTGGGCTATCTTTCTTTAGATAGAGCTGCTTCTACACTTTCAACAGGAGAAAGGCAACGTATGCAACTTGCTAGAGCGGTAAGAAATCGTACAACAGGTATTCTCTATGTTTTAGATGAACCTTCAATTGGGTTACATCCTTCTAATATTTATGGACTTACAGGAGTGATGAATGATTTAATTCATGATGGAAATTCTATTTTATTAGTAGACCATGATACTGAAATTATTAAAGAAGCAAATTGGCTTATTGAAATGGGTCCAGAAGCAGGTAAAAATGGTGGTTATGTTTTAACTGAAGGTACGATCGAACAAATTAAAAAAGATAAAAAATCAATGATTGGTCCATTTCTTACAAATCATTATAATGAAAAAATACGTCCAATCTCTACAATTGAACAAATATTTGAATTTGGGAAAATTCATCTTTCAACAAATCAAATACATACAGTACATCCTTTAGAAGTAGATATTCCTAAAGGAAAATTAACAGTTGTTACAGGCGTGTCTGGTTCAGGAAAAACAACAATGATTCTAGAAAGTCTATTACCAGCTATTCAAGCTAAAATTAATCACACTTCATTACCTACTCATGTAAAAGAAGTTCAAATGGAAGGAATAGAACATATTAAATTAATAGATGCTACACCAATTGGTATTAATATTCGTTCTACTGTCGCTACTTATATTAATGTTCATGATGAACTTAGAAAACGATTTGCTAAAACAGAAAATGCTAAAGCTAAAGGGTATAAAGCAGGAGATTTTTCTTATAATACAGGAAAGCTTAGGTGTCCAACATGTGATGGTACTGGGACATTAAGTTTAGATGTACAATTTTTACCAGATGTTCATGTAACGTGTCCTGATTGTCATGGCTCTAGATATAATAAGGAAAGTCATTTTATTAAATATAAAAATTCAAAAGAAAATGCATATTCTTTACCTGAATTGATGGAAATGGATGTGAGTTTTGCTAAAGAGGCTTGTCAGGATTTGAAAGGTGTTTATCGAAAATTAGAAGTATTAGAAAATTTAGGTTTGGGGTATTTAACATTAGGTGAAGAAACACCAAGTTTATCTGGTGGAGAAGCACAGCGTTTAAAGCTTGCAAGTGAAATGAGTAAATCTCAAAGTGATTCTATTTTTATTTTTGATGAACCAACAATTGGTTTGCATCCTTTAGATGTTCAAACATTAGTACAAGTTTTTCAATCACTTGTAGAACAAGGAGCAACTGTGATTGTCATTGAACATGATCATGATGTGATGAAAAATGCTGATTATATAATTGACATGGGTCCAGGTGGTGGAATTGATGGTGGTACTATTGTTGCCTCTGGTAGTGTTGAACAAATAAAAAACAATGTAAAGAGCGTTACAGGAAAATATTTATAAAAAAAATAGAAGTTCGAGGAACTTCTATTTTTGTCTTGCCGAAACAATAAAATGTAATGCGAAGTAAGCAACTTCGTCTTCAGTAAATCTTTTATGATAAATACTTTCAATAGCATCATTTAAAATTTCAGCCATTGCAAATTCTTTAGGATGTCTTTCTTTAATTTTTGCAGTTAAAGGATTTTCAATTTGAGTATCATCTAATAATCGATCAAGTGCAGGTGTTAAGTGTAATCCTAAAGAAACAAGTAATTTTTCATTGTCTCTTAAATCGATTCCTTGTTGTTGGAATAAAGAATCTAAAGTATTTTGTAATACTTCAATAATTTCATCATCTAATAAATTAACACCAGCATTAAATTCAACATCTAATACATTGTTTTTAGATAAGTACATAGAGATAAGTGCTAATTCTGATTCTGGAAATTCAATATTAAATTTCTTGCTAAGAATATTACAAATTTCTACTGCTGAATCATAGTTTGTATTTGCTTTATATGATGTGATTTGTCCTTGACTTAAAGGAATATAATTATTTGTTTTAATTCTAAGTATTGCAATTGCAAGATGTACAACGAGGTTTTGTGTAAATTGAGAAGATAATGTTAAATGATTTTTTTTCATTACTTCATCTACTGCTTCGCGACATACTTGTTTTGATAATTCTAAATCTTTATCAGCGGCGCTTGATAAAGCTTGATTTGATAATGTCATAAAAAAGCCTCCTAAAATATCTACGTAAACTATATACTAAATCAATTAGAAAAGCTAGGAAAAATTAAATATTCTTTTTTAGAGCATATGATTGGATTTTAGGAATGATTCCTGTTATATTAAATTTGTAAAGTAATTATGTAAGCGCTCATCATTTTCTTTAAGTTTTTGTTGTCTATGCAAAATGTAAGTGCTATAATTATGAAGGAATTTTGATTTAGGAGGAAATAAACAAAATGGCTTTAACAGATAAATTCGATGAAGAATGGAAAGGCTTTAAAGGAAGACTTTGGAAAGAAGAAGTAAATACACGCCAATTCATTCAAGATAACTATAAACCTTATGATGGAGATGAATCATTTTTAGCTGGTCCTACAGAAGCTACTAATAAGCTATGGGGAAAACTTCAAAAATTACAAAAAGAAGAAAGAGCTAAAGGTGGAGTATTAGAATGTGAAACTAAAGTAGTAAGTGGACTTACTGCTTATGGTCCTGGATATATCGATGAAGAAATGAAAGATTTAGAAAAAGTTGTTGGTTTACAAACTGACAAACCTTTAAAAAGAGCTTTCATGCCTTATGGTGGTATCAAAATGGCAGAACAAGCTGCTGCAACTTATGGATATGAACCTGATGAAAAATTACATGAAATTTTCACAAAATATCATAAAACACATAACCAAGCAGTATTCGATGTTTATACACCAGAAATTAAAAAAGCACGTCATAACAAAGTAATCACAGGATTACCTGATACATATGGACGTGGACGTATCGTTGGTGATTATCGTCGTGTTGCTTTATATGGTGTTGATTTCTTAATTGAACAAAAAGTAAATGATTTCAATCATTGTGGTAGTGGATCAATGACTGAAGACATTATTCGTAAAAGAGAAGAAATTGCTGAACAAGTAAAAGCATTAAAAGGTATGAAAGAAATGGCTGCTATCTACGGATATGACATTTCTAAACCTGCTAAAAATGCTCATGAAGCATTCCAATGGTTATACTTTGGTTACTTAGCAGCAATCAAAACTCAAAATGGTGCTGCAATGTCAGTTGGACGTATTTCTACTTTCTTAGATATCTATGTAGAAAGAGATTTAGCTAATGGAACATTAACAGAAGAAGAAGCACAAGAATTAGTTGACCATTTCGTTATGAAATGTAGAATGGTTAAATTTGCACGTATTCCTTCTTACAACCAATTATTCTCTGGTGACCCAGTATGGGCTACACTTGAAGTTGCTGGTTTAGGAACTGATGGTCGTTCAATGGTTACTAAAAACTGTTTCCGTTTCTTACACACATTAGAAAATATGGGTCCTTCACCAGAACCAAACTTAACTGTATTATATACAAAAGCATTACCAGAAAACTTCAAACGTTTTGCTGCTAAAATCTCTGTAGATACTAGCTCAATTCAATATGAAAATGATGATGTAATGCGTCCTGTATGGGGAGATGATTACTCAATTTGTTGTTGTGTATCAGCTACTCAAACTGGTAAAGAAATGCAATTCTTTGGTGCACGTGCTAACTTAGCTAAATGTTTAACATATGCTATCAATGGTGGTATTGATGAAAAAACTAAAGATCAAGTAGCTCCAAAATATCGTCCAATTACTTCTGAATACTTAGACTATGATGAAGTTATGGAACGTTATGACCAAATGATGGAATGGTTAGCAGATCTTTATGTTAATACATTAAACTTAATTCAATATATGCATGATAAATATTATTATGAAGCTGCACAAATGTCATTAATTGACACTGATGTAAAACGTACTTTCGCAACTGGTATTGCTGGATTCTCTCATGTAGTAGATTCATTAAGTGCAATCAAATATGCAAAAGTTAAAACAATCAGAGATGAAGATGGTATCGTAGTAGATTACGAAGTTGAAGGTGACTTCCCAAGATATGGTAACGATGATGATCGTGCTGATGATATCGCTGTATGGTTATTAGGTGAATTCTTAGCTAAAATCAAAAAACATCATACTTACAGAGATTCAGAACCAACTACTTCTATCTTAACAATTACTTCAAACGTTGTTTATGGTAAAGCTACAGGTTCATTACCTGATGGACGTAAAGCTGGTGAACCATTATCACCAGGTGCTAACCCATCTTATGGTGCAGAACAAAATGGTTTATTAGCTTCATTAAACTCAGTTGCTAAATTACCATATGAATGGGCATTAGATGGTATTTCTAATACTCAAACAATTAACCCAGATGCTTTAGGACATGATGAAGGTGAAAGAGTTAATAACTTAGTACAAGTTATGGATGGATATTTTGAACAAGGTGCTCATCACTTAAATGTTAACGTATTTGGAACTGAAAAATTAATTGATGCTATGGAACATCCAGAAAAAGAAGAATATGCTAACTTCACAATTCGTGTATCTGGATATGCTGTTAAATTCATTGACTTAACTCGTGAACAACAATTAGATGTTATCGCAAGAACTTGTCATGAACATATGTAATCAATAACTTAATCAAATAATGAAAACAACCTCTTATGAGGTTGTTTTGTTACGGAGGAAAAATGGAAACAATTGGTAGAATTCATTCAATAGAAAGCTTTGGATCAGTAGATGGACCAGGAGTTCGTTATATTTATTTCTTACATGGATGTCCTTTAAGATGTCAATTTTGTCACAATCCTGATACTTGGGGATCAAAGAAGTATGAAGAATATACTCCTGAAAAAGCTCTTCAACAAGCAATGAAATACAAAACATATTGGGGTAAAAAAGGTGGTATTACTATTAGTGGTGGTGAACCTTTAGCTCAAATTGATTTTGTTTTAGAATTATTTAAACTTGCAAAAAAAGAAGGTATCAATACATGTATTGATACCAGTGGTGGATGTTTTACAAGAGAAGAACCTTTCTTTTCTAAATTTAATGAACTGATGGAGTATACAGATTTATTACTTGTTGATATTAAAGAAATCAATAATGAAAGACATATTGCACTTACAGGAAGAAGTAATGAAAATATTTTGGATATGGCAAAATATTTATCTGAAATTAATAAACCAATTTGGATAAGACATGTTCTTGTTCCTGAAAGAAGTGATTATGATGAAGATTTAATTGAATTAGATCATTTTATTTCTACACTTTCTAATGTGTATCGTGTAGAAGTACTTCCTTATCATACTTTAGGTGTTTTTAAATGGGAAGAATTGAATATTCCTTATCAATTAGAAGGAATTAAACCTCCAGTTAAAGAACGTGTGGATAATGCTAAAAGATTATTACATGTTGATCGTTATACAAGATATTTAGATAATTAATGAAAAAAGAGTTCATGAATTTAGGCTCATCGTCTAAATCATGTAACTCTTTTTCAATTTGTAATTGCATATTTACTTTGTAATCAGAGTTGTTTAAAATAATAGTAAAGGATAAAAAGGAGATATAATAATGAAATTAGGAGCAATTGAAGCAGGTGGAACTAAATTTGTAGTTTGTATTGGAAATGAAAAAGGTGAAGTTTTAGAAAGAGAATCATTTCCAACAGAAGCACCTGAAAAAACAATGGAAAATGTTTTTAAATTCTTTGATGGAAAAGATATTGAAGCATTAGGTGTAGGAAGTTTTGGACCAATCGATCCAGATCTCACAAGTCCAACTTATGGATATATTACAACAACACCTAAACCAGGATGGAATAATTATAATATTATGGGAGCTTTAAAAGAAAGATATGACATTCCTATGGCTTTTGATACAGATGTTAATGGAGCTGCTTTAGGTGAAGCAACATTTGGTGCTGCCAAAGGATTAGATAGTGCCCTTTATCTTACAATTGGAACAGGAATTGGTGGAGGAGCCGTTGTTGGTGGAAAACTTGTACATGGTTTACTTCATCCAGAAATGGGACATATGAAAATGATTGTTAGAGAAGATGATAAATATTCAGGAAAATGCCCATATCATGGAACATGTTTTGAAGGTTTAGCTGCTGGTCCAGCAATTGAAGCAAGATGGGGTGTTAAAGGAAGTGAACTTCCAGCAGATCATCCTGCATGGGATTTAGAAGCTTATTATATTGGTCAAGCAATGGCTAATTATATTTTAACACTTTCGCCTAAGAAAATTATTTTAGGTGGTGGTGTTATGCATCAAAAACAATTATTTCCAATGATTCATAAATATACTCAAGAATTCTTAAATGGTTATATCCAAAAAGAAGAAGTAACAACTGATAAAATAAAAGATTATATTGTTTATCCAGGTCTTGGAGATAATGCAGGAGTTGTTGGTGCTTTAGCACTAGCAATGAGTGTTGTGAAGTAGAGAAAGCTACTTCTTTTTTTGTTTTAAAATGTAAGCGGATACATTATTTCGTTGACAACCTCTTTAAAGTAGGCTATGTTTAAACTAGAAGATAGAAAAGGAGAAAGGGAATATGAAAAAAATACTATCATTATTTCTATGTTGCTTAATGGTATTATCATTAAGTGGATGCGGGAGTTCAAGTGGAGAAGATACATCTACATATACATATTCGAGTGAATTAGATATTAAAAATCTAGATTCATCAGATGCTGATGATGGATGTTCATTTAGGGCAATTCATGCGGTTGTAGATGGACTTATGAAAACAGACAAAAAAGGAAATATTACTTATGGTGTTGCTAAAAGTGAAGAAGTTTCTGAAGATGGTTTGACACATACATATAAACTTCGAAAAGATGTAAAGTGGACAAACGGTGATCCTGTAACAGCACATGATTTTATTTATGCTTGGCATAGAATTTTTAGAAAAAAGGGAAGTTATTATTATATGTTTGCTGATGGAATTGCAAATATTCAAGGAGCCCAAGAATTATCAGACAAAATTGATGCTGGTGAGGAACTAACAGATGCAGATTTAGATACAATGGCTGTAAAGGCATTAGATGATTATACATTAGAAATTAAAACAAAAATTAGAGTTTCATTCTTTGATGAATTAATGGCTTTCCCATGCTTTTTCCCTATTAATGAAAAATTTGCTGAAAAACAAGGGGATAGTTATGGTAAAAGTGCAAAATCGGTTTTAGGAAATGGAGCTTTTGTCATGACAAATTGGGAACCAGGATCTATTGCTGAATTTAAAAAGAATGAAGATTATTATGAAGCAAAAACAGTAAAAATTGAAAAGTTAGTCATGAAACTTGTTCAAGATCCAAAAGTTGCAGCACAATCATTTATGGCGGGGGAAACAGATTACGCACCTATTAATTCAGATCTTGTAGATAAATACAAAAAAGATAAAGCTTTTAAACAAGTTTATGATGGTTATCTCTATTATTTATCAGTTAACTTTAAAAATGAAGATCTTGCAAATTCAAATATTAGACAAGCAGTTTCATTATCAATTAATCGCAAAGATTTGTGTGATAAAGTATTAAAAGACGGTTCTTCTGCAGCAACGGGTTTTATCCCAACTGGTGTTGCAACAAGTCCAGATGGTAAAGACTTTAGAAAAGAATCAGGAACATATATTACTTATAGTCAAGAAAAAGCGCAAAAAGCAGTAGATCAAGGATTAAAAGAATTAGGTAAATCAGAAATTACATTACGTATTACTTATGGTACGGACGAATCACCTATGGATGTTATTGCAACATATTTACAAAATTCTTTGTCTAAATTAAATGGAATTAAAGTTGAAATGGTAGCTACAACAAAACAAGATCGTATCTATAACAAACAAAAAAATGGAGATTACGATTTAGCAGTTACTCGTTGGGGACCTGATTATGGAGATCCTACAACTTTCTTAACACTAGATCTTTCTACTAATAATAATAACTATGGAAAATATGCAAATCCAGAATTTGATAATTATTTAGAACAAGCTGCTGTTGAATCAGATGTTCGTGTGCGTTGGCAAGATTTATTAAATGCTGAAAAAGTATTAATGACAGATTTAGGAAGTATTCCAGTTTTTGAAAAAGGTTCAGCTACGTTACAAAATACTAAAGTAAAAAATTTGGTTATTAAACCATGTAATGTTATTTCTTTCCAATATGTAGAAAAAACTGAATAATAAATAAAAGCATAATAGCAAAGAGGCTATTATGTTTTTTTATGAAAAAATGTATAAAGAAAAAAACATTAAAAAATTGTATACAATCTTATTGACGGAAGATAATAAGAAGTGTATTTTTAAATCATAGTAAGAATAAATATTGGGAAAAGGGGATGAGTACTATGAAAAAAATTGTATCATTATTACTATGCTTTTTGATGGTATTTTCTTTAGCAGGTTGTGGGGGCAACGGTAAAGAAGATACATCAACTTATACGTATTCAAGTGAATTGGATATTAAAAATTTGGATTCATCGGATGCAGATGATCAATGTTCATTACGTGCAATTCATGCAGTGATTGATGGGTTAATGAAAACAGATAAAAAGGGAAACATTACATATGGTATTGCTAAAAGTGAAGATGTTTCAGAAGATGGATTAACACATACCTATAAACTTAGAAAAGATGCAAAATGGGCAAATGGTGATCCTGTCACTGCTAATGATTTTGTTTATGCATGGCATCGAATCTTTAAAAATAAAGGAAACTATTATTATATGTTTGCTGATGGAATCGCAAGCATTCAAGGTGCTCAAGAATTATCAGATAAAATTGATGCTGGTGAAGAATTGAGCGATGCTGATTTAGATGCGATGGGTGTTAAAGCAATTGATGATTATACATTAGAAGTAAAAACAACTGTTCGTGTTTCATTTTTAGATGAATTACTTGCATTTCCACCTTTTTACCCAATTAATCAAAAATTTGCTGAAAAGCAAGGAAGCAAATATGGTAAAAGTGCTAAAACGATTTTAGGAAATGGTGCTTTCACTATGACAAACTGGGAACCTGGATCAGTAGCTGAATTTAAAAAGAATAAAAGCTATTATGATCAAAAACATGTTAAATTAGATAAGCTTGTCATGAAACTTGTTCAAGAACCAAAAGTAGCTGCACAATCTTTTGAAGCAGGAGAAACAGACTACGCACCAATTAATTCTGATTTGGTTGATAAATATAAAGATGATGAATCATTCAAACAAGTTTATGATGGTTTCTTATTCTATATTTCTATCAATTTTAAAAATACTGATCTTGCTAATATAAATGTAAGAAAAGCAATCTCACTTGCAATCAATAGAAAAGACTTATGTGAAAATGTTTTAAAAGACGGTTCACAAGTTGCTGAAGGATTTATTCCTTCTGGTTTAGCAACAAGTCCAGATGGAATTGATTTTAGAAAAGATGCTGGAAATTTTACATCTTATGATAAGAAAAAAGCACAAGCAGCTTTAGATGAAGGATTAAAAGAATTAGGGAAAGATCAAATTACATTAAGAATTACGTATGGTACAGATGAATCACCAATGGATGTATTTGCAACGTACTTACAAAATGCTTTAAGTAAATTAGATGGTATCAAAGTAGAAATGGTTGCTACAACAAAACAAGATCGTATCTACAACAAACAAAAAAATGGAGATTATGATTTAGCAACAACTCGTTGGGGACCTGACTATGGTGATCCTACAACTTACTTAACAATGGGTATTTCAACTAATAGTAACAACTATGGTAAATATTCAAATGCTGAATTAGATGCATTAATGGATAAAGTTGCTAATGAATCAGATGCTAATACTCGTTGGCAAGAAATGATCGATGCAGAAAAAATCATGATGGATGATTTATGCTACATCCCAGTATTTGAAAAAGGAACTGCTACTTTACAAAATAAAGATGCTAAAGGTTTAGTTATTAGACCTGTAGGTGTTCCATATACATTCCAATATGTATCAAAATAGTCGATAAAATCAACAGAAACACAATATTTCGATATTGTGTTTCTTATTAAAAAGAATAAAAATTATATATTGTCTTCTCATTAATATATCGCCAAAATAAAATGTATAAAAAACAATTATCCTAATTTATTCTTGAATGTAGATTGAAAAATATATTTTTTGTATAAACAATAATACAATTTTGTATACAAAGTTCGTCTTTTTTATTGACTTCTATAACGCATTGTACTAATATTAAAGCATAAATTTTTATTGTATACGTATTAGTGTATACAAAGGCGATTTATAGAAGGGAAGAGAAAAAATGAAAAAATTATTATCTATGGTACTTTGTGCTATGATGGCTCTAACTCTTGCTGGGTGTGGGGGATCTGGTGATGATTCATCTACTTACACTTATTCAAGTGAATTAGATATCAAAAATTTAGACTCATCTGATGCCGAAGACGGATGCTCATTTACTGCATTACATGCAATCGTAGATGGGTTAATGAAACCTGCTAAAGATGGTACTACTACATATGGTATTGCTAAATCTTCAGAAGTTTCAAAAGACGGTTTAACACATACTTATAAATTAAGAGATGCTAAATGGTCTAACGGAGATGCTGTTACTGCTAACGATTTCGTTTATGCATGGCAAAGAATCTTCAAAAACAAAGGAAACTACTATTACATGTTCTGTGATGGTATTGCTAACATCGCAGGAGCTCAAGCTTTATCAGACAAAATTGATGCTGGTGAAGAATTAACTAAAGATGACTTAAATACTTTAGGTGTAGTTGCTAAAGATGACAAAACATTAGAAGTTACTACAACTACTCGTGTTTCATTCTTTGATGAATTAATGTCATTCCCATGTTTCTATCCAATTAATGAAAAATTTGCTGAAAAACAAGGAAGCAAATATGGTAAGAGTGCTGATGCAGTATTAGCAAATGGTGCTTTTGTTATGACAAACTGGGAACCAGGTTCAGTTGCTGAATTTGAAAAAAATGACAAATTCTATGCTGCTAAAGATGTTAAAATTGACAAATTAGTTATGAAATTAGTTCAAGAACCAAAAGTTGCTGCTCAATCATTTGAAGCAGGTGAAACTGATTTCGCAATCATCAACTCTGACTTAGTTGATAAATACAAAAAAGATGAATCATTCAAAAATATTTCTGAAGGATTCTTATTCTACATTCAACCAAACTTAGAAAATAGTGATTTAGCTAACTTAAATGTAAGAAAAGCTTTATCATTAGCTATTAACAGAAAAGATTTAAGTGAAAACGTATTAAAAGACGGTTCTACAGCTGCTAAAGGTTTCGTACCTTCAGGATTATCAATTTCTCCAGAAGGAAAAGATTTCCGTGATGAAGCTCCAAGCTATACTTCATATGATGTTAAAGCTGCACAAGCTGCATTAGATGAAGGATTAAAAGAATTAGGAAAATCTGAAATTACTTTAAGATTAACTTATGGTACAGATGAATCTCCAATGGATGTATTCGCAACTTATCTAGAAAATTCTTTCTCTAAATTAAAAGGATTAAAAATTGAAATGGTTGCTACAACTAAACAAGATCGTATCTGGAATAAACAAAAAAATGGTGATTTCGATTTATCTGTAACTCGTTGGGGACCTGACTATGGAGATCCTACAACTTACTTAACATTAGCTTTATCAGATAACGGAAACAACTATGGTCATTGGTCAAATGCTGAATTTGATTCAGTTATGGACAAAGTTAATACTGAAACTGATGCTAATGCTCGTTGGCAATTAATGATTGATGCAGAAAAAATCTTAATGGATGATTTAGGATATATTCCAGTATTCGAAAAAGGAACTGCTACTTTACAAAATACAAAAGTTAAAAACTTAGGTATTAAACCAGTTGGTGTTCCATATACATTCGAATATGTTTCAAAATAGTTCAATAAAAAAAAGAACATAAAGAAGACAACACAATATAGTATTCTGTATTGTGTTTCTTTTTTAATAAATACATAGGAGGAAAAAAGATGAGTAATTCAACCTTAAAATATATCGGAAAACGTTTAGTTATTTCGTTAATTACTTTATTCGTTATTTTAATGGTATTATTTTTAATGGTTAAATTTTTACCTGGTTCTCCAATTAACAATGAAAAATTAAGTGCTTCAGCCAGAGCGGCTATTGAAGCTCAATACGGATTGGATAAACCAATACCTGTTCAGTTCGTACGTTATATTCAAAATATGTTAACAGGGGATTTCGGTGTTTCATTTAACTTATACAAAGATATGCAAGTATCTTCACTTGTAGGAAGTGCTGCAAAATTATCTATGATTTATGGTTTATGTGCAGTTATTATTGGAACAATTATTGGTATGTTCTTAGGGGTATTTGCTGCATTACATAAAAATACAATTTGGGATACTATTGCTACAGTTATTTCTGTAATTGGAGTTTCTATTCCTTCATTTGTATTCGCAATGTTAATTTTATTATTATTTGCTTCAAAATTAAGATTGTTACCAACTTCATATAGTTCATCGAATGCAATTAAATCATCAATTATGCCAATTTTAGCTTTATCTGTTGGTGTTATTGCTAACGTTGCACGTTTTACACGTACTGAAATGGTTTCAGTTTTAACAAGTGAATATATGACTCTTGCAAAAGCAAAAGGATTAGATCGTAAAACTTTAATTTTCAAACATGCATTAAGAAATGCATTAATTCCAGTTATTACAATTTTAGGACCTATCTTAGTTAACTTAATGACAGGTACAATGGTCGTTGAAAAGATTTGTTCTGTTCCTGGATTAGGTAAATTATTAATTAATAGTATTTTATCAAATGATTACAACATCATTTTAGCTTGTTCATTCTTATATGCTGCAATGTATATCTTTATGATGTTAATTATTGATATTTCTTATGGAATTATCGATCCAAGAATTAGATTAGGAAAGGATGATTAATAATGGATTTAGAAAAGATTGAATTTTTACCAGACGATTTTGAATTCGTTGGAGACAAACAAGACATTACTAAAGACGTTGTTGCTCCATCACTTCCTGCTTGGAAAGATTCTTTAAATCGTTTTAAAAAGAATAAAGGTGCAGTTATTGGTTTAATCTGTATTTTAGTTATTGCAGTATTCGCTATTTTTGCACCAATGTTTTCATCATATAAATTTGATGCAATTAATACAAAAATTTCAAGTATCTCACCATGTGCTGAACATTTCTTTGGTACTGATACTTATGGACGTGATTTATTTGTACGTGTTTGGACAGGTACAAGATATTCATTATTTATTGCTGTCGTTGCAATCTTTATTGATGTGATTGTAGGTATGACATACGGACTTATCTCTGGTTATTTTGGAGGTAAAGTTGATTCAGTAATGCAAAGAATTCAAGAAATCATAAACTCTATCCCAACTTTAGTAATATTAACATTGTTATTAATGGTCATGAAAGCATCATTATTTACAATTATCATGGCTTTATCATTTACTGAATGGATTGGTATGTCAAGAATTACAAGAGCTCAAGTTTTAAGAGTAAAAGAAGAAGAATTCGTTTTAGCTTCACGTACTTTAGGAGCTAGTAACATGTTCATTATCTTTAAAGAAATTTTACCAAATATTTATAGTCAAATGATTATTATGATTATGATGTCTATTCCAAATGCTATCTTCTATGAAGCATATTTATCATTCGTTGGTTTAGGTTTACCAATTCCAATGGCTTCATTAGGTACATTAATTAATGATGGATTTAACTCAATTACTATTTACCCTTACATGATGGTAATTCCAGTTATTATTTTCTCTATCTTAATGTTAAGTTTCAACTTATTTGGTGATGGACTTCGTGATGCACTTGATCCAACTATGAAGGAGATGTAATTATGGCAGAAAGAGAAAAAATATTAGAAGTCAGAGATTTAAATATCTCTTTTAGAACTGATAGTGGAACAGTTAATGCAATTCGTGGTGTTAACTTAGATTTATATAAAGGTGAAACAATCGCTATCGTTGGTGAATCAGGATCAGGTAAGTCAGTTACTACAAAAGCAATTATGGGTATCATGGCTGGTAATGGTTCAATTGATGGTGGTTCTATTAATTACACTTGGACTGATGAAAATACTGGTGAAAGAATCACTAAAGATATTTGTCAATTAAGTGAAAAAGAAATGCAAAGTGAAATTCGTGGTCGTAAAATTGCCATGGTTTTCCAAGATCCAATGACATCATTAAACCCTACAATGACAATTGGAAATCAAATCATGGAACCAATGATTCATCACTATAACACACCAAAAGAAGAAGCTTATAAAAAAGCTGTTGAATTATTACAATTAGTAGGTATTACTAATGCTGAAAAACGTATGAAAAACTATCCTCACCAATTATCTGGTGGGATGAGACAAAGAATTGTTATCGCAATTGCTTTATCATGTGATCCATATGTTTTAATTTGTGATGAACCTACTACTGCATTGGATGTTACTATTCAAGCTAAAATTCTTGAATTAATTCAAGATATTCAAAAGAAAAAAGATTTATCAGTTATTTACATTACACATGATTTAGGTGTTGTTGCCAAAGTAGCTGATTATGTAAACGTTATGTATGCTGGTAAAATCGTAGAAACTGGAACAATTGATGAAATTTTCTATGATCCACGTCATCCATATACTTGGGGATTATTATCATCTATGCCTGATTTAGATACAGATGATGATGAATTATACACAATTCCAGGTACACCACCAAACTTAGCACATGAAGTAAAAGGTGATGCTTTTGCTCCACGTAATAAATATGCTTTAAATATTGATTTAAGACTTGAACCTCCAATGTTTAAAGTACCTGGTAGTTCGACTCATAAAGTTGCATCATGGTTAATGCATGAAAAAGCTCCAAAAGTTGAAATGCCAATTGAATTAAAAAATAGATTAGAAAAAATGAAAAAGGAGGGTATTGAATAATGGAAAAGAAAGAACCTATCCTTGTCGTTAAAGATTTAAAACAACATTTTAAAATTAATCGTAACTTTACTGTAAAAGCAGTTGATGGAATTTCATTTGAAATCATGCCAGGTGAAACTTATGGTTTAGTAGGTGAATCTGGTTCAGGTAAATCAACTACTGGTAGAAGTATTATTCGTTTATATAAACCAACTGCTGGTTCAATTGTTTTCAATGGAAAAGAAATTGGTGGAAAATTAGATAAAGCAACTGCTAAAGAATTACATACAAAAATGCAAATGATTTTCCAAGATCCAATGGCATGTTTAAATCCAAGAAAAAAAGTCATTGATATCATTGGACAAGGTTTAGATATTCATAAATCTTATTCTTCTATTGAAGAAAGAAATGAAAAAGTTTATGAAATTCTTGAGCTTGTTGGTTTATCAAGAGAACATGCTTCTCGTTATCCACATCAATTCTCAGGTGGACAAAGACAACGTATTGGTATTGCAAGAGCATTAATTATGAATCCTGATTTAATTATTGCTGATGAAGCAATCTCAGCATTAGATGTATCTATTCAAGCACAAGTTGTTAACTTAATGAAAAAGATTCAAAAAGAAACAGGAATTGCTTATCTATTTATTGCACATGACTTATCAATGGTTAAATATATCAGTGATAAAATTGGGGTATTACACTTAGGACACTTAGTAGAAACAGGAACTACTGAAGAAATCTTTGATAATCCAATTCACCCATATACAAAATCATTATTAAGTGCCATTCCACATCCTAATCCACGTGTAGAAAAAGTACGTAAATCATTTACTTATGATTATAAGGAAAGTGGAGTAGATTATACAAAAGGTACTGAACATTTAGTAGATGGAACTCATTATGTTTTAGCTACTGATGAAGAATTTGAAAAATGGTCAAAAAAATAGTTTAGAGTTTTCTCTAACTGTTTTTCATAAAGAAACACCGCTTATTTTGAAGCGGTGTTTTTTAAAATATGAAGTAAAATTTGAACTTGTTTTTCCATCATTGTAAGTGAACAATATTCATAAGGTCCATGATAATTAAAACCACCAGTTCCAAGATTAGGGCAAGGAAGTCCTTTAAAAGTTAAACGAGCTCCATCAGTTCCACCACGAATTGGTGAACAATAAGCATCTAAACCATTTTCTTTAATAGCTGTTAAAGCTTGTTCTACAATAAACATATGATCTTTTAAAGCTTCTTTCATATTTAAATAGCTTTCTGTGATTGTGACATCAATAATTTGATAACCATATTTTTTATTTAAGAACTCTGCAATGTCTTTAAAATCTTGACATTGTTTCTTTGCTTGTTGTAAATCATGGTTACGAATAATATACTCAGCAGTTGTTTCTTCACATGTTCCTTGAATTGAGTGAAGGTGATTAAACCCTTCATAACCCTCAGTTGATTCTGGTCTCATATGCACAGGTAAAAGTGAATCAAATTCGTAAGCAACACGCGACGAATTGATCATTTTATTTTTTGCACTTCCTGGATGAATACTTCTTCCGTGAACTTTGACTTCTGCACTAAAAGCATTGAAGTTTTCATATTCTACAATGTGAATATCTCCCCCATCAATAGTATAAGCATATTGAGCGTTGAAATATTCAACATTAAAATGATCACTACCATGTCCAATTTCTTCATCAGGCGTAAAAGCAATTTGAATATCATTATGTTTAAATTCTGGATGATTATAAATATATTCAACCATTTGCATAATGATTGCAATACCTGCTTTATCGTCAGCTCCTAATAAAGTTGTTCCATCAGTTGTAATTAAATCATGATGAATAAGTTGTAAGAGTTGAGGATATTGTTCAGGATCTAGATAAAGTTCTTTATCTTCATTTAAAGTGATTTTTTGTCCTTGATAATCTTTAATGATTTGAGGATGAATATCTTTACCACTTGCATCTGGAGAAGTATCCATATGAGCAATAAAACCAATAACATCTCCTTGATGATTATTATTACTAGGAATTGTTCCATAAACAACACCAAATTCATCTATTTTAGCGTTTTTAATTCCTAATGATTTTAATTCTTCAACTAAATAATTTCCTAATTTTAATTGTTTAGAAGTAGAAGGTACAGTTTGTGAATAACTATCAGATTGAGTATCAAAACTTACATAATTTAAAAATCTTTCTTTAATTTCCATTTGTTTGCCTCACTTTCTTTTCTATTATACAACGACTTATAAAGAACTTCTATGAAAAGAGTTTACAAATCTTAAATTGTATGTTACCATACAATTCGTAACCGAACAATATAGGAGGAATGATATGTATAGAGATCCCATTGGACATCGTATTAAGACTATAAACAATCTTTTAAGAAAAGCAATGGATAAAGAAACAGGACAACGACCTGACCGTGCAACTTTAATGCATTGTTGGATTATTGGTTTTGTTCAAGAGCGTGAAGATAATGGACTTGATACATTTCCAAAAGATATAGAAAAAGAATTTTCAATCAATCGTTCTACTACATCAGAAATGTTGAAACTGATGTGTAAAAAGGGAATGATTGAACGAGAAGAAGTAGAATATGATGCAAGGTTAAAGAAAATCGTTTTAACTGAATCTTCAAGAAATCATAATCGACAAATTGAAGATAAGATGAAAGAAATGCATCAAAAACTTATTAAAGATTTATCTGAAGAAGAAATAAATTCGTTTATTAAAATATCTGATAAATTAATTAATAACATCAAAGAAGATTTATAAATATTCATGAAGTTCGGTAAATGAATAGGAAAGGAAGTCAAATATGGTAAAAACTTTAATGAAACAAATTAAAGAGTATAAAAAAGACTCACTACTTACAATGTTATTTGCAGCATTAGAAGTTGTTTTAGAAATTATTATTCCATTATTAATGGCAAGTCTTATTGATAAAGGAATTGAAGCTGGAAATATGTCTAATGTTACAAAATATGGAGCATTCATGTTTGTCATTGCCCTAGGAACATTATCACTTGGTTTTTTAGCAGGTAATCATGCAGCTAAAGCTTCAACTGGTTTTGCAGCAAATTTAAGAGATGCGATGTATACAAACATTCAAACATTCTCTTTTTCAAACATTGATAAATATAGTACTGCAGGGCTTGTAACACGTTTAACAACAGATGTGACAAATGTGCAAATGGCTTATCAAATGATTATTCGTATGTGTATTCGTGCACCAATGTCACTTATTTGTGCACTTTCTATGGCTATGATGATCAATTTTAAATTAAGTATGATTTTCGTTGTTGCCATTGTTTTTTTAGTGGCTGTGCTTGCAACGATTATGTATCATGCAACAAAATATTTTAATGATGTATTCCCTAAATATGATACATTAAATGAAAGTGTTCAAGAAAATGTTGTAGGTATTCGTGTTGTTAAATCATTTGTAAGAGAAAAATATGAAAATGAAAAATTTAAAAAAGCAGCACAAAACATTTATAAATTATTTGTCAAAGCTGAATCTGTTTTATCTTATAATAACCCAGCTATGTTGATTGCAGTTTATGGTTCAATCTTAATGCTTTCTTGGTTAGGAGCTAAAGCAATCGTAGGTGGAACTCTTACAACAGGTGAACTTACAAGTTTATTTAGTTACGTTATGAATATTATGATGTCACTTATGATGCTTTCTATGGCCTTTGTGATGATTACCATGTCACTTGCTTCAGGAAGACGTATTGCTGAAGTTATTAATGAACAATCTGATTTAGTATCTCCTCAAGAAGCTTTAACTGAAGTAAAAGATGGTTCAATTGATTTCAATCATGTTGTTTTCTCTTATAAACATGGTAGTGGAGAAGCAGTCTTAAAAGATGTTGATCTTCATATTCATAGTGGAGAAACAATTGGAATTATTGGTGGTACTGGAAGTGCTAAAAGTAGTTTAGTAAATCTTATCTCTCGTTTATATGATGTTGATGAAGGTAGCGTTGTTGTTGGTGGACAAGATGTTCGTAACTATGATCTTGAAGTTTTAAGAGATGAAGTTTCTGTCGTCTTACAAAAGAATGTCTTATTCAGTGGAACAATCTTACAAAACTTACGTTGGGGTAATGAAAACGCAAGTGAAGAAGAATGTAAAGAAGCTTGTCGTTTAGCTTGTGCTGATGAGTTTATTGATCGCTTTGAAGATGGTTATAATACGTATATTGAACAAGGTGGTTCAAACGTTTCAGGTGGACAAAAACAACGTTTATGTATTGCTAGAGCATTACTTAAAAATCCTAAGATTTTAATTTTAGATGATTCAACAAGTGCTGTTGATACAGCTACAGATGCAAGTATTCAAGAATCATTCAATGAACGTATTCCAGATACAACAAAAATTATTATTTCACAACGTATTTCATCAGTTCAAAATGCAAATCGTATTATTGTTTTAAATGATGGTGTTGTGGATGGTTTCGACAGTCATGAAAAATTATTAGAAACAAATGAAATTTATCGTACAATTTATGAAACACAAATGAAAGGGAAGGAGGAAGAATAATGAAAGAAGGAACAATGAAACGTTTACTTAAAATGTTATGGAGTAAATATAAAATACATTTAATTGTTGTTTTTCTATGTATTGTAGGAAATGCTTTATTTAATGTTCAAGGAACAATGTTTATGCAAACATTAATCGATGATTATATTGTTCCCCTTTTAAAAAGTTCTTCACCTGATTTTAGTGGATTATTTCATGCTTTAATTCGTGTTGGTTCACTTTATGCTTGTGGTGTTGTTTGTGCCTTTACCTTTAACCGTATTATGGTTTATGTAACACAAGGATTTTTAAGAGATTTAAGAATTGATATGTTTGAACATATGGAATCTTTACCAATTCGTTATTTTGATAGAACTTCTCATGGAGATACAATGTCAGTCTATACAAATGATATTGATACTTTAAGACAATTAATTTCACAATCAATTCCTCAACTTATTTCAAGTTGTATGACTATTGTGACAACATTTATATCCATGATTATTTTAAATATTCCTTTAACTGTGTTAAGTGTATGTATGCTTATGGTAATGCTTGTTGTTTCAAGAAAACTTGGTTCTTTATCAGGTAAATTCTTCGTTAAACAACAAAGTGATTTAGGTAAAGTTAATGGATATATTGAAGAAATGATTTCTGGTCAAAAAGTTGTTAAAGTTTTCAATCATGAAGATCAAGCGATTGCTGATTTTAGAAAATTAAATAATGAGTTAAAAGAAAGTGCTTATCAAGCTCATAAATTTGCGAATATCTTAATGCCAGTAACAGTACAACTTGGAAATATTTCTTATATTATTTGTGCAATTGTTGGTGCAATTCTTGCTTTAAATGGACATTTTGCTTTAACGATCGGAACTCTTGTAGCTTTCTTAACACTTAATAAAAGCTTCAATCAACCTATTGGACAAATATCTCAACAAATCAATGCTGTCGCTATGGCTCAAGCAGGAGCTGGTCGTATCTTTGATTTATTAGATCAAGAAAGTGAAGATGATCAAGGTGTTGTTACTTTATGTCGTGTAGAAACTGTTGATGGAAAAATGGTAGAAACAGATAAAAGAACTGGTCATTGGGCTTGGAAACATCCACGAAGTGATGGACATGTTGAACTTGTAGAAATGAAGGGTGATATTCGTTTAGAAGGTGTTGATTTTGGTTATTTTGATGATCGTATGGTTTTACACAATGTAGATGTTTATGCTAATCCTGGTGAAAAGATTGCCTTTGTTGGGGCTACTGGTGCAGGTAAAACAACAATTACAAACTTAATCAATCGTTTCTATGATATTCAAAAAGGTTCAATTACTTATGATGGAATTGATATTAAGCTTATTAAAAAAGATGATTTAAGAAGATCATTAGGTGTGGTTTTACAAGATACGCATTTATTTACTGGAACAGTTATGGATAATATTCGTTATGGACGTCTTGATGCCACTGATGAAGAATGTATCGAAGCAGCAAAACTTGCTAATGCAGATTTATTTGTAAAGCATTTACCTGATGGATATCAAACAATGCTTACAGGAGATGGAGCAAACTTATCTCAAGGTCAAAGACAATTATTAGCGATTGCTCGTGCCACTGTTGCTAATCCTCCTGCACTTATTTTGGATGAAGCAACTTCTTCTATTGATTCTCGTACAGAAAAGCTTGTACAAGATGGAATGGATAAATTAATGCATGGTAGAACAACTTTGGTTATTGCTCACCGTTTATCAACAATTAAAAATAGTGATTGTATTATGGTCTTAGAACAAGGTCACATTATTGAAAGAGGAAATCATCAATCACTTATTAAAGAAAAAGGTAAATATTATCAATTATATACAGGAGCTATTGAAATGGATTAATCCATCAATAGCTTTTTTGTATTCTTTGGACTAAACGTCCATTGAAGAAGAAAAAGAGGAAAGCTAAAATAATGATAGATAAAAATTAAATCGCATGGTTAGAAAACGCACAAATTTGACACAAATTTGAGACAAATTGTCTTTGATAACATGGTACAATAGCATCAGAAAAACTCCTTATAAATATGATAAACAATATAAACCAAAAGTGATGTATAAAACCTTAA
>OLOD01000054.1_pt1 | contig 80095 bp, 63 predicted proteins | sample 1671921 | NCBI WGS metagenome assembly OLOD01 (sample SAMEA3136626, study PRJEB25190) | human gut metagenome | biome: human gut; feature: human-associated habitat; material: faeces | place: Austria | collected 2013
GATAAAGTTGGCGCCGATAAAACCGGCTGCCCCTGTCACTAAGTAAGTCTTCATGTTGGTTGTCTCTTAAAAGGTGAAATTAATATCGGCATCTTTCAGCCACGGAGCTTTCATGTCTTTTTCTGAAAGATTGACTTCTTCGGGCAATTCGATTCCCCAGTTGATCTGAATGTCCGGATCATCATACCGGATACTTCTTTCAACGGAAGGTGTATAAGGATTATCCACCTTATAAGTAAAGATCGCCTCATCACTCAGCACATGGAATCCGTGGGCAAAACCCTGCGGAATGAATAGCTGACGTTTGTTCTCTTCAGACAGTTCAACGGCAACATGTTTACCAAATGTAGGAGAACCTTTACGTATATCAACTGCAACGTCGAGTACACATCCTTTAATGACACGTACCAGTTTTGCCTGTGAATAAGGAGCCTGCTGATAATGGAGTCCGCGCAATACACCTTTGGAAGAACAAGATTCATTATCTTGTATGAAACGAGTAGGACCAATATGCGCATCAAACTCTTCTTGTTTGAATGCTTCCATAAAATAACCGCGAGCATCTTTGAATACTTTCGGTTCAATGATCCACACGCCTGGAATTTCAGTTTCTGTATAAATCATGATTTGTTTTATCCATTAAAAATATACGATTGCAAATTAACTCTTTTTTTTCTAGTTATTCAAATAATCGGGTCGGTATAATGCTTCTTTTCCTTGTTCTGCGAAAAATATCAGGAATACTAAAAGGCAGAAAAAAAGGCCAATAATAATCATTCTATAAAAATGTCGAGGAAAAATTTGGCAGATTCAAAACAATTTCGTTCCTTTGCAATCGCAAAAGAAAAACAACCTGGTTGTTGATGATTTGGTTCCTTGGATGAGTGGCTTAGTCAGCGGTCTGCAAAACCGTTTACGGCGGTTCGAATCCGCCAGGAACCTCTGAGAAAAGATCTTGTTACAGTATGAAGTAGCAAGATCTTTTTTTATATTTGCCAGCAATGAATCCTGTTTAAATCATTGCTTATGAAAAATCTGCTTCTTTTATTGTGTACCTGTTTCGGCATAAGTGCCTGTGGCTTTTCTAAAGGTAATCCGATGGATACGATTGATAATCATACAGTACAGTCGTTAGACCTGAATCGTTTTATGGGGCGTTGGTATGAAATTGCCCGTTATGATCATCGTTTTGAGAAGGAAATGACCCATGTATCGGCAACATATTCGTTGCGCGAAGATGGTAAAATAGAAGTCTTGAATGAAGGTTGGAAGGACGGAGAACTGAAACAAATCAAAGGAAAAGCCAAGCAACCTGATCCGAATGATCCGGGAAAATTGAAAGTTTCTTTCTTTCTTTGGTTTTATGCTGATTATTATGTACTGGAAATAGATCCCTACTATCAATATGTATTGATTGGAAGTAGTTCGGATAAATATCTTTGGATTATGAGCCGCGACAAGACAATACCTGATACACTTCGGGACGAATTACTCCAGAAATTGCTAGCCAGAGGATATGATACCAACCGTCTGGTTTTTGTAGATCAGCAAACAGTAAAATAAAATCTAACGGGATTTGAAAATAATTCTCGTGAGTTTCGTTTTCGATTCTCACGAGAAATGATTTTAATTCTCTTGGGATTTCTAGAGGTTATAAAGGGTTGTATTATCTTTGTTCGTACGAAAGATCAATCGAAGAAGTAATTATGTTAGCTTATACTTATTTGAAACAAGGTCAATTTGCCTTGTGTGAGAAACCGAAGCCTCAGTTGAAAGATAGCCGGGATGCTTTGGTTCGTGTAACGTTGGGGAGTATTTGTACCAGCGATTTACATATCAAACATGGAAGTGTGCCGCGGGCTGTACCTGGTATTACAGTAGGACATGAAATGGTTGGTATCGTGGAGGAGGTCGGTCCGGATGTGGTTTCGGTAAAACCGGGTGACCGTGTAACGGTGAATGTTGAGACATTCTGTGGCGATTGTTTCTTCTGTCGTCATGGTTATGTCAATAACTGTGAGGATCCGAATGGTGGCTGGGCATTGGGTTGCCGTATTGATGGCGGACAAGCTGAATATGTTCGGGTACCGTATGCTGATCAGGGGCTGAATCGTATTCCGGATAAAGTAACAGATGAACAGGCTTTGTTTGTTGGCGATATCCTGGCTACCGGGTTCTGGGCTGCCCGTATTTCGGAAATCAAACCGGAAGATACGGTTTTGATTATAGGTGCAGGACCAACAGGTATTTGTACCTTGCTTTGTGTGATGTTGAAACATCCGCGCCGGATCATCGTTTGTGAGAAATCGGAAGAACGTATTCGTTTTGTGCAAGAACATTATCCGGAGGTACTTGTTGTTGAACCAGAAAACTGTCAGTCGTTTGTCAGTCAGCAAAGCGATCATGGAGGAGCAGATGTGGTAATTGAAGTAGCCGGATCTGATGATTCTTTTACTTTGGCCTGGAAGTGTGCCCGTCCGAATGCCATAGTAACAGTAGTTGCCCTGTATGATCGTCCGCAAATATTACCTTTGCCAGACATGTATGGGAAGAACCTTACATTCAAGACAGGCGGAGTTGACGGATGCGATTGTGCGGAGATCTTGAATTTGATTGCAGAAGGAAAGATCGATACGACACCTCTTATTACGCATCGTTTCCCGTTGCGTGAAATTGAAGAAGCCTATCGTATCTTCGAGAATAGGCAAGATGGTGTGATAAAAGTGGCAATAAAAGGATAAGATATCATGAAAACAGAAAAAGAAAAAATGTTGTTAGGAGAATTGTATGATTGTTCCGATAGGGAATTACTTGAGCGTTGGCATAAGGCTAAACGTTTACAAGCAGAATACAATAATACCCCTTCTGACTTAAGCCCAAAACTTTCTGCTATTTTGGATGAATTGTTAGGTTCAAGAGGAGAGAATGTATGGATTTCAGCACCGTTCTTTGTTGATTACGGGGAAAATATCCATATAGGTAAAAATGTAGAAATAAATATGAATTGTGTTTTTTTAGATTGTAATAAAATAACAATAGGTGATTTTTCCGGTATAGGTCCAGGAGTACATATTTATACGGTGTTTCATCCTGTAGATCCGAGGAAAAGATTCACGGAAGATAGTTCTTTTTGGAGATCACAAACTGCACCTGTTCATATTGGAAAAAATGTGTGGATAGGTGGTGGTTGTATTATTTTGCCAGGAATTTCTATTGGAGAAGGTTCGACGATTGGTGCAGGAAGTGTTGTTACACATGATATTCCATCCTATTGTGTAGCAGCAGGAAATCCATGTCGAGTAATTCGCCGTTTATGAATAAATATAGAAAATGAAAGGAGAAATAAAGATGAGAAAGAATTTTGGTGTTAAAACGTGGTTGTATCCGATGCCGGTTTTTATTGTTGCCGCGTATGATGAAGAAGGAAAAGCCAATGCTATGAATGCAGCTTGGGGCGGTATTTATACGGATAATATGGTAGGTATTTGTTTGGCGGAAGAGCACCAGACAACTCATAATATTCTTGCTTCAAAAGCCTTTACAGTGAGTATGGCAACGGCTGATCAGGTAGTTGCCTGTGATTACGTTGGTCTTGTGTCGGGTAAAAAAGTACCTGATAAAGTAGAGAAAGCGGGCTTTCATACGGTAAAGTCTGCATTTGTCAATGCTCCGGTTATCGAAGAATTGCCTATGACACTGGAATGTGAATTGGTTTCTTATGATCCGGAGACCTGCCATATGGTGGGACGCATCGTTAATGTTTCGGCAGATGAAACTGTTTTAGGCGAAGATGGCAAGATTGACCTTGATAAACTAAGGCCAATTACTTATGATCCGATTCATCATCATTATCGGGTACTGGGAGAGAAGGTTGGAAATGCCTTTTCTGATGGAAAATCGTTGAAATAGAGTATTACTATGCCTGCAGATTCCTTTTCTGCAGGCATTTTTCTGATAACTCAATGATAAAATGAAGCCGAATATCCTTTTGATGAATTTTACGCATGTATATGAGCAGGAACGTTTTATTCGGAATCAACGTTTCCAATGGCTTGATTGTACAGATTTGAACGGTACGGATTGTTATTGTGATGAGGAAGCTGCCTTAAAACTGAGGCAGCGGATGGAACCATTTGCACCGGATGGTATTCATTTTATTGACTCTGGGAATTATCATTATGTAAGTAAGTTCTGGACTGATAAAATCAGAGAACCTTTTTCATTGGTTGTCTTTGATCATCATCCGGATATGCAACCTTCTTTGTTTGAAGAAATGCTTTCGTGCGGCTCGTGGGTAAAAAACGTTATTGATACGAATCCTTTTCTTCAGAAGGTATTGATTGTCGGAGCAGATGAACGTCTTATTCATGCTATACCAATGTCTTATTCTTCTCGGGTAAAGTGTTACAGCGAGGCAAGTTTCTCACACGAAGAAGCCTGGCGTAACTTTTCACGGGAACATGTTAATGAACCCGTTTACATTTCTGTAGATAAAGATGTACTGAATAAGAAAGCCGCTGTTACGAATTGGGACCAGGGAAAGTTTTCTTTAGCAGAATTGGAAGAGTTGCTGGCTATTATCTTCCGACAAGAAAAGGTTATTGGTGTTGATATCTGTGGGGAAACAACGTATTCGTTAGACCTTTTTGAAGAACAACATGATTTGCAGATTGACAGCGAAGCCAACCGTGAACTGTTAAACTGGTTTTTATCGCAAACAACAGAAACTAGCAGAATTATTTGATTAGCTCAGCGATTCGTCCTACCTTTGCAGAACATAACGAAAAGGAGCGTTTTGTAATCCTCATCGGAGGGCGATATAAAAGCCGGATAAGATGACTGGGTAAAACCAATCAGCTTATCCGGCTTTCTGTTTATATGTATAATTGTTATTATTAATCCTGTAAAGAAAATGAAAGAGCTTGATTTGACACAAGGGAATGTAGTTAAAGTATTATTCCAATTTGCTTTACCTTATTTGCTAGCCAATGTATTACAAGCCTTATATGGTGGAGCTGATCTTTTTGTAGTCGGTCAATTTGATGATGCAGCCAGTGTAGCCGGAGTGGCTATAGGTAGTCAGGTTATGCAAACTGTTACCGGAATTATTTTAGGATTGACGACAGGAATTACTGTTCTTATCGGGATAGCAACGGGAGCAAGAAATTATAAGGAGTTGGTTGCTGTTATAGGCTCTTCGGTCTGGTTATTTGCCTTAATAGGCATTGTACTAACTTTTTTGATGGTTTTGTGTCATGATCCGATAACTTCTGTTATGCATACGCCGGCAGAAGCCATGCATGATACACAGGCTTATCTTTTAATTGCCTCTTTAGGCATTCCGTTTATCATTGGGTATAACGTTGTTTGCGGAATTTTGAGAGGGCTAGGTGATTCTCGGACACCTCTTTATTTTGTATTGTTGGCATGTATTATCAATATTGTACTCGACTTCTTGTTGGTAGGAGCTTTTCATTTGCGGGCTGCAGGAGCAGCATTGGCAACGATTTCATCCCAAGGAATCAGTTTTGTGACTGCTTTGTGGTTTTTACATCGTCGTGGATTTAGTTTCCCGTTTACCCGGAAAGATATTCGTTTGAATGGTCTTTTGTCACGGCGCATCATGGTATTGGGAGCTCCTATTGCATTGCAGGACGCTTTGGTAAATATATCTTTTCTGATAATCACGGTTATTGTGAATCAAATGGGTGTGATTGCATCTGCAGCATTGGGAGTTGTGGAAAAGGTTATCGTATTTGCCATGTTACCACCAGTTGCAATATCATCTGCAGTAGCAGCCATGACTGCCCAGAACTATGGAGCCGGATTGATAGGACGAATGAACCGTTGCTTGTATGCCGGTATTGGTATGGCATTGGTGTTTGGTGTTTCAATGTGTGTTTATTCACAATTCTTTCCGGAAAATTGGATTCGCATTTTTACGGAAGATGAGGCGGTTATAAGTATGGGAGCAACATATCTGAGAGGATACAGCATAGATTGTATTTTAGTAAGTTTTATTTTTTGTATGAATTCTTATTTTAGCGGACAGGGAAATTCCTGGTTCCCGATGGTACATAGCCTGATTGCGACTTTTTTATTTCGTATTCCATTATCGTGGCTGTTCAGCCATATTGATCCGACGACGCTTTTCTGGATGGGGTTTGCGCCACCTCTTTCAACGGTTGTTTCGTTGGTCATTTGTCTGTTTTATTTGTACTGGTGGCAAAAGAAATTAGCTGTTAAGATACAAATCCATAATTCGTAAGGCAATCCAGGCACAGGCTTCTGCATCTGCGAGGGCATGATGATGATGTTCCAGATGATATCCACAGCGAGCTGCAACAGTTTGTAGTTGATGATTCGGTAATTCTTTTCCGAAAACACGTCTGGAAGCGCGGCAGGTACAATAGAATTTATATTCAGGATAAGTCATGCCATATTTTCGGAAGACCGCCTTTAGACATCCTTCGTCGAAGACGGCATTGTGGGCAACCAGTGGAAGTCCGCTTATAAGCGGTTCTATTTCTGCCCAAACGAAAGGAAAAGCAGGTGCTTGGGCTGTGTCGGCAGCTGTTAATCCATGGACACGAGTATTCCAATAGTTATAATAATTAGGAGTAGGGTGAATCAGGCGATATAGATGATTCTGTATTTTCCCTTCTCTTACAACGACAATACCAACACTACAAACGCTGGAAGGTTCGCGGTTGGCTGTTTCAAAATCAATGGCTACAAAATTATCCATCTTGAATTTCTATCAAAATAGGTAAACATTAGATATGGAATAGGCTGCCGATTTATTCTTTTGAGTTAGCAGCCGAAATCCATTCTCTGTATTCTTTGGGTGTTAGTCCTTCTCTTTTCTTAAAGAAAGTAGAAAATTGTCCTCCATTTTCGAAATGTAACTGATAGGCAATTTCCGTAATGTTGAGCGTTGTTTGGCTTAATAGTTCTTTGGCTTTGATTAAGCGTAACTGAATTTGATATTGAGCTGGCGATATACCGGTGTAATCTTTGAATGTCCGCCGAAACCAGGAATAGCTTAATCCTAATTGAGCTGCAATTTCTTCAGGTGACGACGGATGTTCAATTTCTGATTTCATCATTCTACGTGCTTCATCCAATTTATCCAAGATGTAAGCATCAGCAAATGACTGATTTTTGTATTTATAGAAGATCGTACTGGTAATGTGTTGTAGAATACCTGCCAACATAACTTGGAAACCAGCCTTTTCATTATTGGCTGTTTGTAGTAAATCTTCATATAAGTTGACGAGTGAACTACTGATTCCTAATTCTAGTATCGGGTTTTCGGGAGAAAAGAAGTGCTTATCAATTAAATGTTCCATATAACTGCCTTTGAAACCTACCCAATATTCATCCCATCCGGAGTCTATGTCTGGATAGTAATTGTGCCATTCTCCCGGAAAAAGAATCAGCAAATCTCCTGTTTTTACGGAACGTTTCTTGCAGTGATCTGATATAAAAGTACCGCTACCTTTTACTATATATACAAATTGGTATTCATTCAGGATACGTCCGTTTTGTGGACAAAAGTTATAATTCTTGGGATGTTGGGATGGCGGATAGGAAGCATGAGGTGAGATATGTTGGAAACCTGCTGTTGTGATAATGGTTCCCCATGCTTCATCATTCGCACTATATGTCAAATAACATAATTGATTATTCATCTGAGTATTCATTTGTATCAGAATTGAAAGGTTTAAAATCAATATCTAAATATTTTTTCTCCGGAAACCGGATAATTTTGTCCAAAAATAAGAAAAATCTTCAAGTAACGGATAAATTATCATGGAAGTAAACACATTTTTAGCATTTGATATTGGTGCGACCAGCGGTCGGGCAGTTGTGATGACTTTTTCGAAAGACCAATTTGAGATGAAGGAAATACATCGGTTCTCAAATGGAATTATGGAGCTTCACGGACGTTATTATTGGGATATTTATCATATATACAAAGAGATAAAAAAGGCTTTGTGTTATTGTGGAAAGGAAAATATCCATTTGACTTCAATTGGGATTGATACGTGGGGCGTCGATTTTGGATTGATTGGGGCAGATGGCGTTTTATTAGCGTTGCCTCGAGCTTATCGGGATTCGTTTACGGAAGGTGTGCCCGAAAAGTTTTTCCAGCAAAGGATGTCGCAGATGGATGTATATAAGCGAACAGGTATTCAAATAATGAACTTCAATAGTTTGTTTCAACTGTATCAGATGAAGGAAGAGCATTATTCTCCATTGGAACAAGCGGCGAAGGCTTTGTTTATTCCTGATTTGCTTTCATATTTGCTTACAGGAAACTGTGTGTGTGAATATACGGATGCATCAACTGCCCAACTGGTAAATCCATACACGAAAGAAATGGATACAGAGTTGTTGTGTGCTGCAGGTGTGTCAACTTCTCTTTTTGAGAAGATTGTTTTCCCGGGAACTGTTGTTGGTGCATTAACTGATTCTTTAAGTAAGGAAACGGGTGTTGGATCCATTCCGGTTATTGCAGTAGCAGGACATGATACGGCTTCGGCTGTAGCTGCTGTCCCGACAACCGATCGTAATTTTGCTTATTTGAGTAGTGGAACATGGAGTTTGATGGGTATAGAAACAGAAGAACCTATTATTTCAGATGAATCATATCAGGAAAACTTTACGAATGAAGGCGGTATTGATGGGACAATCCGTTTCTTGAAGAATATTACAGGCATGTGGTTGTTGGAACGTTGCCGAGAAGAATGGAAGCGGGAAGGTAAAGATTATTCTTATGCTGAGTTGATTGCCTTAATGGAAAAAGAGATACCATTTAGGAGTTTGGTAAATCCTAACGCGGCCTGTTTTGCTAATCCTCAAAATATGCAGGATGCTATTTCTCAATTTTGTAGAGATAGTAATCAACCGGAGCCCGAAACAGTTGGTCAATATGTCCGTTGTATTTTTGAGAGTCTGGCTTTTAGTTATCGCAAGGTATTAACCTTCTTGAAACAAGTCGCTCCGTTCCCGATTCATCGATTGCATGTTATTGGAGGAGGAGCTAAGAATGATTTCTTAAATCAATTGGTTGCTGATGTGATTCAGTTGCCTGTAGTTGCCGGACCATCAGAAGCAACAGCTGTAGGAAATGGATTGGTGCAGGCTCGTGCAGCCGGACTTGTCTGTGACCGTTGGGAGATGAGACGGTTCATATTATCTAGCTTGTCTCCTCAGATCTTTGTTCCGCAGAAAGAATTTGAAATGTATAAAGATGCTTATCAGAAGTTTTTAAGTTTAACCTCAAAATAATTACAATCATGACAAACGAAAGAAATATAAATCAGGCCTATGAAATGGCAAAAGAACGTTACGCTTCGTTAGGTGTAGATACTGAAAAAGCAATGGATCAGCTTCAGCAGATAGCGTTATCGCTGCATTGCTGGCAAACAGATGATGTAATGGGATTTGAAAATCAGGGAGGTTCGTTGACTGGTGGTATTCAGGTTACCGGAAATTATCCGGGACGGGCGCGAACCATTGATGAGGTTCGTTCAGATATTATAAAGGCAACTTCTTTAATACCGGGAAAACATCGCTTGAATTTGCATGCTATCTATGGTGATTTTCAGGGAAAGGTTGTTGATCGGAATGAAATAGAGCCTTGCCATTTTCAAAGCTGGATGGAATGGGCCAAGGAACAAGGAATGAAATTGGATTTTAACAGTACTTCGTTTTCTCATCCGAAAAGTGGAAATCTGACATTGGCTAATCCTCAGGATGATATACGTAATTTCTGGATTGAACATACCAAACGTTGCCGTTGGATTAGTGAAGAGATGGGTAAATTCCAGCAAGATCCTTGTATTATGAATCTCTGGATTCATGATGGAAGTAAGGAAGTGCCTGCCAGCCGGTTAAAATATCGTCAGATTTTGGAACAGTCATTGGATGAGATATTTTCCGTTGACTATAAGAATATGAAAGATTGTATTGAAGCGAAGCTTTTTGGTATTGGCTTGGAAAACTATACAGTCGGTTCGTATGACTTTTATTTGGGTTATGGTGTGAAGAACCAGAAAATGGTTACTTTGGATACAGGACATTTTCATTTGTCAGAAAGCATTGCTGATAAAATATCTTCTTTGTTGTTGTTTACTCCTGAGATTATGTTGCATGTCAGTCGTCCGGTTCGTTGGGATAGTGACCATGTTGTCATCTTAAATGATGAGTTGTTGGATTTATCACGTGAACTGGTCCGTTCAAATGCATTAAACAGGATTCATATAGGTTTGGACTACTTTGATGCGACTATCAATCGTATAGGAGCGTATGTGATTGGTGTCCGGGCTGCCCAGAAAGCTTTGTTACAGGCGTTGTTGGAACCATCTGCTTTGTTGCAGAAGTATGAAGAAAATGATCAGTTGTTCCAGCGGTTGGCTTTGCAGGAAGAAGCCAAAAGCTTACCATGGAATGCTGTTTGGGATATGTTCTGTTTGAAGAATAATGTTCCGGTTGGTGAAAGCTATATGACGGATATCGAAAAATACGAAGCCGAGATAACTTGTAAGCGAAGATAATTATGGATGTTCTTGTTGGTTTATTGATCGTTGCCTTAGGAAGTTTGGGACAGAGTAGTTCGTATGTTCCAATCAACAAGATTCAATCCTGGAGTTGGGAAAGCTTTTGGCTGGTCCAAGGTATTTTTGCTTGGTTGGTTTTTCCACTGTTAGGTACTTTCCTGGCACTTCCAGAGGGTATTGGTCTGATGGACTTGTTTCAAATGGAAGGTAGTTTGAAGGCAATTGTATATGGCATGTTATGGGGCGTAGGCGGATTGACCTTCGGATTGAGTATGCGTTATTTGGGAGTGGCTTTGGGGCAAAGTATAGCTTTAGGTACTTGTGCCGGATTCGGTACACTTTTCCCTGCCATTCTCGGAGGGCAGGATTTATTGCATGGCGAAGGACTTATCTTGTTGCTGGGTGTTTGTATCACATTAGCAGGTATTGCTATCATTGGATATGCCGGGAGCCTGCGGGCCCGGAATATGACAGAAGAAGAGAAACAGGCTGCCGTTAAGGATTTTGCTTTGACAAAAGGATTGGCTGTCGCTTTATTGGCTGGTGTGATGAGCGCTTGTTTTAATTTAGGCCTGGAAGCAGGTTCTCCTATTTCTGAGTTGGTACGGAGCCATGGTGCTAATGAACTGTTTGTTCTGAACCCGGTCATCTTGTTGGTGACGACAGGTGGATTCTTGACCAATGCCATTTATTGTATCTATCAGAACGGACGTAATCATACAGGGAAAGAATATTTTTCTGTTTCGGCTGGTGTTTTGTGGAATAATGTCTTATTTTGCGCACTGGCCGGTGTATTATGGTATTCGCAGTTTTTCGGTTTGGGAATGGGAAAGAGCTTTTTTGCCGATTCTCCGGTGATGTTGGCTTTTTCATGGAGTATCCTCATGTCGTTGAATGTGATTTTTAGTAATATTTGGGGAATCTTATTGAAGGAATGGAAAGGGGTTGACCAGAAGACAATTGTTGTTTTGGTAACAGGTATGTGTGTGTTAATCTTTTCTTTAATTTTCCCCAATTTATAAGGTTATTGGATCACCAAAAAAGCCGGCGTATTTTCATCAAAAGCCGGCGTATTTTGGTGAAAAGCTGGCGTATTTTTGATAAAAAGTGGCGTATATTAAAATAACATCCGGTTCGCTATGAAAATTATCCGGATGAAATGAATGGATAAAATTATAAATTGATTGAAAATGGAACAGTTAAGAAGCAATTGTGCTTTAATGGTAGAAATAGACCGTATAGCTGAGGTCGCTGGTTATTTATGGACTAAAGGATGGGCAGAACGGAATGGGGGAAATATTTCCGTAAACGTAACATCATTATTGACGTCTGAGGATCTGGCTCTTCCGGCACTGGCTCCGGCCAAGGCTTTACCTGAAAAGATGGAAGCTTTAGCCGGACATGTATTTTATGTTACAGGAACAGGCAAACGCATGCGTTATGTGGCTCAGGCTCCGTTTGAGAACGGTTCGTTGATCCGGGTTGCAGCCGATGGCTTGAGTTATGAAATCATAGCAGAACAGCCTATTCAACCGACTTCAGAGTTGCCTTCACATTTGATGATGCATAATTATGTTCGCTCTACAGGTCGTGATAATAGAGTTGTTTTGCATACCCATCCAACTGACTTGATAGGTATGACACATTGCAAGCGATTCTTAAATTCGGATTATCTAACGAAAGTACTTTGGAGCATGATCCCAGAGTGTCGAATCATTGTACCGAAAGGAATCGGTATTGTTCCGTATGAAATACCTGGTACTGTGGAACTGGCTCGGGCAACTATCAAACAGCTGGAGAATCATGATGTGGTATTTTGGGAAAAACATGGTATCCTGGCAGTTGGAGAGGATTTGATTGAATGTTTCGATGCCATTGATACGTTGAGTAAATCCGCTCAGATATATTTCAGTGCCCGTTTGGCTTCAGGAGAGGATCCGGAAGGTATGACTCAGCAACAGTTGGACGATTTGGTTCCGGCTTTTGGACTCTAAAGTAAAGGATCTATGAGGAAAAGCTGGTTGGTTTTGGGAGCATCGCTAGTTTTTACAGTGGCTTTTGCCCAACAGAGAGATAGCCGAATCCGAGAATATTTATCTCCTGTGCGGATTATATGGCAACAAGATAGTGTCCAAATAGAAAATGAACATTATTTATTGTCACCTGGAAACGGACAGGCTGATTTGTCGAATAGCCGAGTATGCGTCATGCGAAGTACGGATGCTCGGCATCCGGCATTATTATTGGACTTCGGAAAAGAAATTCAAGGAGGAATCCAGTTGGTGACAGGTATGCCGGCTAGTCAGAAACCTGTACGTATCCGGGTACGTTTTGGCGAATCTGTTAGCGAAGCGATGTGTGAGATTGACGGGAAGAACGGAGCGACAAACGATCATGCTGTCCGGGATTTCCAGTTATCGTTGCCTTGGTTGGGAGTTGCAGAGGTAGGAAATTCCGGTTTTCGTTTTGTCCGGATTGATTTGCCGGATGATTCTGTAGAATTACAGTTGAAGGAGATCCGGGCGATTGCTACTTACCGGGATATTCCTTATAAAGGTTCGTTCCGGTGCAGCGATGAACGGCTTAATCAAATTTGGCAGACGGGTGCTTATACGGTCCATCTGAATTTACAGGAATATTTGTGGGACGGCATTAAACGTGATCGTCTGGTTTGGATAGGAGACATGCATCCGGAAGTCATGACTGTGAATACAGTCTTTGGGTATAATGAAGCGGTTCCGAAGAGTTTGGATTTGACCCGTAATATTACTCCATTGCCTAATTGGATGAATGGGATTAGTTCGTATTCAATCTGGTGGTTGTTGATTCAGCGGGATTGGTTTCGGTATCAAGGAGACTGGACTTATTTGCAATCGCAGAAAGATTATCTGGTTGGTCTGTTGAAGGTTCTGATTTCGAAAGTAGATGCTTCTGGCCGGGAACATTTGGACGGAATGCGTTTCTTGGATTGGCCGTCGAATGAGAATCCGGAAGCGATCAACGCTGGTTTGCAGGCATTGATGGTTCAGGCTATGAAGTATGGAGCAGAACTTTGTTCTTTATTGCAAGAGCCGGAATTAGCAAGTACTTGTTTGGAAACGGAAGCGCGTTTACGGAAGGCTGCGCCTCAAGTGATAAAACCTTTTCTGGCTTTGAAGAAGAAACCGACAGAGCCGGGAATGAAACAGGCTGCCGCCTTGTTGGCTTGGGCAGGACTGATGGATGCCAATGAGGCTGACCAAAAATATCTGTCACAGGAAGGTGGACATGGTTTCTCTACGTTCTATGGATATTATATGTTACGTTCAATGGCTTTAGCAGGAAATTATTCCGGAGCGTTGGATATTATCCGTTCTTATTGGGGCGCAATGTTGGATATGGGAGCAACTACTTTCTGGGAAGATTTTAATCTGGACTGGTTGCCGAATGCTGCTCCGATCGATGAACTGGTACCGGCAGGCAAGAAAGATATTCATGGAGATTTCGGAGCCTACTGTTATAAAGGTTTCCGCCATAGTTTGTGTCATGGCTGGGCTTCAGGACCTACATCGTGGCTGACGGAATATGTGTTGGGTGTGGAAGTGCTAGAACCTGGTTGCCGGGTACTTCGGATTGTTCCGCATTTGGCAGATTTGGAATGGGTGGAAGGAACTTTCCCCACGCCGAAAGGAATCGTTAAGATTCGGCATGAAAAACAACCGGATGGTTCTATCTCTTCGAAAATAGATGCTCCGGAAGGTATAGTAATTAAGTAAGGATATGATTTAATTCTCAATATGAAAAAGAATATTTTAATAGTGCTGACAGCTACTGCCGGATTGCTGGCAAGCTGTGTGCAGACCAATGAAAAAATTGTTCCAGTCGGTTTGCGGACCGAATATTTGGAAAATCCGATTGGCATTGATACGAAGATGCCGCGATTCACGTGGAAGTATGCGGGAGAAGATACGACGTTTGTCCCTTCTCGTTATGAAATTCGGATCGGAACGTCACCGACGGATTTAAAGGTATATGATGAACGGACCGAGTTGAAACCGGAAACCCGTTATTACTGGCAGGTTACTGTCTGGGATCAGGATGGAAATCCTTGTCGTACTTCCGATGTGGCAAGCTTTGAGTTGGGAAAAGGGGTAAATGCCGACTGGTGGGCTAAGTGGATTACCGATGATAATGACAAGGAATATGAACCGGCTCCTATGTTCCGTAAAGGATTTATGGTGGATAAGCCGGTCAAGCAGGCAAGGCTGTATGTGTCGGCTGCCGGATATTATGAAATGTTCCTCAACGGGAAACGAGTAGGAGAGAATTTCTTGGATCCCGGATATACGCATTTTGATAAGCGAAATCTCTATGTGACGCACGATGTTACTTCTCTCTTGCAAAAAGGGGATAATGCCGTGGCTGCCGTCTTGGGTAACGGATGGTATAACGAACAGTCGGTGGCCGTATGGAATTTCCATGAGGCTCGTTGGCGCGATCGTCCGCGTTTACTGTGTGAATTACGGATCGATTATGAGGATGGAACGCAACAGATCCTTTCTTCGGATGCTTCATGGAAAACAGCTTGCGGACCATATACCTATAATAATATTTATAGTGGCGACCGTTACGATGCCCGTCTGGAACCGGAAGGCTGGAAGCTCGCTTCGTTTGATGACAGTGCTTGGCAGACTGCCGTGGAAGTAGCGACTCCTTCTGCATTGCTGGTGGCACAGGAAATGCCAGGAATCCATGTAACAGAAGAATTGAAGCCGGTTTCAATGAAAGCATTCAGTGACCGATTGTATGTCTATGCGTTTTCGAAGAATATCGCCGGTTTGTGCCGTCTGAAAGTGAAAGGGGAAGCCGGCACGCACATCACGTTGAAGCATGGCGAGTTGTTGAAGAAAGACGGACGGCTGGAACAGGGAAATATCAACGTGTATTATCATCCGGTGAAGCCGGGCGAGGTATTCCAGATGGATGAATATTATCTGAAAGGAACAGGCGAAGAGGAAATCTTCGTGCCTTCGTTTGCTTATCACGGTTTCCAGTATGTAGAAGTGGAAAGTGATAAGCCGGTGAAGTTATCGGAAGAGAGTCTGACGGCACTTTTCCTGCATACCGACTTGAAACCGGTGGGTTCGTTTAGTTGTTCGAATGAAACGTTGAACAAAATCTGGAATGCGACCATGCAAGCCTATCGAAGCAACCTGCATAGTATTCCTACGGATTGTCCTCAGCGGGAAAAGAATGGTTGGACAGCCGATGCACATGTCGCCATCGACTTGGGTTTGCTGGGTTTTGATGGTATTACGTTCTACGAGAAATGGATGGACGATATTATCGATAACCAACGGGCTGAAGGCGACATCTCCGGTATCATTCCTTCGAGTGGTTGGGGATATGGCGAATTTCCTGGTCCGGTGTGGGATGCTGTGATGTTCATCATCCCGAATGCTTTGTATAATTATTATGGTACAACCGAAAGTATTGAGAAGTTATATCCTACGATGGAACGTTACTTGGCGTATCTCCAGACAAAAGAGAAGGATGGATTCCTGACCTTCGGATTGAGCGACTGGGTGTATTGGAAAGCAACGACAAACAACGAATATACCTCGACGGCCTACTATTATTTAGACAATCAACTGATGGCGCGTTTTGCTTCGCTCTTGGGGAAAGATCCGAAACCGTATGCCGAGAAGGCTGAGGCATTGAAGGATCGCATCAACCGGAAGTTCTTCCATCCGGAAACGGCTACGTATGCCGAGGGGACGCAGGCTGCCCAGGCTCTGGCGTTGTATTTAGGTTTGGTTCCGGAAGGGAAAGAACAAGCGGTTGCAGGCAAGTTGCATCAACTGGTTGCGGATAATAATTATTTCCTCGATTTCGGTCTGATCGGGACGAAGACGGTTCCTGCCATGCTCATCCGCTATGGTTATTTGGAAGATGCGATGAAGATGATTACAAAACGGGAAGCTCCTTCGTGGGGATATTGGGTAGAAACGATGGGTTATACTACATTACCGGAGACTTGGACATTGAGTCCGGAATTCCGCGATGCTTCTTTGAACCATGTCTTTATGGGCGATGTCTCTGCCTGGATGATGAACCAGTTGGCAGGTATCAATTACGACGAACAGCAACCCGGATTCCGCCATATCCGTTTCACGCCACATTTCCCTACAGATATGCAGTGGGCGAAAGGTTCCTATGATTCTGTAGCCGGTGAAATCAGCAGTGAATGGAAACGTACCGAAGAGGGTAAGATCCAACTGACCATAAAGGTACCGTTGGGTTGCACGGGTGAATTGGTACTGGATGGAAAGACGGTGGATTTGACAGCCGGTACGCATCAGATAGTTGTTCCTTGATGGCATACAAATCGGGTAAGTTTCTTGCGCAAATACTTGTTTTTGTGTTATCTTTACGACGATCAAAAACCAGTTTTAATCATAAAAAAGAAGAATACAATGAAAAACTTCGTATTTGCCATGATGGCAGCTTGCTCCATTTTCGGGGCAAGCGCCCAGGATTTGCAGGGGATTTCGCTGAATGCCCCCAGTAAACAATGCGGGACAGACGTGATGACCGCTTTAGCCAACCGTCAGTCTTGCCGTTCGTATGCCGACAAGGAGCTTTCGCTGCAACAACTTTCGGATTTGCTTTGGGCTGCCAACGGCGTGAACCGTCCGGAAAAGGGAATGCGCACGGCACCCAGCGCGCTGAACTATCAGGATGTCGATATTTATGTATGTACCGCAAAGGGTGCTTATTGGTATGATGCCAAAGCCCATGAATTGGTACCGGTGACGAGTGAAGACCTGCGTAAAGACGTGGCGAAAGGGCAGGATTTTGCTGCGGTGGCGCCCGTCTCGTTGGTATTGGTGAGTGACTTGTCGAAGATGCGTGGTGGCGATACTCCGCAAAATCGGTTGACAGGAGCAATGGATACAGGAATCGTTTCCCAGAATATTTCGATTGCTTGCGCCGGAATGGGATTGGCTACAGTGCCGCGCGGAACGATGGACAAGGAAGTCCTCGCCCAAAAGTTGAAATTAAAAGCAACGCAAGTGCCGTTTTTAAATCATCCGGTAGGTTTTGCAGAATAAAAAAGAGGGGGTGAAAAGCCCCCTTTCTGCTAAATGTAACGTTTTGTCAAGACTTTAACATAAAAGTGGAGACTTTTAAGTCTAATCCGCAAAGATTTTCTTTAGATGACATCCATCCAGTATCATTCTTCCAGGATTTTTACTGTCAGACGGCTTGGACGGTCTAAATCCGCAAGGATTTGTTAAAAAAGGACGTCCGATAGCTTCAATCCGCGCGGATTTGTATTGTCGGACAGCTTTGACAGCTTCAATCTTCCAGGATTTCTATTGAAAAAGACCTCCGACGATCCCGATCCGCCAGGATTTGTATCGTCGGAGGCCTTTGCTTTTACCGTTCCGGAGCGAATTATTTCCGCTTCCGTTTCTTCCACCATAAATAGTAGCCGCTCAGCGGTAATATTCCCCCGATCAGGGCGGCGAGGAAGTAGAGTATCCGTGTCGTCAGTCCGCCCCATGTTCCCGTATGCAGGGAATAGAAGAACCCACGCAGGTTATCTATCGGCAGATTGGAGAAAAGATCGTACATGAAAGTCCGGTAACCGGAAAACGACCATGTCAGGCCCGTCAGTGCCATGATGAGGAGGAACAACGTGCTGTAAAAGCCCAGTGCCACATGGCTGTCATGCCAGAATCGGGGCCAACCTTTCGTACACGATACTTGTAAGCGTTTTTTCAGGCCACTTTGATGGCGCGGAAACCAAATTACCAGTCCGCTTACTAAGATGAGGATCATTACCACTGTCGTGATACCCACCACCATCTTCCCGACCGATGTTTCTCCCTTTTTGGCAGGCGCGTCGAGTAACCAGCGATGCAAGGCACGTACCTGGCGGAAAAATTCGGGGCGTTGATTCCTGTTTTGCTGCGGACTTGCCTGCGAATCATGCCGGTGTTGTTGCACCGGTTGCGTTTCCGCCTGCGAATCATGCCGGTGTTGTTGCGCCGGTTGCGTTTCCGCCTGTCTGACTTGCGTTTCGGGATATATCAATTGGGTGATTTCCTTTTCAAATACAAGGATTGCGCCTGTAAAGCAGATGATGGAAATCAATATTCCCAGCGGAATGGATAACCATAGATGTATCTGATGAAAAAACTTACGCATCGGATTATTCAGTTACGTAATACGTCAATTTTCCAACACCCGAGATCTGTTCCGATTCGACAGTCAATCCTTTGGTAGCTGTTGCAGAGACAGGATCGATCTGATAGATGGCTGGTTGGCTGCCATCGGTAGTAGTTACAGCGACATAAACTTTCCCGTTTTCTGTATAAGGTGTATTCCCGAAACCTGAGATAATACTTGCATCAGGCATTCCTTTTACATAGGTTAAAGTCTTGTCTTCTCCTTTAAAGACGGCCATTTCCGTTGCCACAAATCTGGTTTCCGTGAGCGGGCGATCGTACATCAGGAGCAGGAAATAATCGTTGGTGATATGCCAACAGCGCAAGAACGACTTTCCACCGGTCTGTTCTTCCAAGTTACAATAGTAATCATCGTCAAATGTATCTGTTCCAGCTTTGATACGCACAACACCCGCCGGAAGCGTGGTCTGCTGACGCGGATCTGTCATCGTTTTGGCATAACTGGGCGAGAAAACATAAATATCGCCATTGTCGGCAGCCCAGATTGTCTGGTAGTATTGCGATCTGTACCGTCCGCACGCATAGCTGATCTTGTCGGTTTTGATCAAGGTCTTGTTCTGGAAGGATTCATCCCCGAAGATCGCCACCCAACATTCGTTCGGGTATTGGGTCCATTGCAATTCTCCTTTCTCATATCCGGCAGACCCGCTTCCCCCCGCTTCCTGTTTTACCAAATCCGGGTACAGTACGTATTTTCCGCCTTCGGCTTTCACTCCATACTGGCTCAAACCCATCGGGACGGCCGCGCTGTAAATCTTGTCGTTGGCTTCGAGGATGCCAGCCAGTGTGACATACTCTCCGTTACCTAAAAAGTTATCCGATAAGATCACATCGCTGTTCGTCTTAAAAGTTTCATTTTCTACATCCAGATAAGAGAAAAGAAAACCTTGAGGCAGGTAGCCGTTTTCATCCGCATAATCTTGAGACAAATCGCCGGTAGAAGCCGTGATGATATAATTCTTATAGGTACCATACGAAGTGAAGCGTTTGATCTCGTAGGTGTTGTCACGTTCTTCTACTTTACCTGCCGCATTCAGGATATAAGAAGAAGTGACACCGGCATTCCCCTGGTTGTAAACCAAACGATAGAGATACTTGTCCTGATAGAAAATCCATTGGGTTCCGCTTTCGGTAGTCAATCCGTTATTCTTGGCAGTGATAGTCCCTTCTGTCAGCGTATCTGCTGTCAGTAGATAATTGGCATCGTTTACGGATGCAGCCACTACATAGTTGGAAATAACTTCGCTGGTCGGTGTTCCATCGTTATTATTATCTCCGTTGTTGCCCGGATTTACCGGATCATCTTCACTACAAGAAGTCAACACAAATCCGCACATACAAATGGCGGCACAACTTACGGTTAGAAGTTTTCTTTTCATATTGTTCCGATTTAATGTTTGTTTATTCTGATATGTTTGATTGTTGTTTGTTATTAATTTATTGGGCTCCAATATTCTACATTTACGACTTATGATTCTGCTTACTTTCGTATAGCCTCATTTTGTGATATCTGAAATCCTTATATCTAAGTATCTTATTAATTCCCGAAACAAATCCGGATCTTGCCATAGAAAGCTCTTCCTGCCTTTTGAAGACTGAAGTTGTCATAAAGCTTTTCGTTGGTGAAGTTTCGGCATTCTACCGAGAAATTATACCGTCCGTTCTGCAGACTGTAGGAAAGAGTCAGGTTGTGCGAGAACTGTGTCGGCACCACATAATCTGATTCACTACCCAAAGCTTCCGAATAAAGCGGAAAACTGTGCATATACAGATTATCATAAGTCAGCGTCAGCTTATTTCCTTTTTGAAGCAGATTGTTCCAATAGAAAGAAATGTCTGAGTTGGCAAACTGATAGGGCAAGTTTGGCATACGAGCTCCATAAGTCAGACTTTCCTGACTAGATCCGCTATCGACAGTCTTGACATTGTCGCGGACATTCATCTGAGTAAAGTTACCGCCAATGCTCAACCATTCTCCGAAACCATAACGAACAGAAAGATTATAGCCTTTTGTCAGGACTTTTCCATGATTCACATAAGTTGCTCCATACTTTCCGCCACTCAGGTTGGTAAGACTTCGTTGGATATAATCTTGGGTATTCCGATAGACTAAGCCTCCTTCTACATAGACCGAATGCCGATTGAACGTCTGGTTGTAACTTAGATTGATATTTACATTGTCGCTCTTTTCCGGCTTTAAGGAAATATCTCCTGTTTCAAGATCCTCGTCTCCGAACATCTCTTCATTGGTAGGGAGGCGGTAAGCCTTTTCATACGACAACTTTGTCTGGAAACCTTTTCCGATGAAGTAGGTACCAGCTGCTCCGTATCCTAATGCATTAACAGAATTGGAAGTCTTCACATATTCGTCTTGTGCCGTAGAAGTCGCTACCGGACCCGCATTGTACTGGTTATAGTATTTCCCGAATACAGATACATTCCATTTCTCATTTGGCATCAGACGGTAGGAGAGACCTCCGATATTTTTATGGGTTTCTTTCGGGATAGCATTTGCTTCCGAATCTTCATATAACATAGATTGATTGGCACGACGGAAAGCATTCATTACATAATTAAATGTAAAGGTATGGGCTTTCCCCAGCCGATAATTCAATGTCAGCGTTCCGTTCCAATTCTGATTGTTAGAACGGGTGTGCTGGTAGGATTGTTCTCCTGGTGATTTCAACGGACGCATTTCGCCACGCCAGTTGTATTCGTAGGTAGAAGTATCGACATTATGCGTAATGTTTTTATTATAATTCGCCGTTAGTGTCGCGTCCAATCCTTTCACAAAAAGATTCTGTTTCCGGTATTCCAAAGAAGGAATCTGGGAATAACCTTTCTGGTACTTACCGCCGAATACGACTTCTTGCCGGACTCCCGTCTGGATATCCTTATACATATTCGACCACGTAAAGCCAAACATCAATCGGTCGGCCCAGGGTTTATTTACTATTCCTACTTTAGCCACTATTGCTTCATTGTGGTATTTATCGTGGAAACGACGGACATGCTCAATTTTCTTTTTATTGATGGCACCGGTTTCGAAGTCTTTTACGGGAGTATCTACCCAATAATCGTTATCCGAATAATTCTGAAAAGCATTGATCGAATAAGTCAGACCATTCTTGAAGGTTTGCCCGAAGTTGATGTATGATTTGTGGGTATTGAATGAGCCATACGAATAAGAAGCATCCACAAACCAGCGGTTTAGATTCTTTTTCGTAATAATGTTGATTACTCCTCCGATAGCATCTGTTCCGAAGCCCACAGGAACGACACCTTTGTATATTTCAATTCGTTCTGCATAATTCACGGGGATATTATTCAAGCCGAAGGAACTACCAACTCCTTCCTGAGGAACCCCATCAATAAAAATCTTGATATGTTTCCCGCTGAATCCATCCATCATCAATTGCATGTCTGAACCGACACCACCTGATTCGCGAAGCTTCATACCCGGAGCTTGTGCCAACGCCTCACTCAGGTTTTGTGTAGAGTTCTGCAGGGCTTTTGTATCCAGGGCTATGGCATTAAATGCCGACTTTTTCACCCGACTGACGCCATTGGATACCACGACTACTTCCTCTAATTCTTTCACATCGGTTGAAAGATGGATATGCAATCGTTGTCTTTCTCCATTCTTAGCTTGTACAACTTGTTCTACTGTCTGGTATCCTACGGCAGAAACAACCAATGTATATTTTCCTTCGGGTACTTTTAAATGGAAGAGTCCTTTTTCGTCGGTGGTACATCCCAATTCTGTCCCTTTCAGATAAACTGAAGCAAAATCAACGACTCCTTCAGAGGAAGATACTTTTCCTGAAAGGACGGCATCTGATTGTGCAAACAATATTTCCGAACAGATTAGCCACATAAACAAAACCCCAATAATTCTGATAGTTCCTGTATGATTCATTTTTATTTTAGCGTTATTTTTTTCGTTGCAAAAGTACATTCAAGGAAAAAGTAGTACAATCACCATTTTTGGGTAACTTGATGTCTGATTTTTGTTTTCACTTAATCATTTGTAGGTATTATCGGGAAGCAAATTCAGAAGAAAAGGCCAAAAACTCTCTTCTTCCCAATTTTTTTCTCTAGTTTCTCAACTGGAAAATTTTTATTCGGCTTTTTTGATCTTATTCGTAGTTCTATATACTAAATCTGTTTTCTTTTCGTTTTTAATATGTAAAATCTGAAGAAAATGAAACAGATCACATATATCATTTTAGCAGCTATGTTGCTACTTTGTGGCGGTTTTGGCTATGAACGCCTGATGGCAGATCGTGATACCGATATGAATCGGAAAGGCGAGTTATCGGACATTGCCGAGTCAGTTACAGCTATTCCCCTAAAACCAATAAATGGGAAGTCTTTGACGGACGCGCATGATATACAAAAAGACGGGAATGATCTGTTTCTGATTTGCCAGGGTATTTTGTATCGTTTCAATCGACAAGGAGAATTGGTTTGTCAGATAACCCAACCAGAGGAAATCAAGGTGGCTGGCTATTTGGTCCATTCTCTAAAAAAGCAATTGATCGTATTAGGTAATGTGGATGATATCTATTATTATACGTTTGATGGTGAATTGCTTTTTAAGAAGAAGTTACGGAAGGACTTTAATGAAGAGCAGTTATTGTCAGCCGTATTGTACAAAGGAAAAATCTATACGGCAGAACGAGTGATAGAAAAAGATACTTTGCATCGTCCGTGTGTAAAACAGCAGGTGCAAGTGTATGATACCTGTTTTCAGCCTTTAGAATCTCATCCTATAGTAGAAGTCTCGCTGACGCATCCTGTTTTATTCCCCAATTTGCAATCGGTTCGTTTGTGTGTATCGCCCGATAGTGGAGAAATGTATGCTTATTCGGCACCTTATCAGCCGGAACATTTATTACGTGATTCATTGTTTATTCATCAAACGGGAGGCAAAGAAGATATTAAAGACGGAGAGATACCGTTATTCCCTGTTTGTATGGGAAGTCGTTATTGGATGGCTGCCAATCAGGATGCGGAGAAAACAGAACAACGATATTTGTTTTGCTGGGATCGTTTCGAGAATCAGGCATGGCAGTTGAATGAAGGTTTTACGGATGATTTTTTTCAGACGGGTAGTGTCGCTAAACTGGAACCAATGGATTTGTATGGACAAACTTATTCGTTTACGAAGTTTGGAAAATCACTAGAAGCTTCTTTTCCGGAAGCTGCCGATTCAACCGTTGTATTCATTGTAGAGATGAAAGCCTGAAAAATCAAAATCCTTTCTTATTTTTGCCTTAAAAATAGAAAATCATGGAAAAATGTATCACCTGTTTTGTCATGCGGCAAAATCCTGTGGTTGCACAGATGAATGAGGAAACATTCCAGTCGCAGTCTTTAGTAAGAAATATTGTTCTTTTTGATATGCCTCATGGTTCGTCGGCATGGAGTCGCCAGTTATTGAACGACCTGGTTGTTTCGGATCTGTCGGATTATATATTGCTTTGTTTATCACCTGATCGGATTATTCCTGGTGCATGGGCATTGGAACGATTGTGTGAAATAGCAGACTCGACGGGAGCCGATTGCCTGTATGCCGATTATTATGATGAGAAAGATGGGCAACTGATACCTCATCCATTGATTGCGTGCCAAGCGGGAAGTTTGCGGAATGATTTTGATTTTGGTAAATTACTGTTTATCCGTTCTTCTGCTTTTATTGAGGCTGCACAAGCTATTCAACAAGATTGGCAATATGCGGCGCTTTATGCATTGCGTCTTCATCTTTCGGAGAAAGGTTCTCTTATACATGTCAATGAATTCCTGTATCGGGCGGAAGAACACGACTGGAGGAAAAGTGGTGATAAGATATTTGATTATGTGGATCCTCGAAATCGAGTAGTACAGTTGGAGATGGAACAAGTATGTACCGAATACCTGAAGCGGATAGGGGCTTATTTGAAACCTGAGTTCAAGACAATCGATTTTTCTGAAGAATCCTTTCCTGTAGAAGCATCAGTAATCATTCCGGTTCGGAATCGGGTTCGTACAATAGAAGATGCCATCCGTTCTGTTTTAAATCAACAGACTAATTTCCCATTCAATTTGATTGTTATTGATAATCATTCGACTGATGGAACGACCGAAGCGATTGACCGTTATCAGTCAGATCCTCGTTTGATTCATCTGATTCCGCAGCGGACGGATTTGGGTATAGGCGGATGTTGGAATGAGGGTATTCATCATCCTCAATGTGGAAAATTTGCCGTTCAATTGGATAGTGATGACTTGTATAGCAGTGAATCTACGTTGCAACAAATTGTGGATGCCTTTTACCAACAACAATGTGCAATGGTAGTCGGAACCTACCGGATGACTAATTTTAAATTGGAAGAGATTCCGCCAGGAGTGATTGATCATAAGGAATGGACTCCAGAGAATGGTCGGAATAATGCCCTTCGGATTAATGGTTTGGGCGCTCCACGTGCTTTTTATACACCGCTCATCCGTCGGATTAATTTCCCGAATACCAGTTATGGAGAAGATTATGCTGTTGGGTTGCGGATTTGTCGGGAGTATCAGATTGGGCGTATTTATGATGTTTTATATCTATGTCGTCGTTGGGAAGATAATTCGGATGCGATGTTAAGTCGTGAGAAGATGAATCAATATAATGTATATAAAGATCGTATCCGTACATGGGAACTGGAAGCCAGAATACAACAAAACCGACAGGGCTTATGAGAAGAACATTACAGGAAGAGGTCTTACGTATGTTAGATCGCCAGAAAAAGGAATGGGATTTGGCTGCTCGGAATTATGAAGCTCTGGATCATGTATTGATACGCGAGTTGTCATTGGGTGATGCACTCGTCCGTGTGCAATACAATCCCGCTCGAAGTGTATCGACAACTGCTAAAGTGGATAAAGACGCTGTTAAGCAACGACCTTGTTTTCTGTGTCCGGATCATTTGCCTTTGGAACAGTTACGTTTGCCTTTTGGCGATCGTTATCTCATTTTATGTAATCCTTATCCGATATTTCGCCACCATCTGACGATACCAGCTTGTGTACATACTCCACAACGTATCCAGCCTCGTTTGGCAGATATGCTGGAATTATCTCGACAATTACCAAACTTTACGCTTTTCTATAATGGACCACGTTGTGGCGCTTCTGCTCCCGATCATTTCCATTTCCAGGCTGTGCCTTGGGGTGATATGCCGGTTGACCAGGAAATAGAAACACATACAAAGCTTTTGTTGGTAGAAAAAGAAACATCTTTGAATACATTTAGTCTCGGAAGTCGAAATGGTTTTGTTATCCGTTCTTCTTTGATCCCGGATGCAGTAAGTATGTTTGAGAAACTTTGTACATGGTTACTTGTTTCGATAGAAGATGAAGAACCGATGATGAATCTTTTTGTTCATTATGAAAAACAGGCTTGGTCGTTATTAGCAGTTGTTCGTAAAAAACATCGCCCGTGGCAGTACACGGCAGTAGAACCTGATCGATTTTTATCAAGCCCCGGAGCTGCTGATTTGGGAGGTGTTTTTGTAACTGTACGTGAATCTGATTTTAATCGAGCGGATGCTTTACTGATTAATGATGTTTACCAACAAGTTTGTTTTAGTGTAAGAGAACTAGAAATGCAAATAGCAAAGAAAATTGGCAAATGAATATATATTAGTTACCTTTGCGCAAGATAGTTGGTAATATATTTATATGTCGGAAAATATTTCTTCAAAATATACTTTTTGGTTATGGCCTTTTTCTTTTCTCTATGGAATAGGGGTTTTTATACGGAATCAGTTATTCGATTGGGGTATTAAGAAAGAAAAGGTTTTTCCTGTTCCTGTTATTTGTGTAGGAAATCTAGCTGTAGGAGGTACGGGAAAAACTCCGCATGTCGAATATTTAGTCCGGTTGCTGAAAGATAAATATCGGATAGCTGTTGTGAGTCGGGGGTACAAACGTTCAAGCAAAGGCTTTATATTGGCAACGAAGGAACATACATGTAAAGAAATAGGGGATGAACCTTATCAGATCTTTCATAAATATCCTGAGATTTTGATGGCTGTGGATGGAAACCGATGTCGTGCCATAGATAATTTATTGTCATTGCCTGATACTAAAAAGCCTCAGGTTATTTTATTGGATGATGCTTATCAACATCGGTATGTGAAACCGTCTTTCTCTATTTTATTGACAGATTATGGTAGGATGTTCTATAATGATCGTTTGTTGCCTGTAGGCCGTTTGCGAGAACCTATATCGGGATGTGAACGAGCAGATGCGGTAATTGTTACGAAAACTCCTAGGGATTTGAAACCCATTGAATATCGGATTACAGAAACCAATATGCAGCTTAAGGCACATCAGCAGGTCTTTTTCTCTTATGTGGAGTACGATCGGATTTGTTCCTTACTGTCTGTTGATCGGAAGCTTCCTTTCATTCCAACTTCGGATGATGCGGTATTGGCCGTTAGTGGTATTGCGAATCCGAAACATTTTGTATCGGAGGTAAGAAAAAGTGAATGGCAGGTAGAAGAACTGATCTTTTCTGATCATCATGACTTTAAAGAGTCTGATATCAGAACTATTACACAATCTTTTCAACGGTTAAAAGGCAGGAATAAGATTATATTGACTACGGAAAAAGATGCAGTGCGGTTATTACATAATAAATATGTAACTGAAGAATTGAAAGGATGCATATACTATCTTCCGATCTCTATTTCTTTTTCGGAAGAAGAGAAGGATTCTTTTGATAATATGATATTAAAACATATACAAACATTCCAACAGAATAAAATTTTGTGGTAGTTATGAGTTCAAGAACAGAAATTGCAACATTGGGAGAATTTGGCTTGATACGCCATTTGACAGAAGATATAAAGTTGAAAAATGAGAGTACATTAAAAGGTATTGGTGATGATGCAGCCGTGTTGGATTATCAGGATAAATTGACATTGGTGACAACCGACTTATTATTGGAAGGTGTGCATTTTGATTTGACTTATGTTCCATTGAAACACCTGGGGTATAAATCGGCTGTGGTGAATTTCTCTGATATTTATGCGATGAATGGATTTCCACGCCAAATAACAGTATCGATAGGCTTGTCTAAGCGTTTTTCTGTTGAAGATATGGAGGAGTTATACAGTGGAATCCGTTTAGCATGTGATGTCTATGGCGTTGATCTGGTTGGTGGTGATACATCTGCTTCATTGACAGGCTTGAGTATTAGTATTACATGTATTGGAGAAGGAGAAAAAGGAAAAGTAGTGTATCGGAATGGTGCACATGAAACAGACTTGATTTGTGTTTCGGGTGATTTGGGAGCTGCTTATATGGGACTTCAGTTGCTGGAACGTGAAAAGCGAGTGTTCCAAGGAGAGAAAGACTTTACTCCTGATTTTTCAGGAAAAGAATATTTATTGGAACGTCAGTTAAAACCGGAAGCCCGTAAGGATATTATTGAAAAACTGCGTAAGGTAAATGTCCTTCCAACTGCGATGATGGATATATCGGATGGTTTGTCTTCTGAATTATTGCATATTTCGAAGGAAAGCCATGTGGGATGTCGTGTTTATGAAGATAGAATACCGATAGATTATCAGACCGCTGTTATGGCCGAGCAATTTAATATGAATTTGGTAACAGCGGCTCTGAATGGTGGTGAGGATTATGAATTACTTTTCACTGTTCCTTTAACAGATCATGAAAAGGTCTCTGAAATGGAAGGTATAAAGATTATTGGTCATATAACAAAGGCTGAACTTGGGAATTTCCTTGTAGGACGTGATGGCGGAGAAGTTGAATTAAAAGCACAAGGTTGGAATTCTCTTAACTGATACTATAAGATTATGCTTGGATTTTTTTTTCAAAAAGTCCAAGCATAATCTTGCTCTTAAATTGTTGTTTATTAGCTGGATAATTAGGATTGTAAAAATGAATGAATATTTTTTATGACAAAAAAGTTGATTAAACTATTGCATATTCAAAAAAAGTCCTTACCTTTGCACCCGTAATCGAAACAATAACGGTTACAAATAAAAAGAAAAGGTGCCATAGCTCAGTTGGTAGAGCAAAGGACTGAAAATCCTTGTGTCCCCGGTTCGATTCCTGGTGGCACCACTTCGAAGAAAAGCAAAAGATAGTAAAATCCTGATTTCCAAGCGAAATCGGGATTTTTTGTTTTACCCAAGCATGCAAAAAACGACAAAATATTTCCTCTAGATTAGTTGTGTTTATTTATTATAATGTCTTTTATAGTATAAAAGCCGAATTGAAAATGAATATGATTCCCATGTTAGCAGGCTAGTGTTCCCTTTCAGTAATGAATAATTAATGCTATAAAGAGATTGTGGAGAAGGTGGAGAATCTCAAGGAACATCGTGTGCAGAGAATGAAGTTGACAAAAATAAAGGTGATCTGTAATACCCGTAATTCCCTTCTTGTTTATTTACTTTGATGTATTCTTATTTTAAATCAGATAGAAATATGGCAAGTGTAAGAGTGAAATTTAAACCTTCTGCTGTAGAAGGAAAGGAAGGCGTTATCTATTATCAAATTATTCAGAATTGTGTTAGCCGCCAGTTAAAGACAGATTATCGGATATATTCAGAGGAATGGGATGAGATAGGAGGGAATATTTTGGTGAAAGCAACTGAACGAAGAAATTTTCTTCTTTCGTTGAATGTGTATATGAAAAGGGATTTAAAAAGATTGTATGTGATCATCGGGCGTTTGGATAAACTAAATATAAAGTATACAGCTGATGATGTTATTCGTTCGTTTCGAAATAAAACGGGGGAACAATCTTTTTTTAGTTTTATGAAAGAGATTATTATCCATCTGGAGCAAATGGGAAAACTTCGTACGGCCGAAAACTATTCTTATACTTTAAATAGCTTTATGCAGTTTAGGCATTACGAAGATATATTTTTGTCGGAATTAGATTCTGATCTGATACAACTTTATGAAGCTTATCTTCTGAAAAAGGGTATCGTACGAAATACAAGTTCTTTCTATATGCGTATTCTCCGTGCAGTATATAATAGGGCTTTGGAAAAGAATCTTGTCGAACAGCAAAATCTTTTTAAGCATGTGTATACAGGGGTGGATAAAACTGTTAAGCGTGCCATATCATTATCAGCAATCAAAAGAATAAAACAATTGGATTTGTCGATGCAGCCTCATTGGGATTTTGCCAGGGATATGTTTTTGTTTAGTTTTTATACCCGTGGAATGTCTTTTATTGATATGGCTTATCTGAAAAAGAATAATCTTCAGAATGGTTATTTGTTTTATCGTAGACGAAAGACCGGACAACAATTAGTTGTCAAATGGGAAAAGTGTATGCAGGAAATAGTTGATAAGTATCCAACTAGCGATCTTATTCCCTATCTTTTACCTATTCTTAAATATCCAGATCAGGATACTTATAAACTTTATAGAAATACCATGTCAAGCATAAACCGATATTTGAAAGTTATTGCAAGACTGAGTGAAATATCGATACCTTTAAGTTTATATTGTGCTCGGCATTCATGGGCGAGTGCTGCAAAAGATAAGAATATTCCGATTTCGGTTATCAGTGAAGGGATGGGACATGATTCTGAGATTACTACCCAGATCTATCTGGCTTCTTTGGATAATTCTATAGTAGATAAAGCAAATGCGCAAATATTGGATGATTTGTAGAAAGGAAATTGGTTGATAAGAGTTTTTGCTCCATAGAATTTATACGGGTGGAGACAACATAATTATAAATAGATTGTTCCTTTATAAGGGAAAAGATCGGAATCTATCTTTTAAAGACTCTTTATGAATTACATTGATTGGTTAAAAAATGAAAAATGATAATTATTTAATATGTTTTATAGCATAGTTGTAGAAATAACTATTTATCTTTGCAGCGAAATAAGACAATAAGAGAGTTTAGGTTTATTTTAGTATTAATCAGTCTCAGGCGTGAGGCATAAAAACCAAAATGGATATGAATGAAAAAAATGAACAAGTAACGAAAACATTAGAAATGTTGCGTTATCAGGTGAAACGTTATCAGGCAATGAAGAATGGTTTGATGTGCCAGATGTTGAATACACAGATTCGTCGTTTGGAAAATTCGTTGAATCTTTCTACAGTTGCAGGTAATTAATTACAAGGGTTATAATAGGTAAAGTTTAAAGATTTATGAGGGAATCTCTTGCCACCGGAAAGGTTGGTAAGAGATAAAGAGGTCGGGAGCTTTCGAGTGCAAAATGCGGCACGAAGGAAGATCCTTTTTTTATGTCTGTATTTTTCTGGAGATTTTTTGTAGCTTTGTCTCAAATTTAATCAATTACACAAATAAAATATGAAACAAAAAGCTGCTTTATTTTGCCTTTCCTTGTTTATGGGTACTTCTTTATGGGCAGAAAATGCCGAGAAAAAAGGAGTAGAATCAATCAATCGATTAACCGCCGAAGCTCATGTAGAATTTTTGGCGAGTGATGAGCTGCAAGGTCGTGAAGCCGGATTTCCCGGAAGTCGTATCGCTGGACATTATATTGTCTCTGTTTTGAAGTCGCTGGGTATTCAACCGGTAGGCGATTCATATTACCATCCGTTTGATGTCTATCATGCCGAGCGTCAGAAAAAGGGACAGCGGTGGCAGGTTGAGCCGGATTCGATTGTAAAATTGAAGAATGAAGTACATCAGAAATTATCATTGAAAAATATTCTGGGAATGATTCCGGGTAAGAACTCGGATGAATATGTAATTGTGGGAGCTCATTATGATCATTTAGGTATTGATCCGATGTTGGACGGTGACCAGATCTATAACGGTGCAGACGACAATGCTTCTGGGGTGTCTGCTGTTTTACAGATTGCTAGGGCGTTTTTGGTAACTGGGGAACAGCCGGAACGAAATGTGATCTTTGCTTTTTGGGATGGAGAAGAAAAAGGTCTGTTGGGATCACGAGCCTTTGTTCAAAGTTTTCCTGACATGAAAAAGGTAAAAGGATATTTGAACTTTGATATGATTGGACGGAATAGTGATGAATCAAATCCTGAGAATGTGGTTTACTTTTATACGGAATCACATCCGGCTTTTGGTGAGTGGCTGAAAGAAGATATACAAAAGTATGGATTAAAATTAAAGCCTGATTATCGTCCTTGGGATCGTCCGGTTGGAGGAAGTGATAATACTTCGTTTGCTAAGTTAGACATTCCTATTATTTGGTATCATACAAACGGACATCCGGATTATCATATGCCTACTGATCATTCCGAACGTATCAATTGGAATAAATTGGTGGATATTACGAAGGCTTCTTTCCTGAATATGTGGAATATGGCGAATGAAAAAACTTTCTAGTAATAAGATTGAATAGAATTCGCTAGATTCGTTTTTAAAACTCGTTGGAATTAAAATTGATTCCAACGAGTTTTAAAAATGATAATCAGAATGATGATTTGAATAAGGATATCATTTGATTCCGTTTTCTTCCAATAACCCTAAAAGCTTGACAAGGGCTGTTTCGGCAGCTGCCTCGATGTTTCCGCTTCTATCAAAGGGGAAATGATGGCAATCTGCTACTACCTGATTTTTATAGGCTGCTGCAATCCAAACTGTTCCTACTGGTTTTCCGGGAACAGCTCCGCCTGGACCTGCTATGCCTGAAGTAGCAACAGCGCAATCACAGTTTAAAACACGAATAGCGCCTAATGCCATTTGTTCGACGACAGGACGACTTACGGCTCCAAACTTTTCCAGATCGGCAGATGAAACACCCAATACTTGTTGCTTCACTTCATTACAATACGAAACGATTCCTCCTTTGAAATAAGCAGAGCTTCCAGCCTGGCTCGTTATCTTGTGAGCAATTTTCCCACCAGTACAGCTTTCGGCGGTTCCCATTGAGAGTTGATGTTTCTGAAGCAATATGGCTAATTCTTCTACAATCATATTTGTACTCTTGAAAATGGAGCGGCATCCATCGGACAAAATTCTTTGTCCATGTATTTATAATATCCTGTAATAGCAACCATGGCTGCATTGTCGGTTGTAAAAGAGAACTTGGGAATGTGTACTTTCCAGCCATATCGTTTTGCATGATCAAGGAAGGCATCTCTCAAACCTGAATTGGCTGAAACGCCACCAGCAACAGCAACTTCTTTGATGTTTAAATCTTTGGCTGCCATTCGTAGTTTATGCATGAGGATGTCGATAACGGTTGCTTGAAGAGAAGCACATAAATCCTTTTTGTTCTTTTCAATAAAGTCCGGATCTTTCTGCAATTCATCTCTTAGCGTATAGAGGAATGACGTCTTTAGTCCGCTGAAACTATAATTGTAACCCGGAATATGCGGTTTACTGAAAGTAAAGGCTTTTGGATTCCCTTCGTTGGCAAGCCGATTGACAATCGGACCTCCTGGGTATCCAAGTCCCATTACCTTGGCACATTTATCGAAAGCTTCACCAGCAGCATCATCAATGGTTTGTCCGATGACTTCCATGTCATTGTAAGCGTTTACTTTGATAATCTGAGAATTTCCTCCTGATACAAGCAGACATAAAAAAGGAAAAGAAGGAGCATGATTGTCATCTTCACTTTCTTTAATGAAATGGGCTAAGACATGTGCCTGCAGGTGGTTTACCTCAATCATCGGAATACCTAACGCGGCAGAGAAACCTTTGGCAAATGAGGTTCCAACCAAAAGAGATCCCATTAATCCCGGACCACGGGTAAAAGCAATAGCATCAATTTGAGATTTGTCTATACCTGCTCTTTTGATCGCTTCCGAAACAACGGGAATAATATTTTGTTGGTGGGCACGCGAGGCTAATTCTGGAACTACACCACCGTATGCTTCATGTACGGCCTGACTGGCAATTACGTTAGATAACATAACACCGTCTCGAATGACAGAAGAAGAGGTATCGTCACATGAAGATTCGATACCAAGAATTGTTATACTCATATTCTCTTGTTTTTTTTGCAAAATAACGAAATCTATCGCGATATTGTTTTATTTTTGTCCTTAAATTTAATTGGAGGCGTTATTAAAGGACTAAAATACATAGTAATATTTTTGCTCTCGCTGGTTTGGATTCTCTATGTAGTGCCAAGCCTTTTGGTCAATATTCCGTTTGTGCAGAAAGAAATTGCAACGACGGCAACGCAAGAATTGTCTCATCGTTTGGGCGTTCCCGTGAAGATCGAACGCGTAGATATAGAGTGGTTCAATCGATTGGTGCTGGAAGGTTTATATTTGGAAGATCAACAAGGGAAGGTACTGTTTAAGGCCAATCATGTGGCTGCCGGGTTTGATATTTTACCTTTGTTTGAGGGACGACTGACTTTCAATACAGTTCGATTGTTTGGTCCGCATGTCCATTTAAGTAGAAAGACAGCTTCAGATCCGTTGAATTTAAAGTTTGTGATAGATGCTTTTGCTTCAAAAGACACGCTGCCCAAAAAGAAATTGGATATCGACTTGCGGTTTAATACAGTCCTGATTCGTCAGGGACATTTTAGCTATGATGTGGAAGACGTTCCTGCGACTCCTGGGAAATTTAATGCCAAGCATGTAGATGTTCGTGATTTGAGTGCCAAGATCTCATTAAAGGCATTGAGGAAAGATAGTATTCATGCGCAAATAAAGAAGTTGTCTTTAACCGAAGGTTCCGGTTTCTCGTTGGATCGACTTTCGTTATCAGTCGTAGGAAATTCAGACAGTATTCATGTGAAGGATTTTAAGATCGCTTTGCCTCAAACTGATTTGCGGATATCAGAAGCTAAGGTGGATTTGACGGAAGTAGATAGTACTGCTTCTAATTTTATCGATAAGGCAGATCTGTCTTTACGGATTGCTCCCTCTCATGTTCGTCTTCAAGATTTATCGGCATTTGTTCCTGCTTTTCGAAATTTTACGGATTCTATTGAAATCTATGCTCAGGCAGATGGGCATATCAATCATTTTGGTCTGAAGAATCTGACTTTGCGTTATGGTAAAAAGATGCTTCTGGTAGGAAAGATGGATTTGAAAGGTATTACTCATCCTCAGGAAGCTTATGTCTATGGACAAGTCAGCAAGATGTACATAACGACTGTTGGGTTGAATGATTTGTTGAATAACTTCAGTAAGGATAGGGTACAGCTTCCTTCTCCTTTTGTAAAGTTAGGAACAATCAATTTTTCAGGAGAGATTTCCGGTTTCTTTGATAATCTGGTGGCGTACGGTAAGTTATCAACTGCAGTTGGTTCTTTGCAGACGGATTTGATCTTTGGACGTAATCATGAGAAAAAAGTCGCTGCGTTCTTGAAAGGACGTGTTTTGACAGACGAATTGAATTTAGGAGAACTGCTTGGAGAAAAATCCCGGCTGGGAAAGGCTAAATGTGGAATCGAAATTGATGCCAAACGTCCGGAAGGTGGACATTTCGCAGGAAATATTCAAGCGAATGTAGAAAGACTGGACTATAAGGATTATACATATCAAGATATCCGATTAGCTGGAAACTTCAGACGGAATGCTTTTGATGGAAGTTTGCAAGTAGAAGATCCGAATGTATCGTTATTGGTAAATGGACTTGTAGAGAGCAAACGAGAAAATACGGTGGTAAACCTGTCTATCGATCTGGAACACTTTAAGCCGGATAAACTTCATTTACTGGATAAATTTGAAGAACCTGATATTTCGTTTGCCCTGAATGCGGATTTTGTCGGGAATAATATTGATAATGTAGTTGGACGAATCGATGTGGATGATTTATCGTTTAAGACACAACCAGATAGTTTCTATTTGAAGAAGTTGTCGGTCGAGGCGGGAACGGAGAATGGATTGCGTCAGTTAAAGATTGCTTCCGATTTGATTAATGGAGAAGTAAAAGGAGCTTATTCGTTTGGTACAATTGTGCTCAGCTTTATGAATACCCTGAAAGGATATATTCCTGCATTGATTAATGCAAAACAAATGTCTGGGAAGTTCGATGCGAATGACTTTACCTTATTGTTGACCATAGAGAATACAGAGGCTTTAAGCCATACATTGAAATTGCCGGTCACTATGATTCAACCAGCGCGAATAGCCGGTTCTTATAATAACTCGTATAATAAGTTCCGTTTCGAGGCTTATTTACCCCAGTTCCAATTGGGAACTTCCAACTTTGAAGGTGGTTATGTACATTGTAGTAATCCGGGAGAGAAGATGGATTTGGCTTTGAAAGCTACCCAATATAATGCGAAAGGTCTTCGGAATTATTTGGATTTACACTTGGATGCGAAGGATGATTGTGTGAATACATTCGTGAAGTGGAACAACAACAAAGAACGGCGTTTTAGTGCGGACTTATCGGCTACTACTTGCTTTGTGATGGAGGAGCCGGAAGAAGATGCTGCAGATTCCAAGCCGGTCTTAAGAACAGAAATAGCCTTGCATGAAACACCTCTAGTGATTAACGATACGACTTGGTATGTTCGTCCTTCATCCGTGACTTTGCGGAAAGGGAAAATTGGTATCGATAATTTTGAAGTAGAACGTGGTTCACAATATGTGCATTTGAATGGTACGGTATCTCAAGATGTAACCGATACCTTAAAATTGGATTTGAATAACTTCGAACTGGGATATATCTTTGATATCCTGAATATCGAGAATGTCAAATTTACCGGTAAAGCTACCGGTCAGTTTAATATTTGTGACCTTTACAGCAGCCGGATGCTAAGTACGGATTTGGTGATTCCTGATTTCTCTTTCAATAATGTACGGTTAGGTCGCCTCAATTTGTTTAGTGAATGGGACGATGCACAACGTGGTATTTTGATGTTGGGAAGTATCTATAAGAATGATTCAACGTGGACTGATGTAAGTGGATATATCTATCCGGTACGGACGCCAGAACGGGAACCCGGATTGTCTTTACATTTTGATGCTAACGACATTAATATTGCCTTCTTACAGCCTTTTATGGAGAAGATAGTTCAGCATGTGAAAGGACGGGGATTCGGAAAAATCCATCTTTTTGGTCCATTTAAGGCCTTGAATGTGGTAGGAGATGCTTATGTGGCTGATGGTGGTATGGGCATTGGTTTCTTAAATACTTATTATACATTCTCGGATTCCATTCATTTGGATACAACAAGTATCCAGATACGTAATCTGGCCTTTTATGATAAGTTTAATCATACCGGTCATGTGGATTTGCGAGTGAATCATGCTCATTTCAAGAACTTCGATTACCACGTCAATGTTCAGGCGAATAATATGTTGATGTATGATGTCCCTGAAAAACAGAATCCGCTGATTTATGGTCAGGTGTATGGCACAGGAACGGCTGCGATTAATGGAAATGGACAGGTGACAAACTTCGATATCAACATGCAGAGTCGTCCCAATACTCATGTATATCTCAATTTTATGGGTAATTCGACAGCTTCTGAATACGATTTCATCACTTTCGTTGATAAGAAGAAGTTACGCGAAGAGGCTTTGCTTCGTGAAGAAGCCGTGCGTGATTCAATTGCCGGAGAGTTGTTTGCCAGTGAGGAAGGATCGGATTTGCGCATGAACTTCCTGTTGGATATTACACCTGATGCCAATATTGAGCTGATTATTGATCCGAATGCCGGCGACCGAATCAAAGGTTATGGAAGCGGAAGTATGCAGATACAATATGGTACGCGCTCGGATGTCCGCATCTTTGGTAATTTCGGAATAGAGAGTGGTAATTACAATTTCAGTTTGCAGCAGTTGATCCATAAGGACTTTAAAATACGGGATGGCAGCATGATCAGTTTCAATGGCGACCCGTTTAATGCCAATCTGGACATCAATGCTATTTATAATGTAACAGCCAATCTGAGCGACCTTGATCAAAGCTTGGCTTTGGAAAGTGCTCGTACGAATGTTCCAGTCAACTGTGTGCTACAGTTGAACGGAATGTTACGTCAGCCCAGTATTTCGTTTGACCTTGAATTACCCGGTTCGAATGAAGAGTTGGAACGCCAGATGAAGAGTTTGATCGATACCGATGATATGATGACGCGTCAGATTATTTATCTTTTGGTTTTGAACAAATTCTATACGCCCGAATATACGGGTGCACAAAACTCGAACAATTTTACAGCTGTGGCTTCATCTGCTTTGTCGTCTCAGATTTCCAGCTTGCTGAATAACATAACAGACAAGGTACAGATCGGAACGAACATTCGTGCCAGTGAGGACGGCATTACAGATACCGAAGTCGAGATGTTGCTTTCAAGTCAGCTTCTTAACAACCGGCTCATCTTTAACGGTAACTTCGGGTATAAGAACAACCCGACCCAAAAGAATGCTATTATCGGCGAGTTTGACCTGGAATATAAGCTGACCCGAAGCGGAGAGATTCGCCTGAAGGCTTACAATCACGCTAACGACATGTATCAGTACTTGAAACAAGCCCTTACGACACAAGGTGTGGGTATCATGTTCAAGAAAGACTTTACGCGCTTCTCGGAGTTGTTCCAGCGCCGGCGTCGTCTGCTACCTCTTCCATTGCCTGTGGATACGGTTCCTGTCTCACCTGCTGCGAAAGATTCCGTACATTGAAACGACTCAGGATCTTTTCTGATCTCTTTTTCCTTTTTTCCTACGTATATTTCTAAGAAATGAAAATTGATAGCTAACCTTTGCTGATAGACTCATCTCCTTTTTTTACATTTGCAGCCGGAAAAATAAGGTGGAAACAATGAGAAAATGGATTCTTTTGCTGGTTTGGATAGGAGCAGCTTGTACGGTAGGAGCACAGCTTGATGCAAAGCTGTATCGTTCGGAAACGAAGATTGACTCAATGAATCAGGGAAAATGGCTGGTAGAAGTAGATAATATTACTTACTTCAAGGACAATGAATACGATGGTAAATTGCAGAAAGGCTATTCGTTACCCGGTTTCTGGTTGCAACCGAAGATGGTGTATTATCCTTTACCGAATGTTAAGTTGGAATTAGGTGCTCATTTATTACATTATTGGGGCGCGTTCAATTATCCTTATACGGCTTATCAAGGTATTGCAGAATGGGATAGTCCGACGTATCAGAAAGGATTTCATGCTTTGCCGTGGTTGCGGGCGCAAGTTGATTTAGGAAAATGGTCGCTTGTGTTTGGTGATATTTATGGAAAGAGTAATCATCGGCTGGTAGAGCCTTTGTACAGTTCGGAATTAAACTTGACAGCCGATCCGGAAGCTGGTTTGCAGGTTCTTTTCTCGTCTCGCCATTTTGATATGGATGTATGGCTGGACTGGCAAAGTTTTATCTTCCGTAATGATGTACATCAGGAAGCTTTCCTGCTTGGTTTGTCATCACGGCTTAAGCTGAATGAAGAAGAAAGTCCGTTTCATGCCTATATGCCTTTGCAAGTTATGGTACAGCATCGAGGAGGTGAGATTGATACGATTCATGTGAATTCAGTTCAGACATATCTATGTGGAGCGATAGGTGCCGGCGCTTATTGGAATCTTCCGCATCCGGTTGTCAAACGGGTAGGAGTGGAAGCCGATTTTGTTTATTCTTGGCATGAAACAGTCTTGAACTGGGGAAAAGGATATTATCTGAAAGCTTATACTGATCTGAAAGACTTGCGTGTTAAGGCTGCGTGGTGGACAAATAACTACTATGTTCCGTTGTTGGCCAATCCATTCTTTAATACTATGTCTGTTGATGAACCGGGAACGATGTTTGATTCAACAGGGATGTTTTGCTTGGGCTTGGAATATGCCCGTCGGTTAGGAGCAGGAATCACATTGGGCGCTGATGCAGATTTCTATTTGCACAAGCAATACCGCCGGGCTGCATTAGGCGAAGACTGGAGTATCAGACCTATGAGCTACAGCTTCTCTGCTGGGGCTTATTTGCGGGTGAACCCGTCCATCTTGATCAAGCAATTCAAGAAAGAATAGGAGCTCAATTACCTATTTTCATGTTTTTTCAGAAATTCGCTTCAATATATTTGTAATAGTCGTTTATTCGCCTTATCTTGTAGCAAGAAATAAATGATATCAAATACTGAAGCGAATGATCTCTAATAATGACATATTTAAAGTCGTCCACAATGATTTGCATCCTCAACCTGGTCGTTTGTTGATTTCAGAACCTTTCTTGCGTGACGCCTATTTCCAGCGTTCGGTTGTCTTGTTGGTCGAGCATTCAGGAGATACAGGATCAATGGGATTCATCCTGAATAAAAAGACGGAACTGACTATCAATATGCTGTTTCCTGAACTTGAACATCTGCCGGAAACCCCAATTTACCTGGGTGGTCCTGTTGCTTCTAACCGTTTGTTCTTTGTTCATTCATTGGGCAATGCGGTTATTCCGAATTCATTTCCTATTAACGATCACCTTTATTTTGATGGCGACTTTGATGCGTTGCGGGATTATATGCTTTCAGAACATAACTTTGCGGATAAGGTGAAGTTCTTCATCGGATATTCCGGTTGGGGAAAAGGACAGTTGAAGGATGAAATCAAGGCTAACTCTTGGGCCGTAGGACATTCCGACGATCAGCGGGTATTTGAAGATGCCGGTGAAGCATTCTGGAAATATACTGTTGTCAATTTAGGAGAACAGTACAAGCCTTGGATTCAATTTCCGAAAGACCCGTTCTTGAATTGATAACCTTTTACCTTGCGTTGATCCGTTGCAAGACCAAGACGTCTTTGTATCCTTCTGTTGTATGCAGCCAGTCTTTAAGGGTTCCTTGAATGCTAAATCCGCTTGTCAAGAATAATTGCAGACTGGCTTTGTTGTGTGCCGGAATGTGTACATATAATTGATGTAGCTTCAAGAATGAAAAGCTATATTCTAACATCAGGTTGAGTGCTCTTCTTCCTATTCCTTGATGCTGGTAATCGGGATCAATCAACATGCCCATGGCAGCTCGGCTGTGATATGGATCGAAATTGAAGAGATCCATCATACCGGCAGCTTTCTGGTCTTTCTGGTGCTCAATGATGAGCCGCAGTTGCTTCAGGTCATAAATATCCCGGTGCGATTCAGCAATGTATTCCCGCAATACATATTTGGAAAAGGGGGCTAATGTATCGCCTACTTCCCATAAGTCGGCATTGTTTTCCCATCGGTATAATACTTCCAAGTCTTCCGGCTCAATGGCTCTTAGTTGGATTAGGTCGTCTCGTAGTAATGTCATGCTACAATTATTTTCCGGGTGAAACAAATAAATTATGTTCTCGATGGAAGATGTGATAAGTCATCTGCTTGTTTGGCATCAGATCCATAAGCAGGAACATCTGTTCGAAACGGGTATCCGGATAAACAAATACAATATCGGTAAAACGTTTCATCTGGTTCTTCCGACAGATAGCTGCTGTGATTCGCTCTTCATTTAAGTCCCATAAGTTGATATGTTCACATGTTGGGAACTTTGGGGCTATGGTTTTCTTGGTTTCTTCCAAAGATTCTTTCCGGCAAACAACCAATATGCGACGATGTCTGGGTGTAGCAGACTTTTTACCTTTTATATTATTGAGTGAAGCCAGACCGGCTCTGATCATAACCGCAGCTTTGACTGCTCCATTTAATAGTGGAGATGACTGAGCGTAATGTTTCCGATAGAAGATCAACATGGCTCCGTAAAACCGTTGGAGGAAACGATAGGATAACTTCTGCGTGCTTTCTCCTTTGTAATGCAACATCCGTTCCGGCATGTAGAAGTTTTTGTATCCTCCCTGAATAAAACGATAGGAAAGATCAATGTCCTCGCCATACATGAAAAAGTCTTCGTCTAATAATCCGATCTTGTCGAGAGCTTCGTGACGCATTAACATGAAGGCACCGCAGAGAACATCCACTTCGTGTTGTTCGTCGGGTGAAAGATACGGTAAAGCATAGCTGGCATACTTCGGCGAGTTGGGAAACAGTTTAGATAATCCGAATAACTTGCAGAATGAAACCCAAGGTGTCGGGAAGGAACGTTTACTCTCAGCCAAGAATATTCCATTGCCGTTAATCATCTTCAGTCCTAAGGCTCCGGCTTCGGGATGATCTTCCATAAAGAAGTAAAGACTTCGCAGGGATTCTTCGCCAATGACGGTATCGGGATTCAGTATCAAGACATATTCTCCTTTACAGATCCGGAGTGCCTGGTTGTTGGCTTTGGCGAAACCTACATTCTCAGTGTTTTCAATAAATGTAACTTCCGGAAACAACGGACGCAGGTATTCAACAGACTGATCTGTCGAATGGTTATCCACTACATAAATATCTGTTTCGAGTCCTTGCGTGGCAGCCCGTACTGAATACAGACACTGTTGCAGGAAATATTTGACATTATAATTGACAATAACAATAGATAACTGAGTCTCGTACATGCAGAAAACCGATTAATTAAAGTTTGATAGCATCATTGAAGCTGGTCCGGTTCAAGATAGAACGGCCCAAGGTTACTTCGTCGGCATATTCGATTTCATCCCCAATGGAAACTCCACGGGCAATGACACTTATCTTTACATCGAATGGAGATAGCTTACGGTAGATGAAGAAATTGGTCGTATCTCCTTCCATTGTCGTACTCAAGGCCAGGATCACTTCTTTTACTTCTCCTGTCTTGACACGTTCTACCAGACTGTCTATTTGCAAATCGCTGGGACCAATACCATCCATAGGAGAAATGATTCCGCCCAAGACATGATAAACTCCGCGAAACTGTCCGGTGTTTTCGATCGCCATGACTTCTTTAATGTTCTCCACTACGCACACCAATGAATGGTCGCGTGCCGGATTGGCACAGATTGAACAAATATCTTCGTCGCAGATGTTGTGGCAGACCCGGCAATATTTGATCTCACGCCGCAAGTCTACGATTGCTTTGGCAAAACTTTCTGCATACGGTACGTCCCGACGCAGAATGTGTAAAGCCAGTCGAAGAGCCGTTTTCCGGCCGACTCCGGGTAAAGATGCCAGTTCATTGACGGCATTCTCCAATAAAGCAGAAGGATATTTGTTGTTCATGAATGGAAAACAGCTATAAATCGTATGAAAAATCAATCATTGCCGTATCCGTCATCATTCAGACGACACACGGCAATGATTGAGCAGGAAAGGATAATCTGCAAAGATTATTGTTTACCTTCCGTTGTAACTTCTTTGTTGATCTTCTTGATCAGACCCTGCAGTACAGCACCCGGACCTAATTCGATAAAGTGAGTAGCTCCATCAGCAATCATGTTCTGAACAGACTGAGTCCAGCGAACCGGAGCTGTCAGCTGAGCAATCAAATTAGCCTTGATGGTATCCGGACAAGTTTCACCTTTTGTACTTACGTTCTGATAAACCGGACAAGACGGAGCTTTGAATGAAGTAGCTTCGATGGCTGCAGCCAGTTCTGCGCGTGCCGGTTCCATTAACGGAGAATGGAAGGCTCCACCTACTTTCAGCTTCAAGGCGCGTTTAGCACCAGCAGCCAGCATCTTTTCGCAAGCAGCATCGATACCCGGAATTGTTCCTGAAATAACTAATTGTCCCGGGCAATTGTAATTGGCGCAAACTACTACTTCGTCTTGAATGCTTGCACAGATTTCTTCAACCTTTGCATCCGGCAAAGCCAATACAGCTGCCATTGTTGACGGTGTCTTTTCACAAGCTTTCTGCATTGCCATGGCTCGTTTTGAAACCAATACCAAACCATCTTCGAACGATAAAGCTCCGGCTGCAACCAATGCAGAGAATTCTCCTAAGGAATGACCTGCAGTCATATCCGGCTGGAACTCTTCGCCCAATGTTTTAGCCAGGATCACGGAGTGAAGGAAGATAGCAGGCTGAGTAACTTTCGTTTGTTTCAAATCTTCATCTGTACCTGCGAACATCAGATCCGTAATACGGAATCCCAGAATATCGTTCGCTTTTTCAAACATCTCTTTAGCAAGAGAATTGTTGTCGTACAGGTCTTTGCCCATACCTACAAACTGCGCGCCCTGACCGGGGAATACATACGCTTTCATGTTTCTTAATAATTTTCTAATTTTAGTTTTTTAAGACGGCACAAAGGTAATAAATTTCGAATAATGTGGGTATAATTCATTTCAAATAGTATCTTTGTGCCCGTTAAAGATTTATTAATAGATTATTTTTAATGTAATAATATCATGGACAATTTACTATTTATTGGAAATTTGGGAACAGGCGAAATCATTATTATCGCTTTAATTGTGCTTTTGTTGTTTGGTGGTAAGAAAATTCCTGAACTGATGAAAGGTCTGGGTAAGGGAGTGAAGAATTTTAAAGACGGCGTTAAGGGCTTAGAAGAAGATATCAAAGTTGACGATACGGAAAACAAAGGTAAGTAAGAAAGATGGAACAACAAGATGAAATGTCATTCTGGGATCACCTGGAAGAACTTCGTTGGACCTTATTTCGCATCATTGTAGCTCTATTTATCTTTGCTATTGCCGGTTTCTCGGTAATGCCGTGGTTGTTTGACAATGTGGTGACGGCTCCTTGTTATTCTGATTTTATTACGTACAGGGAAATGTGCAAGATCAGTTCGGTTCTTTCCGTTCTGCCTGATTTTTGCAATGATGATTTCCATGTAAATATTGTCAATATCAAGTTGGCGTCGCAGTTTTTTACCCACATGACGACTTCGTTCTGGCTGGCTCTTTTACTGACATTCCCGTATATGATGTACGAGATCTGGAAGTTTATCAGTCCGGCTTTGTATGAGAACGAAAAGAAAAACGTCCGCTGGGTATTTATGTGCGGTACAATCATGTTTTTCGTTGGTTGTGCTGTTGGTTACTTCCTGGTGTTTCCGATGACGCTTCGGTTTTTGGCTACTTATCAGTTGAGTGAAGCGATTGTCGAGCAAGTATCTTTGGATTCGTATATGGACAATTTCCTGATGCTTATTTTTGTGATGGGAATCGTCTTTGAGATGCCGCTCGTGTCGTGGCTTTTGTCGCAGGTTGGTGTGTTGAACCGCTCATTCTTCCACAAGTACCGCCGGCATGCCATTGTCGCTTTGTTGGTAGCTGCTGCCTTTATTACGCCAAGTAGTGATCCGTTTACGTTGGGTATCGTCTTTTTCCCGCTTTACGGGCTATATGAGTTGAGTGCATTCTTCGTAAAGAAAGCACCGAAAGAAGACGAGGAAGAAACGGCGCTCGAAACGGAATAAAAACAATAAAGTTCATTTATCTGAATAGAAAGATCGCTTCGGCAGATTGAATCTCTGTCGGGGCGATCTTTTTTTTGTCGGTAACTTTCGTATAAATCCGTTGATCCTTATTGCTTTTCTCGTTACAAACTATATCTTTGCATACAGGATGTTATCTTTCCTCCGATCGAAGGAAAGGTGTCCTTCGGCTGGAGGAACAGTGTCCCCCGATCGGAGGAAACCCATCCTTCGACCGGAGGAAGGATAAGGTCTCGTTGGTTTTAACATAAATCTCCGTTAGGCAGGTATTAGTTTCCTGGCAGGAAACAGATAACGGTACGGAGAAATAAACAGAAAGGAAGGGGAATAATGACAGCAAATTACAAGTTGGTAAAGAATTTGACTGCCCGTAAATCGGACGGAAAGGTATTATATCATGCGCGTTTTGCTCCTGAAATGACGGTCCGTTCAGGTGAACTGATCGATCAGGTACGCGAGCGGACGGCTTTGTCGCCAGCCGATTTGAAGGCAGCTTTGCAAGTGTTGCAGGATCTGATTGTCGAGTCGTTGAATAATGGCCGGAATGTAGAGCTTGAAGGGATAGGAACGTTCAGTGCCGTTCTGACGCATCGTCCGCTCGAAGACAAGAAAGTTCGGGCCGAATCCATTCGTTTTCGGGATGTTCATTTCCGGTCGTCGGGCAAGTTGCGTGAACGTTTGCGTGCGATGTCGTTGAGGCGGGTAGACGAAGAGACGCCTTCGGGACTGACAGATACCGAGCGGGAAGAACGTACCTTGGCTTATTTGCAGGAACATCCTCATATCACCGGAAAGGAATATGCTTCGCTCAACGAATGCGGACGCAACAAAGCCTCGGTCGATTTGCGCCGGATGGTTGAAGAAGGGAAGCTGCGCCGCGAACGTTTTGGCGGGATGTGGTTGTATTCCATCTGATTTTTCTATACATTTGCAAAGATGAAAACTATAAACAATTAATACATTCATAAGCATGAAACACAAATATGCTTTCTGGTTCGCCTTGCCGTTGTGCATGGGGCTGGCGTGTACACCTGCACCTCAAGAAAAGGTTGAGGAAGATTTGATCGGATATACGAATCCGATGATCGGTACAGACTTTACCGGAAATACCTATCCGGGAGCCCAGGTACCGTTTGGTATGGTGCAATTGAGCCCGGACAACGGATTGCCGGGTTGGGACCGTATCTCCGGTTATTACTATCCGGATTCGACAATTGCCGGATTTAGCCATACACACCTTTCAGGAACAGGTGCCGGTGACTTATATGATATTTCCTTTATGCCTGTCACGAATCCGTATAAGATGGGGGCTGAACCGTTGGGAATTTATTCTTCGTTCTCGCATAATGACGAGTCGGCTTCTGCCGGATATTACCGGGTATTACTGAAGGACTATAATATTAATGTAGAACTGACGGCAACAGAGCGTTGCGGTATCCAGCGTTATACCTTCCCCGAGGCGGAATCGTCTATCTTCTTGAATCTGAAGAAAGCGATGAACTGGGACTTTACTGCCGATTCGCATATCGAAATAGTCGATTCGTGCACCATCCGCGGATATCGCCATTCATGGGGCTGGTCGCCGAAGCAATACATCTATTTCCAAACCCGTTTCTCCCGTCCGTTTGATGCCTTCCAGCTGGATACAACCGCCATCACGACGAAGGACAAAGGACGTATCGGTACGGCTGCCATTGCCCGTTTTGATTTCAAGACCAAGCAAAACGAAGAAATTCTGGTAACGACAGCACTGTCGGGTACCAGTATGGAAGCTGCGGCCCGCAACCTGGAAGCCGAAGCTCCGAAGGATGACTTCGATTTCTATATGAAGCAGGCTCAGGAGAATTGGACGAAAGAACTGGCGAAGATCGAGGTGACATCTGATGATGCCGATAAGAAAACGATTTTCTATACGGCGATGTATCATGCGATGCTGGCACCGACAATCTATTCGGATGTAGATGGTTCGTATTTTGGTCCGGACGGACAAGTACATCAGGCAGAAGGATGGACAAACTATTCGACTTTCTCTTTATGGGATACGTATCGTGCTTCTCATCCGTTGTTTACTTATCTCCAGCCGGAGCGGGTAAGCGATATGATTCAGTGCTTCCTTCATTTTTATGAGCAGAACGGAGCGCTTCCGTTGTGGAACCTGTATGGTTGGGAGACCGATATGATGATCGGTTATCATGCGGTTCCGGTAATTGTGGATGCTTATCTGAAAGGAATCGGCGACTTTGATCCGGTAAAAGCCCTCGAAGCTTGCGTAACAACGGCCAACCGGGATGATTATCGTTCGATCGGTTTCTATAAGGAAAAAGGTTATGTGGCAAGTGATCATGAAAACTGGTCGATGTCGAAGACGATGGAATATGCTTACGATGATTATTGCATTGCCCGTATGGCAGAAGCGATGGGAGAGAAGGAGATTGCCGACGAGTTCTATCGCCGTTCACAAAACTATAGAAACGTATTCAATCCGGAGACTTCGTTCATGCAGCCGCGTGATTCGAAAGGAAACTTTATCCCGAACTATGATCCGGAAGCCTATATCGAGGATATTTGTGAAAGTAATGGATGGCAATACTATTGGTCGGTTGCCCATGATATCGATGGCCTGATTGAACTGACCGGAGGAGAAGCCCGCTTTGCCGAACGTCTGGACAGTATGTTTACGTATGAAACGGCCGACAAGAGCAAGCTGCCGATTTTCAGTACCGGTATGATTGGTCAGTATGCGCATGGCAACGAACCGGGTCATCATGTGATTTATTTATACAATCGGGTAAAGCAGCCTTGGAAGACGCAGCAATATGCAGCTCAGGTAATGCATACCTTATATAAGAATACGCCAGACGGTATTTGCGGTAACGAAGATTGCGGACAGATGTCATCGTGGTATGTATTCAGTGCCATGGGATTCTATCCGGTAGATCCGATAAGCGGACAATATGAAATCGGTTCGCCAATCTTCCCCGAAGTGAAGATGTATTTGGCAAACGGCAAGACCTTTGTTGTCCGGGCAGAGAATGTGAGCGATGAAAATATCTATATCCAGTCGGTTACAGTAAACGGACAGCCATACAACAAGAGTTATATCACCCACGAGATGATTATGCAGGGCGATACGGTTCATTTTGTGATGGGCAACAAGCCGGGTCCCGTTTGGTATGAATAAGATAACGTATAGTTTAATATAAAATACATGTTAGATTTAATCTGTTTGATAGGAGGATTGGCGCTTATTCTGATAGGCGCCAATGCATTGACTGACGGCTCGGCAGCCGTGGCAAAGAAATTCCGGATTTCGGATTTGGTAATTGGTTTGACTATTGTGGCTTTCGGTACATCAGCCCCCGAATTGGTCATCAGTTTGTTGTCGTCCATCAAAGGCAGTGCGGAAATGGCTATCGGTAACGTAGTCGGAAGTAATATCTTCAATATCCTGATGATTATTGGTTGTACAGCTTTGGTCTTGCCTATGAAAGTAGGCGAGGGCACGATGAGTAAGGAAATACCGTTGGTTATTTTATCGTCGTTTGTCCTGGCTTTCTTTGCCAACGACATTTTATTAGACGGCGGGTCGGTGAACGTCATCAGTCGGATTGATGGTTTGGTATTGCTGGCCTTTTTCTTGATCTTCATGCGTTATACCTTTGCCATTGCCCGCAACGGATCGGATACTGAATCTGGTGAAGAACAGAAGATCAAAGAGATGCCGGGTTGGAAATCCGCTTTGTTTATCCTGGGTGGTTTGGCCGGACTGATCGGTGGCGGACAATTGTTTGTAGAAGGCGCCAGTGGGATTGCCCGTTCGTTAGGCGTCAGTGAGTCCATCATTGGTTTGACATTGGTAGCTGGTGGAACTTCTTTACCCGAATTGGCAACCTCTATCACGGCAGCCTTGAAGAAGAACTCGGGTATAGCCATTGGAAACGTGATTGGTAGTAATTTATTCAATATCTTCTTCGTGCTGGGTTGTAGTGCAAGTGTTTCTCCGCTGCCGATGGGGAATATCAATAATGTAGATGTAGCTGTATTGGTCGGTTCCTCTCTGCTATTCTGGCTGGTTGGCTGGTTCTTCAAGAAACGGACCATCACTCGTATCGAAGGTGCTTTGCTGGTGGTTTGTTATGTGGCTTATACAGCTTATTTGATCTCTCAGCAGGCGAGTGTCTGAATGAATAGCCATGAAAAACAATCAGCCCATCAGGTTAGGTCTGGAAGAGATTAACCGCTTTCAGATAGATATGCGAAATAAGAACCGCATTCTGTTGCCGGAATTCGGTATACTGAATGCGGTCGATGAAGAGATCCGTACGCGGATGGTTCGTGGACTTCCGTATCGGTTAACGGAAGGGCGTATCGTCTTGCTCTTGAAAGGAGAAGGTATTATGCATGTCCGCTTACAGACTTTCCATGTAAAAGCCCCGGCTGTTGTTATCCTTTCGCCGGGCGTAATTGCGCAGATTGAAGATATATCCAAAGCCGAGCAAGTACGATTCTTGGTTTTCCAAAATGATTTTATCTGCGAGCCCAAGCCTTCCGATTTGCTGCAGAAGTATTTGAACGGGATGCTGAATGTATTTCTTCCCTTGAAAGAGGAAGAAGCGCTTTGTGTGGAACAATATTATCAGACGATTTGGCAAACCTTGCAGACCAAAGGCTGGCAACGGGAGGTTATCCGTCACTTGGTATTTGGTTTGTTTCATTATTTGTCCTGCCTGTTGCAGGAACAGATGCTGTATGAAGAGAAACACCAGTCGCGGCAAGAACAAGTATTCAATCAGTTCATCCAGTTGGTCAATCAATATGCCAGTCAGGAACGGAATGTGTCTTTCTATGCCGACAAGCTATGTCTTACTCCTCGGTATCTGAACAGTCTGATTCGGCAAGCCAGCAACCGGACGGTGATGGACTGGATTAACGAAGCCGTTATTATCGAAGCGAAAGTCTTACTGAAATACAGCAACAAACTGATTTATCAGATAGCTGATGAGCTGAATTTCCCCAATACATCTTTCTTCTGCAAGTTCTTCAAACGGATGACCGGAATGACTCCGCTGGCCTATCAAAAGAGTTGAACCGTATGGATCCGCGTTGGATTTTTCCCGACAAAAGACAACAAATCCCGAAAATAATTTGTTCCTTTATAGAGTAAAATAAATAATACATCTTAAACAATAATATGATGAAAACAAATTTAAGTTCGCAAATTACGTTGACACGCATTCCTACCCGGTATTATCGTCCGGAAAATGCGTTTGAACATTCGGTGCTGACCCGTTTGGAAAAAGTTCCGACTACTATTTACGAATCGATGGAGGAAGGCTCGTTTGCCGTTGCCAAAGAGATAGCTGCCCAAATCCGGAAGAAACAAGAGGCTGGACAGAAGTTTGTACTGGCGTTGCCAGGTGGCCGTTCTCCGGAAAGTGTTTACAAAGAGCTGGTACGGATGCATAAAGAGGAACAGTTGAGTTTCCGCCATGTCATCGTTTTCGTTGAATATGAGTTTTATCCATTGTCATCATCTACGAGTGGAGTTGTAAACCGTCTGAAAGCCGAGTTATTTGATCAGGTTGATATATTGCCGGAGAATATTTATTATCCCGATGGCCGTATGCCTAAAGATGCTATTCTGGAGTTCTGCGCCCAATACGAAGAGAAGATACAACAAGTCGGAGGGATCGACTGTATGTTGTTGGGAATAGGCTCAAATAGTAATATCATGTTTAATTCGGCTGGTACATTACAGAGTTCACGTACCCGGATGGTATTGCTGGAAGGTGCGTCTCGTAAAGAGGCTGCTGCTACGTTTGCTTCGACCGATAATGTTCCGGCTGGTATCATTACGATGGGAATCTCGACGATGCTGAAGGCTCGCAGTGTTATTCTGATGGCTTGGGGTGATGAAAAGGCTGCTATTATGAAGGAAACGATCGAAGGAAAGATCAGCGACGGTACTCCTTCTACTTATCTGCAGATTCATCAGAATGCAAAAGCGATCGTTGATCTGTCGGCTGCTTATAGCTTGACGCGTATCAGTCATCCTTGGTTGGTGACAAGCTGCGAATGGGATAATAAGTTGATTCGTCGTGCCATTGTCTGGTTATGCCAGAAAACCGGTAAGCCGATCCTGAAACTGACCAACAAGGATTACAGCGAAAATGGTTTGGGCGAATTATTGGCTTTGTATGGTTCTGCTTATAATGTAAATATCAAGATCTTCAACGATATTCAGCATACGATTACAGGTTGGCCGGGCGGAAAGCCGAATGCCGATGATACCGATCGTCCGGAACGGGCTACTCCATATCCGAAACGCGTATTGATCTTTAGTCCGCATCCCGATGATGATGTGATTTCGATGGGTGGAACCTTCCGTCGTTTGTGCGATCAGCATCATGATGTGCACGTAGCTTACCAGACTTCAGGAAATATTGCCGTAGGTGATGAAGAAGTGGTTCGTTATTGTGAATATCTGCGTGATGTATGCAGCAAGTATTCTCCTTCGGATACAACAATCAAGGATAAAGCGGATGAGATTATCCGTTACCTGCGTTATGAAAAGGTGGAAAATGACGCAGCCGAACGTCCGGATGTTCTCTTTATGAAAGGAACGATCCGTCGGGAAGAAGCGCGCCATGCCTGCCGTTATACAGGTATCAAGGATGATAGCCATATTCACTTCCTCGACTTGCCGTTCTATGAAACTGGTTTGGTGAAGAAGAACCCGATTAGCGAAGCCGACAAGGATATTATCAAGAATCTGTTGGAAGAATTGAAGCCGGATCAGATCTTTGTGGCGGGTGATTTGGCAGACCCGCATGGTACGCACAAGGTTTGTCTGGATGCAATCTTGGCTGCTATCGATGAAATCAAGGACGAAGACTGGCTGAAAGCTTGCCGTATCTGGATGTATCGCGGGGCTTGGGCTGAATGGGAAATGGACCACATCGAAATGGCTGTTCCTATTTCTCCGGAAGAGTTGCGTCACAAACGGAATGCGATCCTGAAGCATCAGTCGCAGGCTGAAAGTGCTCCTTATCTGGGCGACGACGAACGTCTGTTCTGGCAGCGTGCAGAAGACCGCAACCGAGCAACGGCTGATTTGTATCGGCAGTTAGGCTTGGCTTCTTATGAAGCGATGGAAGCCTTTGTACAGTATATTCCTTTACGCTAATAATAAGTAGTGTGTTAATTTTAGGCACGGATTTCACGGATATAGAAGGATAATCGAATCTGTGAAATCCGTGTAATCTGTGCCTATAAAATCTTTATAATATCATGAAACAGTTCAAGAAAATAGGGCTTCTCCTGGCGGCCTTTATGCTGGGAATCTTTTCTGTCTGGGCTCAGAAACCTATCAAGACGTTGGTCGTAACCGGACAAAACAACCACAACTGGCCGGTTAGCCACATTGCCATCCAGAAGATTCTGGAAAACTCCGGCTTATTTCAAGTTGACTTGGCTATTTCTCCTCAGAAAGGAGAAGATATGTCGGCTTTTACACCCGACTTTTCTGCCTATCAATTGGTAGTACTCGATTATAACGGCGATCCGTGGCCTGAAAAGACCAATCAGGCATTTGTAGAATATGTCAAGAAAGGCGGAGGCGTGGTGATTTATCATGCTGCCAATAATTCTTTCCCCAACTGGAAAGAGTATAATGAGATTTGCGCATTAGGCGGTTGGGAAGGACGAGATGAAAAGTCGGGCCCGTATGCCTATTGGGAAAACAATCAGTTGAAGAAAGACATGACGGCGGGTCCGGGCGGTTCGCACGGTTCGCAGCGTGAATATGTATTGACGGCACGTAGCCAAGGACATCCGATTCTGAAAGGTTTACCCGAACAATGGATGCATGCACAGGACGAACTCTATGACCGGATGCGTGGTCCTGCCAATATCGGCACATTGATGTACACCGCTTTTGCCCTGAAAGATAAAGGTGGTTCAGGTCGCGAAGAACCGCTGGTCTTTACGGTTAATTATGGGAAAGCCCGGATTTTCCACCTGATGTTAGGACATGCCGGAGAAACGTTGGAAAACAATCCCGCCATGCAGTGTACCGGTTTCCAGGTCTTGTTACTGCGAGGTTCTGAATGGGCGGCAACTGGAAAGGTAACCCAAAAAGTTCCCGCCGATTTCCCGACAGCCACAAAGGTTTCTTATCGGAAAGATTATAAGTAGAGAAGTGGTGTGCCGCGTCTCTCAAAAAGTTCCCGGAAACAGGGTGGTGGTAACCAATGTTTTCCGCTGTAAACCTTTTGATTTTTAAAGAGAAAATTTACCTTTGCTACAAACAAAAAGGAAATGACAATGCAACTTTTCGACAGCACAAATATCCCTGAAAGATTAACATCTTTTACCGCCGAATGTTTGGCGGTTCGGGATAATTGTGTAGCAAGCAAGCAAGCAAGCAAGCAAGCAAGCAAGCAAGCAAGCAAGCAAGTAGACGTTAAACATCATAGAAGAGGTGCGGGCTTCAGCCCGCACCGTCCGGCAGGCCCGGCTGGTTTCATTTGCCGTGGGATGTATCCCATGACCGATGAAGCCGGCCGGGCCTTTTTTTGTCTCTTCGAGACAATGGACAAGGGAGAATTGACAATGGACAATTATCCATTGTTGGTAGAGGCGCAGCGTGCTGCGCCTCCAACCGGGCGGCATCAACGCCCCATACGGAGCATCGGGTTTTAACCCGATGCGGATCGAGGTGATTGTCGTTCGTCAAATACCCGTTGCAAGGTTGCGTGGGCCGATTGTCGTTCGTCAAATACCCGTTGCAAGGTCGCGTGGGCCGATTGTCGCTCGTCAAACATCTGTTGCAAGGTTGCGTGAGGTGATTGTCGCTTGTCGAACACCCGCTACAAGGTCGCGTGGAGGGATTGTCAACCGTCAAAAGCCTGTTGCGAGGTCGCAAGGGGTGTTTGCAGATCGACAAGCAGCTCCTGCAAGTCTGCAAGGGGTTTTAGAAAGTTGCAAAAGCAGAGAAAAATAGAAATAGGGTATCATTTAATCAATAGGAGGATCAAAAAATGAGAAAGAATTACATCCAGGTGGAAGACATTAGTTTGTTGCGTTTGAGCAACGCCGAATTTATCAGTTTCATGGAGCGTTTCATGGCGTTGTTGCCCCTCGAAGACGATGAAGAGGGTGGGCAGCATGCCCCGAAGTTGGGAATTACAGCCGAACTGGTGGCTGAGGGGAAAGCCTTTTTGGCTTCGATGAACGATCTGACCCTCAAATCGCAGTTGAAGGCGGAGACGAAGCCGAAGAAGGAGATCGACCGCCTGCGCGACCGGATGTTGGCGTATATCATTGAGCGGATCGACTTCTCGCGCGACGCCCTCGACGCGGCTGTTGCTGCCGCTGCCGAGAAGCTTTACCTCGTGGCGAAACCCTACCGGGGTGCGGGCCGTCTGGCTTACAACCAGGAGACGGTGGTGATCAAAGGTTTCTTGTTGGATATGAACAAGACGGAGAACGTGGAGGCAGTGACGGCGCTGGGCATTGAAAAAGACCTCGACACGTTGCAGACCTACAACGACCAGTTTGAGGCGTTGGTGAAGGAGGCAGACGTGAAGAGCTCGTCGTTGGACATGAACGAGAAGATGCGCGACCTGCGCGTGCAGATGGGCGACTGGTATCAGGAAGTGACCAGCCTGGCGTTTGCCTCGAACGTGTTGAACGAGTCGGAAGAATCCCTTTCCTTCCTGACGGGCCTGAACGCGGTCATTCAGGATGTCAAGACGCTCTACAAGCAGCGCATCGCCCAACTCAACAGTGGCAAGGAGGAAACTTCGAAACCGGAAGGAGAAGGCGATGATAAGGGCGATGGCAATCTGGAGTTCGTCCCGGTAGAATAACATCGGGTTCCAACCTGGTTCCGATGCCTCATGGGATAGGCACGGATTTCACGGAAAACACGGTTTAAAATAAATATTGCGTGCCTGAAATTGATAATGGGGGAATTGGCCCCATCGCCCTGACGGGCCTTATCGGAAAGATTGGTAGAGGCGTAGCGTGCTGCGCCTCACGGCAGGCGTGATAGGGAATGAATAACGGAGCGTCGGGTTAAAACCCGACGCGGTTCGTATTTCCAACATCGCCATCACGTGGCATGCCACGTCTCTACATAGATATAATGATATGAATATACAAACAACAAAACAACAAGAATATATGAGGAAAATCTTTACTTTATTGATCCTGATTCTTCTGCTGCCCGTCACGGCGCTGGCGGCAACGGTGGAGAATATCACCTATCTGGACGAGAATGGAACACAACAAACTGCTGCCAGTGCTACACAGGTTACAAATAGTGATACCCAGTGGACAGATGGTTGGTATGTAGCACAGAGTAACATCACTATCGATGGTACAGTTACCATTAGTGGCAATGTGCATCTGATTTTGGAGGACGGCTGCAACCTTACCGTGAACGGAGGCATTCTGTTACAATCAGACAGCCAATCAGACAGCCAATCAGACAGCAATATGTACATCTATGCACAGTCCACCGAGAAAGAGAGGATGGGCTCTCTGACCGCCACCGGCACGGACGCTGGTTTCAAAGATGCAAACTACGGGACGCAGACTTTGACAATCGCCGGCGGCAAGATATCAGCGAGCGGCAGCGATGTGGGAATCTCTGCCGTTAACCTAACTATTACGGATGGTTATGTAAGTGCCTTGGGAACCGACCTTAATGGTACTAGTATTGCTGTATATGACGCTACAATTTCCGGCGGATTTGTGGATCTCTATGGGAAATTTGCTGGAACTCTTTCCACTGGCATAGACGGTCATGCAGTGATTTCTTCCACTGGTGAGATTAAAAACATAGCAGCCGATTGCAAAGGCTTCTTTTTAATACAAAAAGCGGGAAAAATCTACGGAGATACATTTACTTTGACACAGGACCTCAACATTGCGAATAGTAATATTGTGGTGACTGTGGAGGAGGGTCAAACCCTGACGCTCGATAACGGAGTGACCTTAACTATTCCCTATTTTGCAACTTTAACGAACAATGGAACACTGAATAACAATGGAACCATTATCAACACCGGCACCATGTACAACAGCGGCACCCTGAACAACAACGGTACTCTGAACAACACCAACGTTCTGAATAATGCTGGCTCCATTATTAACAACGGTACGCTGACCGGTGAGGTGGGCGGTAGCGGAACAGTTACTCCGAAGATTACCACCGATAGCCTGGATGACGGCACGGTGGGTGAATCTTATACTGCAACGCTGGAAGCCACCGGCAACAACATTACATGGAGTTCCAGCGGTATGCCTGAATGGATGACATTGGGCAGCAGTACCGGGGTAATCTCCGGCACCCCCACCACGGCGGACACCTACACCTTTACCGTGACCGCCACCAACGAAAGCGGCAGTGACAGCAAGGTATATACGCTGACCATCCAGTCCGTCCCCGTCACCGACGTGACCTTGGATCAGACTGAACTGGACCTGTTCACTGGTGCCTCCGCGACACTGACCGCTACGGTAAAGCCGAGCGATGCCACCGATAAAACGGTTACCTGGAGTAGCGATAATGAGGCCGTTGCCACTGTGGATGAAAACGGCAAAGTCACTGCCGTGGGTGAGGGCGAGGCCACCATCACCGTCACCACAGAGGACGGCGGCAAGCAGGCCACTTGCACCGTCGCGGTAACCCAATCTATTCACAGTATCACCGCAGATATTACGGCTCTCGACTTTGGCAACGCATACACCGGCTACACTCAACCCGCCGCGCAGACGGTAACGATCACCAATAACGGCAATCAAGACTTGACTCTAAACCAGCCTGCATCTACCAACGGTTTTGAGGTGGGTAATCTCACTAAGACGGAGCTGCCTGTAGGCGAAACTGCCACCTTCACGGTGCAGCCCAAGGCCGGTTTGGAAGCTGAGACGTACAGCGAAAACATCACTGTTTCCGGCTCTGGCGGTGCAAGCTTATCTATCACTGCCAGCTTTAACGTCAGAGATGAGGTAAAAGTCGAACCCTCCGGTTCAACCAACCTCTCTTTCACCACCGACCGGGATGAATTTACCCTTACCGCTACTGTTCGTGTGGATGGCGAACTACAAAACCCCAATGGCAGTTGGACATGGACAGTGGAAGATGAAAATGTGGTAGAACGCGTAACATTACGTAGTAAGGCCGTTTCCTATTCCACCAGCAGCCAAGCCTTCACGATCAAAGGCACCGGCACGACCACCATCACCGCCACATACGATGACGGCACCTATCGGGGTTCGGTTTATTTCACGGTTCGTATCAGCAAACCCACTCCGCCCGATCCCATCCGCTACTACAACATCTATGTAGAAGACGTGTGCGACGGGGTAGAGGTTTCTACCAGCAAGCAAGTGGTGCGCGAAGGCGGTTCTATCAACGTCTATGTTAAGAAAGATACAGCCAACTACACCTTCGACAACTTCCATGTTTATTACAAGGAAGGCTATTATGATTCGTGGAATGAATTGAAGGAAGGCACGCAGCCCGGCGAATACCCGATTAAAAACATCTGGACCCACATTTACATCAAAGCCGAAGGCGCGGAAGTGAAGGAAGACCCGACCGGTATCGAATCGATCGAGGGCGTGAAGGTCTATACGAAGGATGGAAGCCTCTATGTTCAAACCCCGCAGCGTGAGCAAGTCATCATCGTCAGCATGAGCGGTGCAGTCGTGAAGCACGAAGAGCAGATAGGCTTGAAGCAATACCACGGCCTGCAACCCGGCATCTACATCGTGCGGGTAGGAGACAGGGCGTACAAAGTACGATTGAATTGACAATTGATAATTGACGATTGATGACTGTAGAGGCGCAGCGTGCTGCGCCTCTACACACATGGGGATTGAATTGTCAATTCTCAATTCTCAATTTTCAATTAATCAGTTTTCCATCGCCAGTCGTTCATCCCGCAGTTGGCGATTGATGGATTGGATGTAATCCAGAATCTCTTCCCGTCCGTCTTTGGTTTCAGAGGATGATAATAGGATAGGAGGCAATTCTTCCCAGGTTTCCAAGAGGCGCTCTTTGTATTTGTTCAGGTTTTCTGTCAGTCTGCCCCGACTGATCTTGTCAATCTTGGTGAAGATGATCGCAAACGGAACTTCATTCTCACCCAGCCATTCCATAAATTCCAAATCTATTTTCTGAGGCTCGTGGCGACAGTCCAATAAGACAAACAGGCAGGTCAGTTGTGGACGTTGCAGAACATAACTTTCGATGATGCGGCGGATATTCTCGCGTCCTTCTTTTCCCCGTTGAGCAAATCCGTATCCAGGAAGGTCAACCAGAAACCATTCCTTATTGATGAGGAAATGATTGATCAAAAGCGTTTTTCCCGGCTTCTGGGAAGTCATGGCCAAACCTTTACGGGCTGTCAGCATGTTGATAAGGGATGATTTTCCCACATTACTTCGTCCGATAAACGCATATTCCGGCCGTGTTCCTTCCGGACATTTCCTAACGTCGGTGTTACTGATTACAAATTCTGCGCTTTTTATTTCCATGTTTTATATTATTTCGTTTGATGTTTATAGGATAACAGCCAAAGTCCCGTATAGGTTATAAGGCCGTTCAGCATGAGCATCTCGTATCCGAATGTATATCCGATGTATTTCTCTACCAAATAGCTGGTGGAAAAGCAGATTAACGGAGAGGCGATGCAAATATACGGAACAAATTTGTCTCTTGGATGCTTTTGGGTGAAAAGTCCGAAAACAAACAGACCTAACAACGGGCCGTATGTGTATGAGGCGATCATGTAAATGGCATCAATAATGCTTCGGTCGTTCACTTCCCGGATAATGATAATGATCAGGGCGAACAAGATGGAGATCAGCAAATGGACTTTCAGACGTGTTCTTTTGGCTTGTCTGGGTTCCTGATGGGTAACACCCAGAATATCGACACAGAAAGACGTTGTCAAAGCTGTCAGAGCCGAGTCGGCACTGCTGAAAGCGGCTGCAATAATACCGATGGTAAAAAAGATCAGGATACTGTTACCCAAGATACCTGATGTACAAAACATGGGTAAAATATCATCGCTCATCGCGGGTAAGGCAATCTGTTCTTTCTCGGCCAGGATTAACAATAAGACACCCAAGGAAAGGAAAAGGAAGTTGACCGGCGTGAAAGCGAAGCCGTATGTGTACATATTCTTCTGAGCATCTTTCAGACTTTTGCAGGAGAGATTCTTCTGCATCATATCCTGATCGAGACCAGTCATTACAATGGTGATGAAGATACCGCTGAAGAACTGCTTGGCAAAATGCTGAGTGCTATGCCAGTCGGAGAACTCGAAGATCCGGAAGTGTGAATCTTTACCGATGGCATCTACCATACCAGCCATGTCAAGTCCCAGTTTGTCCTTGACTTGCCAGATAATAACCACCAACATGGCCACCAGACAGATGGCTTGAATCGTATCGGTCCAGATAATCGTCTTGATACCGCTGCGGAACGTGTATAACCATACCAGAAAGATACTGATGACAACCGTTATGCCGAATGGAATATTCCAGGTACTGAATACGTAATGCTGTAAGATCAGTACAACCAGATAAAGCCGGGCCGCTGCTCCGACTATCTTGGAGAGAAGGAAAAAGGAAGCTCCCGTCTTGTAACTGTATCGTCCGATCCGTTCTTCCAGGTAGGAATAGATAGACGTCAGTTGCAGCTTATAATATAATGGTAAGAGAACTTGAGCGATGAGGATGTAACCGACAAAGAATCCCAATACGGTCTGCATATACGTCATGTCAATGCCACGAACCATGCCCGGTACGGAAACGAAGGTTACACCCGAAAGCGACGTACCTACCATCCCGATGGAAACGATGTACCAGGGCGACTTTCGGTTACCTAGGAAAAAGGCTTCGTTACTGCTGTTCCGTCCGGTCAGCCAGGCAATGAATAGCAGCAGCCCGAAATAGAGGGCGATAATCAGAAGTATCAGGTAGCTGTTCATCTTTAATAGCGTTTGTCCAGAATGGATCCGGGAAAGTAATGGCTTAATATCTGCCGGTAATTATATCCTTGCGTACTCATCACGGCAGCCCCGATTTGGCAGAGACCGACTCCATGTCCCCAGCCGGCTCCCTTCAATACAAAGCGAACCGGAATCTGCGGATCTTCTTCAAAGAACCGGTCAACGACGAAAGCTGAACTGTACAGATGGGATTCGGATAGGATCCGGCGTATTTCCAATTCCTTTCCAATGATGTAGGAACGTTCTGAGCCGACGATCTTCAATTCTTCTATCCGACCGGACTTCCCGCGCTTCAGGGGAAGCAAGTCGATGATCTTTCCGAAAGGAATACCGCTTTTCCGGTAAATCAGTTCGCTGAGTTCATCTTGTGAATAACAGACTTCCCAACGGTAAAAGTTCGTGGACTGATCATATTTATTGAGAATTATTGAGAGCAGATGCGTGTCGCTTGTCTGACAAAAGGCAGGCGGGTAAGAACGGATCCATTTTTCGGCCTCTGCTTCTTGGGTTAAGTCCGGAACAGGCGCTGAATCGGGGCGATCGGCCACACTCGATAGGTAAGGATGATGAACCGGTTCCCAGCAATGTTCAAACTCTTCGGTAACGCCACCGCAGCATTTCGAGAAGCGGGTGTCGCAGATTTCTCCTTCGTAAGTAAGTACTTCTCCCCTCGTCGCTTTGATGATGGCTTGAATATATGGATTCTTGGCCGCACGTGTCATACCTTGGTAACGCTGGCAATGATCGTCGGCGCAGACATCAAACAAGGTGTGGTCTTCGCGGTCGTACCAGCGGATCAGTTTCTCATTGTCCCGAAAACAACTCTGCGGATGTTCTGTCTGTTTACGCTTCTTTTCGATCTGTGCTAATACCCAGCTTCGGGAAATAACGGCATGGGCTTTCAGAAATTCTCTTGGAGAACGGGCATTCATCTCAGAAGCAATCACGCACGTCAGATATTGTTCTAGGTCTATATGGTTGATTGCTACCAAACCTTCTTTCGAGGGAGTAATTTCGAGTGCTCCCTGGAAGCGTTGGTCTTCCTGTTGCTGCCAGTGAAAATCCACGCCGATGGTTACGGCCTGTAAGTCGAATGTAGCATCCGGCGAAGTAGGCTCGAAGAAAAGCTGGTTATACATTTTCCCGTTGAAGACGATTTTCCCGTCGATAAGTATCGCCCGTTGTTCGCCTTTCAGAAAAGCTCCATCTTCTACCATGACGTATTCCTGATTGAAGGTAAACGTAATGGCTTTGCGGGTCAAAATGCCCACATAAATAATTGGTGCTCGCATGATTTGTGTGTTATTCCTTTCTTTTATTGGTGTTTGATTGTATTCCTTTCGTGTGAAGGGAAATGTTCCCTCCGTTCCAAGGAAGATCTTCCCTCAACAGTAAGGGAAAGCCTCCCTTACTGCTAAGGGTAATCGTCCCTTCGGGCGAAGGATTTATGAATTGATTTCTTTCTTAGCCCGCAATGAACTGTAGGTCAGATAAGCCATCAAGGCCAAATACATGAAGATGGCCAAGACTTCTGCTCCCTTGCTTCCGGCCCAATCAGCTTGATATAAATCGACTCCGGCAAAACGAAGAGCTGCGCTGACAACACCCATCAAGGCTCCACCGGCAATGAATCCGGATGAAAGCAACGTACCTTTTTCCAGACGAGCATTGTTCAATGCCTGGTCTTTACTCCGGCTTCCAACATACCAGTTAATGGCACCGCCGATCAACAACGGTGTATTCAGTTCCAACGGAATAAACATACCCAAGGCAAATGCCAGTGCCGGAACACCCATGAAGTTAAGAACAATAGCCAGTACGGCACCGATACCATAAAGAGCCCAAGGAGCACCGGCTCCACTCATCAACGGTTCGATTACGGCTGCCATGGCATTGGCTTGCGGAGCAGCCAATTGTCCGCTGGTAAATCCGTAAGTCTGATTCAGAATCAAGATAACTCCGCCGACAGTAGCTGCCGAAACCAGCGTTCCCAGGAATTTCCAAGTCTCTTGTTTTGCCGGCGTAGTACCCAGCCAATATCCGATCTTCAGGTCGGTAATGAAACCTCCGGCCATAGACAAAGCCGTACAAACAACGCCTCCGATAATCAGGGCTGAAACCATTCCGGCTGTTCCTTTCAATCCGCAAGCAACCAAGATGATGGAAGCCAGAATCAGGGTCATCAACGTCATTCCTGATACCGGGTTTGTACCGACAATCGCAATGGCATTGGCTGCTACCGTAGTAAACAGGAAGGCGATGACGGCTACCAATAGGAGTCCGATGAAGGCATAGAAAGGATTATCCAGCAAACCAAACTGAAAGAAGAAGGCTGTTACGATCAACGTTCCGACAACTCCCATAGAAATGATCTTCATTGGGATATCCCGTTGCGTACGTGGTAAACGTTCCATATTGGCTTCTCCTTTATTATTCATTTCCTTAACGGCCAATCCTACGGCTCCTTTAATGATTCCCCACGATTTGATGATACCGATCACACCGGCTGTGGCAATACCACCGATACCGATGTGGCGGGCGTAGGTGGTAAAGATTTCTTCGGCGCTCATACTTCCTACCGTTGCAGTGATGGCGTCATTTCCTAAAGTCAGAACGTCTGTACTGAAGACTGCCGACATCACCGGGATGATGATGAGCCAAACCAGGAAGGAACCGGCACATATAATCAAAGAATACTTAAGTCCGATGATGTAACCCAATCCCAATACGGCTGCACCGGTATTGACCTTCATCACCAGTTTTACCTTTTCTGCCAAGGTTGCTCCGGCACTGACTATCGTTGTACTGACAGTTTCGCTCCATCCGCCGAATGTAGCAACGATGAAGTCGTATAAACCACCAATCAGTCCGGCAAAGATCAACGGCTTAGCCTGGTTACCGCCTTTTTCACCCGAAACTAACACCTGCGTGGTAGCTGTTGCTTCCGGGAAAGGATATTTTCCGTGCATGGTCGAAACGAAATACTTGCGGAAAGGGATCAATAACAAGATGCCTAAAATACCACCAAGCAACGAACTCATGAATACTTCGAAGAAGTTGACCGTGATTTCCGGATATTTGTCTTGAAGAATGTAAAGAGCCGGAAGCGTAAAAATGGCTCCTGCCACGATAACACCACTGCTGGCTCCGATAGATTGGATGATGACATTCTCGCCCAAAGCATTCTTCCGCTTGAATCCGCTGGAAAGTCCGACGGCAATGATGGCAATCGGAATGGCGGCTTCGAATACTTGTCCGACTTTCAATCCTAAAAAGGCTGCGGCGGCACTGAATACGACAGCCATAACCAATCCCCAACCAACCGACCAAGGCGTTACTTCCCGATAGGTTTTATCCGGACGCATCATGGGTTGGTATTCTTCTCCTTCTTTAAGTTCGCGGTACGCATTTTCGGGCAAACCGCTCATCTGTTCTTTCTTTTCTTCCATTTTATCCTGTTTTTTTACGATTAATCGTTACATTTTGCTTTTCAATCAACACAAAAATAGGCTTTATTTTTCAAATGGCAAATTAAGATGGCCAGTTTATCCGGCAGACGAATCGGGCATAAACAACTTAAAAACTCATAAACTCAGTAATCAAAACGGAACGCAGACGCCGAAACTTAAATTTTTTACTACATTTGTTGCCTGAAAAATAGAACAGTTTTCTAGTCTCTGAGTTTTTTCTCGGCTTATGGTTCTTGTTTATGGTGAGGAATAAGCCTTTTGATTTAAAAGTAAAAGGACTTGAAAGCATAATGAATTTGCAGACACAATATTATATATAGAGAATATTACGAATGAAGAAGTTGATTTTTGGCCTTGTGTTTTACCTGTGCTCGGTTTCCGTATGGGCGCAGATTAATACGGATCGGGTATTAGCTATCGGGCGCAATGCTTTGTATTTCGAAGATTATGTACTTTCTATCCAATATTTCAATCAGGTGATTCGTTCCAAACCGTGGTTGGCTGAGCCTTATTTCTTCCGTGCTGTCGCTAAAATCAGTCTGGATGATTTCAAGGGAGCGGAAGAAGATTGTACGGCTTGCCTCGAACGGAATCCTTTTCTGGCTCAGGCCTATTATGCCAGAGGTATTGCCCGGCAGAGTATGGAAGACTTTGACGGAGCCATTGCCGATTATGAAAAAGGATTGGAGTTTAAACGGGAGGACCGCCAGATGATGGTAAACGAGGCTGTGGCTTATATCCAGAAGAAAGATTATGATGGAGCAGAAAAGATGTTCGAACGCCTGATGGTTGCTCATCCGCGTTATTCGATGGCTTATCTGTCTCGCGGAGCTATGTATATAGAAAAAGGAGATACGACCAAGGCTCTGGCTGATTATGATAAGGCCATCGAGCTGGATCCGTATTATCCGCCGGCTTACGGAAACCGTGCCATTGTCTATTATCAGTTACAAGACTTCGATAAAGCGCTTGCCGACTTGAATGAAGCGATTCATTTGGATCCGAGAGAAAGTGGATATTACATCAACCGTGGTCTGGTCAGCTATCAGAAAAACAATCTGAAAGGAGCGATGGCCGATTACGATCAGGTCATCAGTATGGATCATGATAACCTGATTGCCCGTTTCAACCGCGGATTGTTGCGTTTCCAGGTGGGCGACAATAACCGGGCGATTGAAGACTTTGACGTGGTGCTGCAATTGGAGCCGGACAACTATATGGCTTATTATAACCGGGCTTTGCTTCGGTATGAAACAGGTGACTATCCGGGATCTGTATCCGATTTCAATGTGGTGCTGACCGAATATCCGGACTTCTTGCCGGGATATTATAGCCGGGCGGAAGCCAAGAAAAAGATGAACGATCTGGCTGGTGCCGACCGGGATGTTTGGACTGCCTTCAAAAAGGAAGAGCAGATGAAGAAAGACCGGGCTGCCGGAAAGACAACTGCTTCGGCATCGTCGGGTACAGCTACGGCAGGAACATCGACAAGTGGCAATGCAACCGATAACAATACCCGCGAACAGTCGGATAAGAATATCGATAAGTTCAACCGTCTGGTGGTATATGATAAGGAAGAAGAACGTCGGAATAAGTTCAATAGCGATGTGCGCGGCCGTGTTCAGGATCGGAATGTCCGGGTAGATCTGGAACCTCAGTTCATCCTTACTTTCTATGAGAAGCCGGATCCGGTGAAGAAGCAGTTATATTATAGTAAGTTGATCGATGACTTCAACCAGCAGATGGTGTTGAAGATGAAGTTGCTGATCACGAACGAGGAGGCTGCCTTGACGGAAGATCAGATAGCTGCCCACTTTGCTTCGATTGATGATTATTCGGCCCGGATAGCCAGAAATCCTTCAGACGTTAATTCGTATTTGGGACGTGCTCTTGATTATATGCTGGTACAGGACTTTGCTTCAGCCATCAAAGATTATGATAAGGTCATTGAGCTGGATCCGAATTCGATGATTGCATTCTTCAACCGGGCGGTTGTCCGTTACAAACAGATGCAATACCAGGATTCAAACGAAGAGGCCGAGATTATGGATATCCGTTCGGATCTGACCATGAACTTCAATATGGGCGGGAAACAGACGGTTCATTCGGCGGTAATGCCTTCGAAGGATGATTTGAATGCCATCAAGGAAGAAAAACGTTCTTATCAGCACGAACAGATTACCCGCGATTATGACATGGCCATCAAGTTGCATCCGGATTTCGTGTATGCTTATTTCAACCGGGGTAACCTGCGTTGCGCATTGCGAGATTACCGGGCAGCGATTGAAGATTATTCGGAAGCCATCCGCCGCGATCCTGAGTTCGCCGAAGCCTACTTCAATCGGGGATTGGCACGACTCTCGCAAGGAAATACCAGTCAAGGTATTGCCGATTTGAGTAAGGCTGGAGAGTTGGGTATTATCAATGCTTATAGTATCATCAAACGAATGATGGAATAAAAGACGAGATAAAACTATCAATAAGTCATTTTGTCAAAATGTCAATGAATGTACCTGAATTTTCGTCTGTACGGACCAAAGTTCAGGTACATTTTATTTGATGCGATTCTGACGGAGTTCAGCATTGACGAAAGGAAAGTTAAAAAGAAAAAATATGTGTCTAACAGATAGGGGATTTGAGCAACTCTTGTATCTTTTGGGAAAGGCCGTTAGCAATATCTCGTTTGAATGTGCTTTTTGTCAGTCGAAAAAGAACGCTGTTCCGAAGCAAAAACAGAGACGAAAACAGCGGAAACGGGTACTGAAGCCGCTCATTATGGCTTCTTGAAGCAAAAGAAACGAGGTTTGTGGGCAAAATATACGGACAATGCATGAAAAGCCGGCGTATTTTGGGTAAAACATAACGACCTTTTTCGGAAAAGATAGGCATGAAATGGAGAAAAAATAGGGATAAAATGCCTCTTGGAAGGGTAAAAAACGGTATTTGAAGCCGAAAAAGAAGCGTTTTTCTTTCGTTTCTTTGAAAAGGCATGTTAGCAAAAATGGTAAAAATAAGTCTTTCCGGCGGAATAACCGGAAGAAAGACTGCAAATTGATATATGTTTAATTCATAAAAGAGTGGAGTATAGTATGAAGAAAAAGTTAGTGTTGGCACTTTTGGCAGGCAGTTTGGGTCTGGCCCATGCCCAAAAAGGTTATAAAGGTTTTGTAGAAGGCGGCTTTACGGCCGGATTAGGAAATTGGAACTTACACCGTGTGGAGGTATTGACGAGCCATGGCTATGAATTTTCTCCGTATTTCTTTGCCGGTGCCGGAACCGGATTTCAATATTATACGTTACCCGAGAGTTTCATGATTCCGATCTATGCCGACTTTCGTAGTACTTTGTTGCCGGGACGGAAAATTTCACCTACTGTGGGTTTGAAACTGGGATATACCTTGGATGTAATGGATGGAGTAGCAGGGATGGGATTGTTTGCTTCGCCTACGGTGGGCGTGCGATGTGCCGTCCGTTCCCGGAATGCTGTCCGTTTTGAATTGGGATATGCAGTTCAGCAAGGAGAGGCTTCTGTCAGTATTCCTTGGTTAGGAACGTTTGTAGAACATGTTAATATGAACGGTTTAGCCATTCGGATCGGCTACGAATTCTGAAAAAATGCAGGGAGAGCATTTGTCGTATTAGAAGAAATAGTATTATCTTTGCAGAGATATTAAAGCAAACTGTAAAACATAAGTAGAAATGGTAAAAAGTGCATTACAAATTGCAAGAGCAGCTTACCAGCCAAAGGTTCCTGCTGCTTTGAAAGGTGCAGTAAAGGCTGTTGATGGAGAATACACTCAGTCTGTAGCTGATCAGGAAGAAATCAAGAAATTGTTCCCGAATACATACGGTATGCCGGTGATCACTTTCGAAAAGACAAATGACGTGAAAGAATTCCCTGCTATGAACGTAGGTGTTATTTTGTCTGGCGGACAGGCTCCTGGTGGACATAATGTTATAGCCGGTTTGTTCGATGGTATCAAAGCTCACAATGCAGCTTCTCGTCTGTATGGATTTATCTTGGGTCCTGGTGGTTTGATCGATCACAAATATATGGAACTGACTGCCGATATTATTGATGAATATCGTAATACAGGTGGTTTTGATATGATCGGTTCTGGTCGTACTAAACTGGAAACAAAAGAACAGTTCGACAAAGGTTTGGAAATCTTGAACGAATTAAATATCAAGGCATTGGTTATTATCGGTGGTGACGATTCAAATACAAACGCTTGTGTATTGGCTGAATATTACAAGGCTATCGGTGCTGGCGTTCAGGTAATCGGTTGTCCGAAAACAATCGACGGTGACTTGAAGAACGCTCAGATTGAAACTTCTTTCGGTTTCGATACAGCTTGTAAAGTATATTCAGAAGTTATCGGTAACATCCAGCGCGACTGTAACTCTGCTCAGAAATACTGGCACTTCATCAAATTGATGGGTCGTTCAGCTTCTCACATTGCATTGGAATGTGCTTTGCAGACTCAGCCGAACATCTGTATCATCTCTGAAGAGGTAGAAGCAAAAGATATGTCATTGGACGATATCGTAACTTATATTGCTGACATCGTAGCTAAGCGTGCTGCAGAAGGTCATAACTTCGGTACAGTATTGATTCCGGAAGGTTTGATCGAGTTCGTACCGGCTATGAAACGTCTGATCGCTGAATTGAACGACTTCTTGGCTAAGCACGATGCTGAATTCAAGATGATCAAGAAGAGCGAACAGCGTGCTTACATCATCAGCAAGCTGACGAAAGAAAACTCAGAACTGTATGCTTCTCTGCCGGAAGGCGTAGCTCGTCAGTTGTCTTTGGATCGTGACCCGCACGGAAACGTACAGGTTTCATTGATCGAAACTGAAAAGCTGTTGTCTGAAATGGTAGGTAAGAAATTGGCTGAATGGAAAGCTGAAGGCAAATACGTAGGTAAATTCGCTGCACAGCACCACTTCTTCGGTTATGAAGGTCGTTGCGCTGCTCCGTCAAACTACGATGCTGACTACTGCTATTCATTAGGTTACACTGCATCTTGCCTGATCGCTGCTGGTAAGACAGGTTATATGTCATCTGTTCGCAACACAACAGCTCCGGCTGACCAGTGGATTGCAGGTGGTATTCCTGTAACTATGATGATGAACATGGAACGTCGTCATGGTGAAATGAAACCAGTTATCCAGAAGGCTTTGGTTAAATTAGACGGTGCTCCATTCAAGGCATTCGCTGCACAGCGTGACGAATGGGCTTTGACAACCAGCTATGTTTATCCGGGTCCGATCCAGTACTTCGGTCCGACTGAAGTATGCGACCAGCCGACTAAGACATTACAGTTGGAACAAGCTAAATAATCTGATTCTATAAATCAGACTCTTCATAAAAGGAGATTTCCCGGTGGCAATGTTTTCCATTGGGGAATCTCCTTTCTTTTTTGGAGTTTAGGGAAGAAGTTTTATGGAGAAGGAGAATATATTAGAAATGGAAGTTTAATTAATAAAAAAGATTGATTAGAAAAATCTCAAACTTGATAAGATTCGGGAAGACGATTTGTACAAAAGAATTGAAGATTTTGTTGTGAATATAGATAAAGAATCTGGTGCAATGAGTGTAGTAGGATATGGAGAAAGATGATAAAGATGAAATTTTTATTTGACCACTCTTGTATAAATATTACTAATCAGTTATATTTGCAATATGGAATCAGTTGAAGACAAGGCCTCTGATATAAGGACTATATTCAAAACAGATGAATTTGAAGAGTTCTATAATGGTCTGGATGAAAAGGTCAAAGACAAGTTTGAGTATACATTTGAACTTGTACAAACTGTATATGCCATACCAGTAAAATATGTAAAACATTTAGAGGGAACAGACCTATATGAGATGCGTGTATCAGTCGGATCGAATGAGTATAGAACAGTGCTGTTTGCAATTGATAACAGTAATGTCATATTATCAACAAAAATAATTCTACTAAACGGTTTCCTAAAGAAATCTACAAAGGACTATAGTAAGCAGATAGCCAAAGCAGAACGAATATTAAAAGGTTTAGCATTATGATACAGTTAGATGAAAATAAATTGGGAAAGCTCAAAACCACCAATCAGTCGCTTGATGAAAAATACGGGAAGCATGGTACGGCTACCCGTGAGGCTTTCAATGAAAAAGCAATGGCTTGGTATTATGGTGATATACTTCGAGATCGTCGTAAAGAACTTAAACTAACTCAAAAACAGTTGGCGCAGAAGATCGGTAAGGAACAAAGTTATATTGCTCGTGTAGAAAAAGGCGAAGTGGATATGCAATTATCAAGTTTCTTTCGTATTGCACGAGCTTTGGGAATTGAGTTTACGCCTACCTTCAACCCTATACGTTGAAGGAGACGACAGTTGCTATTCTTCGTTAAATCGAACAATAATGTTTTTTGGATGTACATTTCTTACATTATGGGAGTAAAGAAAGTTATTCCAATTTGCTAAATAATAAGGATAAAAGATAAGTTATGAATATACGGAAGTGTGTTTGGGGCATTTGCCTGTTGGCTGGATTGCAAGTATTACAAGCTGTTGAAAAGTCGGAGAGTGATTATTTATTGATCGGGAGCTATGCGCCGGCAGAGCGTGAAGGACTTGCTTTGTATCGTTTGAATCAAGAAACAGCTGATGTAGAAAGAGTCAGTGGTTTGGCTGGTATTTTGAATCCATCTTTTCTGACTCCTAATCCGGAAAAAGGGTTGGTGTATGTTGTGGGAGAAGGAGATACCGATGCCAACTCAACGGTTCATACGGTATCTTTGGATGAGCAGACAGGAACCATGCATCTGTTGAATACGCTGCCAACGTTGGGTGCGTCGCCTTGCCATGTCCGTTTATCTCCTTCGGGAAAATATTTGGTAACAGCCAATTATACGGGCGGTAGTTTAAGTCTTTTTTCGTTGGATGAAAAAGGATGTATTCATGCCCGGAAAGCAGTTTTGAAGTTTGAAGGGAAAGGTCCGAATAAAGAAAGACAGGAAAAATCGCATCTTCATTATTCCATCTTTAGTCCGGATGGAAACTATTTATTGGCCGACGATTTAGGAACCGACAAGGTATATAGTTATCCTGTTCATGAGAAAGCTCCATATATTCAGCAGGCTGAACGAATTGATAATCCTGTTCGACCGGGTTCGGGACCTCGGCATCTGTGTTTTCACCCGAATGGGAAATGGGCTTATTTGATCAATGAATTGTCGGGTGCCGTAATCTTCTTTACTTATCAGGAAGGACATTTACAGGAAAAGCAATCCATCCAGGCAGATGAAGTAGGAGCACAGGGAAGTGCCGATATTCATCTTTCGCCCGATGGTCGTTTTCTGTATGCTTCCAACCGATTACAGAATGACGGTATTGCCATATTCTCAGTATCCGAAGCAACAGGAGAGCTGACGAAAGTGGCCTTTCAGCATACAGGCCGTCATCCACGTAACTTTATGATTACACCAAATGGACGTTATTTGCTGGTGGCTTGCCGGGATGACAACGAGGTACAGATTTATCAACGAGATCTGCAAACCGGGAAATTGCAGGATACCGGAAAAAGAATCCAAATGTCACAACCTGTTTGTTTGCAACTTTATGATAGCAATAAGTGAGTTTTTGGGCTTTTTTAAAGAAAAATGATCTATTGGCATTTGAAAGCCTGTCTTTATGACAAAAAATATTCCTATCTTTGCACCGGGAAAACAAAACCTAGTAAGACAAGATGGAAATACTAAAGCACGAATGTGGCGTAGCCATGGTGCGACTGCTGAAACCATTGGAGTATTATCATCAGAAATACGGGACCTGGATGTATGGTCTTAACAAGTTGTACTTGTTGATGGAAAAGCAGCATAACCGTGGGCAGGAAGGCGCCGGATTAGCTTGTGTAAAGCTAGAAGCGAAGGCGGGAGAAGAGTATATGTTTCGTGAAAGAGCCTTGGGAACAGGGGCTATTACTGAGATTTTTTCTGCCGTCCACGAACATTTTCGGGATTTAACACCCGCCCAATTGAACGATCCTATCTTTGCCAAGAACAATCTTCCTTTTGCCGGAGAGCTTTATATGGGGCATCTCCGTTACAGTACGACCGGAAAATCCGGTATTTCTTATGTCCATCCTTTTTTACGCCGTAATAACTGGCGTGTTAAGAATCTGGCCCTTTGTGGTAATTTTAACCTGACGAATGTAGATGAGATCTTTGAAGATATTACTGCAATTGGTCAGCATCCTCGTAAATTTGCGGATACTTATATTATGCTCGAACAGGTAGGGCACCGGTTGGACCGGGTCGTGGAACATCTGTATCAGCAATGCGAGGCTGAAGGACTGCGGGGTATGGATATTACGCATGCCATTGAAGCCCGGATTGATCTGGGCGATGTTTTGAAACGGTGTGTACCTACGTGGGATGGTGGTTTCGTTATTTGTGGTATCACAGGCAGCGGCGAGATGTTCAGTGTGCGTGATCCGTGGGGAATCCGTCCGGCGTTTTATTATGCCGATGATGAAATCGTTGTCTTGGCTTCCGAACGTCCGGTGATCCAAACTGTCATGAATGTACATGCTTGGGATATTAAAGAACTGAATCGGGGAGAAGCCGTATTTGTTAGTAAGACCGGTAAACTACGGGTGGAACAAATTGTTGAGCCGAAGAAAAACAGTGCATGTTCGTTCGAACGGATTTATTTCTCACGGGGTAGTGACATTGATATTTATAAAGAACGGAAGAAACTAGGAGAAACATTGGTCCCTGATGTCTTGAAAGCCGTAGATAATGATTTGGATCATACCGTATTCTCTTTCATTCCAAATACAGCTGAAGTAGCTTATTATGGCATGTTGGAAGAATTGAATAATTATCTGAACGGTATCAAGAAGAAATGGATTGCCGACAAGCGTCATCTCTTCCAGGAAGAAGAACTGGAACAGATTCTTTCTATGCGTGTCCGTACAGAAAAAGTTGCTATCAAGGATATTAAGCTGCGTACTTTTATTGCTGAAGGAAACAGCCGGAATGATTTGGCTGCCCACGTATATGATATAACCTACGGAAGTATTGTTCCGTTTGAAGATAATCTGGTGGTTATAGATGATAGTATTGTGCGCGGGACAACGTTGAAGCAAAGTATTATCAGTATTCTGGATCGCCTGCATCCGAAGAAGATTGTGATTGTCTCTTCATCTCCGCAAGTCCGTTATCCGGATTATTACGGTATCGACATGTCTCGCATGAATGAGTTTATTGCCTTTAAGGCGGCAGTAGCATTGTTGGAAGAGCGGGGAATGGAGAACGTTTTGATGGATGCTTATCAGAAAGCCAAAAAGCAGGAACGGGAATCATTGGCAGAAGTCAACTACGTAAAAGAAATCTATGCTCCGTTTACAGATGAAGAAATTTCCTCGAAGATGGTAGATTTGTTGACTCCAGTCGGAACAAAAGCCCAGGTGCAAATTGTTTATCAAACAATAGAAGGTTTGCACGCTTCTTGTCCGAATCATCCGGGCGACTGGTACTTTTCGGGAGATTATCCGACGCCGGGTGGTGTACGGATGGTAAACCGGGCCTTTATTCATTATATGGAAGAAGAATATTTAGTCAAATAAACATACTTAATGTTATATGCAAAAAGATAGAACTGCAACTTTAATCCTGGATGACGGGACTGTATTTCATGGTTTTTCTTTTGGTGCTGAAAAGCCAGTGAGCGGTGAGGTCGTGTTTAACACAGCCATGACAGGTTATCCTGAAAGTTTGACCGATCCTTCGTATGCCGGTCAATTGATGGTACTGACTTATCCGTTGGTAGGAAATTATGGTGTTCCGCCTCGGACCTTCCGTCCCGATGGTTTGTCTGAATTTATGGAGAGTGAACGTATTCATGCAGATGCAATCATTGTAAGTGATTACAGTCATGAGTATTGCCACTGGAATGCAACTTGTAGTTTGGGCGACTGGTTGAAGCAGGAAAATATTCCTGGAATTTATGGAATAGATACACGGGCATTGACAAAGAAGTTGCGCGAACATGGTGTCATGATGGGACGTATCGTGATGGAAGATGTAAAAGATGTAGCGACCTATTTGCATGATTTCGGAAATTACGGAGCTGTCAATTATGTAGATGAGGTTTCATGCAAGGAAGTGATTACTTACGGAGAGGGAGCTGGCAAGAAGCGGGTTATTCTGGTGGATTGCGGCGTAAAGCATAACATTATCCGTTGTTTGTTGAAGCGTGGTGTGACTGTTGTTCGTGTTCCTTGGAATTATGATTTTACCCAGTTGGAATATGATGGAGTGTTTATCAGCAATGGCCCGGGCGATCCTGATACGTGTGATGCTGCCGTACAGAATATCAGGAAGGCGATAGGCGGCGATAAACCTGTCTGTGGTATCTGTATGGGGAATCAGCTGTTGGCAAAAGCTGGTGGAGCTTCTATCTATAAGTTGAAGTACGGACATCGAAGCCATAACCAGCCGGTACGGATGGTTGGAACTAACCAATGCTTTATTACTTCACAGAACCATGGATATGCTGTTGACAATAATACCTTGGGTAAAGATTGGGAACCCTTGTTCATCAATATGAATGACGGAACGAATGAAGGAATCCGCCATAAGACGAAACCTTTCTTCTCTTCTCAATTCCACCCGGAAGCTTGCAGTGGACCGACAGATACAGAAGCGTTGATCTTTGATAAATTTGTCGGTATGTTATAAAGAATAATCAGTACTAATTTTTGCATGAGAGTCGTTTATGAAAGATAATATCAATAAAGTCCTTATTTTAGGTTCGGGAGCACTGAAGATTGGTGAAGCGGGAGAATTTGATTATTCCGGAAGCCAGGCATTGAAAGCCATTAAGGAAGAAGGAATCCAGACGGTTTTGATCAATCCGAATATTGCTACGGTACAGACATCTGAAGGTGTAGCCGACACGGTTTATTTCTTGCCTGTCACTCCATATTTTGTAGAGAAGGTTATTGAGAAAGAACGTCCGGATGGTATTCTGTTGGCTTTCGGTGGTCAGACGGCATTGAATTGTGGTGTCGCATTGTATCAGAGTGGTGTATTGGAGAAATATGCCGTACGTGTATTGGGAACGCCGGTACAGGCCATCATGGATACGGAAGACCGCGAACTGTTTGTCCGTCGTTTGGATGAGATTGGGGTCAAGACTATCAAGAGTGAAGCCGTAGAAACAATCGAAGATGCACGTCGTGCCGCTGCCGAACTAGGTTATCCGGTGATTATTCGTGCTGCATACGCATTAGGAGGTCTGGGTTCTGGTTTCTGTGATAATGAGGAAGAACTGAATGTATTGGCAGAGAAAGCCTTCTCTTTCTCTCCTCAGGTCCTGGTGGAAAAGAGCTTGAAAGGATGGAAAGAAGTAGAATATGAAGTAGTGCGCGACCGTTATGATAACTGTATCACGGTTTGTAACATGGAGAACTTCGATCCGCTGGGAATCCATACGGGTGAAAGTATCGTCATTGCTCCTTCACAGACTTTATCCAATACAGATTATCATAAACTGCGTGAGCTGGCCATCCGTATCATTCGCCATATCGGTATTGTAGGTGAATGTAATGTACAATATGCTTATGATCCGGATAGTGAAGACTACCGTGTCATTGAAGTGAATGCTCGTTTGAGTCGTTCATCTGCTTTGGCTTCCAAGGCAACCGGTTATCCGTTGGCTTTCGTGGCTGCTAAATTAGGATTAGGCTATGGCTTGTTTGATTTGAAGAACTCGGTGACAAAGACAACTAGTGCTTTCTTCGAACCGGCGCTTGACTATGTAGTTTGTAAGATACCGCGCTGGGACTTGGGTAAGTTCCATGGAGTAGCACGTGAATTGGGTTCTAGTATGAAGTCAGTTGGTGAAGTCATGGCAATTGGACGTACCTTTGAAGAAGCCATTCAGAAAGGACTTCGTATGATCGGACAAGGCATGCATGGCTTTGTAGAAAATAAGGAACTGGTTCTTCCAGATATTGATAAGGCTTTGAGAGAGCCGACCGATCGTCGTATCTTCGTTATCAGTAAGGCTTTCCGGGCAGGTTATACCATTGACCAAATACATGAGTTGACTAAAATCGACAAGTGGTTCTTGCAGAAACTGTATCGGATTATTGAAACGGCCAACGAACTGGAGGCTTGCAGCAAGATTCAGGAAGTTTCGGATGATTTGTTGCGTAAAGCAAAGATTCAGGGATTTTCCGACTTCCAGATTGCCCGTGCCTTGTTGAAGGATAAAATGGAAGATACGGATAAGGCTACTTTGCAGGTACGTCAAGACCGAAAGTATCGTGGTATCGTCCCGGTTGTCAAGCAGATTGATACCTTGGCTGCCGAATATCCGGCTCAGACGAACTATCTGTATCTGACATATAGCGGAACGGAAAATGATGTCGATTATCTGGGCGATGGCCGTTCGATTGTTGTATTAGGTTCGGGTGCTTATCGAATCGGTAGTTCGGTTGAATTCGACTGGTGTGGTGTACAGGCTTTGAATACGATTCGGAAAGAAGGCTGGCGTTCGGTGATGATCAATTACAATCCGGAGACGGTTTCTACCGATTATGATATGTGCGACCGCCTGTATTTTGATGAATTGACATTCGAACGAGTAATGGATATCCTCGAGCTGGAGAATCCGCACGGAGTAATTGTGTCAACAGGTGGACAGATTCCGAATAACTTGGCTATGCGTTTGGATGCTCAGCATATTCATATCTTGGGAACATCAGCTAAAAGTATTGATAATGCGGAAGACCGTGAGAAGTTCTCGGCTATGCTTGATCGGATTGGAGTAGATCAGCCGCGGTGGAAAGAACTTTCATCGATGGATGATATTAATCAGTTTGTCGAGGAAGTCGGTTTCCCGGTTCTGGTTCGTCCGAGTTATGTGTTGAGTGGTGCGGCTATGAATGTCTGCTCCAATCAGGAAGAGTTGGTTCGTTTCTTGGAACTGGCAGCAAATGTATCCAAGAAGCATCCGGTTGTAGTCAGTCAGTTTATCGAACAATGTAAGGAAGTAGAAATGGATGCCGTGGCTCAGAATGGAGAGATCATCATGTATGCCATCAGCGAGCATATCGAATTTGCCGGTGTCCATTCGGGTGATGCTACTATCCAGTTCCCGGCGCAGAAACTGTATGTTGAAACTGTTCGTCGCATCAAGAAGATCAGTAAGCAGATTGCGAAAGAATTAAATATTTCAGGTCCATTCAATATCCAATACCTGGCGAAAGGAAATGAAATCAAGGTAATTGAATGTAACCTGCGTGCTTCCCGTAGTTTCCCGTTCGTGAGCAAGGTATTGAAGATTAACTTCATCGAACTGGCTACGCGGGTTATGTTAGGTTTACCGGTTGAGAAACCGAACAAGAATGAGTTTGATTTGGATTATGTCGGTATCAAAGCCTCTCAATTCTCCTTCAATCGTTTACAGAAGGCCGATCCGGTTTTAGGTGTAGACATGGCTTCTACGGGTGAGGTTGGTTGTATCGGTGATGATGTGTCGGAGGCGATTCTGAAGAGTATGCTGTCTGTCGGACAACGGATTCCAGAGAAGAATATCCTATTGTCAACCGGTACGGCTAAACAGAAGGTGGCTATGCTGGATGCTGCTCGTCTGTTAGCCAAGAAAGGATATAATCTTTATGCTACTGGCGGAACCCATCGTTTCTTCGCCGAGAACGGTATTCCGAGTACTTTGGTTTATTGGCCGAGTGAAACAGGAAAGGAACCGCAGGCTTTGACGTTATTGCATGAGAAGAAGATTGATATGGTGGTGAATATTCCAAGAGACCTTTCTGCAGGCGAATTGGATAATGGATATAAGATCCGTCGTGCTGCCATCGACTTGAATATTCCATTGATTACAAATGCACGTTTGGCAAGTGCCTTTATCAATGCTTTCTGTACGTTGAGTATGGATGATATTCAGATCAAGAGCTGGCAAGAATATTAATGCTCAGTTATAGTATCAGATAGATAAGCCGCTGAAAGTTTCAGGTTCGCCTGACTTTTAGCGGCTTTTTATTTGATTACGATTGAATGATCAATAGGGAGAAATAAGGGAAGTCCGTTTGGGCTATTATTGCTGGGTCGGATATATATTTCTCTTTTTCCGTACCTACGTTCTCGAAGTAATGAAACTGGGCCTCCGGATGTTGGCGAATGCATGTATGGACAGCTTCGATGCAAGCCGATAGTTTCATAATAACCAGATTGTATCCCTGACGGATCAACTGATCCAACTCGTCGGATGTTGCTGTTCCCGGAATCACCATCAGTCGTTCTTCCTGCTTGACGATATGTAATCCGCCTGCTGCTCCAGCTGCGATGAAAGCCGGTATGCCCGGAACTCGCTGTACACGGATTTGTTGCTTTTCCAGTTGGTGGTAAATGTACTGAATGGAAGTATAGAATCCGGCATCACCTTCTGCCACGATAACCACCTTTTTATCTTCTTGAAGAGTCCGGATGGCATCAGATAAAAGCTGATCGTAAGCTTCGATGGCTTTTTGCCTGTCTTTGCTCATGGGCAATACAAACGGATGGATCTTTTCTTCTTCGATCTCCAAAGCTCGTAGAATATGGGCGGCTCTGGAAACCTGTTTTCCTGAGGTAGTCAACGTTGCCGGACAGAAGATTTGATCTGCCTGTTGTAAGGTTTTCAATCCTTTTAAGGTGATTAATTCGGGTTCACCCGGACCCAAAGAGACGAATGTAATAGTTCGATTCATAATTTATTCGAGTTGAATGCAAGTGCAAAAATCTTTATTTTATGGTTGATTCGCAAGTATCGGTTGAGTTTTTTATTACTTTTGTGCCAAGTAACAGGTGTCTGTTTCCTTCGTGAAGCAAGGAACAGATGAAAAGGGAATCGGGTGAAAGTCCCGGACAGTCCACGCTGCTGTAAGTCTTTATAGGATTCGAAGTAACCTCTGTTCCACTGAATAGTCGTTTATTCGGGAAGGAACTTCGAACGAGACAAAGTCAGAAGACCTGCCTGATTACTGATAATAACTTGGATGACTTCGCTTTCTGCGTGGTAATGGGAAGTGAAGGAAAATATTTAGACAGAATGACAATGATGAATGTAATCCGAATGGCAGGAGCCGTGTTGCTTCTTGCAGGAATAGCGGGCTGCTCGTCACGCCCGGCAAATGATCAGGATACGATATCGACCGGAAAAGCGGTAACGGAAACCGTATTTACTGAGAAGATCAAACCGGAATATGCGGAAGGATTTGAGATCCGTTACGAAGGTGATATGGCTTTGGTAGATATTCATGATCCGCAGTCGGAGAATGTAGCCGAATATCATTATGCTTTGGTGCGTCGGGGCGATGTATCAACGGTTGTTCCTGAAGGATATGAGAAATTGGAAATACCGGTACGGAGTGTGATTTGTATGACTTCCTTGCAGCTTTCTAATTTTATTAAGTTGGGAATAACGGAACGGGTAACAGGTATTACGAGTACGCGCCACTTGTTCAACGAAACGATGAATCGCCAGTTGGAAAGTGGAAAAACTGTGAAGATCGGTATTGAAGGGAACTTCGACAATGAAGCGGTTATGAGTATGAATCCTGACTTGATTCTGATCTCTCCGTTTAAACGGGGCGGCTATGAAGCTTTGAAGGATGTCGGGATTCCATTGGTTCCGCATTTGGGATATAAAGAAATGACTCCGTTGGGACAGGCTGAGTGGATTAAATTCGTAGGCTTGCTTTGCGGTATGGAAAAGGAAGCCAATGCTTGTTTCGAGGCAATCGAACAGCGATATCAGGAATTGAAGGCGTTGACTGCCGATGGTAAGGTGAAACGCCGGCCAGTTGTCTTTAGCGGAGAGCTGAGAGGCGGAAACTGGTATGCCGTAGGCGGAAAGAGTTTTCTGGCTCAATTGTTCAAAGATGCCGGAGCCGATTATTTCTTGAAAGATGATGAGCGTTCGGGTGGTGTAACACTCGACTTCGAGACGGTTTACAATCAGGCAGACAACGCGGATTATTGGCGCATTGTCAATAGTTATCCGGGCGATTTCTCTTACGAAGCCTTGAAAGATCAGGATGCACGTTATGCCGACTTCAAGGCTTTCCGTGAACATGGGATTATTTACTGTAACATGAAGACGACGCCGTTCTATGAAGAAATGCCGACTGCTCCGGAGGTAATTCTGGCAGACTTGTTGCATATCTTTCATCCGGAACTGTTACCGGATCATCAGCCTGTTTTCTATAAACTGCTAAAGGAATAAGATCATGCGTTATAGTCATACTTACCGGATGTTATTGATCCTGTTGCTGATCGTTGTTCTGTTGCTTCTGAATTTATTGCTGGGTTCAGTCTCCATTCCGGCACAATCCATCTGGAATATTCTGACGGGAGCTGGAAACGAACCTGTATCTTGGCAGAACATTGTCTGGAAATCCCGTTTGCCTCAGGCTTTGACGGCACTGGCTGCCGGTGCTGGTCTGGCGGTAAGTGGATTACAAATGCAGACGGTGTTTCGTAATCCGTTGGCAGGACCTTCGGTATTGGGAATCAGTTCAGGTGCCAGCATGGGCGTTGCTTTTGTCATTCTGT
>OLOD01000060.1_pt1 | contig 77712 bp, 50 predicted proteins | sample 1671921 | NCBI WGS metagenome assembly OLOD01 (sample SAMEA3136626, study PRJEB25190) | human gut metagenome | biome: human gut; feature: human-associated habitat; material: faeces | place: Austria | collected 2013
CTATATTGTATTAAATTATTTTATTGTAAACTAGCGCTCACCATTTGACGCTTACGACAGAAGTAGGTGTTGGTTATTATTTTAAAGATTAACAAGGGAAACCTTGTTTTTTTTATTATGTTGACAATTATTTATCATAGTGATATATTTTTATCAAGATTTTTGTTGGGGACAAAAGTCGAAGTAAGGATGAAGGAGGAAAATTTATGGACAAGATGGCAGATGTTCTAGGCCGTGTGGGGGCATGGTGTGGACAAAACAAATATTTATCTGCAATTAAAAATGCATTTCAAAACTTTATGCCACTTACAATTGCGGGGGCTGTAGGCGTTTTATGGTGTAATGTTCTTGTAAATGCAGACACAGGACTTGGAATGTTTTTTAAACCAATTATGATTTTAGATTTTTTAAATCCAGCATTTCAAGCCATTAACTTTTGTACAATTAGTTGTATTACAGTAGGAATTACTTTAGGGATTGCTCAAGAAATAGGTGTTTGGAATATGACAGCTGAAAAAGCAGGATATATCCCAGGACTTGTAGGACTTGCAGCATGGTTATCAGTAACAAATACGTCACATGTAGTTAAAGGCGCTAAAGAAGCTTTTACGGGAATCGCGAGTAATGAACTTGGGGCAACAGGTTTATTTACAGGGATGATTATTGGAATCTTATCTGTTGAATTGTTTTGTTTCTTTGAAAAACAAGATGCTTTAAAAATTAAAATGCCAGATCAAGTACCACCTGGTGTTGCACGAGCATTTGAAGTTTTAATACCAGCAACACTTACACTTATTGTGACATCATGTATAGGGTCTGCTTGTTATCATTTAACAGGACTTTACTTAAACGATGTGATTAAAAATGGTATTCAAGGACCACTTGGCTCTATTGGTGCAACAATTCCAGGTGTTCTTGTCATCTATTTATTACTTGGGTTATTTTGGCTAGTAGGAATTCATGGTGCTAATATGTTAGCTGCTGTTAAAGAATCTTTATTTACACCTTTAGCACTTGAAAATGTAGAAGCTTTTAGTAAAGGTCAAACACCTAAAAATGTTATTAATATGTATTTTTTACAAATGTGTGGGGAATTCAGTGGTGCAGGAGCAACACTAGGACTTGTTATTGCGATATTGATTTTCTCAAAACGTGATGATAATAAAGCAATTGCTTCTTTATCACTAGTACCAGGATTATTCAATATTAATGAAACAGTTATTTTTGGTATTCCACTTGTATTAAATCCAATTTTAGGTATTCCTTTTGTAATAACACCACTTATTAATATTGTAATCGGATATATACTTACTATTATTGGATTCTGTCCAGTAGCTTGTTTAACAGTTCCTTGGACAACACCACCAATTATTTTTGGTTTTCTAGCAACAGGAGCAAGTATTTTTGGTGCAATTACACAAGCTATCTTAATTGTGGTTTCTATTGTTATTTATACACCTTTTCTTATTTCTTATGAAAAGTATCAAAATAAACAAGCTGCAAATATTTAATGATAAAGTCATTTGACTTTATCTTTTTTTTCAATTTTTGAAAGTGCTCACATTTATTTTTTTTATTAATTAAGATGTATATGCATCTTGAAAGGAAAAAATAAAATGAATATCAAAAGAAAAAGAATATTAAAATTAATAGCAGGTTTTTTATGTTGTTTATGTTTAGGAGTGACTCTTGCCTGGAGTTTATTTGTGGTACCAATTGAAACGTTAAATGGATGGTCAAGAAGTCAAACATCATTCGCGTTTACGATCAATACTTTGTTTTTCTCTGTAGGTAGTATTCTTACAGGAATTTTGAGTAAAAAAATATCATTTTCTCATATTATCAAAATATCAGGAATATTAATTGGAATTGGTTTTTATTTAACAAGTATTTCTACAAATATTTATATGTTGTATGCATCTTATGGAATCATTGTAGGAATGGGATATAATTGTGTTATTTCAGCTTGTCCTTTATGGATGCCAGAAAAAACAGCAACAGGTTTATTATTAATGGGATATGCTTTATCGACTGCTGTTTTTGGACCAATGATTAGTTCAATATTGAAAATCATGGAATTGTAATTGCTTTTAGAATGGTTGCTATGGTTTGTGGATGCGGTTTATTTTTACTTGGATTTTATGTAGGTGATCCAAACTTGAAAGAAATAGATTTATTGCCTCAAAGAAATCGTCATGAAGGAAAACAAGATTATAATGTCATTACAGCTGATATGGTTAAAATGCCCATGTTTTGGATTTATTATCTTATCATTGTGATTCTTCCAGGAGTTGGTTTATGTATATTAAATCATAATGCTCCAATGATGACAGAAACAATCGGTATAAGTGCTGCTTTAGCAGCAACAGTTGTTTCTTTAGTATCATTTTGTAATGGTTTTGCAAGATTTATTTTTGGATTTTTCTTTGATAAATTAGGTGTTATTAAAAGTTTGATTCTTGTATCTTTAGGAACCCTTATGTCAACAATCTTTATTTTTATAGGATTATCTTCAAAAAATATAATCATCTATATTATTGGAGCAGCTTTATTATTAATTTCATATGGATGTAATGCAACTTCTATTCCATCTGTAATGAGAGAATTATTTGGACATCGTACATTTTCTCTTAATTATTCAATATTAAGTACACAAGCAATATGGGCAGCTTTTTTCCCTGTAATTATTGGTAGTGTTCAAAGTCATACAAATACATATGTTATGCCTTCTATGTTATTAATAATATTTTCGATAATAAGTATTATGATATTATTTATTTTTATGAAATTTTATCGTAATGAAATGAAAAAGAGAAATGCACTTCAAAAATAATATCTTATTTCTTTATTGTTTATTAGACAATTATATTCCACACAACGAATAGTATATAACTACAACTTCTGTTAATACAATTGTTCGTTAAAAATTCGCCATGCCTAAACTACTTTGATAGTAAATAAAATGAGTTCTTTGAAAAATTTGTCAATCAAATGTGGGTTTAATTCGATACCTGACTGATAAAATGACCTGTATGCCATAATGACCTACTAGCATTAATATAATTTCATTACTATGCGGATCTTCCATCATGAAATCTCTAGTACTTCTAGTGCATAAACTTATTTATTAACTCCAACATGTAACATTTTAACACCAACATCCTTTTCTGATAATCTAAGAATTGTTCGTAAATGATCTTTTGTCACTACTTCTGTCATAGTTGTATAAGGCTTACTATTCCACACTATATCACCTCTCATAATAACGTCATCCAATTCTTTTCTTTTTTCTTCCGTTGCTTGTTCAAGATATGAAGTTATTACCCATGAACCGGTAGTCCATACGTATCGTTCTTCACTATTTTCCAATCTTAATTGTTGAGCAACTTCAATAGCTTTAGGTATAAAATTTTCAATATACTTTTTTTCAACAACAGAGCTAAGCTCTGTAAATCCAATATCTAAACATGTTTTAAAAACTATATAAACTTTTTTAATATCTAAATTTATAGTTGCGGTAAAAATTGTGCCTGATAACAATAAAAGCATCAAGCATACCAACATATTTTTAATAATATCTTTCATATACAACTTATATATTAAAATCAATCATTAATTTTTAAATCCAACCTCAAATCTGTATTATTATTCATACAAACAGTATAATCTTTAGGTACATCTATTTCATAAATAATACTTTTACCAAAGCGCCTCCATTTTACTTTCATTAATTCATTTTTAATTGGAAAAACAGCATCACATTTTTTTAAACCATTTTCATTAATCGTTATAGATATTTCTTTCCTTTCTGTATTAATATTATTTATACCAACGATATCTCTATAATAAACATAAGCGACATGTGAAGCAAATCCATGACAACAACTTCCTCCTGCGAAAACATTCTCCCATAAGGTTCCTGTTGTGGTGGCCATATACAAAAACAATTTTTTACTTTCGAAAACCATCTGTTCAATTAATCCCGCCTTTGATAAAAGCTCCAGACGTAAGTAGTTACCAATAAAAGCATTAGTTTTAGGTATATTTGGATATACTTTTTTTTCATCTCTATCAGCACCAAAGTCTGATACTAGCTTATTCCAAAGATCTGAATAAGTTTCAAAATCAGCAATACCAAAATAGAATGCATAATATTGACAAACTTCAGAACAATTTTGATTTTGAATCTCTAATTTTCCATTTTTTCTGATAGCATTATCAACAAAAAATCCATTTACATAAGACTGACTTCTTATAACATCTTTAATTTTTTCTGATTCTACAACATAAGAATCTAAATTATATAACTCACCTACCACTTCCAACATTTTAGCATACAACATATTGGTTGGATAATTTACACCTTCTGTAAACTCATTGGCCTTTGACCATTCAATAAAAACCCACTTATTTAAGTTTTCAAGAAGGCCATCAGAGTTTTTATATTGATCAAAATATTCTAGTAATGCCAATACTTTTGGTTTTAAAGCAACCAACATACCATAATCATGACTGCGCTCTACATACTCTTTCAATTCCAGAACAAACCACATAGCCCAGTTTGGTATAAAGTTTCCATCTCTGTGATCTGCAGGATAACACATAGGCAACATACCTTCTGGAATATTATTAAATTTGTCAGGTAAAAGATAATTCTCAAAAAAATTATGTTCTAATTTTGTATTACCAGACAAACAATAAGCAACACGAGATGTAAAATAACTATCACATAACCATCCTGCACGTTCTCTTTGTGGACAATCTAGAAAATAATCTACAGCATTAGGTTTATATGTTTCTATTGCGGCTTTAAAAATTTTATTTATATCATCGTCATTTGTATTAAATTTCGAGATATTAACTTCCCCATTAACATACTGACGAATAGATAAACTATCTAAAGAGCAATCACCATCTAGGATCTTCAATTTTAAATATTTCAAAGTATATGGCTCAAATGTTTCAAATTTATAATTTCCAGGTTCTAGTTCCAATTCCATATTCATATGGGGTTGTCTATGTTCATTTATAACTCCCTTATCCAAAACCTCATCCCAGCACAAAATAACTCTAGAATGTTTATTAACGTTCAATCTCACCATAATAAAACCTGTATATACTTGGTCAAAAGCAAAATCACCTCTCTCTGTCATTGCTGCATTCTTTATTGAATAATCAGGATACGCAACATATCTAGGTAAAAGTTCTTTCTTGTCCGTTTCCTCTATATCTATTCTTTCCAAACGAAAGTTCTTTTCAGTTAGCCATAACAAATAATCTACATTTAATTTATATTTTTCCAAATGAGGGCGTTGCCAAACCTCTCCTACTTCAACATATTGGCGATAACCTGGATAACCCATTTCAAAGGCTAACATTCCATTATGAGGTAAAGTTGCAGCCATAATTTCCCCATTTACTTTTAACTCTGCTTGAACAAAAGAAGATTGATTAGGTATATGAAAATTATCAACATTATAGCCTGCAATTTCAACCGCCAAAATATTACCCCCTTTTTTTAAAATTTTAGAGAAATCATATTCATCAACTCTAAAAAAACCATGTGCAGTAATACTTGGGCCATAACCAATAAAACAACCATTCACATACAGTCGATAATTAGAACAAGCAGCTATATTAAATTTTGCTGTTTTTATCGTATCTACATGAATATTTTTATACAATGCAACAACATAATTATATTCTTTTTGCATACGACTAGCCCAACATGGTTTAGCAATATCAAACCAATTATTATTAGACGATATATTATTTACTATTAATAATATAATCAATATATATATTACTTTTTTCATATCTAGCATATGGGTTAATCATCAAATTTATACAGAATAAATAATTATATTATGAGAAAAATTTCCATAAAAAAATCATTCAATATTACATCCTATAAACTTGATTCCACATTATTGATTGTAATTCCCAAAAAATTATCACAAATATCATCTCAAATGCCAACAAATAGTATTTATTTACTTTTATCAACATTTAAGATGATAAATAAAGGCAAATCGAAAATATTTAATTTTTCAATAATCAAATACGAGCTATAATATTTTAAAACTCTATTAATACCATCTCATTAGAATTAAGCCCAATCGTGATCTTTCTATTAGTTACCTTTTTAACACCGATTTTCTTTTTCCCTTTCTCTGTAATTTCATAAAGTGTAACATTTCCAGATTTAGGGAAAGAGTCCGTTAAAGTCCAAGTTTTTTCCTTATAACCATTTTCACTATATAAAATCAAATTTCTATTTTCTCCAAGCCATTGAGCTGGTATGCAAACATCATTATCCTCCACTAATATAGACTCTCCTTTTCTCAATACAAAATGACCATTAGATAATTCTGTATGTACATTATCAGAAAATTGAACAGCTTTGTAATTTTCTCCTTCAACTCTATATTTTCTTTCAAATCGATTCAGAAAATTAAAAATAGCCGTCATAGTACAAAACTTCATTTTAAAATCCGCAAAAGCCACAGAATCACGTCCTTCCATAAAAACGTGTTCACCATTTAAATTAGTTCCAAATAACCGCCCCCATTCACTATAAGGATCGCATCCTCCACAAATTTGGTTTGCAGTATATTTCAAATATAAATCTTCACCTTTAAACCACCATCCCATTGTCTGATAGCCATCAAATATTCCTAATAATTTACCCTGAGGTACTCCTTCTGTTGTAACATCAATACCTTTTGAATCAAAGTACTTTATAATATTCCGTTGCGCTTTTATTTCATCCTCTTGAGTAAAATCTAAAAAAGGACTAATAGGGGATTGCATTTCTATACCCCATTCTCCATTCTCTTTTTTTATTGGATTAGGAACTGCAGAGTGATATGCGTCAATATGAATTGTCCCAGCTTCTTGAATAGGTAATATCTCACAAAGTTTATCAATTCTTTCTTGTGTAAAACCTAATTTCCACTCTTGAGCATAACTTATTGGATACCCCCATTCACCTCCTCTCAAAGCTCCTGTTTCAGTCCTCGCTATTACGTTATTTGCAACATATTTATCCCATAAAGGGCTATCTTCATAAGCATCTATCATATTAATATGTACACTTACAGATGTATTATATTTTTTAGCTTCAGCCATCAACCACTTCAAACTCTCTAGAGCATTGGAATCTTGAGGACGTTTAATAGCTTCGTTTCCTTCAAAAAAAGCAGGATATTTCGAATCATGCCCTAAATATTGCCAACCAACTAAATATACAACTTTAGGCATCCCCATAGTTATTTTATCCATGCCCTTTATTATTTCCAGAGCTTGTTCACAGTTCATATATAACTTCTGTGTTCCATTATCTCTTCGTTTAAATCTACCGTCAAAACCGGAAGAGCACATAAACAGTTTTGTCACATAAGTCTTTGTATAATCATGTCGAGGTGTAACATACATTTTAAAGTCTTTGTTAAAATCAGCGTACACAGTATCAAGTTTCAATGTACTCCCTTTTGCTCCTATTAAAACATTAGTTAATCCGAGTAATAATAAGCAAGTAATAAATTTCATAGATTTCATACAATATCAAATTTAAATATTAACCGTAACTGTTTTTTCTGGAGTAACTTCAACATCTACAAAAGAGTATATATTTCCCATTATATCTGTTTCATACTTAGCTGAAACCCTTTTATTATTCACCTTTAATTCCTTATACTCTCCATAAAATGAAGCTCTCCATTTAATAGTCATATTTCCATTATTCGTAAAAGTACTTTTAATCAATCCTTCGTGCTTTACATTAATACTTGTTCCTAATATTGATAATTTCGTAACTTCTGCCCATTGTGTTTTCTCCGACAACTGAGGCAATGTCTGCAAAACACCATTTGATGCATCAGGTAAAACTCCCATTAAACCTCCTACCAGGCCTTCCATTACACCAAATGAGACTTCTGGATAATCACTACGATTAGAATTCTGTAAAGTAGTCATATATTTATAAGCCTCGTCAGGCATTCTATATTTATAGAGCAAAGTTGGATAGTGTGATTGATTTTCAACATTACATTCCATCTTAAGAATACGATCTAATGTGATCTGTGATCTTTCTGGAGAAGAGGCAGCATCAAACCATACAATATAAGTCTCTCCTTGCATTTCGGTATCCGAAAAGTCTCCTTCTACACAAGACCAAAAGAAATTATAATGGTTCTTTTCCTTATTCCAAAATTTATCATTCAATACAGATTTATATTTTTCAGCTTTTTCCCTATAATATTTAGCTTTAGTTTTATCATCTTTTAGAATCAACATTTTTGAATAAGCATAAAAGCCTGCGTACAAGGAAGCAACTAAATCCCCTGCGACACTAAAACCTTCTTCATTTTCAATATAAGACGGAATACCTTTGCAACCATTAAACTTACGATCAGGACGCAATGGTAATTCAGTATTCATATATGTAGGACGTATTAACAAATAATCTGGCTCTAATAACCAACGTTCAATATATTGATTCAATGTTTTTTCATAGAAGCTTTCAAAAACAGGATTATATAAATATTGCTTATTTCCGGTCCAATTATACAATTTCAAACAAGCTTGTAATATATCTAAATTAGCAGGTAAAGTGTACCAAAACTGTTCATCATCCACATAATCTACCGGAGCAGGTTTATTATATCTATTAATTTCCCAATAAGAACACCAATCTCTTGACTCAGAAATATTTTCAGCAAATCTATACATCATATTATAATTATGTTTAGACAAACCCAATATTTCTCCTGCAACACATTGATGAGCAATATCTCTCATACAAAAGGCTTCCCGATTTGGTAATGCTGCCTCATACCAATAACCAACGGGATCAGTACCATCATGAGCAAAACTCAACGCTTTTTGTTTTGCCCAATTAAATGTATTTTCTAATAGTCTATCAGAAGATTTGAACATCAAATCATTTTGAGACATTACATAATTTGAGATAAAAAAAGGTAGCAATAATACGAATAAATATTTCATAACATACACTGATTTTATTTTATAAGAGTACAGAACATTAAAGACTTTCTGAAAAAGTTTTAACATTCTGTACAACAACTTACTTCTAGAACTTTTTATAACTTATCATATCCTGGATTCTGTTCCAATTTATCATTCTTTCTTATCTCATTATTAGGAATTGGAAATAAATAATGATTTGGAGCAATAAATTTTCTTGTATCAATCTGTTCAATTTGATATGATTTCGTACCGTCAGCTTTCTTAATAATTTTTATTCCATTTTCTGGTCCGTTATCTATTATTTCAGCAATTTTCCAACGTCGAACATCATACCACCTATGTTCTTCAAAAGCTAATTCTATTTTCCGCTCATGTCGAATTGCCTCACGTAACTTTTCACCGCTTGCAGTAATATCCGGAAGAACATTTTTACCAGCCCTTGCTCTTGCTCTGACCATATTTAAATAAGATCTCGCTTTATCTTCTTCTCCTAACTCACACAAAGCTTCTGCATAATTTAAGTAAACTTCAGCAAGACGACAATAAATCCAAGGTTGAGAACCCTTATCTTCCCATGGGGCTGTTAATGATTCATCCATAAACTTTCTAATTGTATAATGAGTATCTGATTTATTCCAATTGTCAGTACCATATTCACTATCTTTTCCCCCTGTTTGTCCATCCTCATTAATCCAAAAATCTACAACATCATCACGAAAATTTTGTCCATCACATACAATTGATGCATAAAATCTAGGTTCTCTACCCTTCCATGGATCAGATGTTGCTGTAGTATATATAGATGGATCTGGCATACTACCATCTTCCATTTCATAACTATCAACCATCTCTTGAAGGACACAAGTTGCAGACCATCCAGTCCAACCATTAGGTGTGTTTGCCCAATCAAAACCGTTATCATACTCTGTCGTATATAATCTTTGGAAAATAATCTCAGGACTTTTAGCATCTAAAAAAAGACTTTTATAATCCGAATCCAAACTATAAATCCCCAAGTCTATTACAGCTTTTGCCGCATCAGCTGCTAATTGCCATTTATTTTTTTCGTTTGTCACATTCCACAATGGACTTGCTGCATGTAGTAACATTCTGGCCTTCATCGCCATTGCCGCTCCTTTTGTCGCTCGGCCAAAATTTGAACCACTTTGTTGCAAAGGTAATAAAGAGGCAGCCTTATCAAATTCTTCTACAATAAATTGAACACATTCCTCATAAGAATTTCTAGAAATCATCATCTCTTCATCATCCAACTCAAAAGTTCTTGTTATAATAGGAACACCACCATATCTACGAACTAAGTCCATATAATAATATGCCCGAAAAAAAGTCATTTCACCAATTAGCATATTCTTTTCATCTTCTTCAACATCTGTCAATTGTTCTATATTCTTAAAGAAAATATTACAGCTTCTAATATTTGAATAATAAGAATCCCAAATACCAAAACTTCCATATTGATCAGGAGTCATCTCTCCTCTGGTTAATGTATAAGAATTACCCCAGCCAAAATTATTCCTAGATTCATCACAGACAAAACGAAGAGCTGTATCATCAAAACCATTAGCAAGCAATGTATAATGTCTGGTCACATAAGCATTAACCAAAGATATATCTGAAAAAACATTGGATTCCGTATATGAGTCTAAAGGTTCTACATCTAAAAAATCACACGACATTGTCCCCATTAGAAGGAATCCTGCAAAAATTTTTTTTATGATATTCATTTTCATATCTCCAATAATTAAAATGACAAATTAACACCTACTGTATAAGTTCTTTGCTGAGGATAATATTGTCCTGCATAAACTGAATCAGATTCTGGATCTTGAAATCCTATATGATCAATGGTAAACAAATTATTACCCGTTAGGAAAAATCTTAATTTTTTTACATTGATTTTTTCTGTTATTTTTGTAGGAATTGTATATGACAACTCAACATTTTTCAATCTGATAAAAGCCGCATTTTTCAGCCAAAAATCAGAATATTTCGTGTTCATATCATTGTCTTTATTAAAAGCTCTAGGATATTTTGCATTTGGAGTAAGTTCTGCCGATATCCATCGATTATCAAAAAATTCTTGATAAGTATTATACGATATCGGTATAATCATCTGCTTTGCTCTAGCTTGACCACTCCATAAAATATTCAAATCAAAACCTTTCCATGACAAGCCCATGTTCACACCATAGACAATTTGAGGAATATTACTAATATAATCCCGGTACTGATCATTACTTGTTAACTTACCATCACCATCCAAATCAACATATTTAATATCGCCTGGACGTGCATTTTCAAAATGCGGAGTTGCATCTATTTCTTCTTGAGTTTGATAAATACCATCCGTTTTATACATCAACCAGGAATCTATCGGATAACCTGTTCTTTTCTGCCAGTCTGGAACGTTTGCGGCTTCGTCAAAGAATACAATTTTATTTTTTGCATACGTCATATTAAATCCTATATTATAACGTAGTTCATTTATAGTGTTATCATGAGTCAATACTATTTCAACACCACCATTATTGACTTCACCAATATTCTGATCCGGTAAAGATAGACCTGTATAACTTGGAACCGAAGCATTTTTAGGTGTCAAAATATCTTTCCGATTTTGATTAAAATATTCTGCAACAAAACTCAATAAACCATTCCATAATCGTCCTTCCAATGCAATATTTTTAGTATCTACTTTCTCCCAAGTTATACTAGGATTAGCTATACGAGATTCACTAAACGCATTATTTAAGACAGGTGTTTCGCCTAAAATTGCCCCATTTGACATAACAAATGTTGATAGATATTGAAACTGATTTACCCTATCATTTCCTAATTTCCCCCATGAAGCTCTTAATTTTAAATCATCCAACCAGCCTATATTATTCATAAATGCTTCTTCACTCAAACGCCATCCAACAGATAAACCTGGAAAAGTTCCCCATCTATGCCCTTTAGCAAAATTCATAGAACCATCATGACGTAAAGTAAACTCAAGCATATATTTACTTTTATAATCATAATTTACTCTTCCAAATAAATTCTGCCTTGCAGAAATATAACCATATCCACTATTAGTTTTTTCTTTGTCTCCACCATAATTAAGATAAGGTAATTGATCGCTTAAGAAATATCCTCGCCAAGCTGAAAAATAATCTCCTTCTGTTTTACTCTGTTCATAGGCAATAAAAGCTCCCAACCTATGTTCTTCAAAAGTACGATCATAAGATAATTTTGCATGAAGTGTTATAGTAGAGTACTTTGAATTATCTTGAGATAATGATATAGTATTATTACTTAGACTTGTTGTCTGTTTTACATATTCATCTAAAATTTCATCATAAGTATATGTATCCCATAATGTTCTAAAATCCTTATTATGACGATCATGACGATCAAATGCTGCAAAACCACTTAAGGATAATCCTTTCAACACTTTATTCAAATTCATATCAAAACCAAATTTGGTGTCTAAAAAGAAATCATCAGTTTTAACATAACCAACGTCTTTTCCACTCGCCAGAATTGCCAAATTATTACCCCAAGCTATACCTGGTCCTGGCAATCCATTTGGATAATAATCATATAAATATGGATATGCCATAAAGGCTTCCCAAAACATAGAAGAAGTACCTAATGGACTTGAATTACGAGCCTCATTTCGACCTGAAATATTAACTATTATCTTAAGATCCTTAGACACTTTAGCTTCTAAATTCGCTCGTACTTGATATGTTTTAAAATCATATACTGTATTCCTATAAGCAGGCTCTTGATAAGAGAAGTCTCCACCAATATAATATTTAATCGCATCCGTTCCTCCACTTAAAGAAGCAGAATGACGCGTTTGGGGAGCAAAAGTTCTAAACATAGCTTTCATCCAATCTGTATCACCATATTTTTTTGTATTAATCGTCCCATCTAAATATCCATCTTTTATATTCTGCCATAACTGAGTTGAACCTTGATGCATATTAATCTCATCATCATAAACCATCCAGTCATAAGCATTTAATAATTTAGGTGTTCTTGTATGCTGAGATAGGCTAAAAGTTCCTGTATAATTTATTGTTGGTTTCGATAAAGTTCCAGTCTTTGTCGTCACCAAAATGACACCATTAGCCGCTTGAGCTCCATAAATTGCAGCTGAAGCATCTTTCAAAACAGAAATAGACTCAATATCATTAGGGTTTAATCGTTCAAGACCATCTCTATTGGCAACTCCATCTATAACAATCAATGGAGAATTATCATTCAAAGATCCCTTTCCTCGAATAAGTAAGGTAGAATAATCACTACCAGGTTCACCCGAACGATTAGTTGCAATAACACCAGGCACCTGACCAGCAAAAGCATTTGTAACATTCATTGAACCTGATCTCTTTATACTTTCACCTTTCAATGCAGACACAGATCCTGTAATAGTTGCTTTCTTCTGTGTTCCATACCCAACAACTACCAACTCATCCAATGCTTCCGAGTCTTCTTTCAACGATATTGATAACTTTGTCTGATTACCAACTTTTATCTCTTGACTTGCAAACCCGATATAAGAAATAACCAATGTTGCATCTTTATCCACATCCAAAGAGAACTTACCGTCCATATCTGTAATGGTTCCACTCGTTGTGCCCTTTACCATGATATTTGCTCCAATCACGGGCATTCCGGTCGGATCCAACACAACACCTGTAACCGTATTCTTTTTCTGTTGTACAACAGCTACAACGGGAGCGACTTCTGTCACTTCTTTTCGCTTTGAAAGAAGTATCTGCCGATCATTGATGGTATACGTAACATCTGTATTCTTGAATAACTGTTCCAAGATACTTTCCACCCGTTGATCTTTCAGATTAACAGATACTTTCCTATTTACATCAATCGTTTCATCTAAATAGAAAATGATAAATTCGCTATGTTGTTCGATATAATCAAATACTTCCTTAACGGATTGATCTTGAACGGAGATCGTGAAGGTCGTTTTTTGTGAATAACTTTCTGTTGCAAAACCTGCCTCCACTCCAAGTATTAGACATAATGTACTTAGCTTCAATGCTCTAAATATTTTTGGTTTTAAATAGATATTCATATCTTTGTATTGATTTTACAGTTAATACTTTTATTAGCGTAAATGTTTCTTCGGGCCGATCAATATGGGGGTATTGTTCGGCCTACTTTTTTGGTATTAGATTATTCTTATTTCATAGGCATTTCAATTTAAAGGTTCATACTTAATAATTATTTGTTCATGATCATGTTCTACTTTAATTGGAGCCGCTTTGGATAAATTCTCCAAAACATCGTCTACATGTTCTGTCAAATCCAATTTACCACTGCAGTTTAAAGCTCCTACTTTTTCATCACACACAATGGATACTGCATAATAGCGAGACAAACGCTTGAAAAGAACAGATAATTGTTGACCAGCAAATTGATAATATCCGTTTTTCCAAGAGATATAATCTGTGGCATCCACCTCTTTTATGGAAGTTTCTTCCGTTTGTTTATCATATTCATATAATTCGTTTGGAGCCAATACTTCTGCCGTATGTGCCTGCGACTGTACTTCCACCTTTCCATTTACCAAGACAACCTGTTGCTGGTTATCTTCTGGATAAGCACAAACATTGAAACTGGTTCCTAATACCCGAACTGACATTTGTCCGGTCTTTACATAAAATGGTTTGTCAGGATTCCGTGTTACCTCCAGATAAACTTCTCCATCCACATAGATTTCTCTTTTATCTCCTTTAAATAAATGTGGATATACAACTTTAGTCGACGAATTAACCCAAAGCTTTGTTCCATCTGATAAAGTTAAAAAAGAACGTTTTCCTGCCGGAACAATCAACTTATTCAATTGGACTTCATCTCCGTTCTTATGCTGGACGGATTGTTTCCGTATACTTTCTGAATTGACGCGCACTTCACCTTTTTCATCATAAGAAATCTTACTTTCCTCTTCGGATATCAATACTTTCTCCTCATTCGAGAAGACTAACTGAACTTCATCTTGTTCCTTTTCCGCCGGTAGATCAGCAATGATCGTTTGATAATCAATTTCTTTTTCTGGTAATAAATAAGGTATTGTCAAAGCTAGAACGAGAATAGCTGCAACGGCTGCCGCCACACCATACCGGAATAACTGGAATCGTTTCTTTTGCTGATTTTCCCGTTGAATCTTATTCCAAAGATCCGATACTTCCGATGCCGGAAGAAGTGGACGACTTACATCTTGCCGGAAACGTTTCATGAGCATACGAGCCATCCGTATTTCTTTTGCCAATGACAAATCTGTCCGTTCCAAATTCAACCAAAAAAGACGTGTTTCTTCCGTTGGATGCAATTCAGAATGGATGAAGAAGTCATCATTCAACAATTGTTCTGCGGTATATCCGGTATAGTTCTTATTCATTTTTTATCCTGCTTTGCTTATAAGAGTAAGAGACCGGATTTTTATACTCAGTAAAAAGGAACTTTTTCTCAAAAATCAATAAAAAATTTTTCCGGATAAACAAAACACAGAAATAAGAACAAATCTCCGCACGCTTCGCGTATTTTTTTCAGAGAACGCTGAATCAAGTTTTGGGCCGACTGATAATTCAAATCCATCAATCGGCATATATCCTCCATAGGTAACTCCTGGACAAAACGGTAATACATAATTTCTTTCTGACGAGGTGTCAGAACTGAAAGCATTTTTTGTACCTGATGAGTTTCATTATGTAAGGATTCGTCTTCAATAAATTGGTCTTCCACACTCATTTCTGCAAGGAAAGGAATCTCTTCCTCAATGGAATCATACTTCTGGCTACGCAGTAAACTCCTACAAATATTATGCTTCAAGGAAACCAGCAAGTAGGTTTTAACTTGACAGGATATTTCTAAATGGCTCCGATTGGCATACAGATAAACAAATAGATCCTGAATACAGTCTTTCACCAGCTCTGTATCCGAAGTAAAGCACAGCCCATATTGATACAGGTCTTGTACGTATTCTTCGTAAAGACTAGCGTAAGCGTCATCATCACCTGCCATAAACCGATTCCACTTTTCTATAGGCTCCATGTCTGCATTCCTATATTCCTTGGGTATTTATTTGCAAAAATAGATATATTTTCCTAAAAAACAACTTAACCCATAAAAACCCTGATCTCCATATCCTACTTATCTTCCAAGCTTTCATTGATTACAATTCCTTTCTAAACAACAGAAATTCATCTTTATACAATAGGAAACTCATAAAAACATACGATATATTATTTGATTTACCAATGTGAATTAAATAAATCACCTATATGAATTAATTGAATCACAGTTATGAATTGATTAATTCACATTGGTGAATTAATTAGTTTATTAGGAATAAATGAAGAAAAGACAGGACTAAAACAGTAAAAACAAAAAAGCCATGCCTTATTTCCTTCCGTATTCTGAAAGGAATAAAGCATGACTTCAATATGCTTTCAATGAATTTATTCTGTTTCGTCGGGTAAATAGAATTCAAAATCGGCATCATGATCGCATGTCAATGTGCCGTCTTTGAAAACCAACTGAGCCACTTGGATAGACGAACGGCGTAAGTCGTATGGTAAAACGCCGTTTTCACCCAGAGGCACCTCGTTATGACTAGTTCGTCCCGGATGCGTGAAATAAAAGATATAAGCCCGATGATTGGTAACAACCACATCGGCATGAGCACCACTGGGTGTATCTTCCGGTCTCGAACTTGCTTCTCCTAAAATCAAGCCTTGTTTTTCCCATTTATCCAAGTCTTTGGAACGATAGATACGAAGACCTTTCCATTCGTCCGTCAACATCCAGAAGTATCCACGGAAACGAAATACCTTAGGTCCTTCGTGAGCATCACCGTCGATAACGACCTTCGATGCCGACCAGTCATGCAAATTCTTGCTTTCCGCCATCAAGGTATGCGATCCTGCCGCTTCATCCTTGTACCACATACGCCAACGACCATCCGGCTTCTGATAAACCGTAGCATCGATCACCGAATTGGACGATAATTTCAACGGACCTACACATTTCCAATCCCACAAATTACGACTGGTATAATGTACAATCTGCTTGTCTCCGCCCCAATGACTACGAACACCACGGATATAAGCCACAAACATGTGGTATTCACCATCCCGATAAACCACTTCAGGAGCCCAGAATGTATTATGGCCTTCTTCGAATTCCAAATCTAATGTTCCCCGATACACCCAGGTTTGTCCATGATCTGTCGATTCGGCCACACCAATTTTCGTTCCATAACAATACGCCACATCCGGCGCATCCAAGTTTGCCCGGCGCTGGGTATATAACATCCACCAGCTTTTGGCTTCCTGATTCCAAACAACTACCGGATCGGCCGCACCATCTGTTACCGGATCACGATACAAAGGAGCCGGAGCTTTATGAACTATATCTTGTGCAAACAGCGGGAAACCACATACCCATGCCAACAAGACATACAAACCGATACGCAATAAGGTAAAACTTTTCATTTTCATTGTCTATTAAAGATCCTATACTTTGATGAGGGTTATTTCTAAAACTCCCGAATTCCGATTTTAAAGTTCATGACTTTTGAAAACGAAACTCGGGAGTTTTATAAGCTAAAGAAAGAATACAACTTAATATTCTTCCCTATATTTACTTTCTTCTTTATCTTCTAAGATACTCAAATAACTTTTATAGCGCGATTCGCTAATATAATGTTCCTCGACAGCCTGTAATACCGCACAACCCGGTTCATGACGGTGCGTACAATTATTAAACTTACATCCGGCAGAGATCTTGAATATTTCAGGGAAATAATGCGAAATCTCCGCATCTTCCATATCGATGGTTCCAAACCCTTTGATACCCGGCGTATCAATCAGATAACCACCTTCGGGCAATGCCACCATTTCCGAAAAGGTCGTTGTATGCATACCTTTATTGTGATACTCAGAAATATCACCCGTACGCAAACTTACGCCCGGAATCAGTTTATTGATAATTGTAGATTTACCCACACCCGAATGACCGGAAAGCAAAGTAATCTTATCTTTCAGATCCGCTCTTAATCCATCCAATCCCTCTTCGGTCTTGGCACATAAAGTCGTACACGGATAACCGATAGTCGTATATAAATGAATCAAGCCCTGCATGTATTCCCAGTCTTCTCCTTTATACCGGTCAATCTTATTGAACACCAGTTTAACCGGGACCCGATAAGCTTCGGCTGTTGCCAGAAAACGATCAATAAAAACAGTCGTGGTAATCGGGTAATTGACCGTTACGATCAGCATCGCCTGGTCTACATTGGCAGCAATGATATGCGCCTGTTTAGACAAATTCGATGCACGGCGAATAATATAGTTCTTCCGTTCTTCAATCTGACAGATAAACGCCGTACCTTCACGGTTTTCTTCTATTTCAACCCGGTCACCAACAGCCACCGGATTGGTAGTCCGAATACCTTTCAGACGGAAATTACCTTTGATCTTACTCTCAACATATCTTCCGTCTTCCGTATAAACGGTATACCAACTACCCGTATTTTTAATTACCAAACCTTTCATTAAACCGTCATTATTTCTTTTTCTTTGGCAATATACAGTTCATCTACTTTCTTGATAAACTTATCATGAACTTTCTGAACTTCTGCCTCTGCATCTTTTTCCACATCTTCAGGAACACCGTCTGTCTTGATACTCTTCTTCAAAGCTTCAATAGCATCACGACGGGCGTTACGGATACTGATTTTCGCCGTTTCCGTTTCCTGCTTAGATTGCTTTGCCAACTGGCGACGACGTTCTTCAGTCAATGGAGGAATACCCAAACGAATGATTTCACCATTGTTTTCCGGAGTAATACCAACTTCAGAGTTCAAGATCGCCTTTTCGATTTCCTTGATCAAGTTCTTTTCCCACGGCGTAATGACGATTGTCTTCGCATCCGGAGTATTGATGGAAGCAACATTACTTAACGGAGCCATACTGCCATAATAAGGAACACGAATTCCATCCAGAATTTTCGGATTCGCCTTTCCTGCGCGGATACGAGCCAACTGTTCATCCAAATAAAGGATAGCAGATTCCATTTTCTCTTCTGCTTCTTTCACAAACTTCTTTGTATCAACCATATCTATACCAATTTTATTCGTTTTTATTATCAAGATTAATTTTCTTCCTTGCTTTTTCTTCTGCCAACCAGCTCCGTTTTTCTTTCATTCTAAAGCCAGTTATCTTTTGATTTTTTAATTATAAACAAAGGTAATGAAAAGAATTTAAACTTTGCAAGCCACAAGTCCTTTTTTGAGGCCTGTTTATTTCAGAATGTTAGTAACATCCAACTCTTTGTCCTATAACCGAAAATCCCATGCCACAAAGACTACTCTTGTGGCAAATCAGGATGTCTCTTAAAATAACCGGACAAATAACTCAGATACAAGGCTCCTACACCCAGTATGATCAGCGATCCGGCCTGCGAATCAATCCAATCGGAAACAATACCCATCGGCAAAACGAACAAAGCACCGCCACACAGTCCCGTAATCATCAACCCGGATACTTCATTCTTCTTGTCAGAGAAAGCATTCAGCACTTTAGATATCAAGATGGAAAAGATATTTGCATTACCAACACCCAAAACCAGCAGTACTACATACAATTGTTCTAATGTGAAGGCAAACGACAAACCGATTAAAGCAAACAGCAATCCCAAAACGCTCCAACGGAAAAAGCGGTCCGGTGCCATATACTGTAAGGCAACTGCACCGATCAGGCATCCAACCGTTCTGGAAAGAAAATAGATACTACCGGCCATGCTGGCATCTGCAACCGTAAAGCCTAAACGTTCGATAAAGAGTTTGGGGGCTGTCAAATTAATTCCCACATCGATTCCTACGTGGCAGACGATACCAATCCAGACCAAACGAATCAATGGCTTGCTCAATAGTTTCCCATAACTTTTCAGGGAATCACTTTCTGAATAATCATCCAGTTCTTCAATGGATGTAAATCCCAGACCAATGATAGAGACAATGGTAATCAACATAAAAACCGGATATAATTCACGCCATTCATTCATGGTCAGCGCAGCCCAACTGGCTATTAACGGAGCCAGGAAGGAAGCTATACCTTTGATAAATTGCCCCAGGGAAAGAGAACTTGCCAAATGTCTTTCAGACACGACATTCGACACCAATGGATTTAATGAAACTTGTAAAAGGACATTGCCAATACCCAATAACGAAAATGAAATCAGCATCATGACAAACTCATAACGCAACAAGGGAATGAGCAAGGAAACTGTCGTAATAAACAAACTCAACAACACGGTCTTCCGTCGTCCGATATAGTTCATCAGAATTCCTGCCGGTATCGAAAACAACAGAAACCATAAAAAGACCATTGCCGGACACAAATTGGCCATTGTGTCCGACAATTCAAAGTCAACTTTCATGTGATTAGCCGCAACTCCTACCAGATCCACAAATCCCATTACAAAGAAAGACAACATAACAGGGATAAGTATCAACGAGGAATGCGTCCTATTTCTTTTCATAAAAACGTATCAGGAAAAGTATCTTTAATTATGCACATACGTACCGATGTCTTCACCATCCATCACTTTCTTCAGGTTTCCGTTCTTGTCCATGTTAAAGACAATAATAGGTAAATTATTTTCCTTGCACATGGTCGTTGCCGTCAAATCCATCACTTTCAGACCACGTGTATAGATTTCATCATAAGTAATATCAGAGAACTTCACAGCCGTCGGATCTTTCTCGGGATCTGCCGTATAAATACCATCTACACGTGTTCCCTTCAACATCACATCTGCTTCAATCTCTATACCGCGCAACGAAGAACCCGTATCAGTCGTGAAGAAAGGATTACCGGTTCCGCCCGACATAATGACTACATAACCTTGTTCCAACAATTCGATAGCACGCCACTTGTTGTAGAATTCACCGATCGGTTCCATACGGATAGCCGTCAGCACCTTTGCTTTCACGCCTAAAGCCGTCAACGCTGAACTCAATGCCAAACTATTGATAACCGTAGCCAACATACCCATCTGATCACCTTTCACCCGGTCGAATCCTTTGGATGCGCCACTTAAGCCACGGAAAATATTACCTCCACCGATAACGATACCAATCTGAACGCCCATTTCAGCTATTTCCTTGATCTGTTCAGCATATTCGTTTAAGCGTACTTCATCAATACCATATTGTTTGCTACCCATGAGCGATTCACCGCTCAACTTCAAAAGAATCCGTTTATACTTAGCCATAAACACATTTGATTTTATTGGTTTCCGACAAATGTACGAATATTTATTCAGTTCTGACGACTTTTCCATAGGATTCACCCACAAATGAATTCAACACTTCCTGAACAGAGCTTTTCCAAACTCAATCAGCAAGAAGCAGAAAACGCTATTCCACGTGACACATAAGCGCAACACTACGTCGGGCGTCAACGTAAGGTTGCGTTGGCTCTTAACACAACATTGCGTCGAGTGTTAGCGCAACGCTACGCTAATACCCGACGCAATAGTACGTTTCTCCCTCAACTATCGGGAACATTCTATCTGATAACTACCCGACTCTAATTCCAAAACCTCTTTGCCTTGCGATGGCTGACCATTTACACAAACAGATTCAGCCGGGAATGGCAGAGCAACGGATGCCGAAGCACCAACCGGTATTTGCACATCCAATACGAAAGAAGCCTCTTTCTTTTCCCATCTAACCTTCAACAAACCATAAGGTGTATCCTTGGATGCCTGAACCCACGAAATATCATTTACCACCTGAGGTTTAATCCAGATATGCTTGTAGCCCGGCTGGCTTTCATCCGGCATGATTCCCGCCAATGCCTGATAGAACCAAGTACCAATTCCATTATAACAATTATGAATATGGCTGCGTTCTCCATTCCAATGCTCCCAAGTGGTAGTTGCCCCGTTATCCAACATATACAAATAACCCGGATAATCTCGTTTCTTCAGCATCTGATACATCCATTCAGCCTGACCATTCTTAACGGCCCATTCGGTTAATACCGGAATACCAACCAAACCTGTTGCCAGATGTCCCTGGAAACGGTTCGCCGTCACTTCATACAAAGTCTTCAGGACTGTCTCCTTCAAATTATCCGGCGTAACTCCAGCCAACATCGGATACACCAAATCAATTTGTGTCCCGCTGGCATAAGTGTTCCCTTTTGCATCATAGAAGGTTTCCTGTATCCGTTTCGTCAGCGCATCATACTTTGCTTTATAACCACGACTGTCATCCGCTTTACCCAGCAAAGAAGCAATTTTACTCATGGTCTGGTAACAAACCGCGATATAGCAGTTATCCACTAAATCAACAGACAACGGATTTGTCTGATCAATACCAACCGGCGTTGCCCAATCACCCAAATACCAGTTTCTATAAGAAGTATCCGGCCACTTCTTCAACAAGCCATCTATTGTATAATGAGCCACATATTCCAACCATTGTTGCATATACGGATAATAACGGTCCAATAATCTCCGATCTCCATAATTCAGATAGGTCTGCCAGGAAGCCGTAATAATAAAACCACACCAGAACGGGCCACCACCCGCAGCATACGGATTCGGAGCTGTATGAGGCATACTTCCATCTTCCCGCATACAATCAGCCCACGCCTGCATCCAGTTCATATACAAAGGACTGAGGTTAAACATGGTCTGCACCGTAGGAGTCGAAGCATTACCATCTCCACCATAACCCAATCGCTCTATTTGCGGACAATCCACCATATATCCACCCAATGTCAGGCAACGTAAGGTATATTGAATCATATCATGAATGGCATTCAAATCCTTATCCGAACAAGCGAAGAATGATTCTCCACTATAATCGGTATGCACTAATGAAGCCGTAATTGCCGACAAAGCCGGAGCTTCTTTCAGATTCGTCAGTTTCAGATAACGATAGGCATGATAATTGAATTTATTAGAAAAGACTTCAGCCGAATCAGCACCGGAAGCAATATAATAATCTTCGTACAAATGATCTCGAAATTCTCCTTTGTCATCCAGGAAGTCACAATAACTGATTCGTATCTTCTGTCCTTTCTCTAATGGAGGAAATTGTATTTTCGTCCAGCCTGTCAAATTTGTCCCTAAATCATAAATCCAGGCTGAATCTCCGGAAGCCTTACAAGACAACGGATGCAACTGCCCCCGTAAATCATTCAGTTCAACCATTTGGGGAGAAACCTTATGCTCAGGAATAGCTGCCAACACAGCAGTATTCCAATCAACGGAATTCAGCGTCTTCCTATCCAAAGCAGGTAATAATCGATCAGCCGAAATTTCTTCTCCTCCAAACTGCCAAGGCCGCCATGTACCCGTAGAAGCATAACCACTTTCACGCGTTTTCCAGGTTGAATCTGTAATCAAACTCGTTCTCCATTCACCATTCTCGAACTCTTCCAACTGAGCCCGGACAAACGGACCACCATTCACTACGCCCGGAAGTCCATCCTGATACCAACCTTTCCCTAACCAAAGAACGAAATCATTCTCTCCTTTCTCCAATAAACCAGTTACATCATACGTAACACTCAAAGACCGCTTATCAAATTGAGATACAGCCGGAGCCAAAACAGCATCACCAACCTTCTTCCCATTCAGATAAACTTCGTGATACCCTAAAGAATTGACATGCAAGAAAGCCTTTGTTCCTTTTTGATCCCACTGAAAACGTTTCCAAAGTAAAGGCGACTGCGATTTCCCTGAAAGCGTATCACTTCCAATATAAGAAGCTTTCCAGTCAGACGGATGTAATAATCCAATACCAAAACAAGCCGTCTCACTCCAGTCGGAAGCCTTATCATTGCCATCCCAAACACGAACCTTCCAGTAAACAAACTGCTTTGAAGTTAATTCATTTCCCTGATACAAAACCCAGGCAGATTCCGGGCTTTCAACTTTACCGGAATTCCACAAATCAGCCTTCTCTTCTGTCAATAAATTTTCATCAGTTGCTGCCAGAATCTGATAGGCCGACTGACAAAGGCCATTATCTTTCGCTTCAAGCTGCCAGCTCAAATACGGTTTCGTATGATCAATCGCCAAAGGATTAACCAACTTCTCACACTGTAACTCCTTCACAACTAAAGACGGATGAGAAGAACAAGCTCCCAACACGGTTAAAAGGAATACACTTACCCAATAAATAATCGAAGTCTTCATCATTAGATATTAAATTTATAAGTTCCTGAAGATAATTGCTTCGCTTCACCTTTACCGTCCAAATATAAGGTAGCAGTTGCTCCAGGAGGAATCACCACCTTATATTCAACCTTACCCTGCTTTCTTGTCCATTCTGAAACAATCAAGCCAAAAGGTGATTTATAAGAGGCTTTTACATAATCAAGATCTTTCACAAAATGAGGTTTCAATAGTATATTCTTGAATCCTGGCTGAGCTGGATCAACATTGATACCGGCCAATGCCTTATAGAACCAAGCTCCTATTTCTCCATACATAATATGATTCTGGGAATAACCAGCAGCCAAACCATTATAATCCCAGTTCTCAAATAAGGTAGTTCCACCTTGCCGCAACCAGTTTCCCCAAGAAGGATAATCCTGTTGTGTTACCATTCGGTAAGCTTGTTCAACATTACCAGTTTCCGTCAACGCATTCAAGATTGTCTTACATCCCATAATTCCGACATCCAAATGATCCCGATCTTCCTGAACTCTCTTTGCCAATTGTTCTCCTACTTTCTGAATACAATCCTCCGGAACAATTCCCCAATACAAAGGCATACTCAATTCTGTCTGATAACCATTGGCATAAATACCCGTTTCTTTATTCAAGAATTTCTGATTTATAGTATCCTTTATTCTTTCAGCTTCCGATTTATAATATTCATAATCCGACTTAAAGCCAAGCAATTGGGCCGTTCGACTCACAATATCAACATTTTTATAATGATAAATAGATGCTGTCAATTCTCGATTTGCTACTGATTTATAAGGAATCCAATCTCCTAAACAAGCATCCGTAATCAAACCATCCGGGAACTTACTCAACCAGTAATCCGTATGTTTCTTCATAGTCGAATAATTGTCTTTCAAGCAAGTCATATCCCCATAAAACTCATACAATGTCCATGGAATAATTGTAACCGAACAAGTCCAATCTGCAATATCGCCACCCCAACCTCCAGAAGGAATAATACATCTCAATTGTCCGTTACCATACATATTATCTCGATGATCAGCCATCCACTTCTCATAGAAGGTTATTCCATCAAAACTATACAAACCTGTCTCCATAGCCAAATGAGCATCTCCTGTCCAACCGTTTTTCTCACGATGCGGACAATCAGTCGGATAACCTACCAAATTCGATAAATAGGAATAGTTGGTTGCTCTCCACAAACGGTTAATCAATGAATCCGAACATTCAAAAGAGCCACTGGCCGGAACATCTGTGTGAATAAAATAAGATGTCATATTATCTTTCGTTAATTCCAATGGCTTATCTGATGACACCTCAACATACTGGAAACCTTTATAATTAAAACGCGGGGAGAATATATATTCTCCTTTCCATCCAACCAAAGAACATCCGTCGCAAATATTTCATCTACAGGATGAACACCATATTTCAAAGGTTCCTTGACATTCTGGTAGAACTGTGTATTATTATCATCAAATAAACGTTTTCTACGAGAGTCCAATTGTTCTCCATGATGCAGTTTTACTTTCGTGCCCGGCAGTCCTTGCACACGGAACTCTGTTATTCCGGACCAGTTTTGTCCAAAATCATACAAATAGAGTGTATCACTCAATTTCTTAAGTGATACAGGTTTCCTAAATTCTGTTTTTCGTATCGGATGCATAGATTGAGAAACAATATTAGAGCATGGACTAGATACTTCAACAGCCTGTTTCCATGAAGAATCATCAAATGTCAATGTATTCCAACCTTGAAACTCTTTTCTAAAATCATAATTTTCGGCAACATAAATAGCATTAAATGTAATAGGTCCCGCTGCCACCTTGAAACTATGATCAGAAGTAATTATATCCGCTGTTCCATCCGTATATTGAACATGAATATTCAAGCAGAAAGAAGGTCTGTTTCGCCAAGGTGCTTTATGGAAATTCCATTCCGCCACAGGCTGATGATTATACCACCCATTTCCTAAAATTACACCTACTGCATTCTCTCCTTCATGGAGTAAATGCGTAACATCATAAGTAACATACAACAACCTTTTACCATAATCTGTAAAAGCTGGATCCAAGAAATGATCACCTACTTTAGAACCATTCAAAGATAATTCATACAGCCCTGCTGCAACAATGTATGCTCGAGCCGATTTTACGTTCTTCTTCAAGATAAACTCTTTCCGGAAATAAGGAGTTTCGCGCGATTCGATATCTTTTCCATCCGAAATGAAACTGCCTTTCCATTGTGCAGTATTCAAAAATCCCGTTTCAAAAGAAGATATAGTTTGTTCTGATACCTGACGGTTCTGATCCCACACAGTAACACTCCAATAATAACGAGTAAAAGGCTTTAATGCTTTCCCTTTATAAGTGGTTAGCATTTGCCCACTATTCTTCTTCTCCTGCCAAATAACACCTTTGTTTCTAACTAATGCAGCAGAATCCGTTCCCAACATAATTCGATATGACAGTTGTTTGGCTCCATTTCTATCATCTTCCAAATGCCAAGAAAAACGAGGTTCAGCCCGATCAATTCCTAAGGGACGAATTAGATGTTCACATCTTAAATCAACAGGTCTACATTTTCCGGTTTCCTCTTGAGCCATTATATTACCACTGCATATCAAACTACTCAATACAATTAATGCTAATACACATTTACTATCCATACAACAAACTTATTTTAAGTATACTTCAACACTAATTCATAAGATTCTAAAGAATCTAACTTATAAACTTTAAAGCCATCTGGGTCCTGTCTCAACAATGGAAGTTTTACTTTCTCCCGAGAATCAAGTCTTAATTCTGCAGTAACATCTTGTGGTAAAGTTATCAACAATTTCCGTTTACCAAATTTCCCTTTTGCAGAAAAATGGATAGCACCATGAATTGTTTGGACATCAAACTCGATGCTTTTTAAACTTCCCAGCTGAGGTTCAATCTTCACAATTTTAGAACCCGCCTCTAAGGGATAAACTCCAGCAACGCCTTGTGATAAAGCTATTAAAGGATACATAGCACAATGACTCCATTGAGACCAAGAATCTGGGGTTGCTACCCAAAATTCTTGTAGTGTATTATTTTCCCAAACAGAACTCATTTTCCCCCATTTATTCTTAAGGTCAGACAATACCCTTTCTATTTTATGATACTTTATTAATGCCCATAATGGCCATACTGCATTACATGGATAAGAAACACCCATTTCTACCGGTGATTGTTCCAATATACATAACGATTCTGAAACATCATTGTTAGGACACATATCGAAAATTAAAGCAGTAGATAAAGATCGGTCACAATATCTAATTTCCCCTTCTTCTTTTACCCAAGGTAAATTACAAACATACACTTTCTTATCAGTATCCCAAAATTTACGAACACAAGCCTGCTGTATATTTTCTCCAAACATTAATACCTCTGCCTTTACATCTGTCTCGCCAAAAGAATCACATAAAGGAGCTAAGGCATATTTACACATCGCTGCAATATATAAGTTCAACGCTAACTGTTTATGTCTTGGCTTTTTATATGCCTCATGATCCATATAGACAGAACATACTCCTATATTTTCAGCGGGGACCAACCCTTCTCCAACATCCACTAAGGATTTTAAATACCGAAAGAATTTTATCAAACGAGGATAAACTTCTTTTAAGCCCGCTTTATCACCCGTGTACATATAATAATGATAAGTATCAAAACAGAAACCAACACTATGATCCAAGATAGATCCCCAATTAGATAATTGCATTTGTTTCTCAATGATTCGAGCTAACCGATCCCATGCGGGCCAACTATCCATAAAGTAACCATCAATAGAAGAACCTTGACTAAAGGTGTTGACAAACCGGAAAGGTAACGACTTCCCTCCTAAAATCTGAGATACCGCATGTAGCTGATGGCTTCCATCTCCACTATATTGTTGACGTTCCCTAGCCATACCATCCACCATTGTTTCTTGCGCACAATTATAAAGGGTATTCACAGCAGCATCCATCACTTTCTGTATTGTATCATTTGATACAGATATTTTAGGTTCTACAGGCCACGGATATATCCTTCGACGCATACCTATAGAAGATACTTTTACCGGTCTGTCAAAATTCCGAATATGCAATTGTATCCATCGAAAACTTTCAAAATCAAAAGTCTCAAATGTATTAATTCCTTCTTTACATATAAAACGAGACCATGAATTATAATGGGAATTTATGATTGCAGGCCCACCTTTTTCATGAGCTTCATGCACTAACATTTCTACAACAGTTCCTTCAGGTGCATCAATCGTAAAATAAGGCCATCCCACACCTTGTTCTTGAAAAGCAAAAGTTAAAGCAGCAGCATTTTCTCCATTCGGATAAATCACATATTCACCCTTTTCATTTGGTTCTGTAATAGTTTGCCGGATAGCATCAAAAGCATCTGGCAACTTCATAGCAAAGTAATCCTCCGGTGACTTTTTCCAATGAATCCACATGAATTCTTCTAATAAAGGATTTTCCACTAAATATTCTTTCATTAGAGGCACACTACGCCGGCGCAATTCTGATATATTTCTATCACCACTAATTTCCCACATATATTCACTACCCCAAGCACAAGTCGATGGTTCATCGGCTACATCGCAAATTACTGAAGCGTTCACCCATTCCTGATTTTGCTTATAGCCCACTTGATCCCAACCGTATGGATAAGAACGTGCATCAAATGATTCTTGTAAAGCTCTTAAATACCAACGTTTATATCCCCCAGGCTCCCAGCTATGCGGTAAAAGGCAAGACCAAGAATCATCTGTAATTAATTCTTGACCATCAATATTCAAATTCATTAGCAAACCTGGTTTCCCCATCGGATGAGTTCCATCGCCTGTTCCAAAAAAACAAACTTCTATCGCAATAACATTATCACCTTGTACCAAATAATCAGTCAAATCCAATGGATCGGCTTCTTGCCATCTTGGATCAGAAGGGGCAGGTCCCCATTGTACTCTTTTCCCATTAACAAATAATCGATAGCGACTATCAGCAACAATCCATCCTTTAGCTTCCTTAACCTTCTCCGACAATCTGATTTCTTTTCTAAAAAGAACAAAAGTATTTTGTAATGTACGCCCACACGGATACCATATCCATTTGGCTGGTTGAAGATCCAATTCACTTATCCTTAGATCTTCAGAATAAGAAATATTAAACATATTACCCATCAAAAGGAGTAATATAAAATAAAACATCTTTTTCATATCAATTCTCATATACAATTAAAATATTCCATTCATTACTCAACCACATCAAAATCTTCCATCAGACCATAGTCACACATTTGATATTCATTTCCAGGTATCTGCTGTTTGATATTTTTCCAATGCCAAGGAGAAGCAAGTCCTGGTGCAGGATTATTGTAATGCGGACCTAATAAATTCTTATGACTACCGATGACTCGTACTTCAACAATATTCTTTCCTTGCTTTAATAAAGAAGTAATATCTAGTCTATAAGGATCAAAGGCAATAATTCCAGCTTTCACATCATTTACATACACCTCTGCCACTGTTCCCTTCCAAGCATTTAACTGTACTGCATAAGATCTGTTTATATCATCTATCCTATACTCTTTTGTATAAGATACTTCCCACGAATAGAAAGGTTGCTTCTGCTCTTTCCAACTTCCCAACGTCAGTTTCTCAACAGGCGCTGTTATACTCCATCCCTTCTTTTCCGGTACAACAGAAAAATCTCCTATCACATATACAGGTTCTATCTCGGCATAAATACTCATTGGACTTACACTCATCTCAATCGTATTGATACCTTGTTTTACTTTATCACCAATAGAATAAACTCCAAATGAACGATCCAACCACCATGCTCCTGGAGTAGCAGATAATGTTTCTCCATTTATTTTTACCTTAAATATTTCCGGACGTTCGGCAACTAATTTCATCGTTGAATAATCAAATTTATCTTTTACTGTAAAATGATAAGAAGTTGTAAATCCTCCTGTAGTAAAAGTATCCCGATCCAATATATTACGCTTATATTGAACAGATGTGTTCCATGGATTTCCATTGACAAAACCGTATTCCCGAAAAGCCGCATCGGCTGCTTGAGCAAAGTAAACATTCTTAATCGTCTTTCCTTTAATTGTTACATCGCAGAAATCTATCGTCAAAGCATTTTCCCGCAATCTCTTTATCTGCAGATCGCCTTCCGGTATCAACTTAGTATTACCCGCTAACACTGGTTCTTTTTCATAGCCATTCAAAGTCTTATGGCTACAATAAAGTAATAAACTACCAGCAGGTTCCAATTCAAAATGCACAGACAGATTTTCTTCTTTCTGATCTACCGGGTATTCATATATTTTCCCTTGCATGGCATCCAACTTAAGAACAGATTTACCCTTCATTGAAACTGTTCCTCGAGTAACTTCATTCATGGAAGAATTTACCAAGAATAATAATTCTCCATCTGCAAATTCACGTCTTTGATGATATAAATCACCTCCTGTAAATGCGAACAGACAATCTTTATTCTCAAAATACTTCTGTATAACCTCTTTGGTTAAGATGGGAACAGAAATTACAGACTGAGCCGACAGTAATTCAGATAATTTGGAATCTTCTGCTCCATCTAATCGATTAGGTGTAGAAAAGCAGATTAATTGGCCGCCCTTTTCTACAAACTTCCGCAACAAATCAAATGTTGGTTTATTCAAAGTTTCCATCATCGGAGGTAAAACTACCATAGAATAAGCAGCCTGACCAATAACAAATTTTCCATTCTCTACACCCCCATGATCCTTGATAATATTTTCAGAACCCAAATCATATTCTACCTGATTCTTTTCCAAGTCTGTTACAAAAGACTGAAAGGCTTGACCTATTTCCATCAACTTCGGACTACTCTTTGTATGTGAATAATAACTCCATAAAGTAGAATTCGGCTCTATGACTAAAATTTGATTATTCTGCTTCCCTTTACTTAAAGCCAATGAAAGGCGAGCATAATAGTCATTCACCTCTTTGTAAGATGACCACCAGGGAGAATGATATGTAAAAACTGGTGGATAATCATATTTTCTGGCTCCGGTCAGTGTCATGTGTGCCAAGTGTTGATTCATAAAATTTACACCTAACACATATTCCCAATCGCCCAGCCGTTTAAAATCCTTAAATGTTTCATCCCAACCGCCACCTCCATAAGTCTCACTTAAGGTACGTGTATATCCCATTTGATTGGCAACACTTCTTAATTCTTTTACAGCTCTTACATTTCCAAACTGAGCAACTGGACTCTCTTCGTCAAACTGATTAAATAGCATATCAATTGCCGGAACTTGATGCCAGGCATACATTGCCATATTATCCGGTCCATCATTCATATATGGCCACCCATGTTCCCAATAATGACCAGTCCATTTCAGATTATTCTGTTCACAATACTGATGAAACGGTTTTGACCAACGATCGATAAACAGTTGCAGCAATGTTTCCATATAATTATGACGGACTTCTTTCCAGTTTCCGACTTCCTCTTCTAACAAAGGCAATAAAGGTTTTAAATCATATCCCCACTTTTGCTTAAATACAGAAAACAGATCCGGAGTCCATCGCAAACCACCCGATGTCTGGATATTTGGTTCATCCGAAAAGATACCGGGAAGTGTTTTACCAAAGTCCTCTTTTGCAATCTTTTCATATCCTTTCATGGTTACTTCCAAGAACTTTTCAGTTACGCCTTTCACCATCACATCCACATACGAATAACCTCCATACCAGTCAGAACGACCATAATAAGTTTTCTTATATAAATAATATTCACCCTCGGTATTTTTATAAGAAGAAATTTTATCTGTGATATCTGTCCAGTTCTCTCCTTCTTTTTTCAGACAAATAAAATAATCCGCTGTATTCTCAGGCAAAACATTCACTTTTTCCAGAGCCAAACCTTGTCCCTGATTATATGATTCCGGCATTTCTTCCGGAACATGTCCTCCAGCAAAACCGCTTGGATATGAATTTTCATCATAGATCCATACTTTCATATCCTTTTCCTTAGCATAATCAATGGCATGTTTATACAACGAATACCATTCATCAGACATATATTCCGTAATCAAACCGGGACGAGGATGTACAAAAAGGCCACCAAAACCAGCATCCTTCAATTCCTGAATGGTCCTTTCGACTTCAGCATTCGTCACTTTACTATTCCACACAGCCAATGGAGCTGTCCTATATTCAGACGAAGGATTCGTAAAACCAGCTTCCAGATCTTTAAATGAACTTTCTTTACTTACATTTTTGTCAACACATCCCCATAGGGCACAAAGACTTATAATCAAAGTCGTAAATAACACATCACATTTATTTAGCATCTTCATAGGATAGGATTTAATTTAACAATATAACAAACATAAGACTTTAGCCCAACAATCATTTATTGATTTTGACACAAAAGATTCAAATAATGATATTTAAATTATAAAAAAGGCTGGTTCATATTTTATTAACCAGCCTTTTTCTCTAAAAATACAGAGCAAGATTAATATCCAGGATTCTGTTCCAACAAATAATTAATCTGGATTTCTCTTAAAGGAAAAGCATAAACTAAACGTTCTTCTTTCACATCAAATTCAGCTGGTAAAATCCATGGATACAAAGCTCTCATTCTTTCTCCAAACTCTGTCATCGTTTCAATGGCTTTACCTGTACGAATCAAGTCTGTCCAACGATGATTTTCAAAAGCCAATTCATGACGCATTTCATTAGCGACATCCTCTGCTGTTACTTGAGTCAAAGCAGGCAACCCTGCACGAGCTCTAACTTGATTAACATATGGCAACGCTTCAGCACTACGATTCTGAGCCACCAAATTTTCTGCCAATAACAAAAGAGCACCTGCATATCGATAAATTGGAAAATTGTCATGAGCTCTTAAACTGTATTGATAAGGAGGATGATAATATTTACGAACAAAATAAAGAAAATCATTTCCTTCTGTTGGTTTATAATCAGAAACCGTTTTTACAGATTCACAAACAAAATTTTCAGAAGGATCTATATCTCCTTCAGCAACAGCAATAGAAACATCCAATCGTTTATCCCCTTTTTCATAAGACTGTATCATTTCCTCAGTAGGAACACTCCAACCACCATTTACACCCCAACCCTGAGAATTTGAGCCGCCAATACCCATTAAAAATTCATTATTAGCACACTTTGGAATCAGACGCCAAGGAATCGTATTATATTGATCCGTAGTTCCATCTTCAATATACTGCACCTCAAATATGGACTCTTTCGAATTTTTATTTGCCGGATCAAAAACAGATGCATAATCATCCAAAAGGGCATAATTCATTTTTGTAATATCAAGCAGATCCTGTTCAGCTGCTTTATAATCCCGATTTGGCTGAGACATATATACATAAGCTCTTAACATTTTAGCGGCTCCCATAGTTGCCCTTCCACTTTGAGGGAATGTATTGGCTATAGGTAAACCAATTGATATGGCTTCAGAAACATCAGCTAATATCTGACTATAAACCTCTTCTACTGAAGATTTAGCCTTAAAAGCGTCAGCTTCAGTCAAAACCTCTTCCAACATTAACGGAACTCCACCCCAATGGGTAACTAAATCAAAGTAATAATAAGCTCTCAAGAATAATGATTCAGCTTTAACACTTTGTTTTTCTTCTTCCGTAAGTTCCGAACCATCTAATCTATTTAAAATCGTATTTATACGTGCTATACAAGAATAATCTCCATTATAACGATCTGATATCCATCCTGCAGTTTCATCATCAAAAAACAAAGCAATTTTTTCAGTTGTATTATACGGACCTCTATCTCCACTATATCGTGTATAGAATGTATTATCTGAACGCATCTCATCCATAAACACACCCGTAAGAGCAACCGTCCTAAGTCCAGTATATGATGCTGTTATAGCTTGTTCAAAATGCGTTTTTGTTTTATAGAATCTTTCAGGGGTAATCGTTGTTTCATCTGATAAATCCAAAAAAGAATTACTACAAGAAGAAAAAGATAATAACCCAACAGCTAATATTATAAAATTCAATTTTTTCATATAACATACAAAATTAAAATTTAACATTTAATCCAATCGTATAGATTCGAGATACCGGATAAGTTGTTATATCGACGCCCTGATACAATCCACTTGTATTATTGTTCACTTCTGGATTCATACCCGGATACGAACCTATTGTAAATAAATTCTGAGCACTTCCATAAACTCGGATACCCTTTACATAAGGATTCTTTTTAATTGGAACCGTATATCCTACCGTCAAATTTTTCAATGTTATATAATTATTCTTAAACACCCACCTAGAATTTGTATAACGGAATAATTCTGTTGTACCTGTTCTAGTTCTTGGAATTTCTCCATTACCCGGATTTTCCTCTGAACGCCAACGGTTCACTACATCTTTACGAACATTAAAACAACCGTCCAGATTTTCAGTCCATTCATAAGTTCCATCAATTAAATCACCACCTAATGAACCTGTAAACACCAAACTCGCATCAAAGTTTTTCCATGAAAAAGTATTCGTCATACCAAAAATACAATCCGGATTGGGATCACCTATAAAAGTTCTATCGCTATTATCAATAATATTGTCCCCATTTAAATCTTTCATTCGAACAGTACCTACCATAGACGAAGCATGTTTAGGACCAGCCTCATACTCTTCTTGAGTCATAAATACACCATCATAAACATACCCATAGAACAATCCTAAAGGCTTTCCAACTTCTGTACGATTATAATCACTTTGATTACCATTACCACCGATTGGCGTATTGTTTGTACCTAATTTGAGCGCTTTATTACGATTGAAAGTTAAATTCAAACTCGTATTCCACTTAAAATCTCCAACAAGATTTTTGGTTTCAATATTGAGTTCATGCCCCCAAAAACGAAATTCCCCAATATTTGATTGGATATTTCCAAAACCCGAAGAATAAGGAATATCAATCTGATATAATAATCCATCTGTATTCTTCCAATAATAATCATACACTAAAAATATACGATCATTAAACAAACCCACATCGACACCCACATCCACGGATTTCGTTGTTTCCCAAGTCAACTCCGGATTACCAAGGCGATTCAACGCACGCCCTGCAACAATTCCGTTATTGAAAACATAATTAGACGTTCCTAAAGTTGCTAAATAAGTATAATCTCCTATATTATAGTTTCCAACAACACCATAACTTCCACGAAGTTTCAAATAGCTTAATTTATCTATTTGCTCCATAAATGCTTCATCTGAAGTTACCCAACCAACAGAAACCGAAGGGAAATTAGCAAATTTAGCATTAGATCCAAAACGAGAACATCCATCACGTCGAAAAGAAACAGATAATAGATATTTACCCATATAATCATAATTAGCACGCGCCAAATAAGAAATCATGGCCCATGCACTTTTACCACCACTTCCTACTCTTGTCGTTGCAACATTAAACCACCCGACTTCATCATCAGGATAATCTGATGCACTAATATTCGAATTCTGCGTTTCAGTCTTTTGTGTCGTATAACCTAATAACAAATCTACATTATGTTTATCTGCGAATGTTTTGTTCCATGTCAACGTATTTTCGATCAACCAATTGACAGAATTACTTGTACCATAAGAGCCTACTGCTGGATTAGGGGGAGCACTCATCATTCCTCCATTGGCAATAGAGGGAACCCATGAATCACTTTGAGTATTAGACAAATCCGCATTGGCACTCAAACGATATTTTAAATTATCAATAATACCGATTTCCGCAAAAGCATTCACTATTCCTCGTAAAGTTCTGCTATTATCTTCCCTCTCTTTTAACACCAAATAATAGTTTGCATTAGAAAACATACCTGGCTGGGAAAATGATACCGGATAAGTTCCATCATCATTTTGAGGTTTCAACTGAGGATCCATCAAAAATGAAGAGCCAATAATATTTCGTCCACCACCCAAACCAGGAACTAATCGTCCATTAGTATATGAACCTGATAAATTTAATCCAAATTTCACACGTTCAGATGCAGTATATGTATTATTAGCTCGTACAGCAAAACGTTCTGACCATGTATTAATAATAGCTCCGTCTTGTCTATTATAATTCAGATTAATGGCAGATTTCACTTTAGTATTACCTGAATTCAAACTCAAGTTATAGTTTTGAGTCAAAGCAGTCTGCAAAAGGACATCATACCAGTCCGTTCCTTTTCCTAACATTTCCGGATGCTGATAACATTCTGGAACACCACCTGTATACCCCTCATATTTAGCCGCATCCTCATAATATTCTTTTTTATACTGTGCAAATTCTTGTGCATCCATCAAATCAGGACGTCCTCTTTTAGAAACCTGATTCGCACCAAAATACGCACTAAAATCAATATCAGTCTTTCCTTCTTTGGCAGACTTGGTCGTCACTAATATTACACCATTTGCAGCTCTCGATCCATATAACGAAGCTGATGCTGCATCTTTCAAAACTGAAATATTTTCAATTTCTTCCGGAGCTATCGATTCCAAACCCGTACCCCCATTACCTGAAATAGGGAAACCATCTACAACAATTAATGGTCCATTTCCTCCATTAATAGAAGCAGCACCACGGATACGAATTGCCATACCTGCATTCGGTTCACCATTAGCTTGGGTAATTTGTACACCAGGCATCTTTCCTTGCATCTTATAGGATATATTAGCAACAGGAATATCTGACATTTCATCTTCTTTCAAACGACTGACAGAACCTGTAACAGATCGCGCTTTTTGTGTACCATAAGCGACTACAACCACCTCATCCAAAGCTTCTGTATCCTCTAACAATCTAACAGACAGAGAATTCTGGTTACCCACAACAACATCTTGGGTACGATAACCTATATAAGAAATCTGTAAAGTCGCATTAGCAGGAGCATCTAAAGAAAAATGACCATCCATATCAGTTATGGTCCCATTCGTTGTTCCTTTTACTAATACATTAGCTCCAATAATAGGCATACCTGACTTATCAAGCACCGTACCAGTGATTTTTTTCTGCTGCATACTTTCTGCAACCCAATCTTGATTTGCAGAGGTTTCCTCAACAGCTGCCATATTCACATTAGGCAATAGACTTAAAAGTAAACACGGGAATATAGTGTTAATTCTACCCCCCCATTAATTTTCTTTTCATGTTTTACATATATTTTAAATTAAACATGGTATTATAAACACAACTTTCATGCATTCTACTTCAGAGATGAAATAGACCTAATCAAAAGAAACCATTTATTCATAGGCTTTTTATTTTTATTATTTATGCAAAAATATAATTACTCTTATCAAACAATGTTGTAAAATTGATTTTAAAAGTTTCAAAAATGACATATTTAATCCAACTCACTTCCTCACTTCAAACCCATAAATTCCAGAACCAACAGTGACAACTGTATAACCTTTTTCCTGACGAATAGTAGCAGAGGAAAGATCTTTTACAGCTATCCCACTTTCAGTGATTTGATCAACCTGTGTTGTTGGTAAATAGACAGATGCAGAACTATTGGCAGGAACTTCTACCCGAATAGTGAATTTTCCATCTGTTTCTTTCCAATCCGAGACAATCGTTCCATAAGGAGATTCATAGGACGTACGGGCACTTCGAACATCACCTACTGGAGACGGCTTGATAACAATATGTTTAAATGCAATGGATGCCTCATCTTGACGAATACCACCCAAACCACTGAAAAGCCATTCCATCAGGTGTCCTAACATAAAGTGATTGTTGGAAACAAAGCCATAGGCTTGCCAAGATTCGGTTAATGCCGTGGCTCCATGGGCTAATTGCCAACCATATCCCGGAGTATCGTATTTACTATTCATATCATAAATAATATCAGATGCGCCTCCTGCTTCCAAGGCACGCAAAACATAACGATAACCAACATCGCCTGCTGTCAACGCATTGTTTCTTGAACGTATGTCTTTTACCAAGTTCTCATATACCTGCTGATGATTTTCTGGTGTCGTCAATCCCATATATAAAGCTACAGCATTAGTAGCCTGACTGTTCCGGTCATATTGTTTTGTTCCCGGATTCCAGAATGTCTTGTTGAATGCCGTTTTAATCTCCGCCGCCAGATTCTTATACTTCTCAACATCGGCTTTCTTTCCTAACAGATCTGCCATTTTTTGCATTAGACAAACATCATAATAATAGATGGCCGTAGCAGTAACTCCATTGGATGTCAACTGAGAAACGCCCGGGGCATTAGGGCCAATGTCAAACCAATCGCCCAAACCATAGGCAACAATATGATCTTTTGCCTGCGAAGACAAGTATTCTATATAGCGTTGCATATCCGGATAATATTCCGCAATCAACCAGCTATCACCATACCACTGGTAAATATACCACGGACTGATGATAAACGAACTGCCCCATTCCGGTGTATCCTTAAAACCACCTTCAAACTCCACTAACTCCGGAGCAATCGTCGGGACCATACCATTCTTAGCCTGTGTAGAACGCATGTCATTCATCATCTTCTCATACATCCGAGCCAGATTATACCGATATTGTACCGAATATTGCATCAAATGGGCTTGTTCCAACCAACCTAACTTTTCCCGATGCGGACAGTCTGTCAATACACTGGCCATATTGCTTCGAATAGCCCAGTCTATTAACTCGTACGTCTGATTAAATAAGGGTTTAGAACAATGGAATGTTCCAACTTCCGAAGCCGAGTTACAGGTATGTAATCCTTTTAAATCCAAAATAACCGGTAAAGATTCCGGATTATCCTGTCCGGCAGGAACTGCTCCTTCAATTTCCACATAGCGGAAACCATAATACGTAAACTGGGGTTGCCAACAAACCTTTTCATTTCCTTTCGTGGTATAAGCAAACCAGAAAGGAGCTCCTGATGCACTCTGATTAACGGTACTGTCCGAATTCAACAGTTCGGCTGGATAAAACTTCACTTGCTGTTTTCCTTTCGATTGCATAGACAGATGAATCACACCCGAAAAGTTTTGTCCCAGGTCATATACCCATTTCCCTTTCTGATTCTTGAAAAGACGAACGGTAGGGATACTGTCTCTTACGGTCAATGGAGCTGAAGCTTGCGCCAAAAGCCGAGTATTCCAGCCCGTATTCAATACTTCTTTCCAGTTCTTATCATTAAATCCAGGTTTTGTCCATCCGGGTTGTTCCCGATTGGCATCATAATCTTCTCCCCCATAAATACTACTATATGTAATCGGGCTCTCGGTTACTTTCCAAGATTTGTCCGTCACAATGTTTTCTATACTTCCATCCATATATTCCAGACGGATATTCATCAGCAAACGAGGAGCCCCGTACGATGTAATCAGCTTAAAATAACGTTCACGCGGCACATTGAAGAATCCGTTTCCCAACATCACACCTACGGCATTCTTTCCTGTATGGAGTTGCTGGGTAATATCAAAAGGAACATATAAAGCACACCGGTCATACTTCGTCCAACCCGGATCCAAGAAGTGGTTTCCTACTTTCTCTCCATTCAGGAACATATCAAAATGCCCCAAACCAGAGACATAAGCGATAGCCCGTTTCAAGGGTTTCTTTACATCAAATTCTTTACGGAACTGAGGCAAAGCATACATACCTATCTTTTGATCAGGCCGGAACTTACGATCCACTTCGCCCAATCCATGTACACCCGTTGTAATAATCTCATCCTTTTTATCTTTTTCCAACGAGATCCAGCAAGCTTTATTCCAATCCTTCTCCGAAAGAAGTCCCATACAGAACTCATTTACCGGACTCCAAGCCGATACATTTCCCTCCTGATCCCAAATACGCACTTTCCAATAATAGGTTGTTCCGGCTTTCAAGGTTTTACCCGAAAAAGGTATCAGAATTGATTCTTGTGAATCCATTTTTCCACTACTCCAAACATTCCCTTTATTATCTTCCAACATTTCAGGTGAGTCCGCCACCAAAACTTCATACGACGACTGCACAAAATTCCGCTCCGAAGAACGAATCTGCCAGCTAAAGCGAGGTTGTTGTGTTTCGATACCTAACGGATTCTTGGCTTGTTCACACGTCAGATTAAAAACTGAAAAATCGGCTTTCCCATACATAACCATGGGGAAAAGTATGAATGCTAAACATTTATAGAAAAAACGATACTTCATGATATTTAGTTTAAAGTTAATCCGTTGGTTAATCAACATAGAACCTGTTTAATCTCACCAACGGATCATTAATTTTGACCATCATCATCTGATGATCTTTTATAATAAGTTTATCATTTATAAGCCTTCCGGTATAAGGCCTCGATATCTTCTACTGAAGTAGGACGAGGATTTCCTCCCGTACAAACATCATTAAAGGCATCTATTGCCAGCTGATGCAAATCTTCCTCTCGAACTCCGATTTCACATAATTTCTGAGGAATATCAATGCTTATTGATAAGTTCCGTACAGCTTCAATAGCCGCTTTAGCTCCTTCTTCAATTGTCATTCCCGTTGTATCGACACCCATGGCTTTAGCAATATGAATATATTTACAAGCTGCCGGTGATTCTGCATTATATTCCATCACATAAGGTAATAACAAGGCATTGGCTACTCCATGCGGTGTATCATAATGAGCACCTAATGGATGAGCCATGGAATGAACAATTCCTAACCCGACATTACTGAATCCCATACCGGCAATATACTGTGCCTGAGACATGGCTTCGCGAGCTTCCTTATCCTGACCATTGTCAACCGCATTCTTTAAATTAGCAGCAATCATTTCAATCGCTTTTAATTCAAACATATCAGACATTACCCAAGCTCCCGGAGTAATATAACTTTCGATGGCATGAGTCAATGCATCCATTCCCGTTGCAGCAGTCAGTCCCTTAGGCATAGAATACATCAGCTCCGGATCAACAATCGCTACCAAAGGGATATCATTCGGATCGACACACACCATTTTCTTCTTTGCTTCTTCATCTATAATCACATAATTAATAGTGACTTCAGCAGCAGTACCGGCTGTTGTAGGAAGAGCAAACGTAGGTACAGCTTTCTTTTTTGTAGCAGCCACACCTTCCAAGGAACGAACATCCGCAAACTCCGGATTATTCACGACTATACCAATTCCTTTAGCCGTATCAATGGAAGAACCACCACCTAAGGCTACAATAAAATCAGCTCCTGAATTTTTGAATGTAGCAACGCCATTCTGAACATTAGCAATCGTCGGATTAGCTTTCACATCACTATAAGTTTCATACGGAATGTGATTTGCTTCAAACACTTCAATAACCTTATCCGCTACATGAAACCGAATTAAATCTTTATCCGTCACAAAAAAAGCTTTCTTAAATCCTCTTCTTTTTACTTCTTCTGCTATAAAGGTCCGACATCCTGCACCAAAATAGGAAGTCTCATTCAATATCATTCTATACATATCATCTATATTTTAATTTGACAACCGATAAACTAAATCTATTATTTAATATTTCAAGATTATACATTTCTACAAATATAGTTCAATAATTACACCATCTTGATTACAAAAATGACCTGATTGTTTTCAAAATTGATATTTTTCTCCAAGAATTTTCGAATCACAGCATCATGTAGATAATCAACCAGATAGAAAGATTGTGAAAGATCTTTTTCCAAAGAATTCTGTTAGTCGGCAATCCATTATTGAAAAGAGAATTTAAAGCTAACGAGAATCAGAAACGATACTGACGAGAATCGTTTTTGATCCTCGTTAGTTTTCTCTGAAAACACGCCGGCTTTCCCTTAAGAGTTGCCTACCTTTTTATAAAAAGCTGGCGTGTTTCTAGAAGAAGTTCGGTTCGTTTTCAATCCAATACTTGAATGATATGTACCGGACCCAATAAACCGGACTCTAATAAAGGTGTATCCTTTGTGTAATGCGGATATGTGGTAAACGTATAGCGGTCACTGGGGCGCTTTTTTCCTTTCAACAGCCATTCCGGCCATTGACCATTGACAATACCGTCATTTACCTTTTGTTCATCTCCGATTAACCGATTTACCCATAAATTGGTTACCTCTATTTTCAGTTCATTCTTTCCTTGCTTTAAGACACCTGAAACATTAACCTGCCATGGAGAAGTCCATATTGTTCCTAAATCATGTCCATTTAACCAGACCTTGGCTATATTTTTCACAAGGCCTAAATCCAGGAACAAGGAGCCCGACAAGGTCTCTTTATAATCAAACTGCTTTGTATAGACAGCTGTTCCCGAATAATACTTAATTCCCGGTTCTGTACGTTTTGACCAATCCTGCAAAGTCGGAAATTCCACTTCTGCTGGTCCACCTAACTTCGAATCAAATGAAACGTTCCAAGGTCCTTGCAATGACATCAACACGCTCTTCCCTTTGATGTTTGTTGATGCAGTCGAAGCAGGCTGCCGATCTCCGGAAAAGAATACGAAATAACTCTGATAAGGAGCAAACGCCAACTCGAGCGAAGTCTGTTTTCCGTTATCTGTTGAAACCGGAATCAGGGAAGTCTTTCCGGTTACAGGATCCCATAAATAAGGTTGCTTACCGGAAGCACGGAAATGGGCATTTACCGACATTCCCTCATCCACCCGGTTGGAAACAAAGAAATAATCCACATCATCCACCTGTTTATGGATATACCGAACCGTTCCCTGATCAGACTGAAAGTCAACCGGTACGTGCATTTCGCGCAACACCTTTGACGTCAAATCAAAATCAGGATACAAATTGTCCAAATGGTTCTGGATATCTGTTCCCCAAGCGATACGGCCTTTGCCATAAGTATGGAACTTCAATCCTTCTGGCAGTTGGCTTCCACCCCAAAGGTTTTCTACAGCCTGCTGTAATTTCCGATCAGAATCTGGATAATCAGTTAAGCCCGGAGTCTGCACAGGAGGAAGACCAATCACAACAGCTCCATCTTTCACCAGCGATTCTATCTTCTTCAACAAATCCAACGTCATCGTCTTAAAAGCAGGTAAAACCAGAAGACGATATTCCATACCCGAAGGGAACTTTATTTTCCCATCTTCCACGAAAGCCGTATGAAGCAGACTTGGCGGACAAGCATCAAAATTATATTCCCGTTTATCCACCATATAATCTCCCGTCAAAGCGGATTTCGGCGCACGGAAAACAAAAGGTGCCTCTTCAGGGGCCAGATAGAGAATATCAGCTACCGTCTGACCTTTCTGCAGCAGATATTGACAACGCGCTACATAAGTATGATATGCATCCACGTACGGCCACCATGTCTGATTACGGTCCCAATGGACTCCATACGGTCCCATGGTCATTCCCGGACGCAAACTATCCGGCAAGGCCTGATGTTGAAACGTATGATAAGTCAGCCGGTTAATACCAGCCGCAAAAGCCCAGTCGGTTTGGTTCTTCATAGAAGCCGGATGCTGACGCCAACCGTCGCCTGCTGCCGTAAAAGCCTCCGAAGGGACCACACGTTGCCCTTTGATATTGGCCAGCGAACTTCCTTCAATGGCACTAAACGAAGTATTATAACCACCTGGACTCCAAAACTCACACATCGGAATATCAGCAGAAGCGCCTAACTCCAAATCCTGCATCGGATTCATATCATACGGCTCTATGGAAAGTTGCATGCCATGCTGACGGGCATAAGCTTTGACAAACAAAGAATGATTCTCCAGCATTAATTCCTGCATTGTCTGACGCAAATCCCACAAGAAACGCTCACTGATATTTTTATCCCCTACAACCAGTCCCGCATAAACCGGGAAATAAGGTTGCGGATCATATCCCCTACGTTTCTTGAATTCTTCTCTTAGCCGCGGACTCCAGTTCTGAGCCCCCATTTCCCAACTATCCATGTGCAGGATCTTAAGGCCTCCAGCTAAGGTGGTATCTCTTTCACCCAACAAATCAAACAATGAACCTGTAAATGTACGCAAATGTGCCATCAAAGCTGTCGTATCTGTCTTATCACACTCAAAACCAACGCCGGGGAGAGGTGCCGGACGAGTAACAGCTCCATTATTACGTATGCCAAAACGCATAATCATCCATTCTCCGGAAGGAACATTCCACGTAACAGAACCGTCTTCTAATAAAGAAGTCAAGTCTATAACCTGATCGACAGCAATCGCATCTCCCGGTTCCAACGGTTTATCTTGTTCTTCCCGTGGAATAAATTGTTTCACTCCTGGAACAGAACTATATGGAGCCCGATAATACAGAGCCTTTTCTTCGATATCCTTAATAGAAACCTTCCCATTTGTTGCCGGAAAAGCCAAGACAGCTACATCTTCATAATAATCCAACCATTTCTCCTTTAATTCCGGAGTAAACGCTCCCTCTCCGAAATAAGGGGGCTTCGGTGAAGGTTTCTCTAAAGGAATCGTCTGCTTACTGCCTCCGGTTACCCTTGTAACGGAAGAAACCAGATGCCGCATTGATTCTTCGCCTTTCACCCAAGGGCCACCGCTACCGGTCCAACCCGGACCGATTCCAAGAATCATACTAATTCCTAAACGTTCACACTCCTTGACAGCATGCTTAAAACAGTCTTTCCATTCAGTACTTAAGAAATCAACATGTCCACGAGGTATGCCAACATTGACTTCCAGGAAAACGACAGATCCGATTCCAACCCGCTTCATGGATTCCAGATCCTTAGTCATACCTTCTTTGGATAGATTACCATCCATAAAATACCAATAAACACCAGGCCGGGCCGATTCAGGAGGAGAGACAAACAAACGTTTCATATCTTTCAATTCTTCGGCACTTGCCCAATGATTCATACCAGACAGCAACAAACTGGTAGCAAACAAGGTATATTTTAATAACTTCATACGCGCCAATTTTACGTTATTATTTTACTTCCACACAAGGAATACTCAACAGACTTGCCAGTTTTTTGATCTTACCGGCTACATGTCCGATTCCGATCGCACAATGATGAGAAGGACCAGCCTTACTCCAATTGTCTATGAACGAACGAACACCACAAGCAAAGCGATAACGACTGTTGGTGTTTCCTATCTGTAACACAGGACCAGGAACGGATTCTCCTTCTGCAACCAACAGGAACAATCCGTCTTTCCCCTCACAAACCGACAATAAAGTAACATCTCCATGACGAACCGTCATCTGAATAGACAAACCTTTTCCCGGCTTTCCATGATAAACAGGAAGAGGAACCAACTTAACCCGTCCTTCCGCCATGGTGAAATGAGCCGGTCCGTCATGTCCCAACAAAACAACATCATCCTTAAAATCCAAGGCATATAACTCGGAGAACGAACCTCCGGCATTCAATAGAGACATGATCTTCATGGCTTGTACGTTCTTAATCTCACATTCCCCGGCAATAGGAATACCTTTTCCTGTCAATAACGTATTACCGGCTATCACTGAAGTAACGATATTCTCATAATCATTCCCAGCATACCCTTCATAATAATAAGCCATCGATTCTAGGTGATGCACTTCGATCAGTTTATCCAAAGCCACAGATGTCCTAGCAGCCCGGAGTAATTCACTCTCCTCACATTCACTGACGACCTCAAAACGTTCCCGGAACTCTGCCAACTTCTGTTCTATTTCATCTGAAGAAGCAGCATCCCGATAAGCTTTCAGCTCACACATTTCCAATAATTCAACATGCGTTCCAAAGGTAGAAGACTGTAAAGTCAAATCAGAATAGACATCCAGCATTCCACCATAATAATGGCCTAAAACACCCATTCGGTTATTTTGCATTCCTTTCTTGGCAACAGCTGCCTCTAACCATTCTTTCAGTTCCGTCCAAACGTATGCCTCATCCAAATAGCCTGTAATGATTTCATAACGAATACCGGAACGGTTGAATACATTCGAAAACTCAGGAACCGAGCAAGCCTGACAATTAGCCAGCCATTCACCGGTCATTAACCCTCGATCACCCAAACCATTCAGATAAGCATAATCAATACAAGGTGTTGGCTGTATATTCAATAATAGCACAGGAACCTTCAACCGTTGAACCAATGGTAAAACCGTAGAAGAAAGGGCATACGTTGAAATATATACCAATAATACATCAATTGATTTCCGTTCTAATTCCGCAGCAACCGTTATGGCTTTTTCGGGTTCATCCACCATTCCTCCATCCACAACACAAACGTGTTCCTGTTCCAATTGCTTTGCTATCTGTTTCCGATAACCACACAAACGTTCATATAATCCAGAGAACTGAGGCCAATAAGTATTCAACCCCACTCCAACCAATCCTGCATACACCGTTCTATCTTCCATAATTTATCTCGCTTTTTATATTATCCGTACTCTATTTGCAAATATGCTTTTTTTAGATTGACTTCGTTTGTATTTATTGATCTTGAATATATCAAAAATGACATATTTACTGACGACTGATATTTTTTTACTTCAATCATATAGGATTGTCATTTCAGAAATATTATTTTTGAGACAGTTTACTTGAAACAGGAACATTTTACCTTAAATGCAAATGAAAACAACAAATAACCATATCCAATACCTGGGAAGCAGTCCTCTGGACGAAAAATGGGGATTAACCGTTACGACAGTAGGTTATCAACGTATTCCTGCTCACAGTACATATCCATCGGTCACACAGCATCCGCAAGGATATGTATTCAATCCACAAAAAGGACGAACACTTTCAGAATATCAGCTGATATATATATCAGAAGGTTCCGGATATTTTGAATCTGCTTCCTGCAAGCGACAAAAGATCAAAGCAGGAACCATGCTATTAATCTTCCCGGATGAATGGCATACTTACTATCCAGAAGAAAACGGATGGTACGAACATTGGGTAGGTTTCAAAGGTAACATGATAGAGAACTGGATTGCCAACAAATTCTTCTTGAAAGAAAAACCGGTCTTTGAGATTGGAATCAGTTCCAACATTATCGGTTTATATGAAGACATGGATGCGTACGCTTCCAAAGAAGATGCCGGATATCAGCAGCTCATTTCCAGCATCGTCTTATACTTAATGGGCGAAATTTATTTTAAGGTAAAGAACTCAGCTTTTAAAGAATCTACCACAGTACGTAAAATCAACGAAGCAAAAGCTCTAATGAAAAGAAATATCAGTAATTCCATCTCTGCAGAAGATATAGCCAGACAATTAAACGTCAGTTATTCATGGTTGCGAAGCCGGTTCAAGGCTTATACCGGAATTTCACCCACACAATACCACCTGAACTTACGTTACATAAAAGCTAAAGAAATGCTCTGTACAACCCAAATGAGTATTTCAGACATTGCCTTTGCATTGAATTTTGAGACTGTGTCGCAGTTCTCCTCTTTCTTTGCCAAGAAAGAAGGTATTTCTCCCAGCACTTTCAAAAAGAAATATCATTTAGACCCAAATCCATCCCACAAGCCAGAAGAGGAGTAAAATCCTGCTTGTATAGAGCAAAACCTTTGTCATGTTGCACATTTTATCTATCTTTGTGCCAAATTTTTAAGGTTATATATATGAGTCATGATTTATTAAAAGGCAAGAAAGGCATTATCTTCGGTGCATTGAACGATATGTCTATTGCCTGGAAGGTTGCAGAAAAAGCCGTAGAAGAAGGAGCAACTATCACTTTAAGTAATACTCCGATTGCTGTTCGTATGGGACAAGTGGACGAATTAGCCAAGAAGCTGAATGCTCAAGTAATCCCGGCAGATGCTACCAGTGTAGAAGATTTGCAGAATGTCTTCTCCAAATCAGTTGAAATCTTAGGCGGACCTGTTGATTTTGTTCTTCATTCTATCGGAATGAGTCCGAATGTTCGTAAAAAGCGGACGTATGATGATTTAGATTATAACATGCTGGAAAAGACTTTAGACATTTCAGCTATTTCTTTCCATAAGATGTTGCAGGTTGCCAAAAAGCAGGATGCCATTGCTGAATACGGTTCAGTAGTAGCTCTGACTTACGTAGCTGCACAACGTACTTTCTTTGGTTACAACGATATGGCTGACGCCAAGAGTTTGTTGGAATCAATTGCCCGTAGCTTCGGTTATATCTATGGCCGTGAAAAGAACGTACGTATCAATACAATTTCTCAGTCTCCAACTCCTACTACTGCCGGAAACGGTGTGAAAGGAATGGAACACCTGATGGACTTCGCCAACAAGATGAGTCCGCTGGGAAATGCAGATGCTGAAGAATGTGCCAATTACTGCGTTATGATGTTCTCAGACTTTACTCGTAAAGTAACGATGCAGAACTTATATCACGACGGAGGTTTCTCAAGTATGGGTATGAGTCTTCGTGCCATGAACCAATACAGTAAAGGTTTCGAAGAATATACCGATGAAAACGGACATATCATTTACGGATAAATCCATATAGGAAAGTTGACTGGTTCTGTCAACTCTGACAGCAGTCAACTTTTCCTTTTAATTATCAAAGAAGCAAATATGTTACTAAAAATCTATGAAGAAAATCCCAATCCGCGCGAAGTAGCTAAAGTAATCCATACGCTACAAGACGGAGGTTTGATCATTTATCCCACGGATACAGTTTATGCTATTGGATGTGATGCCTTGAATGTACGTGCAGTCGAAAAGATTTGTCAGATCAAAGGTGTTAATCCTCAAAAGAGTAACCTGTCTATTATTTGTTATGACTTGTCCAACTTGAGCGAATATGCCAAAGTGAATAATGCGGCTTTCAAGTTGATGAAAAAGAATTTGCCCGGACCTTTTACATTTATTCTACCAACCAGCAACGAATTGCCCAAGATTTACAAGAACCGGAAAGAAGTAGGTATTCGTGTACCGGATAATAACATTGTCCGGACGATTGTTCAAGAATTAGGCAATCCGTTACTCACCATGTCTGTACATGACGACGATGATGAAATCTTGGAATATTCAACTGATCCGGAATTAATTGCCGAGAAATACAATGGTCGTGTTGATCTAGTTATCGACGGAGGTTACGGCGGATTAGAACCTTCTACGGTAGTAGATTGTACAACTGACGAGTTCGAGATTGTCCGTCAAGGAAAAGGTCTGTTAAAATAGAAACGTCATCCGAACCAATCACGGATGACGTCTCCATTCATGTTTATGGATTACATATTAAACCGGTAAACATTTCCGCCATAGTCGGCTGCATACAAAGAATTGCCTGCTACTGTAATCTTACCAAACAGGGGCGCTCCTATCTTATGTTTCCAAACCACTCGCCCTTCTTTCGGATTGACGCCATAGATAACGCCATCCGAAGCACCAAAATAGACTATACCTTTATATAATATAGGACTAGATTCGACGGTACACACTGGATAACGGGAATAAGGCGAAGTGTAAATCAATGAAGCTTCTGTATTTACCTGCCAAGCCTGTTCTAATGTTGAACGGTCCAATGCCACCAGTCCATTATTCTGCGTACCGAAAATAATCCATTTATCAGTTACCAGCGGAGTTGATGTCGTATTCACATTATAAGGCATCTCCTTTCGTATAATGGTATTTCCACTCTTGGGTTCGATGATGAAAAAGGCATTGCCCGAAGCCAAATACAACAAACCATCCACATATGCCGGAGAAGCTCCTCGTTCACGGATATCGCTCTCTTCCTTTCGCCAAAGTAGTTTTCCTGTATTCCGATCATTACCATAAAGACCACTCCATTGTGTTCCTGTCACAGCTACGTCGCCAGCCAGTACCGGACATGAAGTGGCGCCTTGGTTCTGCCCCCAGCCTTCATTCAACCAGATAGCTTCTCCCGTTTGTATATCATAAGCACCAAAAGCCTTTCCTGTTCCGGCATACAATTTCCCGTCAGCTACCGTCACACCTTCGATGATGGAAGGCAAGCCGTCTACTTTCATTTTCTTTTCCCATTTCAGACTGCCGGTTTCTGCATCGACAGCATACAAATAACCTTCGGCATCCTGCGCAAATACCGTATGATTTTCATAAGCGATCCGATTCTTCACAGAATTACGGACAGAATACCGCCACAGTTGTTTGCCCGTCTGAGCATCTAATGCTATAATGGCTCCTTCGCCCTTCAAATCCTCATCCAAAGTAGCCATAAAAACCTTCTCTTCTGCAACAACTGGAGCCGTAAACCAAACATTCGCTCCTAGATTCTGAACCCACGACAGCGCAGTTTTTCCTTCGGTTTGAACCGGCTGGTAAACAAAAGAAGTCCGATGGGCCGTCACATCTCCATTCTTCCATTCGGCTTTTGCTGTCACAAAGATACGCTGTCCCTTATAAATCTCAGGCAAACGGAATACTGCGCTCCAGTTCCAATCCGTATTGGCCTTCAAAGGCTGATTACGTAAGATCTCTTTCCCTCCTTCCGAAACACACGAATAAGTCAGACGGGCCAAAGGAGAAACCGTATGATAAGCATTGACAGACATCTTCAAATTACCTTCGGCATCAACCGCACAGGCATCGTTGGCTATCGAGGCAAATTGCAGGGAATGATTCAGATACGTATAGCGCAGCTGACTGGTAATATTACCATCCCGATCAGCATGGATCATACGGACGGCACTAACCGAACGGTCTATTCCTCCTTTATCCAGGGTTGACGTACTGATTGTCTTGATCTTTCCTTGCTGCCGGATAAAATGCATGTGCCAATGTCCATATACCCAAGCTTTGGTATTATAATCATTCAGATCCAGTTTTTCCGTATCACTTAGCTTAAAGACAAACTGATCGGTCGTACTCCATAAATCATGGTTGAAGAAAACAATTGGTTTTCCTGCCGGCTGCTGTGCCAGATCTTGCTCAATCCAGCGGAAAACATCTTCTCTCCGAAATCCCGGAGCATGATCTCCTCCCCACATCGGCGTCACGATATAATGCGTTGAGCCAAAATCAAACGAGTAATAAACCGGACCATAGATACTTTCGAACAGCTCTTCTCCGTACTTTCCTTTTACAAGGTCATGATTTCCCAAACAATAGAAGACCGGGCAACCCATATTCGACGTATTCATCAGCTTGATATGATTCTTCAATCCGTTTTCATAGCAAATATCACCGGTATGAATCATAAAAGCAACCTTCTCGTTTGCCGCCAGATCACGCATTTCGTTCGCCCAATCTTCCTGATTGACGGTATTGAATATTTCCGTATCAGCAATATGTAAATACTGATGACTTCCATCCGGAGCCACATAACCTTGTAGTGGCTGCACACCAAAATCATACGAACGATTCTGGTCAGAAATACGGATATAATGCTTATTGTCTGTCTGATAACCAGAAGGAGTTGTTATAAAAATAAACCGTTCACGTTCAAATCCAGGTAAAGAGAAACTACCATCCGCTGCCGTCTTAACGACGTGAAGTCCATCCGATACACAAACTCCTTTTAATAGCTTCTCCCCTTTATCATATTGGCCGTTTCTATTCGTATCGACAAAGACACGACCTTGGTAAGCCGCCTGGCTCATCAACGTACAGCCGAGCATACATAATAATAAGTTTCTTTTTCTCATTCGATCTCTTTCCGTTAATTATATATATCTACCTCAAAGATAGACATTATGTATAAAATACAAAAACCATCAGTAGGTAAGCAGATGATCTTCCTAACTTCCTTTTATTTATAAAGAGATTTTAAGTCAACTAAATCCGTTAAATGATACTTTTTTATCGTTTCACCCTTGTGGAACGATCGGCTCACAATTGTGGAACGATCGTATCACCCAGGTGGAATGATCGTTCCACGTAGGTGAAACGATAAAATTCCAAGCATAAACGGATATAATTCTAGTGATTAAGGGAATTATTAGCCACACGAGGATTTCTTCTGATCTTGTTCACATAATCACAAATTATTCTCTACCTTTACTCTAAAATTTATAACAGACAAAAAGATCATGAAGAAATTAGTAAGTGCTGCCTTATGTGCTGTCATGTTGATGGCTTGCAGCGGAAAAAAGACACAGCAACCGGCCGAAACGGCTCAACCGGCCTCTTCTTTACAAATCGAATGGGCTACATTCAATATGCGCTATGATAATCCGGGTGATAGCCTTAACAACTGGCAATACCGGAAAGATACGGTTTGCCAATACATCCTTGACAAGAAGATGGATATTATTGGCATGCAGGAAGTATTACACAACCAATTGGAAGACTTGAAAGCAGGTTTGCCCAATTATGCTGCGATTGGCGTAGGGCGAGATGACGGAAAAGAGAAAGGTGAATATTCTCCGTTGTTCTACCGGGCTGACAAATATGAAGTGCTTGAAAGTAACACATTCTGGTTGTCTCAGTATCCGGACAGTGTAGGCTTCATCGGTTGGGACGGTGCTTGTACCCGTATTGCTACCTGGGCCAAGTTTAAGGATAAAGCAACAGGAAAGATTTTCATGGGAGTGAATACGCATTTCGATCACGTAGGAACGGAAGCCCGTCGCGAAAGTGCATTGCTAATCATTAAAAAGATCAAAGAGATTGTTGGTGATCAACCGGCCGTTGTAACTGGAGACTTTAATGTGAACGATCAGTCGGAAGCCTATAAGACCATTACGACGAATGAGTTTGTCTTGAAAGATGCGTATAAGATGACCGACCAAAAGACAGGGCCGAATTATACCTTCCATGACTTCGGTCGCTATGCAATGGATAAACGTGAAAAGATTGACTTCATCTTTGTCACCCCGCAAATCAAAGTATTAAATACAGAAATTGCCCAAAACCCTGAAACAAAAACAGGTTATTTGAGCGATCATAATCCACACATGGCTTTATTGGAATTCTAAATAAGCATGTGCTAATAGGATAAGTATTCTTACCTATAAATATTTATCCTATTAGCACACGAACTTATCAACGCACTTTCGTTCTTCCCTTGTATAAGAATAAGCCAAGCAATGCCAATGTAATAATTGCAGAAATCACAAGCGACAATGTATATGAAAGGCCAAATCCTTCGGGAGCCACAAAGATATAAGTAGAACAAACCATCGTCATGAACAAAGCCGGAATCAACGTCACTATATACAATTTACCTTCCTGACGCAAATAAACCGACAAAGCCCACAGCGTAAAGACTGCCAGTGTCTGGTTCGTCCAAGCAAAATAACGCCAGATCATATCAAAACCAGCCTGATCTTTCAATGAATAAATCAGGATGGCAATCGAAATCAAGAAAAGAGGAACCGAGATCATCAAACGCTTTGTCATACTCTTCTGTTCCATGTGCAGAAAATCAGCCACGATCAAACGAGCTGAACGGAAAGCCGTATCTCCTGATGTAATCGGAGCTGCAATGACACCCAGTACAGCCAGCACACCGCCGACAGCACCCAGCCAATCCTTCGTAATCGAATCGACAATCACAGCCGCATTACTTTCGCCCATTCCGTTCTCGTGGAAAAAGTAAGTAGCTGCTGCCGCCCAAACCAAGGCCACGAGACCTTCGGTAATCATAGCCCCGTAAAAGACTGGACAAGCATATTTCTCACTCTTCAGACAACGTGCCATCAGCGGGCTTTGTGTTGCATGGAAACCGGAGATTGCACCACAAGCAATACTTACAAACATAATCGGGAAAATCGGTAATCCTTGCGGATGTGTATTGGTAAAGCCATCTGTAAACTCAGGCAGATCCGGATGATGTACATACAACATGATAAGAATTCCGACTGCCATAAACAAGAGCGCAATGGCAAACAAAGGATATACTTTCCCGATAATCTTATCAATCGGCAACAGCGTTGCCAAGACATAATACAAGAAAATAACAACAATCCAAAACATGGTATCCAATGATTCAGGCGTTAAGCTGGCCAACAACCCGGCAGGTCCGGCCACAAACACAACGCCGACCAATACCATTAGAACGATGGTAAATGCACGCATAAATTGTTTGAAGCGATCGCCTAAATACATACCTACAATTTCAGGTAAACTGGCTCCATCTTTCCGCAAAGACAGAAATCCGGCAAGGAAGTCGTGTGTGGCACCCGCAAAAATACTACCCAAAACGATCCAAAGGAAAGAAGCAGAACCAAATTTGGCTCCCAATATAGCACCGAATATCGGCCCAAGTCCGGCGATATTCAAAAACTGAATCATGAAAATCTTCCAGGTAGGAAGAGGCAAAAAGTCAACACCGTCTTGTTTGGTAAAAGCAGGGGTTACACGTTTCGGATCAACGCCAGCGATTTTCTCAATAAATTTTCCATAAACAAAATAGCCAACAACGAGAGCTATAAAACAACAAGTAAAAGATATCATTTCATATAGTGTTTAAATTAAAAGCAATCTGTCACATTATAAAAAATGATGAGAATGCATCAACTCATAATACATTCTCATCACTCCTCTTTCTTATTTCAGTTTTTCCAAATCAAGCTAACAAACGCTTAACAGCTTCCGAGATAGCACGACCTTCGGCTTTTCCGGCCAAAGCTTTTGAAGCAACGCCCATCACTTTACCCATATCTTTCGCCGTAGAAGCACCCACTTCAGCAATAATATTCTTCAGTTCAGCTTCAAGTTCTTCAGGAGTCATTTGCTTCGGCAAATATTTTTCCAGAACAGCTACCTGAGCCAATTCTCCATCTGCCAAATCCTGTCGGCCTTGACCTACATAAATAGCAGCCGAATCTTTTCCCTGCTTCACCAGTTTCTGCAACAACTTCAGAGCATCTGCATCTGTTAATGTATCATTTGCTCCCGGAGCAGTCTTTGCTTCCAAGAAAACCTTCTTTACATTTCTCAAAGTTTCGAGGGCAACTTTATCTTTTGCCTTCATTGCGTTTTTAATGTCTTCGCTGACTCTTTCAAATAAATCCATAATTATGTATTTAACATCAAATTATCTAAAACTAATTACAGAATTGGAGTTATTATCCGGTTTCTTATATGTCGTACCTGTATTCGTAGCAGTGAAAGACGTATTGGTTTCCGGAGCATCAAATCCACCTCCCCGACGTAACTGATTGATCTTTCGGATATCCCGATTATAGGTAGGAGAATCTTCCAACATGACAATCAGCGTATCATCATCTAATTCATCTGCAGTCAATGTTACCACTTCGACCTGTGAACGCAAACGATTGACGGAATAACCGTATTTCTTCATCAAATTCCGTTCAGACTCTTCACGAGCACGACGTTCAGCTTCCATTCTTTGTTCTTCTTCTGTTCGTAATTCCTGAGCAGCCCGATGCTGTTGTGCCATTTCCGGAATATCATCCAAACCAAATCCCGTTGCAAGAATCGTGATCTTAATCTTATCACCCAATGTATCATCGAATGCAAATCCCCACTTTACACGGAACTTCGTACGGAAACGGGCCATAAACTTATGAACCTCGCCCATTTCATCTATACGGAATTCATTATCGTGGCTTGAATAAATATTGAACAATATACGCTGTGCATTATATACATCATTATTATTCAAGAGCGGAGAACTCAAAGCCTGATCAATAGCCTGCTGCAAACGACCTTCTCCTTCACCATAACCATTACTCATCAACGCAACGCCACCATCTTTCATGGTTGTCTTCACATCAGCAAAGTCCAAATTCTGAACGCCTCGAATCGTAATAATTTCTGCGATACTTTTTGCCGCAATAGTAAGAGTTTCATCAGCCTTCGCATATGCTTTCGATGCACTCATACCAATATCGGAATAAATTTCACGAACCCGCTCATTATTGATGACCAGCAGCGCATCCACATTCTTTGAGATCTCTTCTACACCCAATAATGCCTGCACAATCTTGAACTGTCCTTCAAACTCAAAGGGAATTGTTACAATACCAACTGTCAAGATTCCCATTTCTTTGGAAACACGAGCAACCACAGGAGCAGCACCAGTACCGGTTCCACCACCCATACCAGCCGTAATAAAGGCCATTCTTGTACCGTCACTCAACATCTGACGGATTTCTTCCTCGCTTTCTTCCGCAGCAGCACGACCACGTTCAGGTTGATCTCCTGAACCCAATCCACAGGTTGTTGTCCGTCCTAATAATAACTTCACCGGAACATCAGACCCATTCAACGCTTGTTGATCCGTATTACATAAAGCAAATGAGACATTATGTATACCTTCTTTATACATATTGGTGACAGCATTACCACCGCCACCGCCAACACCGATTACCTTAATGATAGCATCCGGATTTGTCGGCATATTTAAGTTTATCAAATTGTCGTCCATTATGTTCTTGTGTTATTAGATTTCACCATTAAATAAATCTCCCGCCGTCGAATCAGCCTTCTTCTTCAGCTTTTCCCACCAACTGATCTTTTCCTTTTGAGGAGTAGCCTGAGGTTGTTCCTGCACCGTAGTTTTACGTGTCGGTTGAACAGGCTCAACAGGTTTGGTAGGCGTATCATTCTCGAATGTTACCGGATTGACTTCTACTTTGGGAGTCGGTTCTTCTACAGTAACCTTGGGTTGTACACGAGTTACTTTAGGTTCTGTTTTAGGTTCTTGACGAAGCGCACAGTTTTCTTTTCCATGCAACAACAAAGCAACTGCCGTTGTAAAATCCGGATTATTGGCAATCATTTCTACACTACTGTCAATCGTTCCTTTGCGTATCAATGGATAATGCACCTCCATATCAAAGCATTCACTAACAGCTTCCCGTAAATTACTCAGAGCTGATCCACATCCCGCAATAGTTACAGAAAAGCCAGGTTCTTTGGCAACGCCTGCATCTTCCAATCGAGCATAAGCATTCTTCACAATCTCACGAGAACGAGCTTCTATGATTTCATTCAAATCGGCCAAAAGCATTTCTTGCGACCGATAATCATCCATTTTATTGATTTCTATCTTCTGCTGTTCTTTATCCCGATCCAAAGGAAGAGCACTTCCGTACGTCCGCTTTAAACGTTCTGCTTCCATTTCTGTTACCCGCAATGACATGATATCACGTGTAATCAGACCAGCACCTAAAGGAACAACAGTCAAAGCTACCAAACGACTGTTCTTGAATATAGTAACCGATGTAACACCTGCTCCAAAATCAATTAAGACTGCACCTTGCTTATCTGCAGGAGTCAGCACTAAATCAGCCAAAGCCAACGGAGCTACAATAATCCCTGCAATAGGCAATTTAATACGGTCTGCTATATTTGTCATGATAGAACGTCGAATTGTTGGCTGAGCAACAATCAACTTATATCGAGCCTCAATCCGGGAACAAGAAATACCTAAAGGTTCGTTTTCCTCTTTTCCATCTAACAAATATACCGGAGAAGTCACTTCCAAGACATCCAACATAGAAGGTTGATAAGCCCTGCATTCATCCTCCAACTGCTTCAATACAGCCGAAGTAACTTCGCCCTCAGCGCCCAGCACCTTCGATACCGTATGATCAATTGTCCGAATAGATTTGGATCCAACGCCGATATATATTTTCCCAATCTTACTGCCACTCAACTTATTTTCGAGTTTCAGGATCAAGCGTTTTATCTTATTGGCAGTTTCCTCCACGTTATATACACATCCTCTGCGAATGCAGGATTCTGATTTTTCTACATCATAGGCAATAATCGAAAGAACGCCGTTCTCGTTCTTTGTTCCCACCATACCAACCATGTGGGATGTACCTAAGTCTATTACCGCTATAAAGTCTGTGTATGTCATATATATTTATCTTTTAATACAAACAATCTGGTTTTTATACTTCAAGTTTATCTCACTATATTTTTCCCAACCCACTTTAGGAATCGCTTGTTCATAAAACAATCGCAAATTTTCCAATTTTGTCTGATAATCATCAAATGTACCTAAGACCACTTTATGATTTCCTACACGCGGGATTAGTTCTACGTTATTATCGCTATCTACATATATTTGCCCGATCCAATCATTCCAAAAATCGTCTTCTTCCAAGAAAAGTGCAAATCTATACAGATCTCCCAAAGCCAGTTTTTCATCTATCTGCCCACTGGCTACGAGGACATGAGCGACGTAATGTCTGCTCAAAGGCATCATACTACCCAAATTATCCACATAATAATTACCTGCCGGACTATTTACCCGCAAGATAGGCATTTTCTGTTCAATCTCCAACTTAATCAACCGCGAAGGCGTCTTATAGGCTTCAACTTTTGAGATCATATTATTACTCAACAGCTTTTCTTCTATCTCCTCGGTATTAATTTCATTCATCGGAGTTTTGACTGGATATAATTTCGCCTGTTTCAAGAGATATACTAAATCACCATCTGTCACAAAATGCTTCTCCAAACTATCTCGCAAAACGATTTCCATGCCTTCACACAGTCCATCCTCTTTCACATCCTGAAAGAAAAATGCGACCACCAGCACATAGCAGGATAACAACGTGGCTAATATGATAGATAAAACTCGAATCACCGTTTTTCCAATATTTGTTTTACAGGTTCAACCAACCGATCTATATTTCCAGCACCGACCATCAATACGACCTCAAAAGAAGCTGCTTCTTTTTGTACTAAATCCAATAATTCTTCTTTTCGAATCATTCGCTTATTGGGTATCGTAACCCGATCGAAAATAATTTGTGATGTCACGCCCGGAATAGGCTCTTCACGAGCAGGATAAATATCCAACAGGATTAATTCATCCAAAAGAGAAAGACTTGCAGCAAAATCAGCAGCAAAATCTCTTGTACGGGTATATAAATGAGGCTGAAATATGCCGGTTACTTTTTTATCAGGATATAATTCCTTGACAGATTGAATACTGGCTTTCAATTCTGCAGGATGATGCGCGTAATCATCCAATAGGACAATATCATCCTTCTTCAAATGAAAATCAAAACGTCTTACCGGTCCTGCAAATGTCTCCATTCCTCTTCGGATTTCTTCAGAAGTAACGCCATTCAACCACGCTAATGCCATTGCAGCTACTCCATTTTCAATATTGACTTTAACAGGTACTCCTAGTTTTACATCTAGTATACTTCCATCAGGAGTTACAAAGTCGAATACAATATCACCATTACCTATACGAATATTACGGGCAAAGAAATCAGCTTCTTCCGTTGCAGAATAAGTATAAAGTTTCGTTCCTTCCTGTAAACGAGACTGAAGTTGTAAACCTTTCTTCATAACCAAACATCCATCCGGTCGAATCAGAGACGTGAAATGTTCAAAACTTTCCCGATAAGCCGCTGGAGTACCGTAAATATCCAAGTGATCAGGATCTACAGCCGTTATCACAGCCATATAAGGATTCAACCAATGGAATGAACGGTCGAACTCATCTGCTTCGATAACCGCCAAATCACTTTTATCCGAAAGCATCAAGTTGCTGTTGTAATTCTTTAGGATTCCACCTAAAAAGGCATTACAATCTACATGCGACTGCTTGAGTAAATGGGCCAACATCGATGAAGTTGTTGTCTTTCCATGCGTACCAGCCACACACAAGCCTCGTTCTGTCCGCGTGATCTCACCCAAAACTCGCGCCCGCTTCATTAACGTAAAACCATTCGTCTTGAAATAGTTCAGTTCAGTATGCGTTTCCGGTATAGCGGGAGTATAAATGACCAAAGTAGAATCAATCTGTTTACAATCTGCAGGGATCAAAGTAATATCATCCGTATAATGAATACGGATACCTTCTTCAATCAAAGCGGCTGTCAAATCCGATGGAGTCTTGTCGTAACCAGCGACTTGCTTTCCTTTTGCTCGAAAATAACGAGCTAAAGCGCTCATGCCAATACCACCAGCACCCACAAAATAAACAGATGTTATCTTTTGCATCTCCATAATTCAATCCTCAATACAAACGATTCAAAATTACGATTTTCTTTCTATTATTTTCATAATTTCATCGACAATTTGTTCAGCACTATGAAAATGTGCCATTTTCCCAATCTGCTGGGATAAAGAAACGAGCCGGGTATTGTCGTGTACAATCGACAAGGCTGTATCCACCAGTTTCTGAGGTGCATCCTTGTCAGTAACCATCACAGCAGCCTGATTGTTGACCAAAGCCAATGCATTCTTTGTCTGATGATCTTCTGCAACGTTGGGTGAAGGGACTAGAACTACCGGTTTCTTTAAGATACACAATTCCGAAATAGAACTGGCACCAGCTCTTGATATCACTAAATCAGCTGCCGCATAAGCATAATCCATACGTGATATGAAGTCGGAACACCAGACAGGCATTCCTCTATAAGCCTTCAAATGACGGGTCGCTTCTTCATGATAATAACGTCCGGTTTGCCAAATCAACTGCACATCAGATGCAAAAAACTTGTCCAAATCACCTTGTATACTTCGATTAATCGTACGAGCACCCAGACTACCACCTACAACCAACACTGTTTTCTTTTCGGGTGACAAGCCAAAGAAACGAAGTGCCTCTTCTTTCTTTTCTTGCGCCTCTTCCAAATCCTGACGGACAGGATTTCCTGTTACTACGATCTTTTCGGCAGGGAAAAACTTTTCCATCCCTTCATAAGCAACACAAATACGATTGGCTTTCTTCGCCAACAACTTATTGGTCACACCAGCATACGAGTTCTGTTCCTGTATTAAAGTTGGAATTCCTAACGATGAGGCTATCCACAACGTCGGACCACTGGCATAACCTCCAACACCAACTGCGATGTCAGGCTGAAAATCCCGTATCGTTTTTTTAGCCAACGATAAGCTTTTCAACAGGCAACGGACTACCTTTATATTATTCAGCAAGTGCGCACGGTCAAATCCTTTTACCGGTAGACCAACAATCTCATATCCGGCTGCCGGGACCTTATCCATCTCCATACGGTCTTGCGCTCCGACAAACAGAATTTGAACGTCAGGCATCCGTTTCTTTAATGTATTGGCAATAGAGATTGCCGGGAAGATATGGCCACCCGTTCCACCTCCGCTGATGATCACTTTATACTGTTTCATATTCCTTAATTCTTTTCTTTAAATCCTTCCGATTCAGACTTCGAATCTTCGCTATCCACTACTGGAACCCACTGATTGATTTCTTCCTGCGTCACACCCGGTAATGCAGTTTCAGCCTCATTCGGCTTCTCTTCTTCCGGCATCAAATCTTCCTCATTCCCGATGTTCGCTCCAAAACGACTTACACTTAAAATGATACCAATATAGACACAACTAATCACTGTTGAAGTTCCACCCCTACTAATCAAAGGTAAAGGTTGACCGGTCACAGGAAAAACACCCACAGCTACCGCCATATTTACCAATGCCTGAGTTACAATTAGTAACCCACATCCCAAAACCAAGAATTTTGGGAACAAAGTATGACATCTTCTAGCAATCATCGCCACGCGTATCATCAACGCCAGATATAAGAACAAGACGAAGAAACCGCCCACCAATCCCATCTCTTCAATAATGATGGCATAGATAAAATCAGAATAAGCCTGCGGCAAAAAGTCTCGTTGCTGACCATGCCCAGGTTTCTTTCCCAATAAACCACCCTGAGCAATGGCTATTTTAGCGTGATCTTCCTGATAATGTTCGTCGTCAAGAGTTAATACTTTACCTTCCTTGGTATCTAAACGATCTCCAGAAGAAGAGAATCGTTCGATACGGGCTTTCCATGTATGGAAACGATCGGGCATATATTCCATCACAGAATCAGGAGTCACAAACAATAAAGTCAACAACAAAACTAACGAGGCAACACAAAATCCGACCAATTTAAAGATTCGCTTCAGATGGATTTGCCCGATAAACATCATCATCACCATGATGGTAAAAAGAAGCACTGCCGTTGAACCATTATTGAAGAAGATAAAACCACAGGCCAAACCTACCCCAATCAAAATATACTTAAACATTTGGGCATCGGTAAATTTATCCCGTTTACTCAAAACCAATGCCATATAACAAACGGCAGATAGCTTCGCCAATTCAGAAGGTTGGAAACGAATGCCAAGAATCTCCATCCAACGAGGTTCTCCATTGATTTCAACACCAACAAAAGGAGTAATCGCCAAAAGGAAAATCGCAACAGGCAAGAACAATCCAAATCCTATAAAGACCTTATACGGGAGATTATGCAAGATCAATACGCCAGCAAAACCCATCAATAAAAAAGAGGCATGGCGAATGATCGGCATCCAATAATTTGCATTCCGATAAGCGATCGTACTGGTCGCACTAAATACCTCCGTCACCGAGATCAGACACAAAAACATGAATATGATCCAAATGACACGGTCGCCCTTAAATAATCTACTCGCCAGATCCATAATATTACCTTTCTATTTGTTAGAGATTACGGACACACGCCTTAAACTGATCTCCCCGATCTTCGTAGCAAGTAAACAAGTCAAAGCTGGCACAACACGGAGAAAGCAACACAGTATCGCCTTTCTGTGCTAACCGATACGCTTTATTCACGGCCTCTTCCATCGAACCGGCATCTTCTATCTGAGCAATCTTATCATCAAAGAAGGTATGTAATTTCCGGTTATCAACACCCAAGAAGATTAAAGCCCGTACCTTTTCTTTTACCAATGCTTCTATCTCAGTATAGTCGTTACCTTTATCAGTTCCACCCAAGATCAAAACGACAGGAGTACGCATTGATTGCAAGGCATACCAACAAGAATTGACATTGGTCGCTTTCGAATCATTGATATAATCCACGCTACGTACACGAGCTACTTTCTCCAACCGATGTTCAACACCAGCAAAGTTCTTTAAAGAAGCCCGGATCTTCTCGTCATGGATATCCATAATCTTTGCTGCAATAGTTGATGCCAGCGAATTATACAGATTATGTTTTCCTGTCAATGCTAATAAATCTTGTTCCATTGTGAAAGTCCCGTTTTCAGTTTCTACGATTACTTGATTATTTTCCACATATCCCTTAGTACCTTCTTCATGAGTTTCAGCAAAAGGGTAAAGAGTTGCCTTTGGATGATGTTTCTTGATCTCGCGGGCGATAATCGGGTCATCATTCCAAAAGATGAAAGCATCTTTCTCTGTCTGATTTTGAATAATACGGAATTTGGCATCCACATAATTCTGCATTTCATAATTATAACGATCCAAATGATCAGGAGTAATATTCAGCAGAATAGCTATATCAGCTTTGAAATCGTACATATTATCCAATTGGAAACTGCTTAATTCGATAACATAAACCGGATGTGGATTCTCGGCTACTTGTAAAGCCAAACTATTTCCTACATTACCAGCCAATCCTGCATCTACACCAGCTTCCGTCAACAAATGATGAGTTAGCAAGGTAGTCGTTGTCTTCCCATTGCTACCGGTAATACAAATCATCTTCGCATCCGTATAACGACCAGCAAATTCAATCTCCGAAATAATAGGTGTACCCTGCGCTTTCAGTTTCTGAATAATGGGTGCCTTATCCGGAATTCCCGGACTTTTGATTACTTCATCGGCATTCAAGATGTCAGATTCCGTATGTTGTCCTTCTTCCCAGCGAATCGCATGGGAATCCAGCATTTCCTTATACTTGGGTTTGATAGCAGAAAGATCAGATACAAACACATCGAAGCCTTCCTTCTTAGCCAGAACCGCAGCTCCTGCACCGCTTTCACCTGCCCCCAATACAACAATTCTCTTACTCATCTTTATCTCATCTTTAACGTAACAATCGTAATAACTGCCAGAATAATACCGATCAACCAAAAGCGAACCACAATCTTCGACTCTGGCACTTTATTCAACGGTTTTTGTATCAACGCCTGAATACCGGCATTTCCGGCTTTCTGGAAATGATGGTGCAAAGGTGCCATCTTAAAGATACGACGTCCTTCTCCATATTTCTTCTTTGTATATTTAAAGTAACAAGTCTGTAAGATAACCGACAGACTTTCTACCAAAAAGATTCCGCATAGAATCGGGATCAACAATTCTTTCCGGATGATAATGGCAAATACAGCGATAATTCCTCCCAACGTCAGACTTCCTGTATCTCCCATAAATACTTGCGCCGGGAAAGCATTGTACCACAAGAACCCAATAGTAGCACCAATGAAGGCTGATGCGAAGACTGTTAATTCCTCGGCTCCTGGAATAAACATAATATTCAGGAATGAGGCAAACTGGAAGTGGGATGACATATATGCCAAGATACCCAGCGCAACACCAATGATAGCCGATGTTCCAGCGGCCAATCCATCCAATCCGTCTGTCAGATTGGCTCCATTAGAAACAGCTGTTACCACAAAAATCACCATGGCGACGAATAATATCCAAGCCGCTTCTTGCTTGTATTCGCCTGCCCAGTCAACCAGCATGGCATAATCAAAGTTATTGTTCTTGACGAACGGAATGGTTGTCTTGGTAGATTTCTTTTCCAGCGTATGGAATTTCACCGTTTCAATCACATTATCATGGCGAACCTCCATATTTTCCTTAATTACCACATCGGGACTTAGAAACAAAACCAAACCAACGATCAATCCCAACCCAACCTGTCCGATAATCTTGAACCGACCATGCATGCCTTCCTTATTCTTCTTGAATACCTTAATATAATCATCTGCAAAGCCCAAGGCTCCTAACCAAAGAGTGGTAACAAGCATGAGCAAGACATAAATATTACTTAATCGGGCACAAAGTAATGTCGGGACCAGAATCGCAATGATAATGATAATACCTCCCATAGTTGGTGTTCCCTTCTTGCTATATTCTCCCTCAAGTCCCAAATTACGAATCGTTTCCCCGATCTGTAAATACTGTAACCGATCTATGATTTTCCGACCGATTGCCGTGGATATAAACAATGAAAGTATCAATGCCAAACCCGAACGGAAGGAGACGTACTTAAACATACCCGCACCTGGAAAATCCAACTGATCCAAATAATTAAACAAATAATATAACATGTCTCTTACGCTTGTTGATTAGCAAACAAGTTCCTTACTATTTCCCGATCATCAAAATGATGTTTCACACCTTTTATTTCCTGATAATCTTCATGTCCTTTTCCTGCAATCAGAATGACATCGCCTTTCTGTGCCAGTTTGGCTGCCGTTTTGATTGCCTGCTCCCGATCTGTAATACATAACGTCTGTTCCAGATCAGCAGGTGTCAATCCCGCTACCATATCCTGTATAATGGCATCCGGTTCCTCAAAACGAGGATTATCAGAGGTCAAAATCACTTGATCACTCAGTCGAACAGCTTCTTTGGCCATCATCGGACGTTTTCCTTTATCCCGATTTCCACCACATCCGACTACGGTAATTACCTTTCCATTGCCATCCAACACTTCATGAATACCATTCAATACATTGGTTAGGGCATCAGGAGTATGAGCATAATCCACAATCGCAGTATATCCTTTAGGCGAACGGATCGTTTCAAACCGCCCAGAAACCGAATGCAGGGTACTCAACACCAGCAGAACGTCTTCCGGATCTTTTCCCAAGCTCACGGCAGCACCATAGACAGCCAACAAGTTATATGCATTGAAACGACCAACAAAGTGAACCGATACTTCCCGATTATTTATCAACAATTCCGTTCCGTCGAAATGAGATTCCAATATCTTTCCCTTGAAATCAGCTAATGTCCGTAAAGAGTAAGTCAATTTCTTGGCTGCCGTATTTTGCAGCATTACCATTCCAGACTTATCATCCAGATTTGTCAGAGCAAAAGCAGTTTTCGGCAGGTCATCAAAGAATTTCTTCTTCGCTTTCAGATAATTCTCTACCGTTTTATGATAATCCAAATGATCTCGTGTCAGATTCGTAAAAATACCGCCATTAAAAGAAAGACCACTGATGCGTTTCTGATCGATCGAATGTGAACTTACTTCCATAAAGGCATATTCACACCCAGCTTCCACCATACGAGCCATCAACGCATGCAGCGTTATCGGATCGGGTGTTGTATGTTCTGTTGGAATAGCTTCGCCATCAATATAATTACAAACCGTAGAAATAAGTCCGACCTTATGTCCTAGTTTCCGAAACATCTGATATAATAAGGTAGCAATCGTTGTTTTTCCGTTCGTACCTGTAACCCCCACCAATACCAGCTTATCTGAAGGGTGGCCATACCATGCGGAAAGCAACTTGCCTAAAGCCTCGGCAGAGTCTTTTACCAGCACGAATATACTTTGATCATTCAAGCCTTCCGGTATTTCCTCGCAGACCACTGCTGCTGCACCTTTTTCCAATGCTCCAGCAATATAGGCATGGCCATCTACCGCTGTTCCCCGAACGGCTACAAACAGAAAACCTGGTTCAATCCGACGGGAATCGGATTGAATTCCTGCAATCTCCGCTTGCAGAGTTCCTGTCACAACAGGAGCATCCAATACTTGAATCAGTTTTTGTAATTCCATAGTCACTTTAATGTTAATAATATAGTTTGTCCTTTTGAAACACGACGTCCCGGAGAAATACTCTGGGAAGTTACACGACCGGCACCCGACAATGTAACCCGCAAACCTGCAGACTCTAGTAAAAAGACAGCGTCTTTCGCATCCATGCCAAACACAGCCGGCACCAATCCACTTCGTACTGTGACATCTTCCAAAACAATCCGGTTCCGTTCCTTATCCCGGGTTGTCTTTACCCAGTTCGTTTCTGTACTGTCACTATCAAATGTAATATCCAGTTCATCCAACACATTTTCGACAGCTCTTTTCTCTCCTCCCTTTACCATGGGCAAGAAGACCGCCGTCGAATCCGGTTTCATCTCATCTATCGGAATCGAAATATGACTTGAATAAATCTTTTCTGCAATAGCTTTCACGACTCCACCCGACATCGTACCACCCGAAGGATACCCGATTCTTGGCTGACGAATCACCACGATACTACTATACATCGGATCATCGGCCGGGAAATATCCGGCAAAAGCGACCTGGTGTCCTGCTTGCCGATATACACCTCCCGAAGCGATCTGAGCAGTTCCCGTCTTACCGGCTATCCGGATAATATCCGAATGTACTGCTTTTCCGGTTCCTTGTTCTACAACCCCAACCAACATCTTTTGGATTATATGCAATGTGTTATCCGAACAGATCGAAGGAATGAGCACACGTGGAGAAAACTTCTGAACACTTTTCCCCCGATGCATAATTTCCTTGACAAAATAGGGTCGCATCATCGTACCATTATTGGCAATCGCATTGTAAAATGCTAATGTAGAAATGGGAGGAATCTGTGTTTCATATCCAAAAGACATCCACGGCAACGTCGTTTTCGACCAATAATGTTTCTTATCATCCGGCCGACGAATCTTGGAACGCCCGGCACCCGGTATATCTATTTGCAGATCCGCATTCATTCCAATCCGATATAAACCTTCCACGAACTTCGTTGGATTGTTCTCATATCCTTTCAGAATAGTCTTAGCCACACCGATATTTGATGAATACCAAATAGCCTGTTCTACCGTGATCTCATGATATCCTCCTTTGTTCGCATTATGATCGGTCATACGGGAACCTTTATACATATATATACCATTCCCCGTATCAACAGTATCACCCGGTTGACAAACTCCGTCTTCCAAAGCAACCATGATAGAGGCAACCTTAAATGTTGACCCCGGTTCCGTTTCATCTGCTACGGCATGATTCACCGTTTCTCCATACACACCTTCCCGAATACGTCCCATATTGGTAATGGCCTTTATCTCTCCTGTCTTTACCTCCATGACAACTGCTGTTCCGGAAGCAGCATCAATCTTCTTCAGCATATCCAACAAAGATTTCTCTGTGATATCTTGAATATCTATATCAATGGTTGAGCGGATATCCATTCCTTCTTCAGGTTCCTGTTCGATCACATTGGTCCAGCGCCCTCCGATACGACGAACTGAGCTGACACCCGGTTTCCCTCTCAACAACGAGTCATATTGTAGTTCAAGTCCGTTCTTTCCTTTAGTTACCCCAGAAGTATCAATCTCACCATATACATCTCCAATCGTACGGGCTGCCAATGTTCCAAACGGACGTTGGCGATCGACCATTTCTTTGGTATAAAAGCCACTCTTGAAGCGATTCAACCGCAGGAACGGATACTTCTTCATTTCTTTCAAGTCGGAATAAGAAACTTTCCCAACATGAACCGGATACTGACGACTCTTCGATTTCAAGCCACGCAACAAATGACTTTTATATCCGGCAGGGCTCCTGTCCTTAAATTTTCTCGACAAATAGACCGACAAAGAATCTATTCCATTCCGCTTAGAGTATAAAAAAGTATCCAATAGAAAACCGTCTGCCTTGAAATCCAAATAGGTATAATAACGAGGCACACTAGTAGCCATCAGCTTTCCATCAAACGAATAGATATTACCTCTACTTGGTAAAACGGTCCTATCAGGCATAATCTGAGTTTTTGCCAATGCCAGCCAACGATCCTTTTCCACAAAGGCCGTATTCAAAGCCTTCATGACAATCAAGACTGCCAATACAGCCAAGAACAAGACAACTACCAAATAGGAAAAGAAGATGCTGCCGTCCTTGACTTTTTTATCCTCTATGTTCGTATCATCCGCCATGCTTATTTCTTCAATTCATACGGAGGAGTTGTGGCTCCTTCCAAGTCAATACCTTGTTCTTCTATCAACATTTCGATCTGGGACTGACGACTGTTACCGGTCAGCTCAGATGAAATAGAGAGTGCCTCAAACCGGACATCCCTCAACTCCTGCTGCAAACGGTCTATTTCTCTTAGTTTCTGCAAACAAGTATATCGGTTCCCGATAAAGAAGAATATCAAAATCACCACCAATACAATCATCCGTGTATGGCGTGTGAAGAAATCCTCTTTCAGAAAACCTCCACCCAATACATAAAGAAAAGAAAAATGTTTTCTCTTCTTATCCTGATTAGTAGTTTTATCCGTTGCTTCCATACTCATAAATCCTTTCTATTTTCGTTCCGCAATCCGCAGTTTGGCACTTCTTGACCGTGGATTCCGTTCTACTTCCTCTGCTGAAGGAACGATCACCTTATTATTTACCAATTTGAAAGGCGACTGGACATTTCCGAAGAAATCCTGTTCGGCTTTTCCTTCAAAGTTTCCACTCTTCAGGAAATTCTTTACCAGACGATCTTCCAAAGAATGGTAAGTAATAACGACCAACCTTCCTCCCGGCTTCAACACCTTCAGCGTTGCCATCAGCATTTCGCGCAAAGCACGCATTTCATCGTTTACTTCTATACGCAATGCCTGAAATACCTGTGCCAGGAATTTCTTTTCCTTGTCTCTGCCAACAAAAGGCTTGACCACTTCCAGCAGATCATCTATGGTCTCAAAAGCTTTAGCCTCTCTGGCCTTAACAACCATTGAAGCCAACTTTCGGGCCACTTTTACTTCCCCATACAAATAAAACACATCAGCCAAAGCTTCTTCTGTATAGGTATTCAGTATGTCTGCCGCAGTCTGTCCGGCGCGCGTATTCATACGCATATCCAACTGTCCTTCAAAACGGAAGGAGAAACCTCGTTCTTTATCATCAAAATGATGAGAAGAAACTCCTAAATCGGCCAATAAAGCATCTACCTTTCCGACTTCCTGATGATAACGCATGAAGTTATACAGATACCGGAAATTACTTCTTACAAAAGTAAAACGAGGATCATCGGGTATATTCTTTTCGGCATCCGCATCCTGATCAAAACCATATAGATGCCCTTGATCACCCAAACGACGCAGGATTTCGCGTGAATGTCCTCCGCCACCAAAGGTGACATCTACATAGACGCCATCCGGACGAATAGCCATACCTTCCAGACTTTCCTCCAACAAGACCGGCACATGATAAACGATCTCCTGCTCCTTCATCTCATTCCCTTTTTAAGTTAAAACTTTACTTCTCGAAATTGGCGTACCTGTTTGATTTGTAAACATCTGTCGATTTCGGATTGTAAAATTACACATTTACTTATTTACCTTCCAAATAAAGAATAAAAAAGTTATCAACAGGTAAGTGCGACTTATTCGAATAGGGCGATTCCATCGGCTTTTCTTCTATAAAAATTTTTCGACAGCTTCTTTTTCCTTCGCTTTTTCCAATCAAATCGGTCAGCCGGGAAGTATATATTTCACCTCTTTAAATTCATAACGACGAACCGTCCCGTCTTTCAATGCCAACAAAAGATGCCCGGTCGGTTCGATTCCTTGCAAGGCCGCCTCAAAACGCCCGTTAGCATCTTCATACCAATAAAACCCTTCTTTCCGATACAATGACTGCATGTATTTATCGTGCAATTCATTTTCACGTCCTTCCAGAATCAATACGTAATTGGCATAAAATATATCGAGAAACTCCTGCATGCATGTTTCCCGATCCACCTCATGTCCCAGTATTTGCCATAAAGAAACCGGATTCGGAGCTCCACCCAAAAACTCCTTTTGATTCAGATTAATACCAATACCTGAAACAGAAGCATACAAGTTCTGCCCCGACAAGTCATTTTCTATCAACATACCACAAATTTTCCGGTCTTTCCAGTACACATCATTCGGCCACTTTACCGTAATATCCGAAATATATTTATCCAACAATTCCTTCACACTATAAGCCGAAAGTTCCGAAATCAGGAACTGACGGTTCGCCGGTAAAAAGTTCGGATAAATCACGATACTAAATGTCAGATTCTTCCCGGCTTCCGATTCCCAGACATTTCCAATCTGTCCACGGCCTGCCGTTTGAAAATCAGCCCACACACAAGAGCCTTCGGGTACTTTTTCCCGCTCCAGTAATTCATGCATATAAGTATTCGTCGAACTTGTCTCCGAAATATGTATCAACATAGGTAAATTCTCTTCATTCATCTGATGTTTCTTTTTCCGCAAACTTACGGAAAAAATTCGGGAACTTGATACTCCAAGTATACAACGAAACGAAAGTCAAAATACTTTACAAGCCAACAACAATATAGACTTTTATACAAAAAAGGAGCATACTTTCACAAGTACGCTCCTCCTATAACCTTTTTAAACCTGAATCTTTAGGTTTATGTGTATTTATGAATGAAAAAAGGTTGGTTTCCTATTTCTTACAAACAAATTCTTACCAATTATACTCTGGAGAATCACCTTGAGGTCTTGTCGGTGCTGGATTGTTTGTACATTCCGTATTGTAATTCGTTTCTGTCTGTACAATACAAAGATCCATCCAACTAGGATATGTATTTCCATTATTAGTAGTATAAAGGTCACTATTCCAACGCATACCTAAAGGATGGTTTGTACCCGGATAACTACGAATAATAGCTTTATCCAAACGCTTAATATCAAATGTAGCAAAACCTTCTCCCCACAATTCTACGCGTCGCTGCCACCAAACTTCATTCTGGAATGGAGTAGCATAACCGCTTCCGTATGTCTCATCTTTATGCTGGCCATAAACGAACTGCGGATCGCGAGTTCTCGCAAAATCAGTTAGCAAAGCGATACCACGACCTTCATCTTGCATACCTGCAGCTTCAGCCTCAATCAATTTCATTTCTTCCACACGCATCATCGGAACAGCAACTACATACGCCTGATATTGATTATCATGAATACCATCTTTCGGACGGAATTTAACACACAAGCCACCCACTGCTTGTGATCCGGTTGCACTTGCTGTAACCAATAAACCTTCTGGTTCATCCGAATAAACAGATAAAGCCTCTACAGCCTTAGCCTGATCCTCGGCTTTATATTCGTCAATTGCAAAATCCACAAAGCTGTTCTTTCGAAAATCTGTAGCCGGAATAGTTTCATACAGATGTTTATCAATTCGTTTCGGAGTACCATAATTAGCTGCATAACCACAACCCGTACTAGATATCTCTAGAATCATCTGTGAGCCCCAACTACTATCACCATCATTTGCCAATACATTATCGTCAGTCTCTTTAAATGCCAAACCAAACATCCAAGACGCATTCGGAGTATTAAAACCGGTATTCCGATTTGTAAATTGATTTTCATCCATGATTGAATAGCCAGCCTGAGCTAATTTGGCATACTCTTCAGCTTTAGCCCAATCTTCCATAGTCAGATAAGCACGCGCCTTCAAACCATAAACGACAGACAAATCTGGCGTATAAACATCCGAACGTTGATAATCTTGCAAATATTCTTCAGCCTTATCCAAATCTGACAGAATTTGTGCCCACATCACTTCATTCGTAGCTCGTGGATTTTTTGCCAAAGCATCCAAACTAGTTGTTTCCAATACCAAAGGAACTGTTTCAGCTGTCTTATCAATTGCATAAGATTTCTGAGCAAACATCCGGGCAATATCCATATAGAACATAGCACGCATTGCATAAGCTATACCTGCTCCAGTCAATCTTTCACCTTCTGGATTCTCTCCTGACATAGAAATTACCGTATTACAACTCTTGATCCAGCCATAATAATAAGTCCAAGGAACCTGGGATACGGCATACTGCGGCCCCAACCCAGTACCACAACCATACCAAGTGGTGTACCATTCCGATCCTGTATCTTCAACGGTAATATCTTGTCCCATCACATCTCTTTGAAGGAAAAATGACGGATATCCAAAGTCATACGGATACTGGCTACTCCCACTATACGTAAATGATCCTGCCAACGAATTTGTAATTGCAGCCACGAAATTACTAAACGCACCGGGAGCATTATTTGCCTGATCTTCTGTCACACTCGAACTTTGAGGATCAATTTCCTTGATACAGCCACTCATCAACAACAAACCGGCAGCTGCCCATGTAAATATTTTTACTTTATTTTTCATATTCATTTCTTACTTTTAGATTTAGAATGTCAATTGAAGTCCACCCATTACTGTACGAACCGGAGAATATACATTCACAGAAGCATTTTCCGAATAAGAATAACGAGGATCCAAACCTTTACGAGCAGACCAGAAACAAAGGTTTTCGCCCGAAGCATAGACACGCAGTTTGCTAACACCTAACGTTGAAAGCCATTTCTTAGGCAAAGTATAACCTATGGTAAATGACTGGAAGTTCAGATAACTGGCACTCGTCAACCAACGGCTGGAAGATCCGGCAGTATACTGGTCTCCATATTGCATACGAGGAATGTCGTTGTTCGGATTGGTTTCTGTCCAAGCTTTCAATGCATCCACATGAATAGCACTACCAGCATCTCCTGCATCCGCTATATTCGACATCAAACCAGCATATTGAGTATCATAAATCTTTCCACCCAACTGATAATCGAATGTCAACGATACATCAACTCCATATAAGGACAAAGATGTTCCAAATCCACCATACACTTTCGGAAGCAGACTTCCTTGTTCATACTTGGTTGCATTATTTAAGTTAGTTGTAGTCGCATCACGATTTGTACCAGGACGATTCGTTACACCTTCTCCTAATTCACTATCTACATAATAAAGGGCTTCTCCCTGCTCATTAACTCCTGCATACTCTGCACGGAAAGAATTATAGATAGAGCCACCTTCTTTATACCAGATACCGCCATCGATAAATCCTCCAAAATCTGTTGTCTTAGACTCTGGCAATTTCAAGATCTTATCTTTATTATGCGCCAAGTTCATTTGAATGCTCCAGTCGATATCTTTTGTACGGATCAACGCTCCTTGCAGACTCAATTCAACACCTGAATTACGAATATCGCCCACATTACCATAATATCCACGAGATCCAGCCGATTCAGGAACTGAAAGCCAGAACAACAAATCGGTCGTTTTCTTATTATAATAGTCAAAACTACCGGTCAAACGACTGTCGAACAAATCAAACTCAACGCCAACATTGGTATTGGTTGTCGTTTCCCATGTTATATCCGGATTACCAATACGCCAGAATGAAGCCGACATAGAAGAACCTGAAGACGGAGTCAAGCTATACATATCCGTATAAGCAAAATCTTCTATATTATCATTTCCTTGCTGACCAATTGATAGTTTCAACTTCAATAGGTTTACCCAATCGGCTTGGAAGAATTCCTCTTTATTAATCAACCAGGCACCACCGACAGACCAGAAATTACCCCAGCGGTTTTCTTTCGCAAAACGAGAAGAAGCATCACGACGATAAGATGCAGATGCAAAGTATTTCTCATCATAATTATACTGAGCATTCGCGAAATAACCTTCTACATTATATTCCGTTGTATAAGAAGTTGAGCTGACAGGTTTAGCTGCTCCATTAATTTCAGGTATTTCCGGAGAGAACAAACCTTGGGCATAAGCTGTCAGGTAAGTCGACTTCGTATCATAATATTCATGACCCAACATAACATTGACATGATGTTTATCAAACTGATCAAAATAAGTCAACGTCTGTACATGATTCTGACGGATAGTATTGGTCTGAGCCTTATCAATCTGACCATTTACAGATACCTTCGGGCCATAAAGAGATGTTTGAAGCCAAGATTCTCCTGTATTTCCCCAGTCAATCGAACTGGTTGCATTTGCCTTCAAGAAATCAGTAAAATTCACATCCAAAGTAAATATACCATTCAGCTTATTTCCCTTTGAAATCGTTTCGTTATACCGGTTCGCGCCTAATGGGTTACCTGTTGACAAAAAAGGACGTTGTGCTCCCGGATAGTTCGTTGCAGCTACACCATAGTCGTACTGCGGATTACCGTGTTCATCAATACGGATCTGAGGATTTCCATTCTGATCCAACACACGTACATAAATAGGATAAATCGGGGCAATACGTGATGTATAATACATCAAGTTAGTAGAATTCCAATCCGTACTCAAGTTCGGATTTGATTCTGTTTGTGAATTCACATAACCCACATTAGCTCCAAGTTTCAACCATTTCTTTGCCTGATAATCAGCTTTAATACGAGCAGAGAAACGTTTGTATCCGGAGTATTCAATGATACCGTCTTCATCCAGATATCCCGCACTTGCATAGAACGAACCTTTATCATTGGCACCGTTTATGCTGACAGTATATTCCTGGCGAAGAGCCGTATGATAAGCGGCATCCCGCCAGTTATCATTAATCATATAATAGGTTTCCCCATTTGCTTCGTAAGCACGGCCTAAAGTAGCATTCGGATTCAACCGGCCATCTATGCCGATTAGTTGCTGGCCGTTTGGAACCGTATAGATATTATATACCAAATGATTCAGCATCATCGTATTCGCATTCACATTAGCAGTCGCGGCATCTTGCCCTTGAGCCATATAATACCGGTTATATTGTGAATAGACCGTTTCATAATATCTGCCCGGATCTTCAATCGTCTCATAATCCTGGATGGCACGACTGTTGGCACCCCATTTTACATCCACATTGATTTGTGCTTTCTTATTAGCTCCACTCTTCGTCGTTACCAAAATAACACCGGCAGCACCACGTGCACCATACAAAGCAGCCGAAGCAGCATCCTTCAATACCGTCACAGATTCAATATCATCCTGAGGTATATTACTTAAAGATGCACTATAAGGAGCACCGTCCACAATAATCAACGGGTCTGTATCTGCATACATTGAGGCTATACCACGAATCTTAATACTACCTTGGCCTGCTCCAGGAGCTCCCGATCCACCACGAAGCTGCAAACCCGGTGTAGAACCAACCAAAGCATTTGCCACGTTAGTTGCCACATGTTTTGACAGATCTTCAGAACTAACGACAGAAGCCGAACCGGTAAAAGAAGATTTCTTCTGCGTACCGAACGCAACGACCATGACTTCATCCAACAATTCACTATCCGATTTCAAGACAATTCGCATGATTCCATTTTTAATGGTAACCTCTTGTCCTTCCATCCCCACATAGGATACTTGTAACACTTTTGCTGAGTTGGGTAAGTTCGGAATTGTAAACTTACCGTCCATATCCGTTACAGTACCTTGTGTTGTTCCTTTCACCAATACAGAGGCTCCAATAATTGGTTCACCTGATTCTTCGGAGATAACAATACCCGAAACAGACTGGTTTTGTGCCCATGCAGACCCTATACTTAAGGCAATACATGTTAGTGGCATGAGTAACCTTTCCTTCATAATTACTTTTTTTGATTATACATTATTAGGAAGCAGAAGAGACCTCTCCTTCCACACTATTTTTTTATCATTTCTCCACCGGGACAAATTCCAAGTTGCCATCGCCACTATCTCCTTCGTCCGGTTTCTTGTTGGCTTCTTTTTGTGCCGTGCTTTGGTTGAACACGGTCTTGAAATTGCGGGTCACGCCGTTCATGTCGTCCATCAAATCGCTTACCATGCCCAACAAGACCGTCGATTCCGCATCGGTCGTAGCGATGATGCCCGTGGCACGGATCAAGTCCTGGATTTCTTCCAATTGAGAGTCGGCCAGCAGGCGCATCTCCGGAGTCTTGACCTGCAGGTGTTTTGTCTGGCGATCTTTGACGCGCCCCTCTTTCACCTCCTCAAACTTCTTATTCGCTGCTTCCAGCTGTGTCAGGATTTCGTTCAAGCGCAGGGTTGTGACTGCCGCGGCAGCTTCGTCCTTCTTCAAATCAACCAGCAAACCCCGGATCATCTGCGTCTCCACATCCATCGCCTTCCCTTGGATGCCTTTATAAACCCGAAGGATCACATCCAATGTCTTGGCAGCCGCCTGCTCTTCCGCCACGGCAGACAACAGGCCCGAAGCCACCAGAAAATACAACATCGACAACAGGCGGTCGCGCTCCACGTCGAGAGCCGTCGTATCGCCGGTTGCGGTACTGGCCTGGGCTTCCATCGACCGCTCGGTCAGATCATCGACTGTTATAACATACCCCTCTAACTGTTCACCCGAAACGTGCATGGCCTCCAACGTCTCTTCAGCCACCGCCTGCAACTGCTTTAACTGCGCCGTGTGATAGGCGGCGTGCAAGGAATTGTTGTAACGAGAAGCATTGCTTCCCTCAAACTTTTTAAATACAGCCATAAAAATCTCCTTTTGTTATTTCGTTTTTATTTCTTTCGAGCGAATGGGGATTAATCCCCATTCTATTTTTACCCTTCTGAAATTTTCAGAAGCTTCACTTTTCTATTTTTACTCCTTCCGAGTCACTCGAAAGATCCACTTTTCTATTTTTGCTCCTTCCGAGTCACTCGAAAGCTTCACTTTTCTATTTTTATCCTTTCTGAGTCACTCAAAAGATCCACTTTTCTATTTTTGCCCCTTCTGAGTCACTCGAAAGCTTCACTTTTCTATTTTTACTCCTTCCGAGTCACTCGAAAGCTTCACTTTTCTATTTTTACTCCCTCTGAGTCACTCGAAAGCTCCACTTTTCTATTTTTACCCTTTCCGAGCCACTCGAAAGCTTCACTTTTCTATTTTTACTCCTTCCGAGTCACTCGAAAGACCCACTTTTCTATTTTTACTCCTTCCGAACCACAAAAGAAAAGAACGAGCGAAGCCCGGCTACCGAAGGATAAAATCCCCCTGTAGCCGGGCTTCCGCTCGTTCTTTCTTTTATATAATAGATTAGGCTGGCTGGCTGGCTGGCTGGCTGGCTGGCTGGCTGGCTGGCTGGCTGGCTGGCTGGC